>Ga0101944_10001134_pt1 | contig 60823 bp, 38 predicted proteins | sample DewCreD2012metaG_FD_75245 | JGI IMG/M metagenome (GOLD analysis project Ga0101944, IMG submission 75245) | Hot spring sediment bacterial and archeal communities from British Columbia, Canada, to study Microbial Dark Matter (Phase II) - Dewar... ...
TTGCGGGGTTGGACACCAAAAGCCGCGAAAAAGTTCAAACGCCACGCCAAGATTCGCGCCTCATCGGCGCATAAAAACTCAAGGCGGGTGCTTCCACCACGCCTTTTCCGCCAGACACTATGTAGTGGTAGGGCAGGGAGAGACTTCCCCGAAAACCGGTTTCGCGCATTGTCCACCTGAACCGTGCAGGAGCCGACGTGAGGAGGCTCTGATATCATGGCCATAACGCCGGGGGAGAAATTTGAGCCTCCTTGCGTCGGCTCCCTCAACCAGGATGGGAAGGATCATGGCCTGGGGCGGTACAAAAGGTGGCGCTAGGGGGTCAATTCCAACACCAAAGTTTGGGCTGGGCTGGAATTGACACCGCCATAAGAGGTCCCGCCGGTGTCTTTGGCGGTAACGGTCAAGATGACCATTCCTGGCAGGCCTTTCGGCTTAAAAGTCAGCACCCCACCCGCGCTAACGGCGGGCTGCGTAAGGAACAAATCCCGGTTGGGATTGATCAGCGGGTAAGTGATCAATTGGTTGTTTTCATTGGGCGGACCGGCAGAAGATTGATTGGTGTTTACCAGCAGAATCGCCTGCGCAACCGGCAAGCAGGCAACTGCCAGCCGGTTGGTCAACAAACCAAAGGATGGGGGATCGTTGACTGCCGTGACAATGAGGGTGGTGGAGCGGCTAACGCTCGCATGGCCGTCGCTCACGGTAAAGGTCAAGAGCGTTTTGCCATTTTGATGGGCGAGGGGGCGGACGACGACCGTGCGGTTGGTGCCATCGGCCAGAATGCTCACCGAGGACGGCGGCGCCAGGTTGGCATTGGTGGAAACCACCGTCACTTGCAAGTCGTGGGGCGCCGTTTCCAAATCGGTCACCGCGAATCGCCAGACCGCCTCGCCGTCTTCGAGAATAGTTTTTGGACCGATGGCGCCCAGAGTGGGGGCGTCATTGACATCCAGGACCCGCACTGTGAAAGTGCGTGGCTCGGAACGGTCCGCGCCGCCGTAGGCCGTGCCGCCACTGTCCGTCAACCAGAGGGTTACCGGACTTTCGCCAAACAAATTCTTGCCCGAGGCAAATCTAAGCAGGCCCAAACTGCTGACTGTGGGCGGCTGTTTGAAAAGCCCTGGATTGCCGGGGATGAGATCGAACTTAAGCCGCTGGGCGCTCTCATTGGCAGGGCCTTTGGAAATATTGATGGTCAGAGGGGTGATGCTGATGGTGCCCGCGTCCTCGGGCACGATGACCAGGTTGGTGGTCAGCTCGAAGGCGGGACGGTCGTTAATGGGCAGCACGTTGATGGATATTTTGGCCAACTTGGAAGTTTGGCGGCCATCATCCACGACAAAGCTGAGGGTGTCTTTGCCAAAATAATCCGGCTGCGGCACATAAACCAAATCGGGGGGAGCGCCCTCCAGGGCGCCATATTGCGGCCAGGTTTTCAGGGTGAAGCGCAAGGGGCCGGCGCTGCCGAGCAGGCGCAGCGGCGCGCGCGCGTCTTCCAGGCAATTGAGAATGCCGTTTTTCGCCACGGGCGTATGGTTGTTCAGCAGGACGGCCAACTGGTCCAGATCACGCAACACCACCACCAAGTCCAGATTTCCATCCTTGTTGAAATCGTTGGTGCTCAGCGCGCAGGGACCGCCGGCAAGCGGGAAATAGGCGCCCTCGTCAAAATGATAATTGCGGAACAATCCATTCGTCTGCCCCAGCAACACGCGCACGCTGCCGTCGGTTTCATCGGTCCATGCCAGGTCCACCCAACCGTCCTTGTTAAAATCGCTGGCCAGCAGAGCGGAGGGATAACCATTCACTTCCAAAGTCTGGGAGGGAAGGAAGCCGCCAGCGGAATTGGCGAGAGCGACCGTCAAGGTGCCGGCTTGACGATTGGCGACCGCCAGGTCGCTGCGGCCATCCTTGTTGAAATCCGCCACCGCCAATCCGGCTGGGTCCGGCCCCACCGGCAGCGTCTGCGGCGCGCTGAAACCGAGGACGCCGTTGCCCTGAAAAACCGAAACGGTGTCATCCAATTCATTGACCACCGCCAGGTCCAATTTGCCATCCTTGTTGAAATCCCCCACCGCCAGCCCGCGTGGCCCGGCGCCAGCGGCCAGTTCGGTTGGCGTTACCATGCCGCCCGAGCCATTGCCGCGAAACACTTGCACCATGCGGCTGTCCCGAGTGGTGACGGCCAGGTCCAAAAGGCCGTCCTTGTTGAAGTCACCCGCCGCCAACGCCACCGCGTTGCTACGCGTTGCGACCTTTTGCGGCGAAAGAAAGGCGCCGGCGCCGAGTCCCAGCAAAAGGCTTGCTTGATTGGCTTCGCCATTGGCGACCGCGAGGTCAAGCAAGCCGTCCTTGTTGAAATCCGCCGCTACCACGGCCTCGGCCCCGCCCGGCAGCTCAATTTCCCGCAAGAAACGGAAATCACCCAAGCCGTCGCCCAGCAGGAGGGAAAGCAAGCCGGAGCCCCGGTTGGCGGAAATCAGGTCAGCTTTGCCATCCTTGTTGAAATCCCCCACCGCCACTGCCACCGGTTGAAAGAAGACATCAAACGAGTTCATTATCTCGAAGAGGTAGGGCGCCACATCGTTGACCGCGTTAATGAACACCTGCACCGCGATGGGCGCCGAAGTCACCGCGCCATCACTGACCGTGATCCAGAAGCGGTCCTGGCCGTTGTAGTAGGCCGCGGGTTGATAAAGGAAGGTGTTGGGGCCGCTGGCCGTGAGTTCGGCGTGGGCGGGACCGGTTGCCACCGCGTAGAACAACGGCGCGCCGCGACCATTGGTGAGCGGGCCGGCGACAAATGCCTGCGCTTGACCTTCCACCACGTTGAGCACGCGCTCGGGCGGAGGCAAGTCGTTGGTGGACACCACCAGCACCGCAAAACTTTGGGTGGCGGCCAGCGCGGGCAGGCCGTTATCCACCACCGATACAAAAAACCAATTGGTGGCGCCAGCGGCGCCGGGCCAAGGATTCCAAGTCAAAGTTCCGCGCGCTGGGTCCAGCAGCGCATTGGTCGGGCTGCCGGGGAGCAAAAGGTAGGTGAGCGTTTGGGGGGGCCAGTCGGAATCCGAAGCGTCAATCGGCAAATGCAGGGAGGTGTTTTCCATTAGGACCACATCGCCCAAGGGCGCTATAGTGGGCGGCTGATTCAGTCCGCCCACGGTCACGATAAATGACTGTGTGGCGCTGAGCGGGGGGGAGCCGTCATCCGTCACCCGCACGGTGAGGACATTGGTGGTGTGGGCCTGTCCGGCAGCGGGCGTCCAAGTGAAAAGACCGCCGGGACTTATGACGGCGCCGTTTGGGGCGCCGGCATCCAGGCTGAAAGTGAGGGCTTGGGCTGGCCGGTCGCCATCGCTGGCGGAACAGGAGAAGGCCACGGGTTGGGCGGGATAAGCCACTTGATTGGCGATGGCGGCCAGCAATGGGGCTTGATTGGATTCCAGCACCACGACGACAAAAGACCCCGTCGTGCTCAAGGGGGGAAGGCCATTGTCCATTACGCGGAAGGTCACCAGGTTGGAGGAAGGCCCTTGTTCTTCCGCCGGGGTCCAGGTGAATAAACCGGTGGCGTTGAGATGAGCGTCGGCGGGACCTGACAGCAGGGAAAACGCAAGACCTTGTGCCGGCTGGTCCGCGTCTGTGGCGGCCAGTTGGAGGTCGAAAGGATTTCCTTCGACAAGGGTTTGCGGCGGAATTCCCGCCGCTGTTGGCGCTTCATTCGCTTCCTGCACCGTGACAATAAAAGACTGGGTGGCGCTGAGTGGCGGCATGCCGTTATCGGTGATCCGCACGGCCAGGCTATATTCCCCCGGGCCTTGCGATTCCCCCGGCTGCCAGGTGAGACGGCCGAGCGTGTCCAGGATGGCTCCGGGAGGCGGCAGGGCCGCGAAAGAAAAAAACAACAGGTTGGTGGGAAAATCCGGGTCCGAGGCCTGCAGTTGAAGATCCAGGGTGGCGTGCTCGTTGATTTGCACATCGGCGATTGGGGAGAGAACCGGGGGGCGGTTGTTCTCCAGCACCGTGACCGTGATGGTTTCAGCGGCCGTCAGGGGTGGCAAGCCGTTGTCCGTCACGCGAATGGTCAAAACATATTGGCCCGGCCCCTGGGTTTCCACGGGGAGCCAGGTGAACAGGCCGGTATTGGAATCCAAATTGGCGCCGGCGGGGGCGCCCTCGGCCAAAGAAAAAACCAGGGTTTGACCGGCATCCAAGTCGCTGGCGGAACAGGCAAAGCTCAGGAGGGTTTCCTCCGTGACTGTTTTATTGCCTACCACGTTTAATACTGGCGGGTGGTTGGTGGCCGGAATCCAATTGGCCAGGCCGGGGGTAGCGTTGGTCAGCCGCACTATCTGGCTGGCGCCGTCAGGCCAGCGTCCCTCGGAAAGGTCATCGGCTTGCGGGCCGAAGGTCAAAACATCAATGGCGATGCCATCCTTGGCGTAAAGTCCCAGCGCTTCGCCATTCCGGCTGAGTTGGAAATTAACGTGCAACCGTGGCGGGTTGGTCGAGCTTTGGCTCGAGTTCTCGTCCGCCCAGACCAGCAAAAAGCCGCCTGGCGGAATGACGTAGCCGGACGGTATTTTGAATTTGGCCGGGTTGGAGAGGTTGTCGGTCAGGTAACAATCCTGCAGGTCGGCCGGCTCGGGGCCGGCATTGAAAAGTTCGAACCAGTCTTCGTATCGGCCGTCGGACGGGTCGGCGATGGTGCGGGTGTTACTGGCCATGTATTCGTTAATCAACACGTTCAACGGGGCGCGGGCAGGGTCATTGGGCGCCAGCGGTGTTTCGTAATAAAACGCGCGCCGATAAAAAGGCTGGGCATCGGGATAATTTCCGTGGCTCCAACCTTCCGGCAAGCCGTCGTAGTTGAGATAATCCAACACTGCCGGGGCGCCATTGATAGGCATCACCAGGGCGATTGAGCCCGAGCTGGCCGCCAGGCGGAAGTTGGTGTGGAGGTTCGTGCCGTCGGTCTGTGCCGGTTGGCCGTCCGCCCAAACCAGCAGGAATTGCCCGGGAGCGATGACGGTTCCCGGCGGGAAAGCCCAGCGATCCAGCGCTTGGTAATCATCCGTCAAAAACCAGCCCTCCAAGCTGACCGCCTGGACTCCCGAATTGTAAATCTCGACCCACGGGTCGCGCTCGCCCAAATTATCGAGCGGTCCTTGCAGGTTTTGCGGCTGCGCCTCGTTTAACCAGACCAAGGGCAACTCGGGCAGGCTGGTCCGGGCCGTATTGGGCTCGCCGGGCGTGGCCAGAACGGAACCAGCTTCCACAGGCACCGTCAATCGCACCTGGCTGGTCACCCGCATTTGGAGGCTTGTCAGGGTGGTGCTGGGCAAATACCAGAAACTCAAGGTGTAAACTCCGCCATTGGTCACCGGCACACTTTGAAAAATGCTTTTGGAAATCGAGGTGCCGGGAGAATCCGCGACCAAGCGCAAGCAGGCGTTGCCCGAGTGTTTGATGTCGGTGCTGATCGCCGAGTTGGTCAAGTTGGTGCTGACGGTCCAATGCTCCAGGAGCGGCAGCTCGAAATCGCCGTTGCGCAGCAGGTTGGAGCCCGCGCCCGGCACGGCGCCGGAAACCAGCATAATATCGTCTATATACATCTCCCCCTGCCAATACGGCTGAATCGTCAGGTTGGTATTGGCGCCCACCGTCAAATTCGTGCCGGTTACCGAGGCAAACTGCCAGGTGAGGCCGGAACTCCAATTGGCCACCCGGCAATTGTCGCGGGAGGTGTCCAGCAATTGCAAGGCGTGTCCGGGGGCGGCGGGCGGCCAGGGCGGCACCGCTTCATACCGCACCCGGTCCACGACCTCTTCACTCCCATCGGCCAAGGGACGCAACAGACTCAAGGTTTCGCCATTCTTTTGCGGTTGGCCGCTGAATTCCCCGAAAACCGCGGGCGCCGCGCCATAGGCAACGCCAAAGGCCGCGCGGTTGGCGGCCAGCACCAGGAAGGATTGAGGGGGAAGCAAGGCGCCGGCGGGGAAGGTGTAATCAAGCCCGTTTATCCGCCAGCCGGAAAGGTCCCAGGTAAAATTCGTCGCGGCATTGAAAAGCTCGACATACTCGGCGCCGGGCGCCGAAGCCTGCGCCATTATTTCATTGAAAACCACTGTGCCGGAGGGTGGCGCGCCGGTGTAACGAACCGTGTTGGTGAATGTCAGACCGGGGATTTTTTGGCCGTCATGAGAAAATCCCTCCACGATGAGAGTATTAGTTCCCGGCTGCAGAGCCAACGGCATATTCCAAGCGGCCACGCTATTCCAAGTGACTGGATACGCGAAGCCGTTGACTTTGAGGGTATGGACTTCCACCGGGGCGGTGCCGGCCAGGTTAAGGCTGTTATTGGCGGTGTCGAGATGGGCGGGCAGACTTGAGGCAAAAGCGACATTGGCCACCCCTTCATTGGTCAGGGCGGTTAACAGGCTCGCGCGCATGGTGGCGATCCAGGTCTTGGTCGCTGCGGGCGCGGTGGGATTGAGGCCGTTAGCCACGAAGGCCGCATATTTGGCATCCATGACCTGATCGGCTTGGCCGGGTGACATGGGGCCGTTAATAATGTCTTTGAAACCCCGCAGATACATGCGCCGGAAAGCGGGTTTCTGGTAGATTTGGGGCATGGGGGTGCCGGAGCCGCTGTTGTTCCATAGGTTGTCGCCGTTGGGTCCGTGTGAACCGCTGTTGCCCAGCACAATGTTAAAATCCCAGATCAGCAGCCGCCATTTTCCCGCCCGGGGCTTGTAACCATACATGTTCTGCGAATTTTGATAGCCGAAGCTGTCCCAGTTGCCGACCGCGTGTTCGATGGCGAAAGTGCGCATCCATTGTTCCATGTCGGCCAGCGTTTCCATGCGGTTGACGAAGTCCCCGTCCGCGTAGGTGTTGGCAGCGTCCACTAGCTCGAATACTGGCGCAAAATCATTGGCGGTGTTGTCCGCCGCCCGCACCAGGTAGTTGTAGCGGTAGCGCGCGGTCTTTTTGCCGGTGGTCGTGGCATAGTTGTTTAGCGTGCACCAGGACTTGTTGTTGAAAGCCGCCTGGGTTCCGCCTGATACGGTCACGTCGTCGAATTCGAACCAGGGCTGCAACTTGTAAAGATTGCCGTCTGGTTCGTCGGGAAAGACGGCGCGGATTACCTCCGCGCCCGGCACCTGGGTGTCCTCCATCAGGCTGCCTTTGCGCGTGCCATTGACATACATGACGACGTAGCGACGGTAGTTCCACGGCAGCCCAAGCTGCCGCGCCATCCAATAGGCCGTTTGCTCCCGTTGCAGAGTGGCATCGTCGCCCGGCCCGTTGCCGGGCATGTGAATTTTATTGAAATTGTCGGTGCCCAACAGCAGATCATCCGGCGGCAGACTGAGGTTGTATTGGCAGTTGGCCGAGACCGGTGAGCTATAGCCTTGGTGATAGGGGCTGCCGGAGTAGTGGCCGCCGATGTTGTAAATCACGCGCGTGTTGCCATAAACAAATGTTCCCTCGATGTCTTCATTGCTCAACGATGGCAGGCCAATCCAGCGGTTGACATTCGATTGTGTCAGCCAGAAACGATAGACGCCAAAGCTGCCGCCGGGCATCGGATCGCCGAATCGCACCAGGCATTCCCGTACCGGCGCGTCGGCGGGAAACAAGGAAGAGGCGAATGGGACTGCCGCGTCCCTGGCTTCCAGGTAAAAAGCAACCAGCAGGCCGGCGGCTTGGCCGGGGATGGCCGCCGAATAGACCCCATCACCGGCGATTTCATCGCCGCCGGTTCCGTCGTCCTTCATACTGACGCTGGTGTAGCTGGCGGACGGGTCCAGGCGATACCGCAAGACAAGCGTGGCCAATCCATCCGGGTCCTGCGCTTGGGCGGTAACCACCACCGTCTCTCCCGCCGTTGGTGCGGGTGGATTATGAGTGACCGCGAACAGGGCTGGACCCGCATTGTCAACGCGTATGGAATTGGCCAACCCCGGCGTGCCGGTATTTGGAGGGACCAAAAGCCTGCCGTAGGCCTCGAGATAATTGCCTTTGAGCCGCAATACTATCTCCGGCCACCCCGCCAGCCAGCGAACCCGGGCGCGAAGCGTGGCGGTTTGACCGGCGGCGAGGACTCCCGGTATGGCCACGCGCAGGCGATTGGCGCCTGTATCGCCGCGCTGGCTGGCGCGCAGATGCAGCGACTTGCTGCTGAGGTAGCCTTCGCTGGATTCCAAAGCACTGCGGACATGGCTGCCCTGGGCCACCCAATTGCCCAAGCCGCTCTCGAAATTCGCATCCGCCGCGCTGAGAAGGTTGGTTCCCCCGGGCCCGATGACTTCGACGTTGTCTAACAGACATTCGCCTTCGCCCAGCAAGGTTACCTCCAGGCGATCAATCGCCGTGTTGTTCCAGGTCGCCCCATGATCCAATACGCCGGTCCATTCCACCGTGGTCCAAAGCGCCGGGTTTTTGCGGGTTTCATCGCTGCCTCCCCAGTTGGCGGCCAGGCGCGGATTGGCGCGCGCGTCCTTCAATTCCAGGCTGCTGCCGCCGCCATTGATCCACCGCCCCCACCGGCCGCCGGGGCGATAATGAACTTCGCAGACCTCGACGTGATCCACATTCGTTTTTACCTGTCCTAGGGCGTTCGTGGAAAAGCCGTAAACCGGCATGGCCAGCGCCAGCCGTTCGCCCCTGTTTGCCAGCGTACCCGAGAAATCGCCCAAGGTGTTGGCGCCATTAAGCTGGCTGTATTTAGCGATCAGGTTGGTCGCATTCTTGGCCACCACCAGGTAAGCGCCCGGGGCCAGCACGGTCGGGCTGGGAAACATGAATTCCACGCCGTCGGTAAGGCGCCAGTTGCCCAAGTCCACGGCCGTCGGGCCGCGATTGTAGAGTTCCACATATTCGTCATCCGCCAGGCCTGACAAGGGTTCAAACATGATTTCATTGATCACCACATCCGGCAGCCACAGCCCGCTGTTGTTGGTGCCCGGGGTGCGTAACGTCAGCGGATAAAAGGCCTCCGCCCCGTCAGGCCAGCGTCCTTGCGCCACCCCTTCGGCCTGCGGGCCAAAATCCACCGCGTCCAACAACGATCCGTCCGCCGCATGGCGCAAGTAGAGGGTTTCGCCGCTGGCTTCGAGCGCGAAATTCAAATTAGTGGCGTGAAAGACAAGAAATCCGCGCGCGGGGATGATCGAGCCGGAAGGCAGGATCATTTTATTAGAAATGGGGCTGTCGCTGAGGGAGAAGCCGGAAAGGTCCACCGCCTCATTGCCGTGATTGTAGAGTTCGACGTAATCCATCAGCGGCGGCGTGGCGCGGGCGAGGAATTCATTGATGACCACGTTCCTCTCCGGGCCGGGGCGGAAGCCATCGGCTTGGCCGGGCGATCCGCCTGGGGCATCGCTGACCGCCCAGGCCCGAGGATCATTTTCCCCGTAGGAGGGGCGGGCTAGCACCAGCGAATGGCCGGTTTCATCGGCGCCCGCCGGCCAGGGATGCCGATTCCCATAATTGATTTCCAGCAGAATCGAGTCCTGTTCGTTGCGCAGGCGAATAGTGCCGGAAGTTTTCAGCGTGTTGGTGTAGGGGCCCATCGCGTTGACCATTCCATAGACGTTGAGGATGCTAGCGGGGGAGGCCGCAACCACCAAGTATTCGCCGCCACGCAGGAGGGTGCCTGCCGGGAACGTGTAATCGATGTCGCCGGACAAGCGCCAGCCGCCCAGGTCTTCGTAAAACGGATTGCTGTTGAACAACTCGACAAACTCGAGGTTTTGCTGATCCGCCCGTGGCGCCGGTTTATACATGATCTCGGTAATGACGATGCCGGTTCTGCGGCTGGTGGGGCCGGCTGGCTCTGCGGGCATCCTTAGCGAAGCGCGCACGGCGCCGCTGGCTTCCGAGAAATCCCGAAATTGCGCGGTCGTGGCCTGGCTTGCATTGCGGCTGGTCACCGCCATGCCAAAATAAATCGTGGACGGCAGACCGCTCAAGGAAACCGAACCCAGAAGCAACCAAGTCTGACCGTCAAAGCCGGCATAACCGCTTAAGGTGGTTCCCGTTCGTTTCAGCCGCAGCCAGGTGGAGGGCGGGTTCACCGGCAAGCTGCCGCTGGTGCTGGAGGCGCCGCCAGTGCTGGCGCGGGATTGAAAAAAGCAGCCGTTTAGGCTCGGCGTGGCAAAGACCGCCGCGTGGCGGCTGTTCGCAGTCAAGGACTCCCGCGCCATCAGCCCGGCCTTGGCCAAAATGTCCGTATACTCCAGGCGCGCCAAACGAACCTTCAAATCAAAATCTCCCGTCCATGGTTGGAAGCCAAATTGAAATTGGTCGCCAGTCCCGGCAATATCGGTCCCGGCGCCGGTGACATCCATGCCCCCCGCCACGCTGACCAGACTGCCCGCCATGGCCGGACTGCCGACATCCTGCGACGTGAATAAGGTCACCATAAAAGCCGCCGCGCTGTTCGGCTGGATGACATTGGCGGCGAGCGCCTGGTCGCGCACATTGTTGACTGTCACGGTGTAGCTTGCGCCCAAGGTTAGCGCGCTCACGCGCAGCAAAATAGTCCGCGGATCCGCGCTTTGGGCCGCGCTGAGGATGCTGATGCCGCCAGTAACCGCATAATTGCTTTTGTTGGTGCCCGACGCGGCCTCGACCGGTTCGGAAAAGGTCACCGCGATTTGGTCCAAACCCAGGTTCTGTGCCCGCACCAAGGACGGCTTGTTGGTGTCGGCGATCACACTGAGCGTGGCCACCGCGCTGGTCACCATGCCCAGCGCGTTGGACAAGACGCAGGAAAATCCGGCGCCCTGATCCGCCAAAACCGCGGTAAAACTCAAAGTTGCGCCGGTCGCGCCAGGCAGGTTGGCGCCGGCCCGGCGCCATTGAAAAGCAGGAGGTATGAAATTGAGGGCCTGCACGTTGAAAACGGCAGTCTCTCCTTCCTGTACCGTCGCATTGACAGGTTGTGTGGCCACGGTCGGAGCAGTCAGGTAAACCAGGCGCGCGGCCGGGATTGGCTCTTCAAGGGCGCCGCCCGGTAATTGCCAGCGCACCGCCAGATTGTCCCCGCCGGTGTTTTCTTTTTGCAGCGCTTCGAGATAATACCGCCGTCCGTTGGTCAGGAGCATCGCCGCCGATTTCTGGCCAGCTTCCTTCGTCCATTCTCGGGGATTGGTCCAGCCGCTGACGGCGGCGATACGACGTTTGTTGGCGGGGTTTTCATCCGTGCTCAGGTAAAGCTCCCCGGCGTCATCGCTGGCAATCCAAAAATAATAATCACCGGTAACCGGTGGAACCACCAACGCCCGCAGCCGCTGCCCGTAATAGTCGCCAATGCCAGTGTCCGCTTCGAAGTTGGTCAAAACCGCGGTGGCGGACGGGGAGCCTGGGTAAGCGATGGCGTTGGTGAGGTCCGCTATCGCGGCACCCGTGATGCCGGTGAAAATCTCCTGGTGAACGCCATTGGATTGGGCGGCCGCCGGGTTAATACCGGCCACTCCCGCCAGCATCGCCAACAACAACAACCTCGCCCTAACACGGCTCCGTCCCATTTGCCCGCGCAAGCCTCGAAACATCATTAGTTATTTCGGATGGTTAAATGCCCCATTCTCCTTTTCGGCCCGCCTTTTCGGCAAGGTCAATTGCTGTAGGACATAAGACTTTTTTGCTATCGTTGAAGAGTCGGTTGATCGAAAGGGCGTTTTTCGGGTGGGCTGCGGGTTGAATTCGCGTGGCGCTTTTACGCCGCCGCGGACAACCAGTCGGTGGCGGCGAGAACCCGTCGTCTGGCAAGGCGCCTGCTAACGTTGGTAGAGCGGGATGTAGTGGTAGGGCATGGAGAGGATCATGGTATAGACGGCGGTGCAGAAAGTGGGGCCGACTTCGCGGCCGCGATCACGCCTCGGCTCCCAGTAGGCCCAGCCGCGGCCTTTGTCCACCTGCACATCCTGCAGCAGGACCGCATGGATGCTCTCATACCAGCGTTTCCAGGTTTCGCCGCCGACCATGTATTGAGCCGGGGCGGCGTAGAAATGGCCGTAGGTGAACCATTCCTTTTGCTCGCTTCGTTTTTCCGTCATGGATTTAAGCAGGTATTCGGAGCCGGTCTTCACCATTTCATCGTCGTAGAGGCCGCAGACCTGGAGCGAGTAAATGGCGGCCGAGGTGCGGGCGAAACCGGGGCTGGCGTTGGGCTGGTAGCAGAAGCCGCCGCTGCGGCGATCATAGCAGCGTTTGACGTATTTCACGCCATCGTCAATCGTGCGCTGCGGCACCTCCAGCCCGGCGTTCTTGGCCGCCCGGATGGCGACCAGCGATAGGACCGTGACGGAGATGTCGGCGTCTTGGGAGACGGGACGGTAGCGCCAGCCGCCTTCCTTGCTTTGCGCGGCGACAATCAGGCTGACGATGCGCTGGAGTTTGGCCTTGATGGAGGGCGAGCGCGTTTGGCCGTAAAGCTCCGCCAGGGCGATGGTGCAAATCCCGTGGGCATACATATACTGGCCGTCGTTGCGGCTGCCGATGATGCCGTCGGGCTGGGTTTGATCCAGCAGGAATTGCATGCCGGCAGCCACCTGCCGGCCATATTCGCCTTCGCCCGGCAGTTGGCCGGCGGCCAGGAACGCCATCAAGGTGTAGCCGGTCATGGCAATGCGCCGGTTGGCTTCCTCCCCAGTGGTCCCCCAGGAGCCGTTCGGCGATTGCTTGTCAGCCAGGTATTTCAGCGCCCCTTTAATTATTTCCTCCGTCCGGGCATCCACTTTGACCAAGTCCCGCTGGTTTGCCGCCGGCGGCGGGGCGGCGGGGGTTTCGCCCGGCGCGGCCGAGGCGGTGAGGCAGGCGGTGACGGCCAGGAGGAAAGCGAGACCGGTCGCTGCGCCGCCCAACGAACGCCGCGAGGTGTATTTTCCATTAACACCTTGCTTTAGCAAGGTGATGGCGGCGGCTGGAGACGGCAAAACGGTTTCCACTGTTTTCCCGAGGGTGGAAACCGTTGAAACGATTAAGGCATCCGTTGGCTCTCGCAACACCCCGCTGAAGCGGGGGGTTAATGAGACATTTACCGCCGGCTGGCGGCGGACGCCGAGGAAGGCTCGCGTCAACCTAAGAGCTGGAGCGCAGGTTGGAAGGAATCTCGTCATCGTTCGGGCCCGTTCAATTGTTTCTGCCGTTCGCCGATTCGTCGGCGAGGTTTTTCATGTATTGCTCCACCAGCGGGCCGTATTCCGAAGGGTATTTTTCCGCCTGCGATTGCAGGATGGCGGCCCGATCGCGCTTGGGCAGACCAATAAAGGTGCTGGTTCCCTTGACATCGCGGCGCGCGCCTTGGTCACCTCCCGCTCCCGCCCAATTGCCGCTGGTACCCTGTCCTTTAGGACCGCCATAGGCGCCTTTTTGTGTCGCTTGCCCCTGACCCTGGCCCTGTTGCCCTTGGCCCTGAGCCTGTCCCTGTCCTTGCTGCCCTTGACCTGGTTGTCCTGGTTGCCCCTGGCCTTGACCTGGTTGTCCCTGGCTCTGGCCTGGCTGGCCTTGACCCTGTTGACCCGGTTGGCCGGAAGACGCCATTTGGGAAGCGCCCATTCCAGCTTGGGCCATGGACAACGCGGCAGCGGCTTGCGCCAGGGCCGCCTGGGCCGCTTGGGCACTTTGCTGCGCGCCAGCCGCGTTTTGACCGGAGGCCTGGCCCGTGGCTTGGGCCAGGTCGGACATCGCCTGCTGCAAAGCGGTTTGGGCGCCGGCAGGCATCCCCGGCGTGGCGGCGGCATCGGTCGCATTGCCGGAAGCGTTTTGCAGGCTCTCCATCGCCTGTTGCAAAGCGCCGGCGGGAGAAGCTTGCGTGGCGTTGGCAAGCGATTGGGCGGCTTCGCGGACATCCTGTTGTTGCTGCTTCAGTTGGGCCATGGATGGCGTTCCCTGTTGCCCCTGCTGCCCAGCCTGTTGGCCCTGCTGCCCAGCCTGTTGGCCCTGCTGCCCAGCCTGTTGGCCTTGCTGCCCGGCTTGTTGCGCTTGCTGCCCGGCTTGTTGCGCTTGCTGCCCGGCTTGTTGCGCTTGCTGCCCGGCTTGTTGCGCTTGGGCCATGGCGTTTTCGGCCTTTTGCATGGAAGCGATGGCTCCTTGAATATCGGACTGGGCCAGTTGCTGCGCGGCTTGGGCGGCGGCCTGTTGGGCTTGATTGGCAGCAGGCGAAGGCGCCGCCTGATTGTGCTTGCCCAAATCGGCGGCGATCTGCCGCTGTTGTTGGACCAATTGGTCCATCAGGCCGGGCGCGGCCATTTGGTTCAGGGCTTGATTAACGTTCTGCTGGGCTTGGTCAATTTTCTCGGCGGCATTGGCAAGGTTGGCGGCGTTGTTGGCCGGGTTACCCAGCTCATTCCGCAGCTCGTTCATCTTGTTTTCCAAGGCCGATTTGGCTTGCAGCAAATCGTTCATCGCTTTGCCTTGCGGCGGTTGGGCGCCTTTGGCATTGGCTTGGTCGAGATTCGCTTTGGCCTCGGCCATCTCTTGGGAGGCATTCTGCAGGTGATTGGCGGCGGAGGGCGCATCCTGAGCCACCGCCTCCTTGATTTCGGCGGTTTCCTTGCCTAGTTCGCCTTGTTTTTTGGCCAGGGAGTCGGTGCGGGCCGGCTGCGCTTCGGGTTTGGCGGCTTCCTTCGCCGTTTCGGTCTGGGTTCGTTGCTGGTCCTTAATGACTTCATGCAATTTCTTTGCCGCCTCTTCGAGCCGGGCCAACTGTTGCTCCGCTTTTTCCAATTCCGCCAAGCGTTTCATCAATTCCTCCTCGGCCCGGCGCAAGGCGTCCAACGCGGCGGTTTGGGCCTCGGGCGCGTTATTTTGGCCCGCCAGGATTTTATGCGCCTTGGCCATCTGGCTGGCCGCTTCGCCAAGTTCGGTGGCGGCTTTTTCCGCCACTTCCGCCGCCTGGGCCTGCGCGGATTGGGTTCGCTCTTTCAGTTTCTCCTGCTGCGGCGCGCAAACTTCAGCCAGGTTTTTTTTCTCCTTTTCCTTGGCGGCGCTTTCCGCCTTGAGCTGGGTTTGGTCAATTATCAACTGGCGAACCAGATCGAGCAGTTCTTTGACTTGCGCCAGTTTGTTTTTCTCTTGGTTGGCTTCATCCTCGGCTTTGGCAATGGCCTTGTTCAATTCTTCGCGCGCTTTTTCCAGGTTTTGCAGCGCGGGCCGCTCGTGAGCCAGCGCTTCTTCCTTGCGGCGCCCGCCCTCTTTGGAATTCAACTTGGCATGGGCCTCCTGCATTTTGCCCACCGCCTCCTTGAGCTGCTCGGCGGCCGGCGGCGCCAGGTTGTGAAGGTCCTCCCGCACCGAGTCGGTTTTGTCGCTAAGCTCCAACTGGCGCTCGGCCACTTCCAGGCTGTCGTGGCTCTTTTTTCCCAGCTCCTCGGTCTGCCGAATCAGGCTTTTCTGCTCGGCAATCGCTTGCTCAACCTCCTTGAGGGCGCGGCGCAGGGCGTCCACCAAATCTTTGGGCGGGGTCAACCGGCGGGAAATATCCCGCAGCAAATCCCGGATTTTTTTCTCGTTGCCGGCGGCGCTCATGATGCGGCCGGCGCCGAGGTCGCCAAGGGCCTGTTCGAGGGTGGGTTGGAGCTTCGCGTCGTCAGCCAGGGCGCGGGCGGCCTTGGCCTTTTCCGCGGCGTTGCCTTCTTCGGCCTGCTTCACTAAATCATCCAGGCGCGCCAAAGCCAGGCCCGTCTCGTCGCGGATGTGTTCCTGGTTGATAATTTGCTGGCGCCAGGGGATTTGCAGCGTGTCGCTGTAGCGATCGGGCGATTTGCCGGAAACCTGTGGTTCGAGCCACTTGGCGTCCTTCAAATTGGCGTCCTGTTTGTCGGCAATCTGGTAAAACCGCAGCGCCAGTTCGAAGAGGGCCTGTTGACGGCGGTATTCATCCAGCAACTGCCGCAATTTTACGATCACCGTCTTCTGCCCGGAATCGGCCTGCAACAGGCGCTGGCGGATGGCGGTCGGGTCGCCGGCGGAGCGCGCCTCCTGGAGCAGGTCCACGATTTTGGACATCTCATGGTCGCTAAGGTGGCCCAGAACACCTTGGATGGCTTTCAACACCTCGATGTCTTCGCCGACAATGGCGTTGCGCTCGAACTCCCCGATGATCGCGGTCAACTGGTCGTTGACCCGCTGGGTGGTCGAGCGAATTTGCTGCTGCTTCATTTCGCTGTGCAGGATGCGGTCGCCCAAGCCGCCGTTGCCGGCGGCGAATAGCGCGCCGGACGCCAAGGCCAGGAAGAGACCCAGCCATCCGGTTTTTCGCTCGCGGGTCAGTTTCGGTATCATAATCAGCAGCCTTTCAGCGGCTCCCACAGCCATCGCCCGCCCGGGAACCATTATTTTTAACAATGGCATAATCGCCCGTTATTTCAATTTCCAAAATAAGATCAATGGTTCACCGCCACCGCCACATGCGGACGAATGCCTGGATCCTCAGCGATGCTGCGGATAATCACCCCCAGATTGCGCGCGGTAGGATTGCCATTCCGATTCAGCATTCGGTGCAGGGTTTTTTCTCCCAGCCCCGTTTGTCGCGCCAGTGTCTTGACGATGACCTCGGCAGGCACGAGATCGCGCAGGATGGAAGGTCCCTCAGCGGTTTCGCCTTCAATTAAAGCATTGACGGTTTCGGCATACAGCGCCTGGGCAAATTTCTTATCCCGTTTGATTCTTGCCAGGACGGTTTCCATGTAATTGCGTGTCATGGAAATGTCAGGTATTGGTTGCCTCCTATTGCGGCTTGAGCCGGATCAGGCCGCCCAGGATTTCGTTGAGTTTTTCCTGGTCGCGGGCCACCTCCGTGATGCCGCCCAGGTAATCGTTCACCCGGTTCATCAAGTCCGCCCGTTTTTCGGCCTCGCTGACGACGCGGACCACATAGTGCTCGCTGATGCCGGTTCCCGGGCCGGTTTCGTTGTTGGTATCCACCACTTCCAGCCAGAATTCGATGAGGCTGCCCTCGGTGGGCGGCGGCGACAGGTGGCGCAGCGGCCACTCGAACCGATGCCGCAGGGATTTGGGGGTTTCGCCGCCCAAATCCAATTCCAGCGATTTTTCCGCCCCTTGCTCCGCCGTGCTGATTTTATAGCGCAAAAACACCTTGCCGAGGGCGTAGTCGTCGCTGGCCTCGAAACCGATCAACATGGTGGCCATGGCGGTCACCAGGTCCTCCTTGCGCTCCGGGTAAGTGATGCGGACCACGGGCGGTTTGTCGGGCAGGATGTCCACACGATAAACGGCGGGGTCTTTGGAGCGCACGCCATGCAGGTCGGCCAGGTGGAGAGAAATACCGCTCAACTCCTTCACTGGCACCGGGATGGTGGCGGTCAGTTCCCGGCGGTTGGTCGCATTAATCTGCATGGGAACCTCCTTGTTCAGGCCCGCCAGGGAAACCGTCGCGCGCGAAATGTCCTTGGTCGCGGAGGCCCTGAGCTGAAGTTTGCTGCCCGCCAGCAGGACGAGATCGCCCAAGGAGCGCCGCACGGTTCCCAGGCCGGTGTAGGCCGGATAAATCTGGTTGGCCTCCAGAAAGGCGATCTCCGGGCGCGGCACCGCCTCCACCCGGAAGCGCGGGCTGGCCCCGTCGAACAGCCGCACCTTGTAAGTGAAGCTGTCCTGCACATTCTCGATGACCTGCGAAAATTTTCGGGCGTCGCCGGCTTCCGGCAAAAGGTTGATTTCCTCGGCATGCCCCGAGGCATGGGTCATCAGCAGCGTGCCGGTTTTGGGCGCGTAACCGCGCGCGCGCGCGATAATGGTGACGCTGTCGCCGCGGCCGATCAACTTGTCGCCGCCGACGACATCCACGCGGGTTTTGCGCGGCACCTCCGTTTCGATCAGCAGCGCGCGCTGCAGCAGCGCGCCGCTGATCTCCCGCGTGTGGAGAAACGCGGCGACCGCCAGCGCCAGCAAAAGGGCCGCGTTCCGGGCCTGCCGCTTGAGGCGGGAGGCGGGCACGATCTCGCCGGCGTTCAAGGGCGCCGCCAGTTTTTCGGTTTCCGCGACCAGCGCCGCCACCAGTTCGCGCGAGGCGCCTTGGCTTAAAGCGCCGGGACGCCCCAGTTGCACCGCGGCGATAAAGCGGGTGCGGAAAGACGGCCGGCGTTTTTCCACCATCAGCGCCAAAGCGTCGTCGTCGGGCTGGCGCAGGAGCGGGCGGACCGCCAAAAGGAAGACCAGCGCCGCGCAGCCGGCCAGGTTGGCCAGCAACGCCACCGTGCGCGCCCAAAGCGGCAGTTCGAGCCACCAGTCGGCCAGCATGACGCCCGCCAGCGCCACCAGCACCCAGGAAAGCGCCAGCGAAGCGGCGGTGCCGCAGGCCACGACCGCCAGCCGGGTTCGCACCGCGTCCAGCCTGGCGCTCAGCAACGCGCTGCCGCCTCGCGGAAGGCGCGCGGCGCGTCCGGGCGCTTGGTTTGGCATGGGCGTGGTCATTTCAACTGGGCATATTTGCGCAGCACCCACTCCGCGGTCACCACCGCCAGCAGGAGCAGAAAGTAAAACCAGGAGGACCAGATTTCGGCCTCCATGGGCGAGCGCACCCGCTCGGTTTTCAAACTGATTTTGCGGCAAAGGTCCTTCAAATCCTCCTCGCGGAAAAACCCGCCGCCGCTGGACGCCGCCATCTCGCGCAGCAGGGTTTCGTTCATCGCGGTATCGCCCAGCTCGAAGCGCGGTTCGGTCACGTTGAAATCCAACTGGCTTTCCCGGTCGTGGTCCACCTGGAACTTGTAGGCGCCGGCGGCGGGGGCGACAAATTCGCCGCGGTAAATGCCCGGCTGGTCTGGCAGCGCGCGCAGCACGACTTCCGTTTCGGGCGCGGTCACCCCCGGAGGCGTCACCCGCAAGGCGTAAATGGCGCGGGCCTGCGGCTCGGTCATCGGCTCGAAAGTGGCCGTGAACAGCCGCCCGTAAACCGTGACCCGGTCCCCGGTGATGACGTTCTGCCGGTCGGTGGAAAGCTGGGTGCGCTTGGAGGCGCCCAGCAGGCGGGGCAGGGCCATGCGCTGCGCCATCTGGCCCCACAAGGTCACGTAAAAGGCGTCGCCAATGTTGCGCCGCCACCGCCAGGTGTTGTCCGTCCCGAGGTAAAGCACCTGGCCCGAGCCATACCGTTGCAGAGCCATCACGGGCATTTTGCCGAAACGCGTTTCCTTGGCTGGATCGGGGTCCACCAGCAGCACTTCCGCCGCCGGCTTCGCGCGGGAAACTTTGGCCACCCAATAAACCGGCGGCAGGCTTTTCCAGCGCGCGAGGTTTTCACTGTCAAGGTCCGCCAGGCGCAGCATCGGATGGTTTTTCCCCGCCGGCGTCAGCTCCAGGCGCACCGGCTTTTCGGCCAGCACTTCGCCCACGCCTTCGGACGGCAGGGCGTCAAATTCCACCGGCAGCATCCGTTCGATGACCGAGCGGCGGTAGGCAAAGGGCGCAAACCTTTTGCCGGCCACCATGATCAGCGCCCCGCCCATGCGCGACACAAACTTATTGAGGCTCTCCATTTGAGTCGGGCTGAGGTTTTTCGGGTCCACGTCGCCCAGGATAATCACGTCAAATTTGAAGAGGTCCTCCTCCTTGGTGGGAAATCTCTCCAGGAACGGGCTGTCCTGACCGCGGGCGATGGCGGGGTCGCCTTCGATCAGCACCGTCTTGGCTTCGATGCGCCGGTCGCGGGACAGCATGGCGTGGAGGTAATGGTATTCCCAGCGGGGATACTGCTCAACCAGCAGAACCTTGATCTTGTCGTCTATGACCCGCAATTGCTGCCCCGCCGAGTTGTTGTCCCGCACGGTTTCGTCGGGGCGCGGCTCGATGAGGGCTTGCAGCTCAAAATTGCCCTTTTGCTGGGGGTTGATTTTCATCGCCACCACCGTTTCGCCGTCGGCGGTGAAATGGATTTCCTTTTCTTCAACCTTGGTTTGGCCGAGCAGCAGTTGCAGGCGGGCCGACTGGCCGGCCATTCCTTGCGAGCGCACGCGCACCGTAACCGGGACCTCGTCCCGTACAAAAGCGACCTCGGGAGCAAAAAGATTGGCGACGATAATGTCGCGCGGGGAGGTCAAGCCGATGCCGTAAATGTAAAGCGGCACTCCTTCCTGCCGCGCCAGGGCGGCGACTTCGCGCGGCGGTGAGCCGCTGTTATTCGCGCCGTCCGTGACCAGGAAAATCCCGGCCAGGGGCTGTCCGCGCTTGCGGCTGAGCACATCGCGCACGGCGTCGCCGATGGCGGTTTGGGGAATCTCGGCGTTCAGCCGGTCGGTCCAGGCAAACGAGGCCGCCGATGCGGCGGGGGTGTTGGTGACGCCGGCTTGATCCGGGGCCGCGCGCACCAAGTCCTGGATCGTCTGTCCGAAAATAAAAGGGCTTAAGTCGTATTCGCGCGCCAGTTGCGGCAGCAGTTCGAGGCGCTGATTGCGCAGCACTTCCTTCAGCAGGTCCACCCGCGAAATCTGTTCCAACTGTCGGGCGCGCGCGCGGTCTAGCGGTTGGCTGAGCCCGGCTTGGGGGTCCAGCAGGCCCGCGCCGATGGCCGCGCGTTTCAAGTCGGCGTCCGCCAGTCGCGGGTCCTTGATTTTCATGCTGGCGGTGCCGTCGAACAGCAGCACCAGCGAGCGTCTGACGGTGCCCTCGACCTGGAACGAGAGGACCGGCCGGAGCAGCAGGAGCAGCAGCAGGCCGAAGAAAGCGATCCGCAGGCCTGTCAGAATGCCCCGCCGCAGCCGGCTGATTCCTTCCCGGGGGTGGCGATACACAAACCACGTCAGCGCCGCGCAGCCCAGCAGCATGAGAATCACCAGCGCCGCATTAAACCCGCCGGCAAACTTCAGCGTCAGGTCGGACACCCGGCTGGCATCCTCGACCTGCGCGCCAAAAAGTTTGAGCAAAAAGCTGGTCATGCGCGTGTCATTTGGTGCGGCTGAACCACTGGGCCAGGATGGTTTCCGTCACCGCCAACAGCACCACCGCCAGCAGCAGCGGCAGCCACAATTCCGTCCCCACCCGCTCCCTTTCCACCCACTCGCGCATGGAAACTCCGGGTTTCCACCGGATCAATTGCGCCGCGGATTCCAACATTTTGAACTGGTCCGCCGACAAATCCGCCAGGTCCGACTCCGCGGCATCCGGCTGCGCCGCGAATTTGATGGTGCGCGCGGCGTCGCCGGCGATGGAAGCCTCATAAACGCCGCTGTGGTCGGTGCCCTCGAAGCGGAGGGTCGGCGTCCCGCTCACCAATTCGACGCGGCGCAGGTCGCGTTGCGCGGTCGTTGGTTCGCCGGGGTGCCGGATCACCACATCCTTGCCCAGATGCTCGTTGGCCAGGCGATAGATGAAACGGTCGCCCACGCGCACGTTGAGGCCTTCGTCCTGGCGTTGGGCCAGCGCTCCCAAGGCCCGGTGGACCAAGGGCACGAACGCGGGCCGCACCGGCAGATCGTTCCAAGCCGTGTTGGCCGTGCTGCTGAAAAGAATGACCCGCCCCAGACCCCAGGCGCGTTCCATCACGGCTGGCGAGCCATCGCTATATTTCAAAACCACCCGCGGTTCTCCCGCTTCGCCGGGCGCGCCGTTGCGCGCCTGGTTTTCGGGCGGTTCCGCCGACGGCTTCCACGGCACCGGCTGCAGCGCGAAAAAGCGAAAGAACCGCGCCGAACCCAAGGTGCCGGCGCCGGGGTCATTCCAGATTTCCACCAGCGGATGCGTGTAATCCTTCTCCTGGAGGGTGAAGAACTGGTCTTCGCTTTCGGCTTGGCCGCGCACGGCGCCCAAGGTGGCCGGAAGGAGGCCGGCCTTTTTGCCGAGCAGCTCGTTGTAGGAGGTGGCCAGGGTTAGGGGGCCGGGGAAAATCATCAACCCGCCGCCCCGCCGCAGGTATTGTTGGAGACCCGCCAGGGAGGCTTCCGGAAATTCGGAAACATTGGCCAGAATGACCGCTTCGTAATCATCCAATCGCGCGCCCGGCAGGTCGGGGGTGGTGATGATGGTGGTTTTGACGAAATACTGGCTGGCTTCCGCCAGCGGCACTGGCTGCAGAGCGTGCCGCAGGAAAAACACCTGGCTCTCGCGCGGTTCGCGTCCCGGATCGCCGTCCACCAGCAGCACCCGCACCTCCTTGACCGCGCGCAGCGCCAGCGAGCGCCGGTCATCCGCCGGCAGCCGGTCCGGCGGCAGGCGCACGGCGACGGAATGGAACCCTTCGCCGCGCAATTTGGCAAAAAGCGAGACGCTTTTGGCGGCGCCGCCGGGCAGGACGTCAATGACGGTCTCGTCCATTGGTGGGTCGCCGTTTACGCTGAGATTGACTTTGACGCTCCTGACTTCTTCGCGCCCGTAGTTGCTGACCTGCGCCTCGAAGCGCAACGATTCGTTAATTGGGGTAAGCCCGCTGGCCAGGCGCAGGCGGCTCACGCCGAGGTTTTGCGGGGCCGGCTCGCCGACCATGATCAAGTGGACTTTAATCTGTTCCTGGCGGGCACTAATCAGCAACTTGTTGATTTCCCCCAACTGCCGCCAGCCCAGCGCCTGGGTGTCGGTGACCAGGTAGATTTCCTTTCGCATTCCGCGCGCGCGGCGCAAGGTGTCCACGGATTGTTTCAGGACCGGCAGGAGATCGGAGGCGCGGTCGGAAAGCCGGGCCTCGCGGATGACTTTGCGGACCAGATTCATGTCGTGGGTGGGCTCCGGCACGATGGCGTTGACCGTGTCGGAAACCAGATGCACCGCCAGCGCCGAACCCACGGGCGCGGCGTTGACGACCTGCTCGGCGGCTTGCCGGGCTTTGTCGAAGCGGGAGGCCACGCCGTCGCTGTGGCTCAGGCTGTAAGAATTATCCAGGAGGAGCAGGCCGGTCACGCGCGCGCCCAAGAGGCCGCCGGCGGCCGAGCGCAAGGCGGGCCGGGCCAGGGCCAGGGCCAGCAGGGCGACCAGCAGGCACCGCAGCGCCAGCAGGATCAGGTCCTCGACGCGCATCCGGCGCTGGTTTTGCTCCACGCTGACGCGCAAAAATCGCATGGCGGCCCAGACCACCCGCTGGAATTTCCGGCGGTTCAGCAGGTGAATGATAATGGGCACCGAGACGGCCAGGATGCCGAACAGCAGGGCTGGATGAATGAAGGACATGGCCGCCTTGACGCCCTCTCACCGGGTGGTGGTTCGCGCCCGGAACGCCAGGTAGCCGCTCAGCACCTCGTGCAGATCGCGTCCGGTGTCCACCAGCACGTAATGGCAATTGTTTTTCTCGCAGCCCTCGCGGAGGCGCCGGCAAAAGGCCTCGACCTCGGCCAGGTAACTTCGGCGAATCTCGTTGGGGCGGGTCAGGATTTTGGGGGCCTTTTCCAAGCCGTCGAATTCCACCAGGCCCCGGAAGGGGAATTCCAGCTCGAAGGGGTCCATGGTGTGAAAGACGATGACCTCGTTGCCGCCGAAGCGCAGGTGTTGGATGCCGTCGAGTATTTTTTGCTCGTCGTCGAACAGGTCGCTGATAAGGATAACGATCCCCTTGCGGCGGATTTTAAGGGCCATGTCGTGCAGCACGGCCGCCACGTCGGTTGGCTGGCGCGGCTCGAAGGCCGCCAGTTTGTCCAGGATGTTGAACAGCGTTGCGCGGTTGTCGCTGCGCGGCACGTATTGGCGCTGCTCGGTGTCAAAAATGCAGAGCGCCGCCGCGTCGCGCTGAGCCATGATCAGGTAGGTGAGGCAGGCGGCCATCATTTTGCCGTATTGCAGCTTCGTCAGCCGTCCCGAGCCGTATTTCATGGATTCGCTGCCATCGAGCAGGATATGGGCGACATAGTTGGTTTCCTGCTCGTATTGCTTGATGTAGTAGCGATCGGTGCGGCCCAGCACCTTCCAGTCCAGATGCCGCGTGTCGTCGCCCGGCGCATATTCGCGATGCTGCGCGAACTCGATCGCGAACCCGTGGTAGGGCGAGCGGTGCTCGCCCGCCATGTAGCCCTCGACGATAAACCGGGCGTTAAAGCCCAGGCTCTCCGCCCGCGAAATCGCGGCCGGATCCAGCAGCTCGGTATGATGGGATTGTGGGGCCATCCCCGCGTCTTACGAAAGTTTTTCGTCCTTGGGAATGGCGTCCAGGATTTTCCGGGTGATGTCGTCGGCGGTGACCCCCTCGCTCTGGGCGGCGAAATTCGGGATGATGCGGTGCCGCATGATGGGCGGGGCCACGGCCGCCACATCCTCGCAGCTCACATAGACCTGGCCGTTGAGCATGGCCCGTGCCTTGGCCGCCATGATCAGGTTCTGGCTGGCCCGCGGTCCGGCCCCCCAGGTGAGCCATTTCTTGCAGAAATCCAGCGCCTCGGGCTGCTTCACCCGCGTGACCCGCGCGATTTTTTCCGCGTAGGCATACACGTGGTCGGCGACCGGCATCCGCCGGACAATCTTTTGCAACTCCAAAATGTCTTCGGCGGAGAGCACTGGCTGGAGTTGCGCGTCGCTGATGCCGGTGGTCATTTTCATGATGCGCAGCTCCTCCTCCACCGTGGGGTAGTCCACCAGGATCATGAACATGAACCGGTCAAGCTGCGCCTCCGGCAGCGGGTAGGTGCCCTCCTGCTCGATCGGGTTTTGCGTCGCCAGCACGAAAAACGGGTCGGGCAGCCGGTAATCCTCGCCGCCCACGGACACCTTGCGCTCCTGCATGGCCTCGAGCATCGCGGCCTGCGTCTTGGGCGGTGTGCGGTTGATTTCGTCCGCCAGGATCACGTTCGAGAAGATGGGGCCTTTGAGGAATTTGAAACTGCGCTCTCCCGTGGTGATGTTTTGATGGATGACCTCGGTGCCGGTGATGTCGCTGGGCATCAGGTCCGGCGTGAACTGGATGCGTTTGAAGGCCAGGCGCAGCGTTTGCGCCAGCGTCGAGATCATCAACGTCTTGGCCAGCCCCGGCACCCCCACCAGCAGCGCGTGGCTCCGCGTGAAGATCGCCATCAGGATTTCGTCTATGACCGCCTTCTGCCCGACGATCACCTTTCCCATTTCCGCTTTGATGGTCTGGTAGCCGGACTTCAGCCGTTCCAGCTCCTCCAGGTCGCTCTCTGGCACCCTTGGTTTGCTTTCCTCGCTCATTAATCACTCCCCTCTTTTGGTGTTTGCCATTCCCGGTTTAAGGCATCCATTTCTGCGACGCGACGGTCCTGCCGGGGTGGAACCGCGTTCGTTCTATACCAATCTTCGCCAAAGTCAATGGCCATAAACGCCACAGGCCGGGCGCGCCGCATTCGCGTCAAACTGTCAACTCGCCCAAGCCTTGGCATTATCAGCCTGAGACGCATGGCCGGCTGATTTGGCTCGGAAAATTTTGCCGTCGGCGTCCGGATCGGTCAGGGGCGAATGACGATTTTTCCCAGCACCTGCCGGGCCCGCAGAAGGCCAAACGCTTCGGCGGTTTTATCCAGCGGCACGATCGAGTGTATCACCGGCTTGAGCTTTCCGGCCGCCGCCCATTCCAAGGTGGCCCGCATGTCCGAACGGTTGCGGCCATAGCTCCCAATGAGGCGCTGCTGCCGGACAAAGAAGGGCCAAAGGTTAAAGCTGATCTCCCGTCCGGCAGTGGCTCCGCAGGTGACCACGGACCCGCCCCTGGCTAGACAATCGAAAATTTTGGGCAACACCTCACCACCGACGTGCTCGACGCAGATGTCCACGCCCCGTTTGTTGGTGATTTTGCGGACTTCAGCCGGCCACTTGGGGTCGGCGGGGTCCAAGGCGTGCTCGGCGCCCAACTGCCGTCCCAACTGGCGTTTGGCCTCGGTGGAGCCGGTGGTGATCACCTTGGCGCCCAGGTTTTTGGCGATCTGTATGGCCGCCGATCCCACGCCGCTCGAAGCGCCCATCACCAGCACCCAGTCTCCCGCTTTGACTTTAACGCGGTCGGTCAGCATGTGCATGGCGGTGCTTCCGGCCAAAGTCAGCGCGGCCGAGGTGGCGAAATCCACCGCTTGCGGCAGGGCCACCAATAGACGGGCCGGCACGGCGATTTTCTCGGCAAATCCGCCGTCCCGCTGGATGCCCAGCAATTCGCTGCGCAGGCAGAGCGATTCCTCCCCCCGCTCGCAGTATTCGCAGTTGTCGCAGAATACGTTGGATTGAACCGCGACGCGATCGCCCGGTTTCCAGGCGGTTACCTCCGCGCCCGCTTGAATCACCCGCCCCGCTATTTCGCAGCCGGGAATGCGCGGCAATTGCGGCGGCAACGGCAGGCCGTTTTCCTCCAGCCAAAGGTCCAAATGATTCAGACCGCAGGCCATGACCTGCACCAGGCAATCGCCCGGCCCGACTTGCGGATCCGGCAGATCGCGATACTCGAATTTTCCCGGTTGCCCATGAGCCACCAGTTGAACTGCTTTCATGGGCCCCATTTAACTGGTTCCCAGCCTCCTGCTCAAGGGGAAAGCATTTGGCGCGAATGCCTCGCGGCGGCGCCCTTGAAACAAAAACAAACTCGCCAAACCTGGCGCCGGGTGGTTAGCTGCCTGCATGCGAAGCCACCGTTTTTGGGGCGCGCTGGTCTATGCGGCGCGATGGACCGCTTGCTGGGGCGCCATTTTGACGCTCGACGCCGGCGCGGCCGCCCGGTTTGAATTGGCGGGCGATTGGGAAGTGCGGGTTATTAATCCCGACAGTCCGGACGCCCGGTCCGTTGGCCAAGTGCTTCGTGTCCCCCCTCCCGAATGGGTGGTTGTCAAAGACGAGCAAAGCCCGCTGCCATTGTTCAATCCCAAGGCCTCCGGTTGGACCAAGGGCCTCAAGCTGGCTGGTGTGCGCGCTCAGGAAACCACCACGCCAGGACTGCTCGATCCCGAAAGCCTGGTGGTGCGCTCCGGCCCCGGGCTGCAGGCGGAAACCTATCAGTGCGGCCTGGATTACGACGCCGATCTCTCCTGGGGCACGGTCGGCCGGCTGCCCAACGGGCGGATCAAGGAAAACCAAACCGTGTCCCTTTCCTACCGCTATACCCCGATGCGCTTGGACGCGGTGGCGCAAGGCCAGGACGGGAAAATCCTTTTGCGCCGGGGCGAACCCCGCGCCGCGGCGCCCCAACCGCCGGAGGTTGGGGTGGGCGAGCGCCGCTTGGGAAACATTTACCTGCCCGGCCCCATCTTCCGGCTTACCAAAGACCACTTGTTTCCGATCCTCGAAACTGCCTTTCCCGAGCCTCCCAAGCCTTCGCCCGCTCCTGCCGAAAAGCTGCTGCCCAAAACCATGAAAAAACTCCGCTCCGGCCAGCCGCTGCGCGTCCTGGCTTGGGGTGACAGCGTCACTGACGCCAGCTACCTGCCAAACCGCGACACTGATCGCTGGCAGGCGCAATTTGTCGCGCGTCTCGGACAGCGCTTTCCGTCGGCGAAAATTGAACTGGTGACCGAGGCCTGGGGCGGACGCAACACTGGCAGCTACCTGGCCGAGCCGCCCGGCAGCCCGCACAATTACCGGGAGAAAGTGCTTGGGGCCAAACCGGACCTCATCGTCTCCGAATTCGTCAACGATGCCGGGCTGAAGCCGGCGCAGGTCGGGGAGCGCTACGGCAAACTGCTGAAGGACTTTCAAGAAATCGGGGCCGAATGGATCATCCTGACGCCACATTATGTGCGCCCCGACTGGATGGGCCTGACGCGCGAGCGCGAGATTGACGAGGACCCGCGGCCCTACGTCGCCGGCTTGCGGCAATTCGCCGCCGCGCACTCGGTGGCCCTGGCTGACGCCTCCCGCCGCTACGGCCGCCTCTGGCGGCAGGGGCTTCCCTACAACACCCTCATGCTCAATTCCATCAACCACCCCGACGCCCGCGGCATGAAGCTCTTCGCCGACGCGCTGATGGAGTTGTTTCCTTGATGGGACAGGCTCTTTTGGCGCGCTATTGCCGCTTCAATTGCAGCGGGCGGTAATAACCGCGCCGCAGGATGCGCCAAAGCGTTCCCAGGGTGGATCGCATTTTTTCCCGCCAGGGCAAACCCCGCCAAAGCCGGCGCAACGGGAAACCAACCAGGCGAGTTGTTGGCAATCCGCAAAGTTGAAACATTAGCCGGCGCCCCCAAAGCGCGCGGCGTTTGTCGAGCAGGCTCTTCTGGGAAGCAAGCAGGTTCCGGGGCGAAGAGGGCGCAACTTCAACGAAGCCGGCTTGCGCGGCGGCTTGCAAAAAGGCGCGGCCATATTCTGTGCGTACGACCGCGAGAGAGGAGCCTGGCATTTCGGGAGTGATTTCAACATGCCAAGGGTCCCCGCAGGAAATGTCCGCCTCTTCGCCGGTGCCGTCCGGCCATAGGTGGACGGAGAGGGGGCGGAATTTTTGCAAAAAGGACCACGACTCGGCATACGGCATTTGGCAAGCGGGTTTGGTTTCGTGCGGCGCGAGCACGGTAAAATGGCCGGGCCAACCATGTCCGCGATAGCGCAATTCGCCCACCATTTCAGGTCGGATGCCCTGAGCCGCCAGCAAATCAAGGGTTCCCTGGGTGGCGGGCACGCCGGCGCAAAAGAACGAAAGCGCCAATCCCACCTTGCGGTTCAGTTCTGGACGGAGGCTTTGGGCCTTGCGCAGAGCGGACACCTCATCGGGCCGGCCAATAAAAACGCAGGGTGCGGGTGACTGTTCAATAAGCTTCAAGCTGTCGCAGGCTGAGGCGGGGAGATATCGCGAACCGCACCTGGCGAGCAAATCGGCGCGGGTGCGGCTGAGATGGCTTTGGTTGCGCAAGGGATTGGACGGATCCGGTCCAATATGCAGCACGCCGTGGAAGCCGCGTTTTTCCAGGCCAAACAAGGCCAAGGCGGTCAACAAACCGCCGGAGGCCCCCTTGAATCGCAATTCCGGGTCGGCCGCGTGGCCCTCCCAGATTTCCAGCACCGGGCCGCAAAGGTCGGCCACTTCGGCAATAATGCCTGGTCGCGACCACAGCGCGGAGTAGTTCAGTTCACAGGCGGGACAGGTTTTGAGACACAGGTCGCACCCCTCGCATTTCTCTGGTTCCGTAATGACTGGGCGAAGGCCTTCGCGGGGAAAATCCACGAGTTGCACCCGCTGCTCCGGACAGATGTCGGCACAAGCCCCGCAGCCTTGGCAAAGCCGCCAAACCGCCACCTCTTGCACGTTGCCGAGTCGCTGGCTAAGGCGAAACATCCTTCTTTGCCTCAAAAATTTCCCGGATTTCGTGGCGCTGGAAGAAGCCTAACACCGCTGCGCGCAGGGCGGGCGCCCGGCTGGCCAACTCTCGCCGCGTCTGGGCCCGACGGTTCCACGCGCCTTTGAACTGGGAAATAACCGCTGGGGTGTCAACTTCGCGCAAATCCGCAATTTCCGCTACCCCCACGGCTTTCAACACGCCGGCGAATTTTTGGCTGTAGGACAAGGCCATGGCCGGCACGCCTTGCGAAACAGCTCCCAAGCAGGCATGCATCCGCGACGCCGCTAGGAACGCGCACCGGCTGATGACGTATTTCGCTTCATGGTGAGTTAAAGGCTCCGGCAGGTGGTGCAATCGGCCCTGGTATCGCGGCCCCAATTGTTCGATGATCTTGTTGCAGGCGGTTTCATCGCTCTCGGGATTGGCCGGCGCGCCGACCACGTGCGGAATTAGCAAAACTTGCAGGCCCAGGCGGCCAGCCATCTCTTCGATTAAAGAGGCAATCAGGAGAGGGTAATCGGACTTCAAATTAAACATGTTACGGCGGTTATACCCCCCCATGTAAAGCAATCCGCTGACATTCAGGCCCACGAGGTTTTCAGGTTCGGGGATTTTAGCGAGCCTATCGAGGACCTTTGGCCCGGGCGGTCTGGGGTCCAGCCCAAGGCCCATGTCAAAGGCAAATTCAATCCTTGGTCCCTTGTCGCCCACCATTTGGCGGACCACGGCGATTCCCTCCCGGTCGCGCGAATAGATGAGCGCTGACCGCCGCAGAATCCAACGGGCCAGTTGCCGGGTGAAAAGGCCGCCAAAGGGGCCAAAAGTTTGCGGCATTTGCACCAATGGCTTGCCCAGCAAAATCACCAATACTTGCGGCAGTGCCACATACAAAAAACGAAGCCGCCCGTATAGATCGCTAAAACTGTCTCCGCCGGCCAGGGAGAGATGCACAGGAATGTTGTCCAACTGGTTTAGCCAAGGATTCTGCCGCCGTAGAGAAGGGTTGCGCAAGCAACGCGCCAAGCTGGCCACGAACAACAACCTGAGGATATGATTGGCTTGCCAGGGTCTCTTGGAAAAACGCAAATTGATGGTGCGAATAGAAACCATTTGGCCGCCGACTTGGACCGTGTTCAAGACCGGCTCTTGGCCATAGTCCAAAAAATGGAGGGCGAAATCTTTTCCGGCCTCGGCCAAAGCGTTGATCGTGCCGGAGGCAAGGGCATGGACCCCATGGTTGCGGGTGGAAAAGGAGGCGCCCATTAAGCAAACAGTGGGAATTTGGCCTTCAGGATTTGGCATCTCTTTGGGGAGTAAACGCAAAACTTGACGTCAAGCCGGCTTCAGGGACGGCCCATTTGCAAAAGGGGATGCCGATGCGGGTCTTCGCCCAACGGCTTGATCATGGACTCAAGGCAAGCCACGCACTCTTCCACCGGCTTTTCCCACCAGCGGCTTTGTAATAGCAACTCGCAGGTTGCGTCCGAAAACCGCATTCGCAACACCCGCGCGGGAACCCCGCCCACAATCGCGAAATCGGGAACGTCGCGGGTCACCACCGCGCCCGCCCCCACCGCGGCGCCAATGCCGACTCTTCGGCAACCGGCGGTGATGATTACTCCCGCTCCCAGCCAGGCGTCGTGCCCAATTTGCATGGTTTGCGTCGGTATTTGGTCCTCGGCCACAAAGCCGCAATTTTTGTTGTAGAAGAAGGGATGCATCGAAAGCCGGTCCACCGGATGCGAGCGCGTCAATACCCGAACGTCGCCGGCGACTGACACATAACGTCCAATGGTGACACCGGGATTGCATTGCCCGGGCACAAAACAGCCGCCATAGCTATAGGCGCCAATACTGACGCCATAATGCCTGGACATGATCGCGCGCGCCGACCGGGAAAAAAAACCGCCGTTTTCCCAGCGCAAAGACAGACGCAACATCAGGGGCCGCAACCGGGCCCGGCGGGCGCCCAGCAGCAGCAGCCCGCTGAACGCGCAGGCTCGCAAATGGGTTTCCGTGTTGGGGTTTGATTGATTCATGGAGTGTTGTATCGGTCGTTTACTGTATGGTCTTCGGGATGCAATACAAATTGGTCACCGTGGGCGACGTTCTCCCTCTCCCCCCTTGGGGGAGAGGGCAGGGTGGGGGGGGGCGCGTGTCGTCTATCCCAAGCACTCATCAGTAAACCACCGGTTCCACCGCGCCGGCGCCAGGTCGTCCGATCAATTGATCAACCAATCGCAAGTATAAATGCTGCTTCGCCTGCCAGGAGTTATGGCGGACACACGTCCAGGCCGCGTCTGCCAGGCGGCGGCCCAGTGCCCGGTCCTCTGCCAAGGCCAGGATTTTTTCCGCCATATCCGTGGGGTTTTCCGGCTGATAAAACAAGGCAACCTCTTCGTTGAAGTAAAAGGAGTCTATGCGGGTGCGCGGCAGAACCACCGGCAATCTCTGGGACATGTATTCAAGGATTTTGGTGCTATAAGCCTCGTTGCCGAACACATCAGCCCGCTTGGCCACCAAGCCCACATCGGCGTTGGCCATGATGGCAGGCATTTCTCCCAAAGGCGCCATGTCCATCAGGCGAACGCTGCCACTCACGCCCAATTGCCGGGCCAACGCGCGCAAACTTTCCTTTTGTGTCCCCTCCCCATAGATGTGGAATTCAGCCTGGGGCGCCCGCGGTTTGACCTTGGCGAAGGCGCGAAGCGCGATATCCAGGCCCTGATGCCAGTTCAATACCCCCGGATACAGCAGAATAAAGCGCCCGTCCTGGCGGGTGCGGGCGCGGGGATGGAAAAGGTCCAGGTCTATGTAATTGATAAACACCGAACACTTGGCCGCCGGCACTGAACGGCCAATCAGCAAATCCCGCCACAGATGGTTGGCGGCGATCACATGATCCGCGAAGCGACAGGACACCCTCTCCACCTGCCGCAGTGCCTGATAGCCCAGGCAGCCGGGGCTTTGGCGAAATTTGCTCAAGTAAAATTCCGGGGAGACATCGTAGATGTCGAGGAGGACTTTCGCCCCGCGCAACTTAGGTGCGATGGCCGCAAAAACCTCGAAATCGGGCACCGAATGGACATGGATCAAGTCATAAGGCGAGATCCGGTGTTGACGGAGCAGAAACCAGGAGGAACGCAGCAGGAATAACCCCAGTTTTAGCAAAAAGGACAAGGGGCCGCGCTCGTTTCGCCGGCGATTTTGCAGCCGGAAAAGCTCGATGCCTTCAACCAAAGCCCGCGGCGGGTCGCCTGGCCGCCCCACCGCCAACACTTGAACCTGGTCGCCGCGCTCGTGCAGCGAGCGGGCATAGCGCATGGTGCGGTTGTCGAACTCATAAACCAACGGTCCGACCAGGGCGACGCGCAGCGGCTTTCGCAGGGGAGTCATCGCACTTGTCCAAAGGGGCGCTTCAAGCGGCCCAATTGTTCCTCGCGCAGGTAATGAACGACCGGCGGCGGGACAGCCCACGGTTCGCGCCGAAGCATTGCCCAGCCATAACCCGCGCTTCTTATCAAGCTGGCCAGCACCCAGGGACGGCGGGGCAGCCAGGAAAAAAAACGAGCCGCTTGGAATAACGGATGATAACCATTGACGTATTCCATCCGCCCCCGGCGAAACAACGCGCGCGCCCACCGGCCATGAGTCCGGCCCATGGGCTGATGGTGATAAACGGCCAAGTCCGTAAAACTTTTCACCGTCCAGCCCTTCATGCGCGCCATGGTTTCCGCCACCATGTCAATTCCTCCCAGCGGCAAGGGCAGGTAGCCGCCAATGTCCTCGTAACATGCGCGTCGAAAAACCTGAAGCCCGCCGGCGACTGACATCCCATAGCTCGATTTGACCATGACCCAGTCATCACCAGCTCTTTCAAAGATGGCTCCCCCCCCCAGGCCTTGGCGTGGTTCCTGGTTCAGGCGGGCCAGCAGCACGGCAAAAAAATCCGGCTGCATGGTAATATCCGCGTCCAGAAAACCGATGTATTCATGCTGGATTTCACCGGCGAATTTCAAACCCTCCGAAAGCGCCAGGCTTTTGGAGGAAAAACTTCTCACGCTGGCGCCTTGCCGGTCATAACCCCGGATAAATGGAAACCGCGTTGCTCCCCGCGAAATCAGGTCCGCGGTGGCGTCGGTGGAACCGTCATTGACCACTATCCATCTTGCTGGCGGATGGGTTTGCGCGGCCACTGCCGACATGGTTTGCGGCAGGGTTTGCGCCTCATCGCGCGCGGCAGTAATCAAAATGTATTGGGGAAGCAGTGCGCTGTTCATCGCCGCGAAAACCCGTTCCAACCCGCTGGGTTGGCATTTGGGCGGCTAAGGATTCGACTGACTGCGGGCGCCATTTGACGAGCCATGAATGGCCGGCAACGATTCCGTGGCCAGGCTTGTTCCGTGGCGGTAAATCCGAAGCCCCTCCGGCTCGATTGAGACCTCAAAAAAACCATCCGCGCAAGGAATGCTGGTGTTGTCAATAAGGTTTTCAACGCGCTGGGATTGACGGAAAACCCGGCTGGCAAACCGGCATTTGACTGGTTGCCCGGCAATGTTGATCATCAGCAGGTAATTGGTGCCCTGACAACGGCGGGATGCCCATTGCACAGAATCCGCGGGCCCTTCGATTATTTGCGCGGCGATGGGGGAGGGCAAAGACGGACTCAATAAGATAGCGGATAGCTTTTCGACCTGCTGCCCGAACTGGGACATGGCCTGCAGGCTTTCCGGCGGCGTTGGGCCGAAGTAATGAAACCAATGAATCCCCTTGGCGCCTTTGATGACCGCCAGCCAGGCCATCAGCAGAATCTGCCGGGGGGTGGGCGCGCCACCGCCCTTATTGGCGTGAATATCCTGGCATTGGATAAACGCCGTGGCGGGAATCAAATAATGGTTCCATCGCTGAATTCTTTCCAGATGGAGCGCCATTTCCGTCAAGCTTTGGGTATTGGTGTATTCGTATGGATACATGTCAAATCCCATGGCGTCCGCGCAAAGAAAGGGATAACAAAAGGTTCGGGCCAATTTGATGTTATGATCCGATTTGCCGAAGGTGTTTCCCATCAGGTTCACATGAGTAATGATTGAGCCATCCCAGGACTTGGCCGCTTCCCACCAAGCCCTGTGGTCGGCAGCGCGATAATGAAAAAGCTCCGGCTCATCAATAAAGACCCAACCCGCCAGCGCGGGGTGCCGATGCAAGTTGGTCACATACCCCATCAGGAAAGAGGCGGTGATTTCCTCAGCCTCTTTTTTCTTGCCGTGAATGGACACTGGCATGGGGGCGAAGGCCGCCGTGCCGCAGGCCTGGGCTGCGTCCAAATAGCGGCGCGCGCCTTCCACGGTTTTGTTGTTCCAATCGCAGCCGTAGAGGGTGTTGATGATCCGGTTCGTCAGCCACTGCCGCGCCGATTCGGGGCGCAGAACGAACGGCGTCACCAGGAAGAAAGGTTTTCCGTGGCGGGTGAAATTGTTGTCTTCATCAATGGAAAATGCGGGATCCCCATCGTAATTTTTGTCGAAGCATACGGATTCACTGGCCTTAACCCGGCCGTCCCGCCCCAGCAGTTCACCGGTAAATTGGTAACGGGAGCGTGGCAGCCCCCGCAGCGAAACCTTGAGTTCAAGGACGCCATCCGCTGGCGCCAGTCCGTCGGCAAGCGCGCGGGAAAAACCGTTGGTGTTGGTCAATTTAACCCTTATTCGATCCTGCGGCTGCCAGCCGGTTAGGACCACGCGCAGGGGCGCCCCAATGCGCCCCCGAAAATCGGGGCACAACAGCCGAACGCCAGTTGGCTCGCCGCCGATGGATCGCCCAGCAACCACAACGTCATCCAAAAATAACCGGGCTTGGAGGGAAGAGTTTTCGGCGCTGACGGTCTGCACCACCCCCGCCCGCAATTCATTGGCCACGTGCGGCATTTGCAATCCCTGACCCGTCAAATGCAACTCGCCATCCACCCAAACCCGACAGGCGCCCTGGTCAAGGCCGGCTTGGTAATGGATTTCCACACAATGCCATTGATCCAAAGTAAATTCGTGTTTGGCGTCGCCCAGGCGGGCTTGGGACAGCACATAAGCGCGGTCGCCAATCCGTTTCAGACGGAGACTGCACACCAACCCGACACCCGTTTTGGCAAAACCGATGATTTCCAAAGATTGTCCGATGGGCACCTGCGTGGCCGAAGAAATACGCAAATAAACGCGAGCATGGACGGGACTAACGGCGGGAAATTGTTGAATCAGGGCGGCGCGCCGCGCCTGGTTGGTGGGCGCCAACTGGAAGGCCGCTGAAAACCTCCCGGAATGACGATGCACCTCATTTATTTCCACCCGGGACCCGGCCCCCAAACAATCGCGGGTGAACCATGCATGCAGGTCGCCAACCTCGAATTGGTCCTCGAACAAGTGATCGGGCCATTCCCCGGCGAACCTGGCGGCGGATAGGAACACCGGAAATAGAATGGCCAGGAACAACAACAGCCCAAGTTGATGGCGGCACATTCTAAACCAGCGCTGCGCCACACCCATCCAGTCATAAGCGCCCCTCAGTTTAGCTGCCAAGAAACCAGGAGTGTCATCATTATTGACTGGGAGCCGTTTCAGGGCGCGCAGATCGTCCTGCGGCCAGGTCAGGCCAATCTTTGTGGTCACGGCGGCTTGGTAACCGGTCTGTTCCAACACCTCGCCGAAACGTTGAACAAAGTCCGGTCGTTCCTGCGGAAACGCATACGGGTAGGCAAAGTAATCCACGGGGACGCCAAGTTGGTCTTCGAGGCATTTTTTGGAGGCGCTTAGCTCTTCCTCGATTTGCGGCCAGGTTAGCTCGACCAGAATCGGGTGGGAAACAGTGTGCGAGCCGAATTCAATCCCCTGGCGGCGCAAGTCGGCGATCTGCCGCCAATTCAGGCAAGGTCGGTTTTCAAAACGGCGGGGTTGTTCCCCGATGAACGCGGTCGGCAGAAAGACCGTGGCTTTGAACTGGCATTCTTGCAGAATGGGCCAGGCATTTTCGTGGAAGTCCGCATACCCGTCGTCAAAGGTCAGGGCCGTCGCGCGGGGGGGCATCGAATTCCCGCAACCCCTGTTCCAACGCGCCAAAGCGTCCTTCAAGGTGGCTCCCCTATAGCCCATCTGTTTCAAGCATTCCAATTGGGCGCGAAACTTTTCCGGGGCCGTCACCGTTTCGTAGTATCCCGCCGTTCGTCCGGCTGGCTGACGGCTGATCGAATGATACATCAGAATGGGCAGGGCCGTCATGGCAGCGGGCGTAAGGCGCTCTCCGCCGCCGCCGCGCAGCAGGGTTATCAAACGGTCGAGCCTCACAAACAAGAACGCGAGTGTAAAATCATCTCAGGCAGGATCGCCAGGCCGGCGGCGATGGCCATCGGATTGGCTCAAGGTCCGCGCCACCATCGGCGGAGCCGCCCCAAAGGTCCATCGCAGGATGGCGCTCCACTTGTTTGCGCGCGCGCGCCACTGATGACGCGCGGACGGATCGGCGCTGATCAGCCACCCCAGGCCAATGAGCAGCAGTCGCAGGAGGCAAACAGGCGCCAGCAGCAGCCGAAATAGCCAGGCGTAAACCGCGCCGCGGGTTTGGCGAAAGAATTTGAACCTTGATTCTTTGAGCATCATGGATGCAAAGGCGTCAGGGGTCTTATCCTGTGTGCTTTTGCCCCCGTGATGAACGACCTCCACGTAGGGGAGGTAATAATTCACGAGTCCTTTGCGCGCGGCTCGGTGGCATAGATCAACGTCTTCCGCATACATGAAATAATCCGTGTTCATCCGTCCCAAGCGGCCAAAGGTCGTGCGCGCCATGAGTAAACATGCGCCGCAAAGGGCGGCTACGGGGTGGGGTTCCGCCGGATTCCGGTCGAAGACGGCCGTCCCCCAGAGCCGGCTGCGCGGAAACCAACGGCGCAGCCATTGCGCGTCGAGCAGTTGATTGGCCAAGGTGGGGAAAGCCTGAACGCAGGTCGTTTGCAAGGTGCCGTCGGAGTTTAGCAGCTTGGGCCCCGCCGCCCCCATCTCCGGATGGGCCCTGGCAAAATCCACCAAACTCTGCAAGGCGCTCCTTGGCAGCTCGGTATCTGGATTCAAGAACAGCAGGTAATCGCCTTGGCTTTGCTCGAAGGCCAGATTGTTGGCGCCGGCAAATCCGAGGTTTTGATGGCTTTGGACAAATTTCACCGTGGGGAAATGGCTGCCCAGCAAGGCCGCGCAACCGTCAAAAGAGCCATTGTCCACCACCACGACCTCGAACGCAAAAGCCGGGCGTTGCCGTTGCAAGGACTCGAGGCATTTGGCGAGGTATTCGCACGAGTTCCAGTTGACGATGAGAACCGACAACTCCATGACGGCAAAAAATTATGGCGCGACAACAGCGGCTGGTTCTTCGTCCACCGGCTGCCGCACAGCCAGGCGTCGCAATGAAACCAACAAACCGGCCGACGCCCAAAAGGCATACATGATTTGCGGCGCAAAAATGGAGACGTTGGAACCGGCAAAAAACACCACCACCAAGACGGCGAAAAGGCCGGCGGCCAGGCCCCGTTGTCCAACCAACCTGAGCGTTCGGAATCCGAACCATCCCAGGCTTAGGTACAATGCGCCGCGCAAGAGCAGGCCAATCCAACCGAATTCCAACAAGTCGGAGGCATATTGGTTGTCGAAACTGGTGTGCCCCAATAGCCCGGTTGCCCCTCCCGCCTGGGGCTCAAAATAATCGGAGAGGTCCAGATGATCGGTGCTGCCGCCCCCATAGCCGAACAGGAAACGAACAGGGGATTTGTTTACTTCGGCCGCGGCCACCTGCCAAAGCTGCCAGCGATAAGAATACGATTTGCCTTTCAAGGTCTCCGACTCAAAGGTCATGTTCGTCAGCCCCAGCAGGGTGTCACGGATGCCGGGTCGTAGAGCCAGGGTTATCAACGCCAGCCCCAACATTGCCAGCAGGAGAGAGCGCGTCTGGCGCGGTCCAAAAAGAAAAATCGTCCCGCTCACGAGGATCAGTCCCAACCACGGGCCGCGGCTGTTGGAAAAATAGCAGCCGCCTATATTAAGCGCCGCCAAGCCGGCATAAAACCAACGATCTCTGCGGCTGGCGGACATTCCGTGCATCCCAAGGGAGACGGCAAGGCCCAAGGCCATTCCATAACCAAGCATAATACGGTGCGTGTAGGAGGCGTGTGCTTCTTTGGCGAGGGAAGCCGTGTCAGCGGTCCCCAGCAGCGTGTGAAAGATGTTAACCTGAAGATATTTCTCGCCAAAAGCGGCCAACGCTACCACTCCGTAACCCAGGGCGACCCGCCTCAGCACGCTCTGCCAGTCCTTTGCGGCAAACGGCAACGTGCCCATGATGGCATACAGCGCAAACATTTCAAAGGCGACCGACAACGATTGTTTGAAGCTGTCCATCGGCACAGTGGAAAAAACGCTGGAAATAATTTGCCCCAACAGCAGACCGATGAACAAGCCCAGGCAAGGCAATTTTCGCCAAGGGTATCGTCCAGGCCAAGTCAACCAATAGGCCGCCAAAACCGCCAAAATCAGGCGATGGACAGTTAAGGCCGGCAAGCCCCCCTCAAAGTCCAGCCTGATCGTCGCCGGCAGCATCACCAGCAAAAATAATGCCCAGCCGACGGCTTCCGCTCGGCGGTGGCGAAGACGGAAGGCCAGCCAGGCCGGCAGAGCGAAAAGAAAAAGGTAGGCAAGCAAGGCCAAGAGGGGTGAGGCGCCCAAGCGCAACGCGGAAAATTCGCGCGCTGGCAGCGGTTATTTATCGGGGTCGAATTCTTGCCTGGAAGAACCTGATGGAATCGTTTGCCTTGGGGTTGGGCGAGAAAGACCTTCCATCCGTGTAGCCATCCGTATCGCCGGTCAAACGCCAGGCGCGCAGGTTAGTGCTGGTCCACCATTCATATTCGCGGTCGGCATTCCCCTCGAGAATCGTCCAGCGCGCGGCATGGCTGTTTTGGGCCTCCCACCTCAAATAGAAAGGTCTGGGCGCTTCAAAAAGCAACTGGTTGGTGGGCGTGAAACAACTGCTGCCGTCCTGATAGGCCACCAAGGCGTGCCAAGTCTGAAGGCCGATGGTGGCGGCCGGCCAATCCCAACGAGCGAAACTGGAAAATTGCGCGGCGGCCAGAGCGCCATTGGTAAATAGGCTGATGACCAGCGCCTGATTGGAACTTGCCAGTGGGTTGATGGCCAACGCCGTTTGATCCACCCCAACCAGGCTGACCGTCAGATTGGTGGGCCACCAGCCAACCGGCGAAGCCACCGCCGGTTGCCAAAGGTAAGCTCCCATGCTGAGCGGCGCCGAATATTCAACCAGACGGCCATCCGCCAAGGTGATGACATTGCCGGCCAGGTCGCGGAGGTTGCTCAAACCGATCAGGCTGGCGGGGTTTGCGGCGCCTATGCAGGGGGAATCCGGACGTAGAACAAAACTGGCCCGCCTTGGCGGGTTTCCGCTTAAACGACGCGCATTCACCGGCATGTTGCTGCGGCGGCGCAGATACTCGACGGCCTCTGATTGGGTCATCACCCGCACGGGGCCGGAATAATTTTTAATGGCCTCCAGCACCACCCGCCAGATTTCGCGCGGCATGCTGGATTCGCCATGAGTCAAGGCGCAATAAATTCCGCCCGCCTGGGTCAGGGCATCCAGAACGGCGTGGGTTCGCATCCAGGTTCCGTTGGCCGCCGATAAATCATCCAGCAAACCTGCGTAACCGTCCGCTCCCGGCTGGCCGGCGCCGTCCAGGGCGCATCCCAGCAGAACGCTGCCGGAATAGCGCGGGAGCCGCAGGCCGGGATGGCTGGCCTCCCACAGGTTGTTCCCCACCCGCAATACCCAGTGATGACCGCGCTGCCAGAGGGTCACCTTCTGCCATGCCCCAACCTGCAGGCTGCCGGCGGGCGCGCTTACGACAGCGCGGGACACGCCGTTGGAAACCATCACCACGGATAATCCCGCTTCCGGAGTAATGTCCCAGCGAAAACAATCGGCGACACTCTCGCCCATAAAGAATAGCGTTTGTTGCCGGGCTGCCGTGCCTGGTTTCAGCGCCGCGGAAAGCAACCAATCGGCGCTGGAAAAATCAAAAGGGACGCCGTTCGACCGCCAGGCATAGGAATTGCTTCCGTTGAAGGAGGCCGCGTAGCTGAGGCGAAAGGAATCGCCGCTAAAGCTGAGATTGGTGGGGGAGAAGTGATTGCCAGCCAATGATTGGTCCCGGGTGTTGCTCTCGAAAGTGAGCAGCAAGACAAGGCCAAACATCGAAAGGGGCGCCGGCTTTAAGGCATACACATCCAAGTCGGACAGATGCCAGGAAGAACCGGCTTGCCCGGCCGTGCGCGCGCTTAGAAAGCCAGCCGCCATCAATTCCTGCGTTACCGTTTCGTTAAAATATCCGCCAGGGTAATTTAACGCGCGGCATTGATACGGCGCCCCCGTTGGCCCAAGAAATTTGGACTCGATATCGAGCTTCGACTGGCGGATCTCGTGGTCGTAAAAAGGATTGGCGCTGAAGGAAAGAGTGGCTTGGTTGTTTTTCAAGTCTTCCACCACCGTTTCTGCCAATAAGCGCGCGGGCACGCGGTGGTTGTAAGTGGTGACCTGCTCGGACTGATAAGCAGGGTGATTGTTCAGTTGGTTGATCAGCTTGGACTGCGTGTCGGTCACGGCGGCCTGCAAGTCCACAAACAAATGATCCGCCAAGGGGCCATCCTCCACGGCGGTGCGCAGCACCTGGTTGGAAATCCACAAGCGGCAGCGCGTGCCGGCGCCCAGGTAGCGGATCCGGATGGAACCCAATTGGGTCAGGTCGGCGTGGGACCGGGTGTGCGAGGCGATTTCATGGCCCCGGTTGATTCGCGCTTGCAACAGGTTGCGGGTGGCGGCATCCAGCGCGTGGGTTTCCGATAGTGAAAGGGTCGTTCGGAAACCGTATAGTTCAGCCAAATCCGCCAAATCCGCCCAGTCCTTGGCGGTGGGCAGGTCATCTTCGGTGATGACAAACAGTCCCTCTCGTCCATTGACGGCAAAGCGCGGGTCCTCGAACAGATTGCCTCCGAGGTCCTGCACGCCGGAAAACAACAAGGCTGGATTTTGCCCATTCGGCAGGACGAGCGAATTTTGCAGAAAGATCGCATTGCTGGCGCCAAGCAAAACCTCATTGCCGGTGATGGCGGGGCTGATGCCTGTTCCTGCGACAATGCAGTTTGCCAGGCTTACGGTTCCGGTGGAACTATTGAGGACATGACGATTGCCGGCCCCAACCAGATTACAGTTAACCAATGACGCCCGAGCGCCGTCAAAAACCTGCAGGTTCACTCCGGAGGCCTCCGCCCACTCGAACAGGCAAAAGAAGGCCTCCAGCGAACTGCCGGCGCCGCTGACGTTCACGGAGTAATTGCGATAGCTTTCAGTGAGATGACAGCTCCGCAAGCTTAAAAAATCCGTGCTGTCGCAATGCAGCAAACTGTCGGATGACCTCAGCAGACAGTCTTCCAGCACAACCCCTTGGCACCGCACAAAACGCGCGGCATAGGACGCGCAAAAGGACAAATCCAAGCCTTTGATTAGTATATTAGTTCTGGAATTGGCCAGCAGCGCATGGTTGCGGATGGCTTTTCGAACTTCGTAGCCGGCCTGGTCTGGCGCTTGTTCGGCGGCGCGCAGAAACAGTAAGCCATTCTGCCAAAACCACTGGCCGGGCAAAAGCGTCTCGAGTTGGCTGCCTTTGGCCAAACGCTGGCCGTTGGCCCAGAGATGCTGGGGCGCAATCTCGGCAACCGCTTGCCAAAGCGCGTTGGTCGAGCTCAGCTCCCGTATCCACGGCCCGCATTCCCCGTCACCGCGTATTATCGGGCGGCGTCCTTCGCCATAATCCTCCACCACCAATTGCGCGGATGTCCCGCCCGAGGCCTTGATGTCCAACGTTTCCCAAAACTGGCTGCCGCGCTTCAGCTTAATGGACACCGGTTCGCCCGCCGCCAGCCAGCCGCCAATGGCCTGCCAATTTATATTGCTCATCCGCCGGTAAGGGCTGGACATGGAGCCATCGCCCTCGGCGGCTGTCTCGGAGTCGCAATAAATTTCCTGTCTCGCCGCCGCTTCGGAGGGGGGCCAGACCAAGCCCAGCAGAACAAGCAAAACCACTCCCGACAAGGCTCGTTCCGCGGCGGCTTGAATGGCCCATCCGCCAGGCGCGGGATTGGACCGGCGCCGCAACCGGAGAAAGCTCCGCCCCGTCAATTCGCCCTTGGGCGATTGACGCGGCGCGGTGGTGGTCGGTTCCATGTCTGTGGGAGCCGCGGAGGCCGGTGGAGCGCCTGGCGGTGGGATTACAAACCCGATTCCAACTGCCGAGGCAGATAAAAGCGTCGCTTGTTCAACACTCCGCCGATCGGCGCGCGCGACGGCTCCAGCAATTCCATGACTTCCCGCACTTTGGCTGGCGAGTCTTTCTCCGCCTCGACAACCAACAAGTTTATGTCCATGCTCGCCGCCAGCCGGGGAGTAATGCTCGTTTGGCTGATGGGCGGCATGTCGAAAATAATGTAATCGAAATCGCTGGCTTTCATCCGGGGCATAAGGTGCTTGAATTTGATCGGGACCAGGCCATGGACTTTGCCGGTCAAGTCGTTGACCGAGGCCACAAACAAATGGTCCTGCACCATGGCCTCCTGCCGTCCGCTCTGATCTAGCACTTGGGCAAGGCCGCACCCCGGCCGTCCCCGGAAAAAGGGATGCGCGGCGCCCCGATCCAGGCTCATGTCCACCAGCAAAACGTTGCCATCGCCGGTTTCGGAAAAAAGCGCGGCCAAACCCGTGGCGAGGGAAGTCACGCCGCTGCCTTTGGAACAGGACGTCACCGCCACCAGCTTGGGTTTGTGGGTCATGTTTTTGATCTCAAAATGCGTCATCAGCCGATCCCGCAGAGCCTCATAATAGGACCGCATCTCATGGTCCTGGTCCCACGGCGCCGTTCCCGGCTGCAATAACGGGTATTCGGTCGAAACAGCGTCCAATCCCGGCGCGCGCGCGTCCTTGGCGTCCGCTGCCGGTGAAGCGTCGAAGGCGCGTCCAGATGGCAGGGGGGAGCGTGACAGGAGCGGCACCCACAAGAACAGCGGGAGTTTAAGGCGGGTTTTGAAATCAGCGGGCCGCGTTATTACCGGAAAGAGCAGGTATTCGACCACGAACGCCCACAACAGGCCCGCGCCGATGCCCAGCACCAGCAATCCGGCGCTGATTTTCAACTTTCCGGCTAAAACGACCTCCGCGGGGGTGGCGGCCTGGACGATACTGATGTTGGAGACGCTGCCCGGCCCCAAGGTCTTGTCTATGCGCGATTGTTCCAAACTGGCGTTGTATTGGCGCAGGTTGATTTCATGGATTTCCTTCCGCCGAATTAAATCTTGGTGTTGCGTGTCGGCTTCGTCCAAGACCCCGGCTTCCGTTCGGAGTTTGGCCAATTGATTGGTCAAGGTTTCCAACTTGGCCTGCAAACTCGCCGCTTTGCCCCAATCGGCGCTTCCACCAAGACTGGGGCCATCCCGCGCGGGGGGCGATGGCGATGACAAAAGACCGGGGTGCTCCTTCTCTAAAGCCGCTTTTTGTTCCCGCAACTGCTCAATTTGCCCCCGCAAATTTTTCATCACGGTATTTTCGTCCGTGTAAACGGAGGAAAGTTCCAACTCCCGCTTCTCCAGAAAAACCAGACGGGCGCATAGTTCGCGATACTTCCCGGCCTCCAAGCCGGTCTCCATCGGCGCGGGGGCCCGGCTGGGGATCGTGTTGGAGCCGGGGCCGGTAACCGTTTTGGGGTCGTCTGGCGACAACAACCCGCCGACCGCCCGCTGTGCGGCCAACTCCGTTTCAATCGCCAATTGTTCCTCGCTGACGCGCGCAATTTGGTTGGCCAGGGCCTTTTTTGCCTCATCGAAGGAAACCACGCCAAATTTGGCTTTCAAGGTTCGTATCTGGTTTTCCAAGTCGGCCAATTCATTGCGCAATTGGTCGGTCTTGGTGGTGAAAAACTCATCATAGAGCCCCAAGGCGCGATGAATTTCGATATGTTTGCGCAAATAGTTGGTGGTCAGGCTTTCCAACACCAAGCGCGCGATCTCCGGATGGGAATGTTGAAAAGTAAGTTTGATGATTTTGCTTTTCTTGGGAACCTCCACCGTCAGATTGGCGACAATCACCGCCCCCGCCGCGACCAATGGGTCGGCCCCCGGCTTTTTGTCGCCCAAAATCCTGGCCGGCCCGATATCGGCGGCCACCTGCTCGGCCAGATCGCGGCTGGTGAGCACCTCGATTTCGGAGTTAATGATGCTTTCCCCGCGAAGGTCGGGATTGCTGATCTGGGTTTCATTGGGGCCCTGATTCACGGTCGGCTGCGCTTTGGACTCGAGCACGTAGCGAATCATGATCTTGGCCTCGGAGGCATGCGGCGCCGGAACTATCAGCCAAAAGGCCAAGGCCGCCGCGAACCCCGCGCCGGCAAGGGTAAGTAGCTTCCATTTATGTCGAAAAAGCAGGTGCAGCAAATCGGGCCAGCTCAGCAGCGGCGCCGGTTCCTCCGGCGGGTCGCCGGCCAAGGAGCGCCTGGCGCGTTCGGCCTCAGGTCTGATATTTGTTGGCTGCATTTTGTTGACCCCTACTTAACCGCAGGGACGACAGGTTTTTCCGCAGGCTACCACGCTCGTGGCGATGGTCAAGGCAAGGGTCAAGGGGCCTCGCTGCCGGCGGGACCGTCAGCCGCCAGGCGGCGCAATAACCGCGCCGGATTGCCGGCCACAATCGCCCCCGGAGGCACCGACTTGGTGACCACGCTGCCTGCGCCCACGATGGCGCCTTCCCCAATGGTCACTCCGCATAAAATGGTGGCGCTGGATCCGATTGAAGCGCCCTTTTTCACCAGCGTTGGGGTGCATTCCCAATCCGCTCCAGTTTTAAGCCCTCCCCCTGGCGTTGTTGCTCGCGGAAATAAATCATTGATGAACGTGACGTTGTGCCCGATAAAAACTTCGTCCTCGATGGTCACCCCTTCACAAATAAAGGTGTGACTGGATATTTTACAGCGGTTCCCCACCTTAACGCCTTTCTGTATCTCCACAAAGGCCCCGATTTTGACCTCGTCGCCGATTTCGCACCCGTAAAGGTTCACATAGCCAAAAACTTGGACCTTCCGGCCCAACCGAACATCCGGCGCAATGCGGCAAAAGTCTCCCGCATGGTTTTCCGTCGGGTTCATGCCGGAGCGATGGTTCCACAGGGCACCGCCTGCCCGTGCCGCGCAAGTGAGGTTTGCGCCGCTTCCAGAATGGCGACGATTTCCGCCCCATGCTGCCCATCTGTCAACGGTTGACACCCACTGCGAATGCATTCCGCAAAATGCTGGCACTCCAACTTCAGTGGTTCTTCCTGCCGGACATAAGGGGCATAATTCTCGCCGTAATGGTAGGCGTAATGAAAATCGGCAAAGGTGTCGTAATGGGGCATGGGCTCGACCCGTTTATCGTAAATCTTCAGCTTTTCATGGGGTTCCACGTCGTCGTAAACAATCATCTTTCGGCTGCCCACGATGGTCATCTCCCGGACTTTGCGTGGCTCCAGCCAACTGTTATGGACAATGGCGCAACGACCGCCGCTGAATTTAAGAAAGAGCATCGCCACATCCTCCACTCCGGGATTTACATGCGCCGCGCCGGAACAGGCCACACTTTGGGGCGGCTCGCCCACAAGGTGAAGGATGATGGAGAGGTCATGCGGCGCCAAATCCCAGGTGACATTGATGTCGTTCTGAAATAGGCCCAGGTTCAGCCGTCGCGAGCAAATATAGCGGATATCACCCACTTCACCGCCCGCCAGTATTTCTTTCATCCGCCGCACGGCGGGCGCGTAGAGGAAGGTATGGCCGACCATCAGCATTACCCCTTGACGGCGGGCCAACGCCAATAATTCCTGGCATTCCGCCAGACTGGAAGCCATTGGTTTTTCTATCAGGGTGTGTTTGCCTTTCTCCAACGCGGCTTTGGCCATCCAATAATGATGGCGGACGGGAGTCGCAATGGCCACCGCCTCCAATGGCTCGTAATTGAGGAATTCAGCATAATCCGTGCAGCCGGCCATCTCGGGGTAAAGGCTCCTCAAATGTCGCAGGCGTTCCGGGTTGGTGTCACAGACCACCGGAACCCGGCAGGCCTCCAAACTGCGGAAGTTGCGGGCGAGATTTGGTCCCCAGTATCCGCAGCCTGCCACACCGATGTGAAGGAGAGTTTCCAAGAATCAGCAGCTAGGCCGCTTCGGTCGGTTTCTGGCTGCGGCTCAGGGAGCCGCACCAGGAAGATACGCAAAGCCAACAATGCTCGGTAAGTTGTTGTAATATAGCCGGAAAGGTCAGGAGCATAATCTTCAAATCAAGGCCTAAAGAAGCCGTCTGCGTATAGCGAACATCCAAAGCGATCATTTCCTCGAAAGTTGTTTTGTTTTTGCCGCTGATCTGCCACAAACCGGTCAATCCGGGCATGCTGTCGAAGCGCCTTTTGTGGTGGGGCTGATAATTGGCGTATTCATATAGGGTGCAAGGGCGCGGTCCTACCAAGCTCATTTCCCCGCGCCACACATTGATCAATTGCGGCAACTCGTCCAATCCGGTGGCGCGTAAAAAGGCGCCGCCAATAATTAACCGCTTATCGCCAGCATCGTCGAGTTTCCGCATGACCCGGCCATGTTTCATTAATTCTGCCATGTAATCCGAATGGACCTGGGTTTCGGCTTCCGGGTGCATGGTTCGGAATTTCAAACAGGAAAAAACTTTGCCTTTGTGACCCACGCGCTTCTGAATAAACAAGATCGGTCCGCGGGAAACCAGCCTGATATACAAGGCTATCGCCGCGAACAACACCGCAAATAGCGGTGAAACCGCAACAATCAAGGTCAAATCGAGTATCCGTTTCCAGTTAGTATTCAACTGTTTTTGTGTCCTAGTATTTAAGCGTTGGTTGCTCCTAACCAAATTATCACTAATTATATAGCAACAACCATGCCATTAGCGGACGGCTTGTCAAGCCGGGCACCTCATATTTTTTTTGAAACCTATTATGAAGCAACAGGTTGTAATTCTACTATAAGCCCGCCACCTCCCAACCTTTGCGGTAGGTTCGGCGCACTAAAGCATTGGCCTCCTTAAGATTGTCAAACTGGACCTTGGCGGCGTTCCACACCAGGTTGGTCTTGGGGAACCGAGTCGCCACGCCACCCAATAGCACCGCCTCAGTCAACGGCCCCGAATAATCAAAGTTTGCCGAGGTCTGGCCTTTGCCGAGGCAGGCATTGGCAAACTGCCCCCAATGATTGACCGGCTCCAGTTTGGGATAGGAAAAATCCTTGAACTGGGCGTCCGGATAAAGTTGCGGCTTGGCGATGTGCGGCAGCAGCATCACCCCCTTGGTTCCGATAAAAATCGAACCTTGATCGGGGGTGCGGTCCTGCTCCAGCAAGGCCCGAATATCCCTTGGTGGTCGCTGGTCGCCATCGTACCAAGTGACATTGACGGTTTTACCCTCGGTAAATGGAGTGCCGGGAAAAACGTAGTGGATCAGGGCGTTGGTGGCCCAATTATGCTCGGTCGGCACAGGGCCCTCGGAGCGCACCGAAATTGGGGCGGTCAAGGCCAGCGCCTTGAAAACGGGGTCATAGATATGGCAACCCATGTCGCCAAAGGTTCCCGTGCCGAAATCCAGGCGCTTGCGCCAATTGCTCGGATGATAGTAGCCGCCGCCGATGAACGGACGTTCGGCGCAAACCCCCAGCCACAAATCCCAATTCAATCCTTCCGGCACCGGATCGGTCCGGTCGGGTCGGGGCGTCGAATCCCCCCACTTCTTGCCGCTCCATGTGTGGACTTCCTTTATTTTGCCGATAACCCCTTCCTGCACAAACTTCACCGCCATCCGATAGGCGTCCGCCGAATGAATTTGGATGCCCATCTGGGTCACCAGCTTTTTCTGGCGCGCCATCAAAGTTAATTGCCGCGACTCGTAAATGTCGTGGCTGAGCGGTTTTTGCCCATAGACATGCTTGCCCAGTTGCATCGCCGACATCGCGATCGGGGCGTGCATGTGATCGGGCGTCGAGACGTTCACCGAATCAATGTTCTTGCTCTCTTTGTCCAGCAACTCCCGCCAATCTTGGTAATACTTGAGGTCGGGAAAGGTTTTTTGCGCCTGCACCGCCCGGTTTTTGTCCACGTCCGACACCGCCACGAGCTTGACAAATTTATTGCCGGTCAATTCCCGGATGTCCGACCACGCCATGCCCGCCGCGCCAAAGCTGGCATGGCGCAGCACTCCGTTCGGGGATTGCGCCATCAATCCGCGCGTGACAAAAGGGGCCGCCAAGCCGGCCAGGCCCAACTGCCGGATGAAGGTGCGGCGGTTCAAGGCCGCCGGTGAAAGATCGTTTTTCATGGTTATTTCAAGGTTTTGATGGCCAAGTTGCGGAACATCACCGGGTCGCTGTGCCCGGCCAAGCCAAAGAAGCCCGAAGTCCGGTCTTTGCCCGGATGCGGTTTGCCTCCCATAAACTCGGTCACCTTGGAGAGATCGGCATCCAGGATGATGTTTCCGTTTAGTTCCACCTTGATCTTGGAGCCGGTCACCGTTACTTCCTGGTAATTCCATTCGCCGATGGGCCGTTGGTAACCCCGATGGGCCGCCACCATGCCGTAGGCCGAGCCGTGCGCCTGGCGGGGGTCTATTTTGGTGTTCTTGGCCTTCTCGTAATCGTCATCCAGCACTTGCAACTCGCACATTCCCACGTAAGCCGTGTCCCCGTTGCCCGGATAGCGGATCGCCAACCCGTTGTTGCCGCCCTTGGGCAGCTTGAACTCCAGCCGCACCACAAAATCCGAGTATTCTTCACTGGTGTAAATGGTGCCGCCTTTGCCCGCTTTGCAGACAATCGCCCCCTCCTTAACCTCATAATTGTCAATCGGCCCTTTCCACCCGGTAAAATCACGCCCGTTAAAAATGGGCTTGAATCCTTCGTCCCGTCCCCGCAAAAGCTGGTTCGCCTCTTCGCTGGGAATCTCGCGGACCGCCACATTGCGCCAACTTATGGCCCCGCCGTGCGTCTGGAGTTGGATTGGGCCGCGCGGCGGCAGCGGGGTCTTGCGGTCGAAGTAATTCTCCATGATGGCGTTGTCCACCACGAGTTTTTCGTTCAACCAAACGGTGGTCCGGCACCCCAACTGGCGGATGCGAAAGGAATTCCATTCGCCAAACGGTTTGTCAGCCAGCACCATCGGGTCCTTGCCGGGCGCGCCCGGGCTGTTGTTCCACAAGCCGCCCGAGCCTTTGTTTGCTCCCAGCTTAAACTTGGCCTCCTCGGTGTAATCCCAGATTTGCACCTGCGGTGTCCCTTTCAGGTAAATACCGCTGTCCGCCTTCGGCACCGTCCGGTAATCCACCAGCAGTTCAATATCGCCAAAATTCTTTTCGGTGGTCAGGTAAAGCCCGTGACCGTCATTCACCAACTCGTTGTTCTCCGCCTTCCAATGTTTTTGGATGTCCGCCAGGCTCGCCTCCCGTTTTTTGGCAAACTCCTCCGCCGACAGCGCCAGGTATTTGCGCGGATTTTCCGTGCCTGCCCCCCACCAGCCGCTCAAATCCTTGCCGTTAAACAAGGGGGTGAACCCCGCCGGCGCGCCGGACGCGCCCGCCAAGCCGCAGGCGAAGCCCGCGGCTAAAGCCAATTTCCGCCAACCGTTTGCCGAATTTTTCATGGGTTGTGTTATTATGCTTTTTCACCCGTTTGTGCAATCCCGATTTGCAAACGGTGATTTTGACTGCTGGCCCGGCGCCTGGCGCGCATGGTCAGGCCGCCGGTGTCGTGGCCTTTTAGAAAATGGATGAAAAAATCAAGAAAGCGGCTGGTTATTCCAGAATTTTAATTCGCGCGTGCCGGATTTGCACGGGTTCGCCGCCGCGGCTGAGCTCCTGGAAACCGATGTGACCCTTGGCGGGGCGATCCTTGACTGGCGGGGCGTCTTTGCCGTCATGGCGTTTCACGGCCTGATCTTGGGCGGACAGGTCGAGATCCTGAATCAATTCCCCATTCAGCGTCACTCGCAGACGGGTGTCTTGCAGGGTGATTTGGCATTGGTTCCACTGCTCGGGTTTATAGACCTGCCGGCGCGGCGCAATGGCCCGGTAAAGGCCGCCGGTCAGTTCGGAGTCCTTGGCCTTGGGATTGTAGCGCAGGTCGGCCATCTGCAATTCCATGCCGTCAAAAGCCGGGTCGCCAAAGAGAGGGGCGCGCAGCGCGCAGCCGCTGTTGCCCAGCGGCCCCAGCTTGAACTCGTATTCCAAAACGAAGTTTCGGTATTCCTGGTCGCTCACCAGCCAACTGCCGCGCGGCTCGCCGCCGCGCAGGACACCGTTCTCGACTTTCCATACGACGTTGGTGGCCGGTTGGCTAAGGTCATTCCAGCGGCGCGCCGACCACCCTTGGGGAACGCCCTCGGCGGGAAACAAGGGCTGCCATTGACCGGTCGGCTCGCCCGCGCTCAAACTGGCGGCGGCGATCCCCAGCAGCGAACATAGAATGAAGGTATTCATGGAATTTTTTCGCGCGCCGGGCGCGCCGCGTCGAAAAGCGCGCTTACTTGCGGACATCCAGGCAAACCATGTTGCCGGCGGCGTTGCGCGAGTAAATGCGGCCCTGCGAAAGGACCGGGGTGGTCCAGCATTTGCCGCCCAGCACCTGGGCTCGCGAAATGGCCTCAAAGCCGGAGGGCTGCGCTTTTACGATCATTAACTCGCCCTTTTCCGCCTGGACAATCAGCTTGCCGTCGGCGGCCATCAGCGCGCCCAAGCCGACGGACCGCTCGGTCCATTTGACCGCGCCGGTATTCCATTCCAGGCACATCAGGTGCGAGGCTTGGCCGGATTGCCCGGTGGTGCCGTACAGGTGCCCGTCCAGAAGCACGCAACTGTTGAAGTGGTTGCGCATCTGTTTGTTTCTCCAAAGTTCCTTCGTTTGCCCGTTGGCGAACTCGATCAGGGCGCAACCCGTGCCATACGAGGATGACAGGAAAACCGTACTGCCTTTGATGATGGGGTCGGCGGCGTTCACCTCGTAACTGGTTTTCCAGGCATGACGCCAGGCCTCCTTGCCGTCTTCGAGAGCCACGGCAAAGAGGAACTGCGCCCCAAAAATGGCCAGGCGCTTTCGGCCGTCCTCGACAAAAGGAACCGCCGAGGCATAACCGGCGGCGTCAGCGCCCGTCTGCCAGACCACTTTGCCGGTGGCTTTATCCAAGGCCATCCCGGCGGTGCCAACATTAACAACTAACAATTGGTCTTGCACCAACGGCGAACTGGCAAATCCCCAGGTTGGAACTTTGGCGCCGGTTTCTTCGGCAAGGTTTTTTGACCAGACGACTTTGCCATCGGCGGCGTTCAAGCAGAACAGGTGTCCGCGTTTGCTGAGCGAATAGACCGCCTGCCCGTCCACCGTCGGGGTGGCGCTGGTGCCGCCTTCGTAGTATTTGTCGTCCAGCGGGTGGGCGTAGGAGTGCTGCCAGAGGACTTTGCCGGTATCCGCCGCAAAGCAAAAGAGGGTGTCTTTGCCGTCCGCGTTGCCGGTGGTGAACACGCGGCCCTCGCTAACGGCGAAAGAGGAGAAACCAACGCCAATTTGCGCCTGCCAAAGCTTGCGGGGGCCGTCCTTGGGCCAATTGGCGTTCCAACCGGTTTCCCGGGAAATGCCGTTGAGGTCCGGGCCGCGCCAACGATACCAATCCACTCCCGCCGCGTCCGCGCGGGTTAAGGCGAGAACCGCTGCCCCGGCAACCGCGAGGCGGCTCCATTTGCTCCCCATCAGCTTAGCATTCATGGCCGCGAAAACTAGCCGCCCTCCCAGTGGGTGTCAACGCCGGGACGCTTGTTTCGGCGGGCGCGCAGGGATGGCCGGGGCCGCGGCCACCGTTGGCCAAAACAGGCTTGCGCCTGCTTTGACGGGCGCTAGCCGACGATGGAAACTTCTTCTTCGGGGATCACGGGGAAGATCGTCTTGAGCGGACCGTCGCCGATGGCTTGCACGGAGGCGCAATACTTTGCCGCGCCGCGCTGCATCACATGGAAGACACGAACTAATTCCCCGAACCAATGAGGAAAACGGTCGGTGAATTTGAGTTCGAGGATTACCAGCGGCGTGAAGGCATAGTGGGGATGCTCCATTTGGGCGCGCAGGACCCCTTGCAGGTTGGGCTCGGCGCGCACCGCGCGGTCCATGGTCACGCGGACCGTGCCAGGATCGTTGGCATAGGCCTCGCGCAGGTAGGCGATATGCACTTTGGGTTTGGCCTGAATCTGCGCCATCAGGCCGAGAAAAGTTTGCATGGCCACCAGGGCCTTGGGGCTGGCGTTGAGCAACTGTTCCATGGACGGCAAAAAACCGCGGAGCATCTCCGGCGCCAGTGATTGACGGACGCTGGCCCGCTGTTTGAGGATGCAGTTGTTGACCCGCCGCTTGACCTCAAAATAAACCGGCAAATCGGGCGCGGCGTCGTAAAAGCGCAGCCGGAGCTTGAAGCGATTGCGGTTGCCGTTGATGGTGTCCCAATAGGTTTTAAGGGTGTCGGAATCGAGGTAAAGGCTGTGCACCGGATAGGCGAGATGCGGCTGGCAGGCACTGTATTCGTCCAGGCTTAGATAGCTCTGGACAAAATCACGCACGCGCAGGGCGGTTTCCTCGCTGATGAGGTATTTCAGCTCGAACCGCTGCGATTGCATCCGGTCGGTCATTTTTTCGGCTCAGGGGGCGGCGGTTCGGCCAGTTTCCGGTATTGGGCGGCTTCCTCGGCCTTGCCCAGTTTTTCGGCGAGAATGGCCAGGTTTTGCCGGAACTGGCGCAGATTGGGATGGTCGGGATACTCGGCTGCCACCTTTTGCATCAACTCGTATTGGCGCTGCGTGCGGCCCAGGGCGGCCAGGCAATCGTTAATTCGCATGAGCAGCCGCATCCGCTGTGCCGCCGAGGGGCCGCGCTTGAGCGCCGTCTCATAGGTGTCCAGTCCATCCGTGTATTTTTTGCGCGCCCAGTAGAGGTCGGCCAGTTTCTCGGTGAGCACGGCGCTTTTGCGGGTGACGGGCTCTTTCTCCAGGTAAGCGATCAACTCATCGGGGGAAAGCCCGGTGGCCAGGTTGAGATTGACGACCTTGTGGTGGGACCATTCAAGTAGGGGACTTTGCCGTTTTTCCAATTCGGCGTGCCTTTCCTGCGGGGATTTGCCGGCGGGCCGGTAGAGGGGGTCGCCCACCACGGTCGTTTGCCAGGACAAAGCCGGCTGGGCCAGGCAGGCCGCCTCCCCAAAGCTGTCGCCAAAGCGGAGCAGGCGCTCGACGAACACCGCCACGTTCGGGGTCAGCCCCAGGTAAGGCTCTTCGACGCAACCCATCGTGATGGTGGCGCCTTTGGCGAGCAGCGGCCCTGCCCAATGGCGGTTGGGATTGCGGAGGCTGGCGGCGCTGAAGGAGTGAAGATGGTAGGCGAACGCGCCAGGCATGAACTCGACCGCAGGCCGGGTGAACGGACCGGAGACCTCGGCGTCATACCAGCCGGCATAAACGGCGATTTGGCTGAGGGGAAAGCCTGCCGGAAAAGTGGTGGCGTTGGTTTCCATTTCGGTCTCCAACCCCAGCCGCCAGCAGATGCGGGCGGCATTGGATATCCATTGATCGCCCAGAACGTGACCCTCATTGGTAATGCTGCGGATGTCAAAATAGGCCCGGCCCCAAAGCCCGTTGGTTTCGGCCTCCAGCGCCTTATCCACCAGCCCTTTGGCGATCTCGGGCGTCGGCCCATCAAGTCGGGCCACCAGCCAGACACCGTTGGTTGGATGCAGAAGGGCCGCGTTGGTGGCGCCGTAATAAGGATTGACCCAGGGGCCGGTTACCGGACAATTGGTGAGGCTGGCGGGCAGGCACGCGAGTTCGGAGTCCACCGCCGCTTCGTTGCGCTGGAATTCCGGGCGCCAGTTTTCCGTGCCCTTTTCCTTGAGCGAGCCGTCGCTTTTGATTTTCAGCGGCACGCCGTAGCAGAGCACCGCGTAGCGGGCCGTCGCCGCGATGGGCAGTTGGGCGGGATTTTTTTCGTCACCGGCAAAGGTCCACAACTTTTGCGCTTGGAGCGCCTGCAACAAAGGCTGCCGCAATTGCCAGCGGAATTCGGCGCGGGTCATGGTTTCCTCTTTGGGCAGATCGAAACCCAAAACCTGGCTGTCGGGCACCTGTCGTTGGCGGGCGTAATGCTCGGCGACCGCCTTGGAGTCGGGTATTTGGCGGTTATAAACCACCACCACCGAATTCCCTGCGGGATCGGCGGCGTGCAAGCCCGCTGCCAGGAGCGCCGCTGTTAATGTTGCCTTGTGCTTCATATTTTTGCGTTTTTTACGTCTCTTGGCGGCTAAATCGCTTTGGCATCCCGCATTTGGCGCGTCGCCTGGCCCTTATCAAATTTGCACTCGCAAGCCGTCCCAGGCCAGTTCAAACCCCGGCGGCAGCTCCTTCTGGGCGGAGTCATGGTCGTAATCATCCGATAGGTGGGTGAAGTAGGTGCGTTGCGGCCCGATTTGGCCGGCCACCTCCAGCGCCTCCGGCAGTGAGAGATGGGTCCAATGCGGGGTGCGGCGCAGCGCGTCCAATACCAACACCTTCACGCCAGCCACCTGCCGGATGACCTCGGGCGGCACGGTTTTGCAATCATTCAGGTAGGCCACCGCTTTGACGCCCTTTTGGGTGAACAGGAACCCCAGCGTTTGCATCCGCCCGTGAGGCAAGGGCAGGGGAGTGATGGCCAGGTCGCCCAGGGTGAACGGTCCGTCAATCAAATGCGGTTCCGGCACGAAGTAACCTTTGGGGTGCGGCCCGTCGTGAAAAGCGTAATTAAAGACGCGCCGCAAATCCGCCAGGGTGGTTTCACTGCCATAAATCGGCAGCGGGCCGCCGCGCAGGTCGCAGACGCGGCGGCAATCGTCCAATCCCATGATATGATCGGCATGCGAATGGGTGAATAGCAAAGCGTCGAGGTAGCCGAGCCTTTCGCGCAGCATTTGGGCGCGAAAATCAGGGGTGGAATCCACCGCCAGTTTGACTTCCGGCGTGGCCAGGTAAACGGAAGAGCGGGTGCGATGGTTTTTGGGATTTGCCAGGAACTCCGGCGGGTATGACCGGCCAATGACCGGCACACCCACGGAGGTGCCTGAGCCTAAAAAAATGAAAGTCAGCCCCATGCCGCCGCCATATATGCCTGCCGGGCTGTCATTTGTCAAAACCGATGGCAAGATAGATGGGGTTCCTCGTTGTTTTCAGTGGAACACACTGGCGAGCAAGGCCATGCCGATTTCGCCTCATTGCCTGATAAAACAACTCCGGCAGCAGCTCCGTCAGGAGCGACATGACTATAGAAGTGTCGCTCGCATTAGATTTCTCCGCCGTTTGGGGCGGCCTGAACTGAATCTCGCAAGCAACAAAACCCTTAATCAGGCCGCCCCAAGCGGCGGAGGGGGTGTGGGGACCGTGGCGGGCTATAAACATGTCGCTCCTGACGGAGCTGGCGGCCAGCCATTCCACCGAAAACAGCGAAGAACCATAGATGCAAATTTCATAACGCCGCCCTGCAGTTGGTGATCCGTAATCAGGGATCGAAAGGCGGCAGCCCCGCCAGCCCCATAAAATAATCCCGTTGGCCGGCTCAAAAAGCACGCGTCTGACCGGGAACCGCCATGGGGTAGCGCCCGGAGGCGTCGGGCAAAATCGGCGCTGGCGATTCCCAGGTCAAATTGTCCAGTCCGGGGGCCAGTTCAAGGTTGGAATTGAGCGCTTGCTCCCAGGTGACCAACTGGCCCGATTCGCAGGCCATGCGGCCCAGGATGGCGATCAGGGCGGCGTGGGCGCAGCGCTCGGCTTCGTTGTAGGGCTGGTTGTTGCGAATGGCTTCGAAAAGCAGGTCGTGCTCCCGCTGGTAGGGATCCACCGGCGGGCCGGCGTAGTGCCAGGTTTCGTTTTCCTTGGTCATCATTCGAAATGCAACGGGCGGAAGGCCGGTGGCGTGGCCAGTAGCACCAAGCCGCTGCCGCCCAGGCAATCCATCGCTTTCTGGTAGGCGTCCAGGCCGACAAAACGGCGCTCGGGCGGCACTTCCACCCGGTCGGCAAACTTCTTGGACAGATTGGCCAGGCTGCTCTCCAGGCGGTGCGGGAAAGCATCCGCCATGGCCACCAGCTTCACTGGGCCCTTGGTGGAGAGCGCGTTGGCTGCCGCGCCGGTGCCGCGCCCGCCGCAGCCCACCAGCGCGATCCGGATAGTGTTGTCCTCGGCGGTGTAGCCTGGGACTGCCACCGCCCCGGCCAATGCCGCGCCCGCGGCGGCGGCGCTGGAATTTTTCAGGAAATCCCTTCGGGTGACTGAAACAGTATTGCTCATGGCTTTTTAGCATTGTGGGCCAGGCGATGGCCAAAAGTAAATTCCCATTTTCCTTTGGCTCGGATTCACCTACCTTAGCGGCGAATGAACGAGGCCGTGAAACCAGTCATGCCCGATCCGCAAGGCCATTTTGGGCCTTACGGGGGCCGCTATGTGCCCGAGACCCTGATGCACCCGCTCCAGGAGCTCGAGGAGCAGTATTTCAAGGCTCAGCAGGATCCCGAATTCCAGCGCGAGTTGAATTATTACCTGCGCGACTTCTGCGGGCGGCCCACGCCGCTCTATTTCGCCGAGCGCCTGACCCGCGACCTCGGCGGGGCGAAGATTTATCTAAAGCGCGAGGACTTGCTGCACACTGGGGCGCACAAAATCAACAACGCCATCGGCCAGGTGCTGCTGGCGCGGCGCATGGGCAAGACGCGCGTCATCGCCGAGACCGGCGCGGGACAGCACGGCGTTGCGACCGCCACCGTCGCCGCCATGTTCGGCCTTAAATGTGTGGTTTATATGGGGGAGGTGGACTGCGCCCGGCAGGAACTCAACGTCTTTCGAATGAAAATGCTGGGGGCCGAGGTGGTGCCAGTGGCCGCCGGCCAGCGGACGCTCAAGGAGGCCATCAACGAGGCGATGCGCGATTGGGTCACCAACATCCGCAGCACCCATTACATCCTGGGCACCGCCTATGGCGCCCATCCGTATCCGCTGATGGTCCGCAATTTCCAGCGGATTATCGGCGACGAGGCCCGCCGCCAAATCCTGGAGCGCGAGAAGCGCCTGCCCGACCTGCTGGTGGCCTGCGTGGGCGGCGGCTCCAACGCCATGGGGCTGTTTTATCCGTTCCTGGAGGATGAATCGGTGAAAATGCTCGGCGTGGAAGCCGGCGGCGAGGGGATTGCCACGGGCCGGCATGCGGCGCGCTTCCAGGGTGGTTCTCTCGGCGTGCTGCAAGGCACTTGCTCCTTCGTCTTGCAGGACGCGCAAGGCCAGATCCAACTGACCCACAGCGTCTCCGCCGGCCTGGATTACGCCGCCGTGGGGCCCGAACACGCCTGGCTGCGCGATTTGCGGCGGGCGGAATACGGCTACGCCACCGACGACCAGGCGCTGGAAGCGTTCTCGCGCCTGGCCCGCCTGGAAGGCATCATCCCGGCGCTGGAAAGCGCCCATGCCATCGCCGCCGTCATCGAGCGCGCTCCCAAGATGCATCCCGAGAGCCTGATCCTGGTCAACCTCTCCGGCCGCGGCGACAAGGACGTCGCCCAAGTAGCCGCTAGGAAGAATCTGAAGGGGTAGCCGGCGGGCCTCAACGACACCCTCTTTGTGTTGGACGAGCACGCCGAGGAAGGCGTTGGCTGCCACGATACAGCGGGTGGGTTACGGGTTTATGGTTGCTACGCGCCCCCGGACCTCCTTCTTGGGCAAGCTGACAGGAGCGTGGAGAATAGTTGAGAGGCGTAACATCCAACATCAAACGCTCAATTCAGCGATGCACCCCGCCTTGGCTTTCCGCAGGGGTGGCGAATTAAACGGCTACTTTTTTGCGCTCCCTGCCATAGGCGACTGTCCAACTGGAGCTTATACTTTTCACCCAATCCCAAACCGCCGTCTATCTTCTGCCGGCATCAACTTCTCCAGGGCTTTCTTTCTCTCCAGCAAATGCTTTTCCAGTTCATTCCACCGTTTTTTCTCATTCCCCGGCAGCGTCAATTCAACTTCGGGATCAAAAGATTTTCGCAGCCGTTCAATGGCGATCAACCCCGTTTCAACGGCGTCGAGCGCTTGGGCAACGCCAATGTCAACCAGTCCCTTGATGCCGCTTTCGGCCATCGTGTTTCCTTCCGCCAGCGCTCGCCATAAATCCGCGGCAATCCCCCATTGTTTTACCCTGGCGAAGTAGTCCGCCAGCGCGCCCGTCAGCAAATCTTTCATTTCATCCTGCGCCGCCGCTTTGATGCCCAAACCAATTTTGGGCACGAGCTTGGCGGCCTCTTCGAGTCTCCCCAAGGCCAGCATCGCGTCCATGGCATAGCAAAGCTCCAGCAGGTTGTCGTTCCTTGAAAATCTCTTGGGCAACAGTTCGGCAACTCTCGCGTAATTGCCGCAGCTCGCATGAAACACCACCATCCAGAACCGGACTTCCTTTTGCGATACTCGTGCCAGCCGGCCATACGCGCGCTCAACGCAGTCTTTCCATTTCTCCAGGTTATCCTCTTGCTTCATGATCACTTGAAGCGCTGCGTAAAAGGCTTCTCCTGCATTTCTTTCCCGCCCGAGAATTTTGCGCGCGGTTTTCAAGGCGTCCTCGTGCGCGCCTATTCCGGAAAAGCCCTGCATTTCTCCCACCAGAGGATCCGCAGTCGGCACCTCGATTGGCGGCCAGAACCTGGTGCGGTTAATTGGAATTTTCATATGCTTTGTGCATCCGCTGCGCTCACTTCCCGCTATCCTTGTCCTCCGGCATCGCTTTGCAAGTTTTTCCGCCCCCCGCAGTACCCCCGCTACCCGCCTCTCCCTTGCATTGATTCCCAACTCCCTTCGTTCCATTCGTGTAAAATCATCCTAGGACTTCCCAAAATCGCCGGCCTCATCGTGAACAAACGAATTTGGGAACCTAGCTCCGGATACAAATGGCCCACCCTTGCTGAACCGATTCAAAAAATGGCAGGCTAAAATCATCGGTTGCAGAGCGCGGCGCAATTAACATCGGATGGGCGACCGATAATCGGTTTGCTGGTGGCCTGCCAGACGGTGACCTTAAGGGATTGGAGTTCCTGCGCAACTAGGGGTGGGAAGTTGACGCGGTGGCCTCGCCTCAACCTAGAGATGAAATCGCGAAGTTTCGGGTGTTCATCCATAGACGGGGCTTTGGCCCGGCCAAAATAGCGAAAGTCGGTGCTTAAGAGAACGTGGGCTCGTTCAAAATTGCGGCCGACATCTTTCTCAAGTTCGGCGCCTCCGAGATGATAACGTTTGCCAGCAATCCAGCGGGGCTGGCCCTGATGCAACTCGTAGATGCAGTCCGAACGGGAGCGGTACTCCGGAAATTTGTAGTAATCGCCATGGGACAGCTTTGCTGTGACGACGGCAATGTAGATGAGCCTTTCCTCATAATGCTGCGCGCCAAATCCGAAGATTACATCGCCAACATTCGCGGTTTTGCGGATTATCGGTTTGCAGATTGCCAAGGAAAGGAGGTTGTCCTCGACACAAGGGGCACCGCCATTATCGGCGACCATTTTGTAGACGCAGGTTCTGGGCATAAAGGGATTCAGTTGTTGCGTTGAATAAAAGAAACTCCTTGGCCTTTAAACCAAGTGTAAAAACGCGAGGCGTCATTGAATGCGGGAAGGAAAACGCTGCGTTGGATAAAGCCGTCTGAGACGCTCAATCCACCCCAGGCGGTGAGGAGTTCGGGCAGGACGCGATATGATGGGCGCTTGTGAGGTTGGTCCGCGGGGCGGCGAAAAGAACCGATTGGCAAACACTGGCTGAGGCGCCCGGAAATGCTAGGGACAGCCGCCACGACCAACTCTTTGGAGAGGTCGCAAACGCGACGGGTATGCGCGTATTTATGCCAATCATTCTGAGGAATGCAGGATGCGAGGGAGATGGTTTCAACCACGTATAAGCCAATGATGGCGTAGATAAGGTCACAGGGGGGACGAATACTGCGAAGTCCCGCATAAAAAACGAGCAGATCGCCAAAGCATAAGGTTTTTTGTATTTGATGAGCGCGCTGCCCCTGGTCGCCGTAAGTAAGATATTCAAAATCCGGATCGCGATGCATATCTCGTTGCAGAAGTTCTTCCTTAAGGCACCAATTAATTTTTTCTAATGCAGGGGAGAGCAACTGATAGGGCAGTTCAAAACCGGCACGAGGATTATCCTCAGGGATGGGGACGTAGACGAATTCTCCAGTGTTAGGGTCCACCGGACCATTCCAGAAACCGCCTGATTTGCTTAGATCCGCGCCAACTCTGACCAATAGGGCTCGCATATGTTATTAACATGAGAGTACCAAGTTTTCGGTCATGCGTCTAGTGTAGTGTCTCACAAACGACTGGAGTTATTTTTCCTTATTTTTCGCATTCTGGGGCGGGTGCAACCGGGCTTGATCCGCTCCAGTGTCTGTTTGCACCGGCTCAGTTTCTCGACGAT
>Ga0101944_10001135_pt1 | contig 60765 bp, 54 predicted proteins | sample DewCreD2012metaG_FD_75245 | JGI IMG/M metagenome (GOLD analysis project Ga0101944, IMG submission 75245) | Hot spring sediment bacterial and archeal communities from British Columbia, Canada, to study Microbial Dark Matter (Phase II) - Dewar... ...
CCTCATTGATATGAACCCCTGCCTTGTCTTCATATGCCTTAATAACTTCGATTGGAAGAGGAGCGCTTCCACACATTAATCGTTTTACACAAGTTAAATCAAGTTTTGAAAAATCCGGATGATTAAGCATGCCTATGTACATGGTTGGAACAAGACATGCAATTTGAGGACGATATTTTTGGAATATATCAATTAAGGATTCGGGGGTGGGTCTTCCAGTTAATATTGTTTTAAACCCATCATAAATATTTAAATTCATAACCGTTGACAAGCCATAAACATGGAAAAATGGCAAAGCCCCAACCATTGTTAATTCATCACCTCTCTGAATAGTTGTATCCCAAGCATCTATTTGTTGTAGTTGTTTTGTTAAGTTACTGTGTGTCAACATTGCTCCTTTTGATATACCAGTTGTACCACCTGTGTACTGAAGTTGGGCAATATCTTCTGATGTAATTTGTACTTTTGGTGGATTTGAAGAATATTTTGATATTAAATCTTTCCATTTATACACATCTTCTGCTTGTTTAGGTTCAGCAGATAATACGGTATTTGGATCTACAGACGAAGGTAGATAATCTTTTAAAGATACACATACAATTTGCCTAACTTGTGTTTTTGAACGTAAATCAATAATTGTATTACCAAATAAGTCTAATGTGATTACTACTTTTGCACCTGAATCATTGAATTGATATTCTAATTCAGCAGGGGAATAAAGAGGGTTATGCGTAACAGCAATTCCACCAATCTTCATTACAGCATAGTATGCAATTACACAATGCAAAATATTTGGTAGATGAATAGCTACACGATCGCCCTTATTAATTCCAAAATCAAATAAACAATTAGCAAAACGATATGTGATTTCCCCAAGTTCTTCATAGGTCATCTCGTAACCTTGAGAAACAAATGCAACCCTTTTAGAAAATTTGTTAATTGCTTCGTCAAAATAATCATTTAAGGTACAATCTGTAAATTTTACAAATTCGGGTACGCCTTTATCATAGAATTTTAACCAAGGTTTGTCTTTATATGAAAAAGATTTTCTACTCATTTACTTTCCTCCTTTATATAATATAATAATATGTTTTATTTTTTCTAATTGATTATTCATGAAATAAAATAACTTTAACGATTTTGAGGGTACAGAATTATAAAAAGAACCAGTACCCTCATATTTTGAAATCCTTTATGCAATTTATTTAGAAGATGCTAATTTCATCAGAAGAGTTACAATTCCAATAATACCTAATATAAAAGCAGCACCACCCAATAATAATATTGCAGTTAATACAAATGGATTTTGTGGATTAGGCGTTTGCATGTAAGTTGCTGTGAAAAGTAAAGCCATGAAAGCATAATTATTGAACAATATTGGTAATATTTCGCCCAGGGCAACGATACAATATACAAATACCAGGACGAATATCAAGAATGCTAAAAACTGATCCAGTCCAGCAGCAACAAGTGATGTGACAATAATTTTAGCAGCAATGATCATCAATATGCCAAATGCACCGCCGACCAGCATATTGGGGGCCATTTTTTTATCCATATGACCCATGAAAAAGAATATCATAATTAAGAACGCTGGCCAGGCTGGAACATGAAGAACGTGGAAAACTATTTCGCCAATTGCTATGAGAATAATGAGTAGCAACCCAAAGATAAGCCTATTTTTGTCTAATTTTGCCATAAAAACCTCCATTAAATATAATATTTAGTGTTAATATTAAATAAGACAATATTTATTGATATTGAAAATGTCAATTAAAAATTAATGAATGACCATAAATTATTATGCTTAAAATATAAAAAATTAACATATAAATATTTATAAATGTTTATATTAATAATGCTTAAAATAATTTAATTAATGAATATACTATGCTAATTTTAAGAATAGTGTTGCACTTAATTGTTGAATCTAGCATATATTAAATATAGTAAAATTTTAAATATAGTATATTTATAGTTGATCATTTATATAGTTGGCCAATAAAGCTATGGATTATTAACCTGAAAAGATTTTTGCAAAAAAAAATTAACTATAATGATTGGATAAAAAAATAAATTGAAAATAACATGACCTAATGCAGGTATGGTAAAAAAACTGCTTCATCTTCATTAATATGCCAGATGTGTTTGTAATTCAATGATTTTATTTATTTCATTTATATTTCTGATTATTGATTCTTCATGATTGGAAAGCAAAATAATCAGTGTCTGATTAAGATTATATATATGTTTAATAGCTGAATTAATATTCTTCATTGTGTCAGAGATTATATTAGTTACAGGATTATTTATTTTAACAAGAAAATCTTCAAATTGGGTATATTCAATGCCGATTTTAGATGTTATTTCATTGATGCAATTGGCTATTGAATAATTGCAAAGGGAAATATCTTCAATAATTTCATTATTTAATGATAGTATGGTTACTATCGCTTCTTCATTTTCATTTATCAAGTTTATCTGTATAGTTTGAAGATTTACTTCAAACTTTTTTAAAAGCATTTGTTTTGTTAACAGTAAATCTGATACATTATGAAGAAGAGATTCAATATCATCCCTCAATTGAAAAGGAACCTTTGGACGCTGTTGCAACCCTATCCGAAGGAGTTTCTTTAGTAGAAATTTTATCCCATGCATCCCGTAACTCTCTCAATAATTTGACAACATTTTTTAATATATCAGCATTTTTCTGGATATTAGCTTCTAAAAGCTGCTTTTTGAAAAATATATACAGGTTAAATAGATTCCGTGCAACATCGCCGCCTTCATTCATGTTTAACGCTAAAATCAGTTCATTAATAATATCCTGAGCTTTTAGGATGTTGGTATTTGCAATATCGTAGGTTTTTGGATGCATATTTTCTATAGCTATATTGCAGAATTTGATAGCACCATCATAAAGCATTACTATTAATTTACCCTGATTGGCGGTATTTATTTCTGTATGTTTGTACTGGTCATACGGATTTCTGCTAGGTAAAGCCATGTAATCCCCCCTCGATTATAAACGCATTGGCATTAATACTATCGGATAAAAATATACAAATCTTTATTGATTAATGCAATGATAAACAGAAATATTTACCCCAAAATCTGCTTAATTCTTTGCAAAATCTCCTCATATTTTTCTTTTGTTTTCTGTATTATTTCATCAGGCAGAGGAGGAGGGGGAGAATTTTTATCCCATGTAGTTGTTTCTAAATAATCTCGAATAAATTGTTTATCAAGGCTAACCGGGGAAATGCCTGGTTTATATAAAGCTGCATCCCAGAATCTGGAACTGTCAGGTGTTAAAACCTCATCAATCAAAATAATTTCTTTATCCGAAAAACCAAATTCAAATTTTGTATCAGCTAAAATTATACCTGCATTTTTTAACTTTTCACGTGCAAAATCATATAGATCAAGTGTAACTTGAGCTAATTTTTCAGCAATGTCTGTTCCTAACGCCTTTTTCATCTCTTCAATTGTAATATTTTCATCATGACCGGATTCTGCTTTTGTTGCAGGAGTAAAGATAGGATAAGGTAATTCATCGGCAAGCTGTAATCCTTTGGGTAATTCAATGCCACACACTTTCCCGGTTTTTTGATAATCCTTCCACCCACTGCCTATAATATATCCACGTGCAACGCATTCAAAATCAATTCGTTTTGCTTTTTTTACGAGTACAGCCCTGTTTTCAAAAAATTCGGGATAATCGCAAAATGGTTTGGGAAAATTTTTATAATTGGTTTCAACAATATGATTGTTTATAAGCCTAATATTTTTAAACCATAAATTGGAGATAGTGTTTAATATTATGCCTTTTCCGGGTATGCCATTTGGGAAAACCCAGTCAAATGCCGAGATTCTATCTGTTGAAACAATGATTAAATGTTCATCATCAACTTTATAAACATCTCGTACCTTTCCTGAAAAAAGCTTTCGTGCACCAGGAACTTTTGTTGTGGTTACAGCTTCCATTGTTTTTCCTTTCTAATTTAAATTTTATTGGGCGATAGTTACTATTTAACTAATCCTTAGTTTGATAATTTTTTAATAAGAATATCATTAACCATCTGGGGATTGGCTTTGCCTTTGGATTCCTTCATAACCTGGCCAATGAGAAATTTAAACGCTTTATCCTTTCCGTTTTTAAAATCTTCAACTGATTTGGGATTGTTCTTAATGACTTCATCAATAATAGATTCAATTGCGGCTGTATCAGTAACCTGACGTAATCCTTTGTCATTAATAATTGTATCAGGATTTTGCCCGGTTTCAAGCATTTCTTCAAAAACCGTTTTAGCAATTTTGCCGCTGATGGTTGCATCATCTATTCGCTTTAACAGTGTAGCTAAATCTTTTGGCTTAACAATGAAAGAATCAATGAATTCAGGATCATCAATCTTTGCCAAAACCTCGCTCATTATCCAGTTTGATGCTTTTTTGGGCTGTGCTCCATCTGCAACGACCGCTTCGTAATACGATGCTAATTGTTTTGTGGCAGTCAATACCTGCGCATCATATTCCGGTAATCCATATTGCTGCATAAATCGAATGCGTTTTTCATGCGGCAATTCGGGTAATTCATTTTTTAATTGTTCAATGAAATCTTTAGAAATCTCAATTGGCGGCAAATCTGGTTCAGGGAAATAGCGGTAATCATGTGCTTCTTCTTTTGATCGCATAGAATACGTTGTGTTTCTGTCCGCATCCCATAAACGTGTTTCCTGAGTTATTTTTTCATTTTGTAGAAGCATCTTTTTTTGACGCTCTATTTCATACTCAAGTGCTAACTTTACTGCACGGAAGCTATTTAAGTTTTTTATTTCTACCTTTTGTCCAAATTCTTTAGCCCCTTTAGGCTTCAAAGATACGTTGACATCGCATCGCAGGCTTCCTTCTTCCATATTACAATCGGATACTTCAATATATTTCAGTATTGAACGCAGATTCTGGAGATACTGATATGCTTCATCAGGGGTATTAATGTCTGGTTCAGATACTATCTCTATTAATGGAACGCCGGTTCTGTTAAAATCAACGTAGGAAACTTTATAGTCTGAGTCTTCACTGTGTATATTTTTTCCGGCATCTTCTTCCATATGCAGCCGCGTTATACCAATTCTTTTCATTTCATTCCCAGTAACTATCTCAATATAACCATCATAACAGATTGGCTTATCATATTGTGAAATCTGATATGCTTTGGGAAGGTCGGGGTAAAAATAATTTTTACGGTCAAATTTGCTGTATGACGCAATTTTGCAATGCAATGAAAGTCCTGCCTGTATTGCCTTTTTCAATACTTCCTTATTTAATACTGGCAAAACGCCTGGAAGGCCCAAACAAACGGGGCAAACTTGAGTATTTGCCTGTGCTCCAAATTGAGTTGAACAACTGCAGAATATCTTAGAGTTTGTATTTAATTGGACATGGACTTCAAGACCAATAACAGCATCAAATTCCATATAAAAACACCATTGTATATAAATTAGAAATATAAAATAAAGTATCTTTCGAATAGTAAAGTTTGATTTATTTGTCAACAAAAAACGCTTTTGTAATAAAGAAACAATGTAAAATTTTTAATCAAAGTTTATTGACTTTGTGCTTAGTTGATATTTCAATTAAAAACAACAAATGGAATATATTAAAAATATGATGCTAATTTTATTAAAGCAATTTATTGTTACTTAATTAATGTATTTTATGTAAAAATAATTACGAGTTTGGCTTGTTTTTATATTTTATTGATGATATAGTACAAATTATTATTTTTCTGGAAACATTCTTCTTTAAAAAAACTATTATAAGATCATTCATATTTTGAGTTGATTCAAGAATTTTATTTGATTTTGTGTAATTTATGATATATACTACTAATATAGTAGCATATATCATTACATAAATATCATGATAAGAATTTATGATATGAAATTAATATATACAATAGTATTGGATATTTTATTTTTATTGATAGGTATAATAGTACCTACTCAAACATGGTCGCAGGCATTGGATTTTACATCAGCTCAAAGTAAAATTTTGGAAGGAAACTTTAAATTAAAGGCATTACATCAACAGGCTGAACAATATAAAAGCAGGATTACTCAGGTTTCTTCATTGCCAGATCCAAAAGTTAAATTAGGATTAAACAATTTACCGGTTAGTAAACTGTCATTCAATGAATCAGATATGAGCAGTAAAGAAATTGGTATATATCAGATGTTTCCTCCTTTTGGAACATTATCTGTTAAAGAACGAATAGCCCTGCTTGAATATAGAAAAGCATTGGAAATCTATCGTATGAATCAGGCGTATTATCTTCATATAATACGTTCGCATTTTCTTGAAATAGCCTATTGGAAAGAATATTTAAAACTTATTGAAGAAATAAAAAAATATCTCACAATTCTTCTGGATATTCAAAAATCAAGAAGCATTGCAGGTATTGGTATGGTATCAGATGTTTTGAAAATAAGTGTAGAATTATCAAAACTTGATGAGCAGATAATTAATATAAATGCTACAACTGCTGAAATTGAAAAAAACATTGGGTATCTTCTAGGAGATAGTAATAGTGAAAAGAAATACCATATTGCTGATATTAATTTCAATAATATAAAAATCCAATTACAACCTGAGAATGGTATGGGTGAAAGGGTTATGCGTGAAAATCCTGAATTACAGCTACTATCACTTCAAATCATCATGGATGAAGAATTGGTAAATCTGAAACAAAAAGATATATATCCGGATGTGGAACTTGGGATTTCTTATATGCAACGTGACAAAACCCCACAGGGGGCTAATCGCGATGATATGTTTAGCATAATGGCAACATTCAATATACCTGCATGGTTTATGAGTAAAAATATACCTGCCATTCATGAGATGAAAATTAAAAAAGGTGAATCTGAAGCACAGCTCAATGATAAAAAGCAAGAAATTTCATTTGCTCTTTCAACAATAACACTCAACACTGAGAAGTGGAAGCTGCTTTATGAATTATATTCACAACAGGTTATACCGCAATTAGAAGCTATGTTGCAAGCTGATATCGCTAACTTTAGAACCGGAACCACTGAATTTATGAAATTAATAGATACTATTCGTATGGTTTTGCAGTATAAACAAGAACAACTCAATAGTATTAAAGAATATTGTAAAGTGGTTTCATTTTTACATTTTTTACTGGGTGATACATCAATACTTGATTTGGATGATATACAATGAAAAAATTATTGGTTACAATTATTGCAATTGCAATTGTTTTAATTGCAATATTTTTAATTCTTGGTAACTATCGCCCAAACACAACTATTAAAAGTCCTTCATCAGTAATATATACCTGTCCGATGCATCCTCAAATCACTTCGGACAAACCTGGCAGTTGTCCAATATGTGGTATGGACCTTGTTCCAATTGAAGAGGGAAAAAAGAAAGAATTGCATGAAGAGCATCAGATTATTTCAGGATATGCTCCTATATCTCTTAATGAAAAGGCTAATGTTCTGGGAATAACGTATGAAACGGTTGGAATTAAAGAAATCGTAAAAGAATTAAGGTCATCGGCAACAATAACATCAAACGAAGAAAAAACATATAAAATTAGTTTTAGAATTTCTGGATGGGTTGATACATTGTATGTTAATAAAACTGGTCAGTACATTTCAAAAGGTGCACCATTGCTTTTGCTTTACAGCCCTGAACTGTATGCAGCAGTGAGTGAATATATTTCAATTATTAAATCTATTGAAGCACAATCCACAAATCAAACTGTTACAGATACGCTATTAAGTCTCAGGAAGTCCTCAGAAGAAAAACTTATACTTTATGGGCTTACTGAATCTCAGATTAAAGAAATAGAAACAAAAAAAGAAGCCAGCAGAACTATAATGATATATTCTCCATATACAGGTTACGTGATTGAAAAAAACGTTTATGAGGGTCAAAAAGTAAATTCTGATGAAATTCTGATGACTATTGTTGACCTTACGACAGTATGGGCAATTGCTGAGGTATACCAGCCAGATTTGCCATATATTAAATCGGGGATGCCTGCATTGTTGCGGATACCGTATTGGGGGAATAAAGACTATAAAGGATATGTGCAATTTGTTTATCCTTTTGTCAATGAGCAAACACGCACTGTGAAAGTAAGAGCAGTATTTATCAATAATTCCTTAGAGCTTAAACCGGGATTGTATGCAGAGTTGATATTACGATATTCTGCAGGAAAACATTTAGCAATATCAGAACAAGCTGTTTTTAAGACAGGAGAAAAGAATTTTGTATTTATAAAACACGATGATGGTACGTTAATGCCCAGGGAAGTCGTATTAGGAGCTCTGGGTGATAATGGATATTATGCAGTACAAAAAGGGATAAAAAATGGTGATACCATTGTATCGCCTGCAAATTTCCTGATTGATTCCGAATCACAATTAAAAGCTGTATTCACTAACGTTAAGGAAGGCCATGTGCATTAATAGTAATTCATGGTAAGTATATATGATAAAAAAAATTATTTCATTTTCTGTTCATAATAAAGCCTTAGTTTTATTTATCATATCATTTTTGCTGTTATATGCTGTCTATGCAATACATAATATTCCACTTGATGCTATCCCTGATTTATCTGATACTCAGGTAATAATTTATACAAAGTGGGACAGAAGCCCTCAGATAGTTGAAGATCAGGTAACATATCCAATCATTTCTGCGTTGCTGGGTGCACCTAAAGTTAAAACAATACGGGGATTTAGTGATTATGGATTTTCTTATATATATGTAATCTTTGAAGATGGCACCGATATTTACTGGGCACGAAGTAGAGTGGTTGAGTATCTTTCAAAAATTCAAGGGTCTTTACCACAGGATGTGAAAATGGAGTTGGGACCGGATGCAACAGGTGTTGGGTGGATTTATCAATATGCATTGGTTGATAAAAGTGGAACGCATGATCTTTCACAATTGAGAACATTGCAGGACTGGTATATTAAGTATTCACTGCAATCTGTCCCTGGAGTTGCTGAAGTTGCAACAGTTGGTGGATTTGAGAAACAATTACAGGTCAATATTAACCCCAATAAATTGCATATTTATGATATCAGCTTACTGGAAATTATTGAAGCAATACAACAGAGCACTAATGAAATGGGTGGTCGCCTTATTGAATGGTCAGGTAAAGAGTATATGGTGAGAGCAGAAGGATATATAGAGAATGTTAATGCTTTAAAAAAAGTTGTGGTTAAATCCAATATCCCTACACCAGTTTTACTAGAGCATGTTGCTGACGTTACCGTAGGGCCTCAAATAAGAAGAGGTATTGCCGAATTCAATGGAGAGGGTGAAGTGGTTGGGGGTATTATCGTTATGCGCCATAAAGAAAATGCCCTTAATGTAATTGAAAAGGTAAAAGAAAAAATACAAGAAATTAAGAAAGGATTGCCGGAAGGAGTAGAGATAGTACCTGTATATGACAGGTCGGGACTGATTAAACAATCAATTGCCACGTTAACAGGTGCACTGATACAAGAAATGATTGTTGTGAGCATTGTTATTCTTATATTTTTATGGCATATTCCATCAGCTCTGGTTCCAATAATAACAATACCAATATCAGTTATTCTTGCTTTTATTCCAATGTATTTTATGAAAATAACTTCCAACATTATGAGTTTAACTGGTATTGCTATATCAATTGGTGTTCTGGTTGATGGAGCAATAGTAGAAGTAGAAAATGCATATAAAAAAATTGAACATTGGATAGCCAATGGGAGAAAGGGCGATTATCATACAGTCCGTTTAGAAGCACTTATGGAAGTAGGACCTGCAGTGTTTTTTTCACTACTGGTGATTACAACTGCCTTTTTACCTATTTTTACCCTTATTGACCAGGAAGGAAGGCTTTTTACGCCACTTGCCTGGACAAAGACGTTAACTATGGCTCTAGCAGCCATTTTAGCGATAACGCTTGATCCAGCAATACGAATGCTATTTACAAGATTGGAACCGTTTAAGCTAAAATCAAAAAAAGCATCTAAAGTTCTAACAACGTTATTTGTCGGGAAGTACTATCCTGAAGAAAAACATCCAATCAGTAAATTACTTTTCAAGGCATATGAACCTGCGTGTAGATTTGTATTAAAGCATCCAAGACAGGTAATAGTTAGCTCAGTAATTATTTTTATTATAACCATGCCTGTCTTTTTTTCATTGGGAACAGAATTTATGCCCCCTTTAAATGAAGGTACAATTCTTTATATGCCCACTACATTGCCAGGTATTTCAATTACAGAAGCCAGGAAACTTTTGTTGTATCAGGATAAAGTATTAAAAAGCTTTCCAGAAGTTGAATCGGTTTTTGGGAAGGTAGGCAGAGCAGAAACTTCAACTGACCCTGCACCACTTTCAATGTTTGAAACAACTATTGTATTGAAACCAAAGGAACAATGGCGTAAAAAAGAGCGATGGTATTCACAGTGGGCTCCAGAATCATTAAAAAGTATACTTCGCCACTTATGGCCTGATTATATATCATATTCGGAGCTCATCAGCTTAATGGATAGTGCTTTGAAGGTTCCAGGAGTAACCAATGCATGGACGATGCCAATAAAAGGCCGGATTGATATGTTAACAACCGGTATTCGTACTCCTATTGGGATAAAAATTCTTGGTGGGGATATCAAAGAGATAGAAAAAATTGGTATGCACATTGAAGGACTTATTATGGATTTAAATGGTACTCGCAGTGTTTATGCGGAACGTGTAGGTGGAGGGTATTATGTAAATATTATCCCTGACAGAAATGCCCTGGCCCAATATGGATTAACAGTTGAAGATTTACAATCGATTATTGCCACAGCTATTGGTGGTCAAACTATTATTACTACAATTCAAAATTCTCGTGAACGATATTCCATCAATGTCAGATATCAAAGAGATTTCAGAAGTAACATAGATGAACTGGAAAGAGTGTTGATTGCAACAAAAAATAAATTTCATGTTCCATTAAAGGAAGTGGCACATATTACATTATCATATGGTCCATCTATGATACGGAATGAAAATGGTATGACGGCAGGGTATGTATTTGTTGATATTTATGACAATGTGGATATCGGGACTTATGTAAATAAGGCAAAGGAAGTCATTTATAAATCCTTAAAAATTCCTCCAGGTTATACCATAACATTCAGTGGTCAATATGAAAATATATTACGGGTAAAACAGCGTTTGATGATTATTTTACCTATTACAATCATTTTAATACTCTTAATCTTATATATAAATACAGGCAGCATTATTAAAACTATGATAGTATTATTAGCTGTTCCGTTTTCATTAATTGGTGCAGTACTCTTAATGTATGTATTGGGGTATAATATATCTATTGCAACATGGGTTGGCATGATTGCATTGATGGGCCTTGATGCAGAAACCGGGGTATTTATGCTGTTATTTTTAGATTTATCATATGAACAAGTCAGAAAAGATAATAGATTAAAAACTATTGATGATTTAAAGAATGCAATAATGCATGGTGCAGTGCAGAGAATACGGCCAAAAATGATGACTGTAATGACTACTATGATAGGGCTTTTGCCTATCATGTGGTCTACTGGAACCGGTGCTGATTTGATGAAAAGAATTGCTGCTCCTATGGTTGGGGGATTAACAACTTCGTTTATTATGGAGTTGCTGGTATATCCGGCTATATATTATCTCTGGAAAAAACGTGAGCTTAATTTACAATAATAAATTACATAGGAGGATCAAATGAAAAAATCAATAGCCTGTTTCATAATGATGTTTTTAATGATGTATGTTTCTTATGGTCAGACTCAACATATGCATCAGGGTCATGAGGTTGGGAAATCCTCTCATACAGCCTTGGGCAAAATGATATTCAAGTCACAAAAATATGGATTGTTAATTGAAGTGTATGTTAATGATATTAAAACTGCTATGGATAAGATGATAAAGGAAAGAGGGATGAAATTTGATGCCAGCAAGCTTGACCCTGATATTACTCATCATATATCTGTTTTTATTGAAGCTAATGATGCAGGCACTATAAAAAGTGCTACACTTGATATCAAAAGCAATAACATTCATAAAACGTATACGCTTATGAATATGAAAAATCATTATGGGAGTGATGTTTCATTGAAAGGCAAGGGTAAATATGATTGTATAGTAACATTTGACACTGAAAAGAAAAAGGGTTTGCAATTCAAATTTACATTTACCATATAAAGTAAATTTGATTAATCATCATTGACAAAACAATATTGTATTATTTATTAAATGAATATTATCGTTAAAATAATGTACATTAGCCGCCTGTAACGGTGTTTATGTTATATTTTATATTATGAATAACTAACCTTAATAATTTTTATGTTTATAGTTTTGAACTAATAAATAATAGATATTTATGGATAGCTTAAATATTAATAATAATACTACTATAAGGCTTTAAACTGATGATTGACAAACAGAAGTTGATATTCATAGTATGTGTGGGTATATTTATAGGATTTGGTTTGGGGAAATTACTTATAGCTAAAACAGTATCTGGGAGTACTGCAATATCATTCTTCATCACACGGCCGTTGTATACATACTCTGCTATTAATAACAAATTGTACAGCAACAATCCTATTGAACGATTAACAGGATATTGTACATTATATGAATTACATATTATTGATAAGCCATTTTTATTTGAACGCTATAAACAGGAAGAAACTATTGCATCAAAAAGAGTGATATTGCAAATTTTGGCTCTACACGGGGGCAAAGATATTTTGCACTTCTTTGATGAAGTATATGAGCTGTCGGACAAAACCTTAAAGATACAGATAGTTAAGATAATAAAACAACAGTATCCCGAAAAAGTAGATGTTTTTGCGCAGAAACATAAGGTTGATGTACAGTGGATCCATACTGATTAATAAAATTTCTTGACTGTTACATTGAATTCATAAAGATGAATCAAATACGTATAAAGGCGAGGAACATTTGAAGGTTGGATTGTTTGGTGGTACGTTTAATCCTATTCATGTAGGACATCTCATTAATGCCCAGTTTATACGGGAAGAATTTAACCTGGATTTTATTGTATTTATTCCAACAAAGTATCCGGTTCACAAAGAATTAGAAGATAATGTGGATGCAGAACACCGTTATCAAATGGTAAAGCTGGCTATACAAGGTGTGGATTATTTCAAAGTTTCACGGCTTGAGATTGACAGAACAAGGCCATCCTATACAATATATACCGTTGAAGAGATTTTACAAAAGAACCCTGATTGGGAATTGTTTTTTATTATTGGCTATGATGCGTTTAATGAAATTAACACATGGAAGGAATGGAAGCGCCTTCTTATGACCATTGATTTTATCATAATGAAACGCCCTGGTGATGTGTTGCATAGGCGCTTTAATAAATATATGTCAAGAATTCACTGTGCAAATAATCCTGTCATTGATGTCAGTTCTTCAGTTATACGTGACAGGGTACGAAATGGCAAATCTGTAAAGTATTTATTGCCTGGAATAGTTGAACAATATATCTATAAGCATGGGTTATATAAAAGTGAAAGATAAAATACGATTAATTGTCTCCATAACGTTAATCTGTATTGTAGTACTGGGTATATTTTATGTTTACCGTAGGTTTACCCGCAATGCAATAGAAACATTGGCATCAAACAAGGAACTAATTAATATTCTTGTGGCTGCAAGCAATGAATATAATGAGCAGCGGCATTCATTCTATGCAATATTGCACTTCAATCCTGAAAAAAATAGTATTGGCGTTACATTTGTTCCGCCAAATTATCTGGTGACTCTTAATAAAAGAACAGGAAAAGCAAAAAGGCTTTCATCACTTTCATTTTCCGATTACAGTGATATCATAGATTCACTTGAAGATGACCTGCATATTACTATTCCATTTTATATTGAGTTGTATGCATCAGATGCCATAAAAATTATTGATTTAATTGAAGGAATAAACTTATATATACTTGATCAGGTGAAAATGGATTCTGGATATACAACAGGTCTCAATTACTGTGATGGTCGTAAGACATTGTGGTACATTAATAAAGTGGAACAAAATTCAATTTATTTAAAATATGATAGAATAATGGACGTTGCCCTTACCCTTTTTACAAATAAAGAATTGTATAAAAAGTATATAAGTAAAGAATATATCACTGAAATGGTTGGTTCAATAAATACTAATCTTTTAATACAGGAAATAATATCCCTGATTGATGTTGTTTATGATGCTAAAACTGTATATACAACAGTTATGCCTGGCAAGATGGATAAAGACAATAATTATACGGTAGATGATATCACCAGAAAATTATATGAGCAAAAGTTCCTGCGCCCACTGGTTCTTGATATTAAAGATTCCGAATCAATCAAAGTCAGGATTTTGAATGGTTCAGATATACCCGGACTTGCCCGAAAGATGCGTAATGTAATGACACGTGAAGGACTTACAGTGGTTGAATTTGGTACATCACCATACACAGTGACTGATAAAACAGTTATTATAAATCAAAAAGGAAATTTAAATTCTGCATTGAAAGTTTCATCTATACTGGGAATTGATATAATGTATCATATTGTTGACTCATCGCAGTTGGCAGATGTATTAGTAATTGTAGGGAAGGATTATTCACAGTGACAGGTAAAAGTAAAAGAACAAAATCAAAAATAACAATAGCCCCTGAAATGTTATCTCTTATGAAAGGGTGCAAAAAGGTCCTTGATGATACTAAGGCAATTGATATAGTCTTTCTGGATTTAAGGGAAGTAAATTCATATCTTGATTATTTTTTAATCTGTACTGGTAATTCTATATTGCATTGTAAAGCACTGGCACGGGAAGTGCATAAATATTTTCTTGATATGGGAAAAAAGGAGCATTCACGAACTACAACCAATTCGCCCTGGATTGTTCTGGATTACAATGACCTTATTATCCATATATTCACAAAGGAAACACGTGAATTTTATCAGTTAGAGCGTCTTTGGGCTGATGCCAGGCAAATTGAATTAGATTAAATCACACATGTACGAAGTTGATATCATTGAACGAGTAATACGGAATATTGCTCATGAAGTCCGAAATCCTTTAACCACAGTAAAGGGATATGCCCAGTTACTATCGCAAAAAAATGACCCTGCCTTAATTGCTAAATCACAAAGTATGATTATAGAGCAATCTGAACGTATTGATACCATCTTTACGCAATTGTATGATGCATTTACTGTGCCGGATGATGATATTGGGGAATGTTCTTTTCCTGAAGTTTTTCATACAGTAGTTGATGAATCTCCGTTTCGTGAGTATATTACAATTGAATGCAATGCCCAATTCAATATGTCATTGTATGTGAATAGATTGCAGCAATGTATATATAGTATTATAAATGGTTTTAACTGGAAATATTTTAGTGGTGCATCTTTACACATTAGCGCTATAAAAGAAAGTCATTGTACAGTTAGTATCTGTTTTTCGGGTGTTGTGTTCGATAGTATCCCTGAAGACACTTTTTATTACCCATTTCAGTGCAAGCAGTTTTTTAGCAGAGGAACCGAACTTTTTAAAGTGTATTGCATTGCTAAGCGAAGTGGATGGCAATTTGCATTTTTACAACTGCGTAATGAATTTACTATTGATATTCCAATGTAAATAACATACATATATAAAACTGAGTATGAACACTATACTTGAAAAATATTACAAAGTCCTTATTGCAGATGATGAAAAAGGCATCCGTGACCTGTTAAAAGACCTGCTTGAAGGGTCTTTCTATGTTAATACCATTGACCGCGGTGATACCATCATTGATGAGTTAACAAAAAATAAATATGATATATTAATCTTAGACCTGCAGATGCCTGGTAAAAACGGAATTGAGGTGTTACAGGTAATCCGTGATTTAAAAATGGATATTGTTGTAGTGGTAATTACCGCTTCTAACGATGTTCAGCTTGCAATAACATCCATGAAATTAGGTGCGTATGATTATCTGGTAAAACCATTTGATACTGATAAGCTTTTAGTTATCCTTAAAAATATTGTTGAAAAACTTGACCTGGAAAACGAAGTAAACGAACTGCGCGAAAAGGTTGGAGAAAGTTTCAGGTTTAAAAATATTATTGGCAAGTCGCCAAAGATGCAGCGTATCTTTGCAACGCTGGAACGGGTTATTGATACCGATAGTACCATATTGATTATTGGCGAAAGTGGCACCGGGAAAGAGATTATTGCAAAAGCAATTCATTATAACAGCAATCGCAAGCAATATCCTTTCAAATCAATAGATTGCAGCACAATTCCACAAGACTTAATTGGCAGCGAGCTTTTTGGCCACGAGAAAGGTGCGTTCACAGGAGCTATCGCCCGAAAAATTGGTAAGTTTGAAGTTGCAAGCAAAGGAACTCTTTTTCTGGATGAAATAAGCAACCTCTCGTTTGATATGCAGGCCAAACTGTTGCGGGTTTTGCAGGAAAAGGAATTTGAACGCATTGGTGGTAACGAAATCATTAAAGTGGATACACGAATTGTTGCCGCAAGCAACCGGGACATTCGTGAGATGGTTAAGCAGGGTACATTCAGGGAAGATTTATATTACCGTTTAAATGTGGTGCCAATTTATTTGCCCCCGTTGAAGGATCGCAGGGAAGATATACCGCTTTTTATTGATTATTTCTTAAACAAATTTACAACTGAGTATGGGCGCAATATTTCGCTTGATTTACAGTCGCGGTTATATTTGACTGATTATCACTGGCCTGGTAATGTACGACAACTAGAAAATGTTATTAAACGGCTGGTTCTGCTTTCAACGGAACATGTGGTTAAGCTTGATATAGTTAAAAGCGTGTTGGAGTTTGAAGAATATAATAAACCAAAAGTAAAAACTAACGAAATTGAAAATAAAAATATAACAGAAATAACGCCTGAAGCTGTTTTAAGTAACAAAAAAAATCAGGATATCGCAATACAAGCAACAGGTGAGGTTAAAACGCTTGATGAAGTTGAAAAAGAATATATTGAAAAAATGTTGAAACATTTTGATTATAATATTTCCTTAACAGCAAAGGCTATTAATGTATCGCGCAAAACCATGCATAATAAATTGAAAAAATACAATATAGCGATAAAAAAGACTGTAATAGAAAATTAAATGTCTTAACTATGTGAAATTTGAGAAAAATTACAGTATTTATTACTTAAAAGGAATTTAACATAAATACTTGTGTACATTAATTATTTTGTGTACATGTAAATACATTTAGGAATTTAACAGTGGAAAAATTATGAGTTATAGAATATTATATAAATATGTTGTTGTAATAGTTTTAGTGTCTAGTTTGCTTGTCTTTGCTTCATCATTGCTGATTGGCTATAATGAAAAAGAATCAAGCTTTACCCGATATCTTTTACATGCACCGTTTCCCGGCAGAGCCGGGCATACATGCACTGCCTTCAAAGGAAAATTATGGCTTATAGGTGGCTGGGACGGGAACAATCCCTATAATGATGTGTGGTACTCAAAAGAAGGCTTGCACTGGTTTAATGCCGGGCAGATGCCATTTAAACCAAGGGCTGGGCATACTGCATTTGTATACAATGACAAATTATATATTGTTGGTGGTCTTACGTTTGATGAAGCACGAAATATTGTTGACTTAAATGACGTCTGGGCAACGGAAGATGGTATCAACTGGCAGTGTATAAAGGAAACAGCTGAATTTATGCCCCGTGGTGGGCATGCATGTACTGTATTTAAAAATACTATTTTGCTGGTTGGTGGAATTGCCTGTGGTGCAGAAGCATTTAAGTCATACGATGGCATGACCTGGGAAAAAGTTGCTGGCAATTTACCCTTTGGTTCACGTGGCGGGCATATTTTAACTTCATTCAAAAATAAACTATGGGTTATTGGTGGCATAAGGGTTGATGGTAACAATAATTTTGCAAGCTTCAGCGATGTGTGGAATTCATCGGATGGGATACACTGGGCAAAGGTTGCAAGCGATATGCCATTCTTTGCCGGTGGAGGACATGGTGCAGTGGTATATAAAAAGTCTTTATGGGTTATAGGTGGATTTAGAAAGGGAGGAACTGTATACAGGTCAGACAATGGTAAAGATTGGCAACTTTTTTCTAGCTTCACACCAATGGGTGAGCGTGTTTCGCACAGCTGTACAGTTTTTAAAGATAAAATAATTTTAATAGGTGGTTTTGATGGTACAGGATTTAAAAATGATGTATGGGCGTTTAAAACGCTGGAGTAATACTACCGATTATTATTTGGAATCAGTTAACGGTAAGTGGGCTTTCACAAAAAAAATAATAAAAGTGGCGATAGTTCTTCATATTGCCTTTATTCTGTGTATGGGGTCTTTGCTATCATATTATGCCAGCCATAACCCACACACAACTCCTTTGATGGTATACCGATTGCATGTTGATGGATATAATGTCAAACCAGTAAAATTCATCCCGTTTAAGCAAATCCCCGATGATATCAAAAAGATGGTGGTTTCAATTGAGGATTATAAGTTTTATAGACATAATGGTATTGATATTGAAGCAATCAAACGGGCGATAGTTATTAACTATAAAGTTGGATACAGGATGTATGGGGCAAGCACCATTACACAACAACTATCGCGCACGCTATTTTTGCTTCCTTTCAAATCTGTTGTAAGGAAATATTTAGAATTCATCATTGCACTGGAAATGGAAATGATTTTAGATAAGGATAGGATATTAGAATTATATCTAAACTATTGTGAACTGGGCAAAGGTATATTTGGGATTAAAAATGCATCTTATTACTATTTTGGGAAAAATATATACAAGCTGAGTACTGATGAAAAATCCAGAATGTTGGCAATATTAGCAAACCCGATTTTGTTTTCACCGTATGATTTTAAAAAATCAAAACTCATTACCAATCGGTACTACATATTAAAGTTCAGGTATTATACGTATAATAAATACAGAAATATGTTGCAATATGCTTATCATCATTAACATATACCATATCGGGTCATGGTTTGATGGCTAAAAATCAAAGTGAAAAAACAGTTATAGATACCCGTGGCTATAGTTGTCCCATTTCAGTTGCATTAATAGCCAAAACTATGAATGCCGCCAATGAAGGTTCATCTGTTGAGATTATTTCTGATGACCCTTCCTTAAAGAAAGATATTGAACAGTGGTGTTTTGAGACAGGCAATATCATGGACTCTGTTGTCATTGATGATTCTGTTGCCCGCTTTGAAATCATAAAAGGCAAAGGATATAAACCACAAACATTATTTGATTTGATTATTTTTTTTCTTTTAGGGGTACGATTGCATATCCGCAAATTCTTTGTTTCGCTCTTCAGAAAAGATACTACCCTATACTTAATCACATTTGTATCAGTTGCCGAAGGCATGCGTGCCCATTACTGGTTACAGAATAATCATCCTGAACTATCCTATGCTTTACTACCCGTTCCTCATGCAATAACTAAACATTGTGGTGTGGTAATGGGATTATCAAGCCAGACACAAGCCAGGGAGTTATTTGGTTTATTGCGTACCAACTATTTTAAAGTTGAAGATATATACATAAAACATAACTATACATACCACCCGGCTCAATAATATCCATGCACAACTTACAGAATAAGAATTTTACAGAAGAGACAAGCTTAGCACGTGGATTGGGACTACCTTCAGCTGTTTCTATTGTTATAAGCCGCATTATTGGTTCAGGAATTTTCAGAACCCCGGGCCCAATTATGGCGTTAGTTGGTGGTACATTGCTATTTGGTAGTGTGTGGATTATTGGTGCAGTTATCACAATTTTTGCTGCAGTATGCTATGCCGAATTGGTTGCCATGATGCCACGTTCTGGGGGCCCGTATATCTATTTAAAAGAAGCGTATGGGCCTTTAATTGCATTTTTACGTGGGTGGGCCATGTTTTTTGTTTCTGAAACAGGTGCTATAGCTGCTGTAGCACTTGTCTTTGCAGAATATGCTCAAGCTTCTCTTGCTATTTCTTCCGGCATATATCTATCACATGCTGTTGTTGTTATTATTGCTTTGTTTGTTATAATTTTTCATACCTTCATAAATTGTTTTGGTGTTAAACTCAGTGGTATTGTGCAAATTATTATTAGCTCATCAAAAGTTATTGCACTTGGCTATATTATAATAGCTTGTTTTGCAAAAAATGGGGATGTAAGCAATTTCTACACGCCTCTTTTGCCTGAACAAATGACATTTACGCATATTCTGGGAATAGGTGCTGCATTACGATATGCATTTTTTGCATTCAGTGGCTGGGAAGGTGCAACCTATGTGGCCGAAGAAGTAAAAAATCCCAGGAAAAACCTGCCATTGTCATTGTTAATTGGTATTGTTTGTGTTCTTATTCTATATATGGGTGCTAATGCTGCGTATCTGTTTCAGATACCCGTAGAGGAGTTTTCCCTTTCAAAATGGATAGCAGTTGATGCTCTACAGCGTGCACTTGGTGCTGTGGGAGCACTGCTGGTTGCATATGCGGTAATGATTAATACATTTGGAAATGTTGGAACTCAGGTGATGGTAAAGGCACGTACCTGGCATGCCATGGCTCAGGATAATTTGTTTTTTTCATGGTGTGCTAATGTTCACAAAAAATATAAAACCCCTAATAATGCAATGATTATTCAGGGTGTGTGGGCATGTGTGCTCGTACTTTTTGCATCAATGTACAAGAATTCTTATGAAGCAGTCATCGATTATTTTTCAGCAACTGGTACCATCTTTAATATATTGACCCTGGCAAGTGTTATTGTTTTGCGTAGAAAATACCCTGATGTTGTAAGGCCATTTAAAACATGGGGTTACCCTGCCACGGTAATTCTGGTTGTTTTATTTTATGTAATCTATTTGATAGTAACACTGATTACAGCATTTATACCCTCACTTTTAGGTATAGTGTTAACTTCTACAGGATTAATATATTATTGGATTAAGATTAAATAAGCAATACTGTTGTGAATACTATACAATCTATTTTTTGGGGAATGCAATCAGGTTTATGGCTATAATAGGAATTATGAAAATCTCTAATGTAAAAAAATCCATAAAAATCACTTTATGCATAATACTGAGTGTATCATCAATATTTTATTCAACTAAATTGAGTGCAAAAGTTGACAAAAAAGATACCGTTACAGGTGAACCATTACAGGATATTGTTGTTATAAGTAAAAATGATTGGTTGATTATACCACATCTCTATTACAAACCCGAAACACAGTTTGCCTATGGTGTTGTTTTCCTGACATATTTTCAGGATATAATAATGAGCATACCGCCAATAAAGTTACGACCAACAACATTGGCAGTAACATTTACGCATACACAAAATGACCAGTTTATATTTCAGGTTTTTCCTGAGTTCTATTTTTTCAGAGATAAATATCATATCAAGAATGAATTCCAGTATATGAATTATCCTGATAAATTTTACGGGATTGGCCATGATACTACCGAAGACTACAAAGAGGCATATACTTCTAGAATATTTTCTTTTAAAAATATTATCGAACGTGCATTTATTCCGGGATTTTATATTGGCCTATTATATCATATCGATATACGAAAAACAACACAGGCTCAGTCTGGTGGATTACTTGATTCAAATCTGGTGCCAGGATCAGATAAAGGGTTGGTTTCCGGCCTGGGTATTACAATTAATTATGACAACCGGGATGATATACTGTTTACACGGGATGGATCGTATGCCAATCTTACTGTTACGCAGTATTCCAAATATATTAAAAGTGATTTTGATTTTGTTAATGTAACGTTTGATTATCGTTTCTTTGAGCCTTTCTGGTTTTCACATGTTTTAGCTCTGCAATTCTTTTCTGGTTATATACATGGTCAGGCACCCTTTTATTTATTGTCGCAAATGGGTGGAGCAAAACTCATGCGTGGTTTATATGAAGGAAGATACAGGGACCGTAATGTAGTTGTTATTCAGGCAGAATATAGAGTCCCATTGTTCTGGAGGTTTATTGCTTGTGGTTTTGCAGGTGCAGGTGAAGTTTCGCCTGCTATACGTGATTTTGATAGGGAACACATTGTTTATACCTGGGGTGGAGGATTGCGGTTTAAGTTAAAACAGGAACAGACTCTTAATCTGCGCCTTGACATAGGATTCAGCAAGAATTTTACTGGTGTTTATGTGACAATAGGTGAAGCTATATAAATAAATTATTGAATAAATGTATTGTCTACGATAGAATTAATTATCATGAAACGGCCAGTAGAAGTATCAACAAGCGAATTAATCGAGATTCTGGACAGATATTTGCAAACTGAAGGTGCCATACACTATGCTATTAAGATAGTTGGATATCCAGGTGTAGGAAAATCAGCTATTGTAGAGCAGGTTGCAAAAAAGCATAATTATTATTATATTGATACGCGTTTAGCATTTAAGGAAAATGTGGATTTAGGTGGCTATCCTGTACCCGATAACAATCTGAAACGCATGATTTATTTCCGACCACGATTTATCCCGCCTGAGAATGTCCCTGAAGGATATAATGGAATTTTGTGGTTTTTAGATGAAGCAAACAGGGCACACCCAACGGTAATCCAGACATTATTCCAGATTATAACCGAGCGTATGTGTGGCGAACATGCATTGCCACCAAAAACAGCAATTGTCCTTGCCGGCAATTTGGGTGATTCAGATAACACAGTGATAACTGATTTTGATGATTCAGCGCTTGATGGCAGACTGGCAGTGTTTAATCTGGTTCCTGATGCTTCAAACTGGCTGCAGTGGGCAATGGAAGAAGGCATTCATCCTGCGGTCATCCATTACATCGCAACATATCCTGACAGGCTATGGGACAGTTCTTCAGTTAATCCTAATCCACGGGGATGGCATCAGGTTTCGGATACTCTTTATAAAGCGTACAATTTCCAAACAGAAGAGCAATTCAGGAGCTATCTCTTAAATAATGATTATAAAGTACTGCAAAAGATTATTATATCCTTAATTGGCGATATTGCTGGCACTGATTTCATTGTGCAGTATGTATCTCCGCGTGCCATAAGCAGCCATGATATCCTTGAGGGTGATGAAAAAAAATTGCAGGAACTAATAGAAAATACTATACCCTCAGAAGATATACTATGGGCTGTTAACGGTGCAATCCACACACTATACAATGATAATGCAAATCAAAATGGAAAGCCTGATGATCAATTGCTGAAAAAGTTATTAAATTTCTTGAAATTTATATCCTATACACGTGCTGATACACGAGTGTCATTCATGTATGCCCTGGTTAGGGACTGTGGGCTGTTTACACAAATACCCGATGCATTGAAGCATATAGATAACCCGGAAGAAAGGCAGGGTATTTTAGAAAAAGTCCAGGTTTTTCTAGATGTGTAATAACAATGGACAAAACATATATTAATAATGCACTTCTTAAAATCTGGAAACAAAGCAGATTTACCTCATATTTTTATCATGCCGTTGAGTTTGTACAAACACAAACCATCCCCACCTTATCACTTGTAGTATCACACAGGATGGTTTTATATTATAATCCAGATTTTCTGAATACCATTTCGCAGGATGATTTTATAGGCCTTCTTGTTCATGAAATGCTTCATGTGATACTGGAACATGACCACAGGGCAAAAGCAGGTGATGTCATATTGCAGAATATTGCACAGGATATGGTGGTGAATACTTTTATTCATAATCACAGCAAAAATTTCTTTTCACATAAAGGACAATATCAGTGGGATGTACCAAGGCTTACTATCCCTCAGGGCCTGCCTCAAATTCCTCAGGAGTTTTATGATGAAACTGCAATTAATGATCCTGTGTGGGAAGACGTTTACCGATGGCTTTTAAAAAAGCAAAATGAATTCACGGTTATTCAACATCATGGTGATATTGAAAAACAACAAGGAATGTTTCATGATGATAGGTTTGCGATAGTTCATAATAATGAGCTGGAACATGATAATGAATTTAATTATAAAAACTATCTTTCCCATTCTTCCGTAGATGATGAGAAACTGATACTGCAGGATGAGAACTCACATCTTCCAACTGGTGTCCATTATTTTACTGAAGATAATGCAAACAGGCGTTCAATAAAGAATAAAATTATTGCTCATGCTAAAAAAGATGAATGGTGTACTATTGAACGCTCCTATATGGATATAGTTGCATTACTTGAAAAAATTAATTTGTGCGATAGCTCATATTATAAAAATCATATCAGAAGTATTATTGACTATATGTCGCATTCAAATGAATGGTATTACACACATTCGCGTTTTAACAGAAGATATGTTGCTAAAGGGATATATATTTCAGGAAGGGCTTATAAACAAAGTGAGATTATCACAGTAGCTATTGACATTTCAGCTTCTATGATGGCGCAAAAGGAAGACCTGGAAACAGCGTTTGGAATAATTGAAGATTTAACTAATAAATATAAAGTATTTCTGGTGTGTGTTGATGAAGAATATTTTATTCCAGTAAAACAGGGAGAAGCATTTACACGTTCTGAAACATCAACCAAACCATATGAATATAAAAAAGATGACTGGAAGTTAATCAAATCAGGATATGGCGGTGCAACCTTCTTTGCATCTTTTTTCAATGAATATTTAAAAGGGCATAAGGAAATGGTGCTTGTTATTACTGACGGATATATTTATGATGTAGACAAATTGAAGCCTTATCCAAATACCTTATGGCTTATAACAAAAAGCCGAAATGAAAGTTTTGTGGCACCATTTGGCAAGGTACTACCTATTGTCTGATACTATAGCATATTGTTTCTGATGGTTAGTAATACTATGGATAAAGAAGATAATATTAAAAAAGCACAGTCAGTTTACCGGGCTGGATTAGAAAATAATGGCCAATCGTTACAGTTGGTACAAGATCTTTTGGCCTGCAATGTAACAGATTATATTGTAAAAGCCGGGAAAGACTGGATACAGTTTGATACTTCTTTGGCAATGGAGCACTTCATTAAAAATAATAATATTGATGGATTATATCATGCAGGTATTTACTGGAAAAACTTTGATTATCTGCGTGGCATTAATCAGATGTTGCAATGGGATAATGATGAGTATATTTTCAGGGCAGGCAGGTTCTGGAAGCAGTTCGATTTTGAAAAAGGCCTTAGCCGCCTAATAGAATTGCGATCTTCTAAATATATATACCATGCGGGCTTGGACTGGAAAAGTTTTAATCACAAAAAAGGATTTGATGCACTATTAAACATAGGTGACCCGGAATATATCTTTTATGCAGGCATGCACTGGATTTATTTTGATTATGAAAAAGCATCTGATGTGTTGATTAAAATTGAAAATTGTGAGTGCATTTATAAAGCAGGATGTCAGTGGAAGTGGTTTGATTATAAAAATGGGTGGAATATACTGGAGCGTAATGTTGTTGAAGGCAGAAAATGGCGGGGGAAGGCATTGGAAAATGTACAGTGGAAAAAAGCTCTCAAAGAAATCTGGGTATCCATGAGCAAGGATGTTAAGAAAATTTAATAATATTCATAAAAAATTTATTGTAATAATACTTGACGGCATATATAGTATCTTTCTATTATCAGATAGTTAAAAAATGTTATTGTTTGTTTAAAATGTTGCATTTATCAAAAAAATAGATTTATTATTGGTTGTTTGTGGGAGGTTCATATTATGCAAAAGTCAACTATACTAATAATTGTATTAATTCTAATTATTATCGTCTTTGTAGTTAAAACATTATATGATGCTGGTGAATTTAAAACAATTACATCATATTCAAATTATTCCTGTAAACCTGTTGCATCTATAGCTGGCCCTGAAGATATTGTCATAGACTATAGTACCGGGGTTGCTTACATTTCTTCTGATGACAGGAGAGCTTTTGCCCGTGGGCAGAATATCAATGGGGCAATTTTTTCATATAATACAAAAACAAAAGCTTTAAGTAAAATGAAATCCGATTTCCCTTTTGAATTTCATCCCCATGGGATTGACTTTATTGCAATACAAAAAGATAAGTTATTACTCTATGTAGTGAATCACCGTAGCGATGGCCATTTCATTGAAAAATTTCTTATTAAAGGGAACAATCTTAAATATATAAAGTCAATTGAGGACCAAAACCTTATGTTTTCGCCCAATGATTGTGCCTTGGTTGCTGAAGATATCTTTTATGTGACAAATGATCATGGAAATAAATCATCATTGGGCAAGGCATTGGAGGAATATTTACAATTAGCTAATTCATATGTATTGTTTTATGATGGGAAGAATTTTGAGATTAAAGCTGAAGGTATTAAATATGCTAATGGTGTTACATTAAGCCCTGACAGGTCAAAATTATTTGTTGCATCACCTGTGGGTAAATGTATAAAAGCATATACAATTAAAAAGGGTTATAATCTAACGTTTTTATATGATATACAATGCAATACAGGTGTTGATAATATATCTTTTGACAGGCAGGGTGCTTTATGGGCAGGTTGCCATCCAAAATTATTAACATTTGTAAAGCATTCAAAAAATGAACAGGCAATAGCCCCATCAGAAATAATTAAGATTACATTTACTGATGATGGCTATAAAAAAGAAACAGAGTTACTGGATGATGGAAAGCTAATACAATCTTCTACTGTTGCTGTGCGATACAATTCATCATTATTGATTGGCTCGGTATTTGATAACCACATTCTTGATTGCTCTTCAAAATAGGAGTTCGGTATGGAATGGATTGTATCGAAAGGAAGAAAAGAACTTAAAATCCAATTAAAAAAGCCGGACGTACTTTTTGAAAACTGGAAGATACAGTATATATACAGCATTCAAAATAAATCCATTCATAGAATTCAGTCATTACCGGTAACAGCAATAGGTAAAAAGAAAATAACCTGCATAATCAACGATGATAATTTACGAATTACCATTGTTTTATCAAATGAAGAAGAACATATTGCGATAAAATATACTATAGACAATCTTTCCGACGAAGATTTAATCTTAGATAAAATCATTACATCAATTGGCAGATTCTTTATACCTAAAACTGAAAATTACAATGTATTTAAAAATGGCTATCAATCATGGAGCTTAACCAGATCATATTCATTTGATGAAAAAGAAATGGCAAGCTGGCTTCCTTGTATGAATGTCTTGCAGGATAATCCGAGAAATCTCCCTTCAGGCCAGCAGGGCTCTTTTAACAGTACAATGTTTACTGCTATTGGTTCTGAAAATTCTTCCTTTTGTGTGATAGGCCAGGGTAGACCATTCAACCAATATGTTTATATCAATGCATTTACTAATAATAATACTATTCAATTGGATTTCATTCATGATTTTTGTAACATGATAGTGAGCCCTTCATTAAAAATAAGAGCAGATTTAATTTATCTCATTAGCAATAAAAATATCAATGAGGCTTTTGACCGGTATTTTGCACTTACTAAATCTCAGACGCCTTTGCGAAGAAAATTACCTAAAGGCTGGTGTTCCTGGTACTACTATTATACCAAGATAGATGAAAAAAGCATCTATCACAATCTTGATGTTTTAAAAAGTAAAGCAAAGCGGTTTGATGTTTTTCAGATAGATGATGGCTATCAAACTGCAGTAGGTGACTGGCTATCCATAAACAACAAATTTCCTGGAGGCCTTGCTTCTATTGCACGGAAGGTCAGGACAATGGGAATGATTCCAGGTATATGGCTTGCTCCTTTTATAGCTTCACGAAAATCAATGCTTTATCAGCACCATCCTGACTGGTTTCTTCATGACAGTGATGGTAAGCCGGTTAACGCAGGATGGAACCCTAATTGGGATATATTTGGATATTTTTATGCGTTAGACACAACCCATCCTGAGTTTCAGGAATATATCAAAGGAGTTATCAATACATTTGTCCATGAATGGGGATTTGGATATTTAAAGTTGGATTTTGTGTATGCCGCATCATTGTGTGGCAAGGCATATGATATGAGCTTAACATCCGCTCAACGTCTGAAGTTGGGGTATACACTTATCAGGGATATCGCTGGTGATAGAGTCTTTATCCTGGGATGCGGTGCACCCCTATCGGCATCTATAGACCATGTTGATGGTATGCGCATTGGCCCTGATGTTGCTCCCTATTGGATGGCCAGATACCGTTACTATATTACACGAGATCCGCATGCGTTATGTACAAAATTTGCGATACGAAGCATACTAAACAGGTCTCAGATGCATAGGTATTTATGGCTAAATGACCCTGATTGTATAATGTTACGTCAAACAGAAACTAAACTTTCAAAAGAAGAAAGAATGACACTTATCAATGCTGTCATTATTACAGGAGGAATGTACTTTATTTCGGATAATTTATCTTTATTAAAAAGTGATGATTGGAAGCTTATAAATAGCATTGATGAACTGATTAAAATATGCAGTTTAGAAAAATCATATCCGGTTGATATTATGGAAAATGAAATGCCTGAAATTATATATAATACAGGAGGGTATATAGCATTTTTTAATTTTTCAGATGGCTCAAAAAAGAAGATAGTTCAGCTTAAAGGATTATTGAAAGAAGTCATATCGCCAACAAGCAAACTGATTGATGTATGGGGAAATAGAGAAATTTATGTATATAGTGATCATATAGATTTAGGCGAGTTGAAGCCACACGAATCAATTTTATGCAAGATAAAGTAATTATTAAGCTTGACAAAATATATGCTTAAAAGCTGATGATAGAAACAATCTGTGTTTTATAGTTTACCTGTTTTATTGCTGCTTTGAAAATCCCTCAAAAATTCTGTTCTTTCATTACAATAATGTTAAATATATTGAAATTATTAGTATTTAAAATAGATGTTCTTGAACAATACAGTATAATAGGTATCATAGTCAAAAATCTATAAAAGAGGAATGAAAATGGCTATGATACTGGCAAAGACAACGAATACTATTCTGATTAATAATACGGAGGTGTGGATGGATAACATCTTAAAAAAGATTGAAAAGCTGATGCTGGAGCATGATGCAATTTCACCTGAATTAATTAAAAAGAAAGATATTAAATTAGGCCTTCGTAATCCTGATGGTTCAGGAGTTGTAGCTGGTATCACTTCAAAAGGTATTGTTATTGGCTATGAAAAGATTCCAAACCCTGAAGGAACATATACTATTAAGCCCGTTGAAGGAAAGCTCTATTATTGTGGGTATGATGCTTGTGAGTTAGCCCAGCGTATTCAGGAAGAAGGAAGATATGGATTTGATGAAGTTACTTATTTGTTGCTTACGGGTGAATTACCTAATAAAAAGGATTTAGAGCGATTCGAAGAAGTAATAGCTGACAGGCGGCCGTTAACAAAGTTAGAGCGCGGTATTATCATGCAGGAAGATGTTAACTATAACCAGATGTATGCACTGCATTCTGTAATATCACACCTCAGCAGATGTGATCCGGATCCGGATTCAACTGATATTAAAGATGTTAGCAGGCAGTGTATTAATATTATTGCCAAAGCTCCTGTAATTATTGCATACAATTACAATGTTATGAAATTCAGGAAAGGTGGTGATTTATTTATTACAAAACCTAACCCTGAATGGAGTACTGCAGAAAACTTTTTATACATGTTGCGTGGCGAAAAACCCAGTGAATATGAAGCTAAACTCTTTGATTTAGCTCTCATGCTGCACGCAGAGCATGGTGGTGGGAATAACTCTACCTTTGCAGTTCGGACTGTCACATCCAGTGGTGCTAATACATATATGGCACTATGTGCAGGTGTTGCCTCATTAAGTGGCCATTTACACGGTGGGGCAAATGAAGCTGTTATGAAAATGATGAAGGATATTAAGCAGCATGTTAAGGATTGGAAGGATGATGAAGAGGTGGAGCACTATCTAAAGCTTATATTAGAAAAGAAAGCTTACGACAGAAGTGGTAAAATATATGGAATAGGCCATGCAGTCTATACCAAATCAGATCCACGTGCCATTATTTTCAGGCAAAAGGCTGAAGAATTTGCAAAGATGAAAAAGAATGCAGATGAGTTTAATTTATTTGCCAAAGTAGCAGATATTGGTACCATGCTGGTGCAAAAGTATAAGGGCACTGTTGTTTCACCAAACGTTGATTTTTATTCTGGGTTGATTTATAAGATGATGGGTATTCCTACGGAACTGTTCACACCAATTTTTGCTATGGCACGGTTCAGTGGATGGTCAGCTCACAGGATTGAACAGATAATCCATAATAAGATTATACGTCCTGCGTATGCATCTTCACTAGATGGGTATAAGGAATATATACCACTGGTTAAACGATAAACCTATGGCAAATAATTAAAGTTATCAAAAGAGGGGTTTATAAAGCCCCTCTTTTATTTTTTGTATAAAAATGGTTGACTAAAATATTGTGTATTCTAACATAACAATGTTATGTTAAAGGAGGTTCTTTTATGTATGATGTAATCATTATTGGTGCAGGAAATGCAGGTTTATCTGCAGCTGCTACCCTTGCAAAAAAAGGTGTAAAAATTCTTTTAATTGAAAAGCACAATATTCCTGGTGGCTGTGCAACCAGCTTTTGCAGGGGAAGATTTGAATTTGAGGTTTCGCTTCATCAGTTAAGCGGGATGGGAACTCCAGAGCGCCCTGGACCACTTAGGAGTGTTCTTGATAGTATTGGAGTTCTGAATAAATTAGAATTTGTTGAAATGGAAAAACTTTACAGGGTAGTGTTGCCTGGTGTTGTTGATGTAACTTTGCCAACAAATAAAGAAGAACTGATTAAAGTATTGCAGGAAAAATTCCCTAAAGAAAAAGAAGCAATACAAAAGTTTTTTGACTTTGTGTGGCAGTTCTTTATTGAAGTTATAGGTGCTTTTTATCTTAATGACCCTGATATTAATCCAAAAAAATATCCCCTGTATTATAAATATGCTTTAAAGGATACCCAATCAGTACTTGATGAATACTTTACTGATTCTGTGTTAAAGGCTGTCATAAGCCCTTACTGGACATATATGGGATTGCCACCTTCAAAACTGTGCTTTAGCGATATGGCAGCATTGCTGTTTTCGTATGTGGAGTTCAAGCCATATCATATAAAAGGTGGATCGCAGATGCTGTCTAATGCAATGCTTGAAGTGATATATGAAAATGGTGGGGAAGTGTTGTTCAACACAGAGGTTGTAAAAATACTGGTAAAAAACAATACGGTTTATGGTGTTCGTACATCAGCAGGCCAGGAATTCCAATCAAAATATGTGCTGTCCAATGCTTCGGCAATCAGCACATTTGTTGATATGATGGATGAGCCAGACAATGCAAAAGTTATAGAACAATATAAGGGAAGCAGTGTAGGTACATCATTTTTTACCATATATTGCGGATTGGACTGTGAGTATCACGAAGTTGGCATTAATGAAGAAACAAATTTTATCAGCCACACCACGGATATGGAATTAGATTATGAGTTATCAAAAACACTTGATACTGATAAGAGTTCATTTATATTAACCTGTTATAATGTTTTTGACAATCAAATGGTGCCCAAAGGGACATCGCAGGTTGTTTTGGTTACCATGAAGTATGCCGAACCATGGCTTAAGGTACCGCCACATCAGTACAATGATGAAAAATACCGTTGTGCTGAGTCTATGCTGAAAAATGCCGAAAAAGTTTTCCCTGGTCTTATCAGCCATATTGAGGAAATGGAGATTGCCACACCAATTACGCATATGCGCTATTTAGGCCATCCGGGTGGTGGAGCATATGGTTTTGACCAGTATGTGAAAGACTCAACATTATTTGTTTCGCCAAAACCGCCCATCAATGGGTTATACTGTGCAGGCAGTTGGTATGGTTCGGCTGGTTATCAGCCAACACTAACATCGGGGCATTCCGCAGCACGAGCTATCCTGAAAGAAATCAGGAACAAATAGGAGGAAACACATGGACAGCCAGATATTAAAACAACTTGAAGGGTATGATACTGTTATAAATGATATAGAGGTGCTTAAACGATATGGCTACGACTACAGATTGGACAGAGGCCTGGCAAAAAAATATGTTGAACGCTTACACCCTAATATAATTGATGTAAAAGTAATTGACGTTATCGATGAAACAAAAGCCACCAAAACATTGCGGCTTGCATCAAAGCAAAAATATCTGCCGCCTTTTCAGGCTGGTCAATATATTTCCGTTATAGTTGAGGTAAATGGAATACGCACATCGCGTCCATATAGCATATCGTCTTCACCAGATGAAATTGCATATTATGACATAACGGTCAGACGCGTTGAAGGCGGTATAGTGTCACACTACCTGCTTGATAGCATCAGTATTGGCGATAGTTTACAGGTATCAGCCCCAGCAGGAAATTTTTACCATAATCCCATTATCCATAGTAACAAGCTTGTGTTAATAGCTGGTGGAAGTGGGGTTACACCGTTTAAGTCCATGATACAGCATGCCATAAATACTGGCACTGAAAAAGAAATATGGCTTATCTATGGAAGCAAAAACGCTGATGAGTTGATTTTTAATGAGTTCTTTTCAAAGGCAGCGTCAAAATATGCATTATTCCATTGCATACCTGTGCTTGAAGAAGGCACTTCCACATATAAAGGCTTTATTACAACAAAAATAATAAAAGAAATAGTGGGCGATAGTTCCGATAAAACATTTTTTGCTTGCGGGCCGCAGGCAATGTATCAACACCTGCTAAAAGAATTACAGCCACTGAAATTAAAACCAAAGCAGTTGCGCATGGAGATGTACGGCGTGCCCGCTGATGTCTTTGCACAGCCCGGATGGCCAAAGGAGATAACAAGAAGCACAACCTTTACTATTACAGTACGAGGAAAAAAGAATATCATAGTAAATGCAGGTGAACCATTATTACAGACACTTGAAAAAAATGGTATTGTAGTGCCATCACTATGCAGGAGTGGTGAATGCAGTTTGTGCAGGGTTAAATTAGTCAGTGGTAAAGTATATCAGCCTGAAGGTGTTAAACTAAGACAGGCAGACAGGCGCTTTGGGTATATACACTCATGTGCAGCATTTCCCATAAGTGATTGTGAGATTATACTATGAATAAATAATAATAAATCTAAATTACCACCGCCTTCAACGGGGGAGTGTACAAGTATTTATGTTAAATTGTTTTTAAGGAATAAATAATGAAACAATAATATATTTTTATATCAGGAGAGTTTCTATATGATTAAAACAAAGATTACTGAGATGTTTGGCGTTAAATATCCCATTATTTGTGGTGCAATGATGTGGTTGTGTAAACCAAAATTGTGTGCTGCAATTTCAAATGCAGGTGGGATAGGGAATTTGACTGCTGGTAATTACAATACAGAAGAAGAATTCAGAAACGCAATCCGTGAAACACGGAAACTAACTGACAAGCCATTTTTTGTCAATGTCACAATATTGCCTTCTGTTCGTATAACAGGAGAGCATCACAAAATGTATCTTAAAGTGTGTGCAGAAGAAAAGGTTGCAGGAATAGAAGTATCTGGTGCACCTGTAGACAAGGCATGTGGCATGGAATATATTGACATGCTTAAAAAAGCTGGTGTAAAACTGTTTCATAAAGTTGGTGCAGTGCGCCATGCAGTTCACGCAGAGCATGTTGGATATGATGGGATTTATGCAGCCGGAATTGAAGAAGGCGGCCATCCATTAAGTGATGATGTTACCACAATGGTTCTTACAACAAAAATAGCACAAACAGTTAAAATTCCTGTAATAACCGTTGGTGGTATTGCAAATGGCAAAACAATGGCAGCAGCACTCATGTTAGGTGCTGAAGGAGTTATGATGGCAAGCCGCTTTATTGCTACAAAAGAATGTGAAGTGCATGATAATATAAAACAGGAGCTTGTAAAACGGCAGGAATATGAAACGACTCTTATTATGAAGAGCCTTCATTTACAGGGAAGAGCCTTAAAGAATGAAGTGGTTAATAAAATACTGGAAATTGAACAGAGAGGCGGAGGATTTGAAGAACTGTTTCCATTAATATCAGGTGAACGAATGAACAAAGCATGGGAACAGGGTGATGTAGATGCAGCACCCCTCATGGTTGGCCAATCTATAGGGCTTATTGATGATATACCTACCTGTGCAGAACTACTTGAAAAGATGAATAAAGAAGCTGAAGAGCAGATTAAAAAAGTTGCAGGGAATATTAAATAAAATTTTCAGGGGCACATGGCAAAATATTCCATTGCCATGTGTCCTTATAATAATTGAATCAGCTTTTTCTTGATAGCTTCAGCTATTAATGCATGCCCCTGTTCATTTGGATATCTGTCATCACTGGTTAATAACATATCTAAGCTTTTCCCTGTTACAAAAAGATAGTTAATCCATTCAATATGTACAGTTGCAAGCAGGCAATTCATGTCTAATGCCACTTCCCGTACAGTACGGGTAAAAACATCAACAGCATCCATATCGTATTGATTTCGTACCAGGTGTAATGTTGGTAAAATAATATGTGGGATAAACGCTTCGCGTGATTTTTGTACCATTCGCACTAAATTTTCCTTAAATTCTGAACGGTACACCGGCCTGTAAATATCATCCATACCAAAGTGAAGTATCAGTATGTCTGGTTTATGCAATAATACCTGTTCAAACTGCCACACTCCTTCAAAGGAACTATCGCCAAAATGTGATAGGTTAATTATTGTATGGTGTTTTAGTATTTCATTATGGGAAAGGATAGTAACATAAGATTTTGAAACCAAATGCCCTGCAGATAGTGAACCGCCACGTATAACTATAGTTGCCATATTTGTAATTATTTATTAATTATTACTGATGTAAAAAATGAATGATTAAAAATTAGAAGATAATATGAAGTATCGTCAAGGCAAATTTTAAAAAATAAAGCATTTGACAAATAAATTAAATCATAGATAGAAGTTTAAACATGAAAAATGAAAATATATTCCTTTAGCTTACGGCCACAATAGTAATAACTCAATTATAAGATTATATATAGGATATAAAATGAAAAAAATTGGTGTTATAGTAAATTTAAATTCAAGAGAATATAAATTAAAAAAAAATAATCCCTATGGTGTTTTTGAAAAAATTGGTGGTGAGTATGTAATAGTACGATATACTCAATCGATTGATGAAGTCATTGATGTAGCTAAAGAATTTAAGAAGGAAGGAATAAATTATATTGCACCTTCTGGTGGGGATGGGACGCTACATCATGTTATAACTTCATTTATGGAAGTATATAATAAAAAATTACCACCGGTATTAATATTAAAAAGCGGCACGATGAATAATGTAGCTACAAGCATACACTTAAATGGTGATGGAAATTCAATTTTGCAACGAGCAGTATCAGCTTTAAAGAAAGGGAATGAATATACGTTGATTACCCTAAATACTTTGAAAATAAAAAATAAATATTGTTTTTTATTTGGTAATGGAATAACCGCTGATTTTCTGGATACATATTACAGTATAGGGAAAAGTTATGTTAAACTTATTCGTCTTATAACCAATACAATAGTTGATGCATTTGCAAATTCAAGTTCGTCATTGTTTAAAGGTTTTGAGGGGAAAATTGTGTGTGATTCACAGGCTTTAGAATATAAAAAAGTTTTAGGCATATTAGCAGGATCAGTAGAAACTATTGGTATGGGATTTTATCCACTATTCAGGGCAAATGAAAAAGCTGATGCGTTTCATGTTATCGTATGTGCAATGAAACCAAGAGACGTCGTTAAACAGATTGTTAAATTAAAAAAAGGCGTACCCATACATCATGAACAATATTTTGAAGCAACAGTAAAAGAGATTAGCATTTATGCAGAAAAACCTTTTGTTTATACAATGGATGGAGACCTTTACCAAAGTGATGGCACATTAAAGGTTGCAATTGGAAGTCCTGTCCAATTTATTGTTGTTTAAACACACGCTAATGTTTTATTAAACATTATATTAAGTTTTTTAATATCCTCCATTAATAATGCAAATTTATCTGGCCTTAGGGATTGTTCGCCATCGCATAGTGCTGATTCAGGCTTTATATGGCATTCAATCATTAATCCATCTGCTCCCGCTGCAAGAGATGCCAGCGCTAAAGGATGAATGAGCTTCCAGTTGCCTGCTGCATGTGAAGGGTCAACAATCACTGGCAGATGTGTTTTTTGCTTTAATACAGGGACTGCTGATATGTCAAGGGTATTGCGTGTTTCAGTTTCAAATGTGCGGATACCACGTTCACATAGTACGACATGTTCGTTCCCTTCAGCCAATATATATTCCGCAGCCATTAAAAATTCTTTTATAGTAACCATCATTCCGCGTTTTAATAATACTGGTTTTTGCAACTTGCCTAATTTTTTCAAAAGTGAAAAATTCTGGCAATTGCGTGCACCTACCTGTAAGATATCTGCATATTCACTTACAACACCAATATCTTCGCTATCTAAAACCTCTGTAATAATAGGCATTTTATAGGCATCACCGGCTTTTTTTAATAATTTTAAGCCTTCTATTCCCATTCCCTGGAATGCGTACGGAGATGTTCGTGGTTTATAAGCACCACCACGTAAAATTACAGCCCCCGAATTCTTTACAAATTCGGCTGTTGCCATTATCTGTTCTTCAGATTCTATGGAACAAGGGCCTGCTATTATTGTTAAGGTATTATTTGAAATTGTTACATTGTATGGAAGTTGTACTATAGTTGTGTCACAGTGGTCTTTGCTGTAAAGAGGTTTGGAAGGTATAGATACATTATTAATTGAACATGATGGTTCAAGTTCTGCGTTGCATGTGGCCATATATTCCTCCGTAAATTTAGTTTATTCTTTGAAGAGCCTGGAGGGTGGCGGCCTTATGCATTATATAAACATAAAACAAAGGCCGCCGGCTACCCGCCTGCGGCCCTTGCACATATAACAGCATCAGCAAAAGCTACAGACGAGCATTGCTATAAAAATAATAAAACCAAAAATAGCTTTCGCTGATGATGTTATACATTATTGATTTCATAATATTATAAGTAACTTTTTAATGTTACTTGCATAGAATAAATTTATGAATTTTTGTCAAGAAAAAAATAAATATAATGAAAAAATTAAATCAATTTTTCACTGTTAATTGCTAAATGTATTTTTGTGTACAAAAAAGTGTACTTGTATTTATGTTAAATTTTTTTAAGGAATAAATACTGTCAATTTTTAAAAACCTTTTTTAAAAAGTCAATTGGGCTGATAATAAAACGTTCTTTTGGAAAATGAGTTAAATTTCCAGTTACCAGATAATCAGCTTTTCCACTTTTAAAAACTTCGTAAAACTTTTTATCATCCTCATCAACTAATTTTAGGAAAACAGGTTCTGCATTAACGTATACACATTCATTTTTGATATAGTCGATTAAAGGTAATATTAAATCGTCAGTGAAGCCGAACTTTTCCCTTTTTAAAACATCATAATATTCGTTTAAAATTCTATTATCGTATAACAAGATAATTTTTTCTGATAATATTAAATTTAATATTTTCGCAGGAGAACCATCAGGATTTAATAGAGATGAGACCAGAACATTTGTATCTAATACAATTTTCACTTTTTAATTAATCTTGTCCTGGATATGATATCATCAATTTCAGATTCAGACATTTTATGATTTTTATTTTTTATGGAAATCTGTTGCATTTTTTTAACTGCGTCAATTGCCCTTGCTTTTCTTACGGATTTAATTGTATCTTCAAGACTAGAATCCGATAATGGCGTTAATAAAGCTATTGGTTTGCCTTTGTTTGTTATTATTATTTCCTGTTCTACAGCTAAATCTTTCCATATTTTACCGGGTTTTGTTCTGAAATCTCTAACAGTAACGAACTTCATAAATAACCTCTTTTCCGGACTTTTTTGACCAAAAAAAATGAGTAGCACCATACTTCCTGTTCATATTTCCTCTATGAACAGTTTACTGCTACTATTTTTGACATTTTGTCATTTCTATTATATATCTGTTACATTATAATACATTGTCACTCAAATGTCAACAAATTCTAATCAAAATACAAATATTGAGTGCAACACTAACCTTACTTTACATTAATCATTTTAATGTTGGAAATCAACTTTTCAGATACAGAGCCTTCACCCAATTAGCTTAACATCTAAACGCTGTACTTCAAAAATGAATTTGCAATTTAACCTTTTCTTGCCAAAAATTTTTTTAAAAACTTTGGTCAAACATACTTAAATATTTGACATTTTGATACTATTTTTATATATTTAATAGAAATATTATATTGTTTTTAAATTATTTTTATATAGCACCATGGTACAAGAGGAATAAGCGATGAAGAAGAAAAACAATGCTTCTTTTGGTGTAAATGGATGGTATTTATCCCCTTCGGACAATATTTGTTTGGCAAAATGTATTTTTGATGAACCCTACCGTGAAGAAATCAAAGAAATCAACAAACATGAAATCATCGTAAAAATTGCTGAATCCATTGGCCCGGAACCATCAAATCTGTGTATTGCTGAAGAAATTTTTGAAAACTTAAAATTTGAAATTGCCAATTTTGTCATTCACCATGAGTACAATTGCCGCCGTGGTGTTAATGCTGATTTACTCTTATGGTTAGATGGCAAGGTAAATCCAGGGAAGTTAAAGAAATTAAACAGCTTTATTGATAAGTATATTAAGTGAATAACAAACAATTACCAACATTGCTGCTACATGCATGCTGCGGACCATGTTTGACGCATGTATATTCTGTTCTTTCGTCTCAGTTTGCTGTGCATGCTTTTTATTATAATCCCAACATTTCCCCACAGTCAGAATACAAAAGCCGATTATTGGAAGTAGAACAATTTTCCAAGATTCATTCTATCCCGGTAACTATCGGACAATATAATCAAAAGGAATGGTTTGATGCTGTAAAGCCTTACCGATTTTATGGGGAACTATCCCCACGCTGTCACACGTGCTATGCATTCCGTTTGGAAGAAACATTCAGAGTTGCACGGGAACATAACTATGATGCCGTATGCACCACATTAACTGTGAGTCCCTATAAAGGTGCAGAAAAAATAAATGAAATTGGAAAAAACCTTTCAGCACAATACTCAATACAGTTTTTAGATGCTGACTTTAAAGCTGATGGCGGGTATCAGCAGTCCATTGAATTGTCTAAACACTATGGCATGTACCGTCAAAAATATTGTGGCTGCATATACTCAAAGCTTGAAAGAAAAAAATCTTCTCTTTGGGCCAAGAGAGTAGATGAATTTAAAGGATTGCATGGTATAGTAAATAAAAAAAAGTTGACGTCACATAAACATTGCTGAATGTACTTCATTATGCAACAATAATAATTTTCTCATCTACATTTTTGGTGGGATATGACTATGTACATCAGTCAAAATTATTATTTTGTATTTCCGCAATTGCAGCATATTGTCAAGCTATATCAAGAACTTGATCAAATCACAACTAATGTAAGTAATTTATTTGCAGTTAAATGCCCGGATGGATGTGGTGAGTGCTGCAATACATCGTGCAACAATATTGAAGTAACGATAACCGAAATGTTGCCGCTTTGTGTGTATCTATATGAAAAAAATACATACCAAATGTGGCTTGATAAGGCGGGCCATGACCGGTGCCTTTTTTATGAAACAGCATTACACCACAAAAATGGATGCTGTGCAGTGTATGAATACAGGCCATTAGTATGCCGTTTGTTTGGATATAGTTTTACAAAAAATAAGTATGGGGCGATAGTACCTGTGGCCTGCCCAACACTAAAAAAACAGTACACAGCAAAAAAAGATATTATTCCAACCCATTCGCAAACCTTGCCGCAAATGAGTTCCATTTCAATGCAATCGATGATAATTGACCCTGTTAGAGGAGAAAGATACTCCATAAATGAGGCCTTTGTGAAAGCAATGGAGTATGTAATTTTAAAAATGCGTATAGTACACAATAATTCAGGCTTTGATAAAATTGCATAAATTACTATCGCTATACAATTAATATACTTGTAAATTTCACTAACCATCTGCTATAATGCAGAAAAATAAATATAAGCAGGTGGTTTATGCCAGAAAAAAAGTATGATACTATAAAGAAAAATATTGAATCAAACCCAATATATGGGGCAGCGCTGGGATTAATATTAGGCTTGCTTATTATTGGCTTTTTGTTTACTGATGTTTACAGGCTTTTTGAATACAAATTATTTGATGTACGGTTCAAAATAAAGCCCCAGCTTCCCCAATGGGAATATCTTACCTTTCTTGATGTTGATGATAACAGTATTAATAATGTTGGCCAATTCCCCTGGCCACGGTATATCTATGCAAATGGTCTTGAAGTCATCAAAGACATCGGTCCAAAACAAATAGCCTTTGATATCCAGTTTATGGATAAATCACCACGTTATGCACAACCTGAAATATTGAAAATTGTTGAAGAAAAGGTAAAAGCAGGCAAACGAATAACCTATGATGAATTGAATACGGCAATTTTAGACAGCGATGCACTTTTTTCAGGAGCTATCGCCAAAAATAATGTTATTTTAGCATATTCATTTTTAAACCGCACACTGACCCAAACCAAGCTAACGCCTGAAGAGCAGAAAAAACGCAATGAAGCAATACAGCGTTTTGAAAAGATAGCTTCAATTCCTGTTCCAAAAGATAAACAAAAGGAATTTTCACGCTACATTGACCCTACAAGAGTAATTATCCAGTATCCAATTCCAGAGCTTGCCATGAGTGCTAAAGATTTTGGATATGTAGATAGTGACTTTGATATTGATGGTATTGCACGGAGGATACGGCTTATACGCGTATTTAATAACCGTGTTTATTTTCATATGGCAATGGTTATGCTGATGGATATAATGAAAGTTAAAAAGACTGATGTGGAGATAGTTCATGGCAAACATATTATCCTGCACAATGCTATTGACCCCAAAACATTGCAAAAGAAGGATTACGTAATCCCAATTGATGATGCTGGTATGACCTATGTTCATTGGAGTGGCGAATTTTCTGAAACATTCAATCATGTATCATTTTATGCACTGCTGGAATATAATCAGTTAAAGGACACCATACATGAATTCTTTGATGAACAGGAAGTTCAGTCCAAGAACACCGAACGTAGCAGGTTGTACGGTGAATTGGCTACCATGCGTGAAATATTTGAAAAAACAAAAGACCTTAAAGCAAAACAGGATCTTTGGGAAAAAATTAAAACTAACCGTAAAAGGTTATATGAGATAGAAAGCGGATATATAAAGAATCTGGAAAATCAGTTAGCTGAAATTAATAAACAATTAAAAGAAAGCAATGATAATCAGCTAAAAGAGGCCAGCATAAATCTCATTAATTTTATTAATGCAGCACGCCTTGTGCTTGAGGTTGATAATCTCAAAGATCATTCATGTATAATTGGATTAACTGCAACAGCATCACATGATATTGGTGTAACACCATTGTCATCCGAATACTTAATGGTAGGTACATATCATAATTTTATCAATACAGTGTTACAGGAAGCATATATTAAGCAAGTGCCTGTGTGGATAGATTATTTGCTTATTTTAGTGCTGGCAATTGCCCTGGTGTTGGCTGTCCAACGATTGAGTGCAACAGGAACAATTACTGCTATTATTGGGACCATGGTAGTTTATAATGGCATCAATATTGGATTATTTGCCTTTCAAAATCTGTATTTAGATCAATTGGGTGTGTCTTTAGCAATTCTTTTGCCTTCGGCAATAATCAGTGGTATTAAATTCATGAGTGAGGAAAGCCAGAAACGGTATATTAAAGAAGTATTTTCTAAATATATGGCACCACGAGTTGTTGAAGAATTAATAAAAGATCCAGGTAAATTACAATTAGGTGGTGAGCTGCGTAATATTAGTATATTTTTCTCTGATGTTGCAGGCTTTTCATCAATTTCCGAAAAATTGACACCACAGGAACTTGTTTCGTTGCTGAATGAATACTTATCGGAGATGACAGATATAATTTTAAAATATGAGGGTACTGTAGATAAATACGAAGGGGATGCCATAATAGCATTTTTTGGTGCACCACTTGCATTTGAGGATCACCCTGAACGAGTATGCTTTGCAGCAATAGATATGAAAAGAAGATTAGCTGAATTGCGCGAAGAATGGCGCAAAAAAGGCACCTTTGAATTAAAGGTAAGAATGGGAATTAACACAGGTGATGCTGTTGTTGGCAATATGGGTTCACGGCAGCGGATGGACTACACCATGATGGGAGATGCTGTTAATTTAGCTTCCCGTTTGGAAGGTGCTAATAAGTATTATGGTACTTATACAATGATCAGTGAATCTACTTACGCAAGGGTAAAAGATAGTGTTGATGTCCGTGAATTGGATTTAATACGAGTTGTGGGTAAAGAAGAACCAATCAAGGTATATGAATTATTAGGAAGAAAAGGCAGTTTGCCTGATTACATGTATGAAATGCTACAAAAATATAATGAAGGATTAATGCTATTTAGGGAAAGACAGTGGGATGATGCGCAATCCGCTTTTAAAGCGGGACTGCGCATTGTTCCAGATGATGCCCCATGTAAAACCTATATTGAGCGATGCAAAGAATTTGCCAAGAACCCACCACCAAAGAAGTGGGATGGCGTTTACAGGTTAAAGACAAAGTAAATTAATAATTTTTATACTTCATCTGGCCAGCCCATTTAGGCGTTCCGTCATCATTGCGGAAAGTGGCCTGCTTATCTTTTGTTTTAATATTTTTTGCAATGATAACGGGTTCATTTTGCATTGTTGTTTTGGAACCAAAAACAGTCACATTGTCACCTTTATTCAATGTAATCTGAGCTTTTACATAGTTTGTTGGGCCTAAAAATATTTTAACCACATCTTTTCCTGATTTAACCTTGATATAATAATGATCCATTGTTGACCCACAACAGGGATGTGATTCAGTGATTATATCTTCAATGGTGCCTGAAACGGTTGTTTCGGTTTTTGAATCATACATGTGGTACATCATTCCTTTGCCATGATGTTGGGCAAAGAGCATTGAGGCAATAAATATAAAACTTATTGTTATTATTGTTTTGAGGTTATACATACATTAACTCCTTTTTAAGTTATTAAGAATATACTTTAATTTAAGCAAAAAAGTAGTTAATGTCAAGTGCTGATACAATTTTTTAAAAAAAATAAGCCGCTACAAAAGGCAGCGGCTTATCTTGTTTATTCAGCATACATTGCTTCGATTATGTCCTTGTAATGTTCATTAATTACTTTGCGTCGAATTTTTTGCGTTGGGGTTATTTCACCATTTTCCTGAGTAAATTCATGGGGTAGGAGTGTAAACTTTTTAATCTGTTCAACCTGTCCCAAATCTCTTGTTAAGTAATCAATTCTTTCCCTATAAAATTTTATGACTTCTGGATGCTTAACAAGTTCTTCACGGGTGGAAAATTCAATATTATTCTTCTTTGCCCATTTTTCAAGTGGTTCAAATGCAGGAACAATCAAAGCTGAGACAAATTTTCTGCCATCGCCGATTGCTGCAGCCTGTTCAAAGTATATATCTTCTTTAAACAATGTTTCTATCTGCTGTGGGGCAATATATTTGCCACCAGAAGTTTTAAAAAGATCTTTAATTCTATCTGTAACAGTGATAAAACCTTCACTATCAATAAATCCAACATCACCAGTTTTAATCCAACCATCTTCTGTGAAAAGGGATTTTGTAAGTTCAGGTTTATTCCAGTAACCCTGTGTCATACTTGGGCCTTTTGCCTGTATTTCGCCTTCAGGTGATATTCTTACCTGCATCAATGGAACAACCGGGCCGCATGTGCCAAATTTATTCCTTTCGGGATTAGAAACACAGATTACAAAACATTCGGTCATGCCATAGCCCTGCAAAATAAATACACCTGCCTTAAAGAAGAACTCGCTTATTTCACCAGAAAATGCTGAGCCTCCGCAATTAAAAACTTTATTTCTTCCTCCAAAAAGGTCACGGATTTTGTGCAATACCAGTTTGGTGGCAATTGCATGCTTAAATTTTAAACCTAAAGGTATTGGCTTATGGTCCTTCTTTAAGTATTGATATTTGCCACCAATTTCAAGAGCCCAGTTGAAAAGTTTTTGTTTTGCAGGCGGAGCACTTTTAATTCCATCCATAATGGTTCCATATACCTTTTCCCACATACGGGGAACACTGCACATAAAGTGTGGCCTTGATTCTTTTAAAAAGTCAAGGAGTGCTTTTGTATCATGGCAATAATCTACCTGAGCATCATTACAAAGGATGAAATAACTCCATGCCCGTTCAAATACATGTGATAACGGCAAGAAAGCCAAATTGACATCAGTTGGTTCTACCGGTATATGGTAGCCTGTGCCAAACAGCATGGCAAACCAGTTTTTATGGGTAAGCATTACGCCTTTTGGCTCACCTGTTGTACCTGAAGTGTAAATCAGTGTTGAAAGGTCATCACTCTGAACTTTTGCCAAACGTTCCTGAAGCTTAGCGTCAAGGCCTGACTTTTTACCCATGGCAATAAAGTCATCAAACAGCATGACACGCGGGTCATTGGCGATTTTTGTATTGCGGTCAAAAACGATTATCTTTTCAAGTGTTTTTGATGGGTCAATAATACTCATTGCCTTGTCATAGTGTTCCTGCTTTTCAACAAACAGAATGCGGATGCCACAATCATTTACTATATATTCCAGTTCTTTAGCGGAGTTGGTTGCATATACAGGGACAGAGCATGCCCTTACAGCAAAAGATGCATAATCAACAACTGCCCATTCAACCCTGTTATTTGAAAAAATACCAATAAAATCAAATTCTTTTACTCCAAATGAAAGCAATCCCTTGGCTGCTGATTCAATCAATTCACCAAATTGCTTCCATGTAAAGGCTTCCCATTGCCCATAGGCCTTGTGGCGTACGGCAATCTTAGAATCACCATACTTTTTTGCCCTGGCAAGGACCATCAAAGCAAGGTGCTTTTCTCTAGTAAGGTATTCTTCAAATTCTTTTTCATAATTGACATTTTGATGATGTGTCATAGTATTACCTCCTATGATAGCTTTACCCGGTTTCCGTATAACGACCGGATGGTATTATTAAATACTTATAATAGTGTATCATAACTATTTCTAAAAGTCTTTCAATGGTATAACTTTGAAAGTTTTATATTTTTAAAATTATAATTATATAAATTTGAGTATTTATGAATAGTGAATCGGTTTTGCATTTTTTCATGTTTTTTGGGGCAGTATTTTCGGTTATCATTGCCCTGGGACAACTTGTACAAAAGAAAAATGTAACAATAAATAAAATATATGCATTTTCATTTTTTGGCTTAGGAATTTGGCTTTTCCAAATATCAATGTATTCGTCAGGTTTGTTCGATAGTACCTGGGTAGGGTACTATTTCTGCATAATATCTATCCCCATCATTTTTTTAGTGCCTCCGTTAATGGTAATGCGATATACATGGATCATTTCCAGCTTCTTTGACCTAAAAAAGATATACTATATTGTGTTCATGCCATCTATTTTGTCACTTATATACATTATTATTCCCCTGTTCAAGCAAGGAATTACATGCGGGATGTCATGTTTTCCAGGCCTACCTATACTGAGTGATAAATTTTATGAGCTGTCGCTATACGATAAAGGATTATACATTCTTTTTATTATCCCTAATATCTATCTCATAACATTTATGACACCAAACCTTATTACGATGGCGTATGTATGGAATAAGAAAAACTGGAATACCGTTCCCGGCGTTTCACGGATGGGGTATATATTTGCCTGGTCAATTGTTATTTCAAATATTGTATGCGTGTATGGCGCTTTTGTTTCAATGAAAATCGTACAATGGGCTGTAATAATGGCTAATACAGCGATGACAGGTGTGTATCTGGTTACTCAGCGTCATCCTGATTATAACAAATTGTTAAAAAGCGAGGCAATGAAGGCACGGTATGAGCGTTCCCGTATTAAGGGACTTGATGTAAAAGAGATAATTCAGCGCCTATATGAGATAATGGAAGAGGAAAAAGCCTTTGCTGATGAGGAACTTTCGCTGCCGGACTTAGCCAAAGAACTAAATATAAGCACTCACCAGTTATCAGAGATTTTAAACGAACACATACAAAAGAATTTTAATACATTTGTCAATGAATTCAGGGTAAAAGAAGCGCAAAAGCTATTACTGGAAGAGCCTGACCGTTCCGTGCTATCAATTGGTGTTGCAGTGGGGTTTAATTCTAATACAACATTTTGTACGGTTTTTTCAAAGATGACCGGAATGTCACCAAAACAATATCGCAAGGAACATGGTAAAAAATGAAAACGCATCCAATCATTGATTTTCATGTGCATCTGTTTCCGGACCGCATGTTTGATGCAATATGGAAATCGTTTGTAAAAGACTACGGCTGGGATGTTATCTATCACCTGTATTATAAGGAATGCATTGCATATCTCAAAGAACATGGTGTTGAAAAAATTGTGTATTCAAATTATGCCCACAAGGAAGATATTGCAAAAGATTTAAATGACTGGAACCTGAAGATTCTGGATGAATTTGATAATGTGTATTGCTTTGGCGCTTTTCACCCTGATGATAATATTGCTATTGTTGAAGAATTTATTACTCACCCAAAGGTGCTGGGGTTTAAGTTGCAGCTTTTAGTTCAAAAGTTTTATCCATACGATAAACGCCTTTTCCCACTGTATGAATTGGTACTACATCATAAAAAGCGCATCCTGATGCATGTTGGCACAGGCCCGGTGGGCAACGAATATGTTGGAGTTAGCGGATTTAAAAAGCTACTCAGGCAATATCCTGATATAGCGGTAACTATCGCCCATATGGGTGCGTATGAATATGATGAATTTTTAAACCTTTTAGATGATTATCCAAATTTACTAATGGATACAGCATTTGTATTTTTACCGGATTACGAAGGGGCTTTCCATAAAGACCCTGAAATCTTAGAGCAATACCAAGATAAGATTCTGTATGGTTCGGATTTCCCAAATATTATCTTCCCCCGTGAGTTGGAGATAGATACATTAATGAAATATGGATTAACAGAAACAACTTTGAAAAAGATTCTATATGAAAATGGCAACAGAATTATTAGTGAGATAGTTTCTAGTAAAAAATAATGCTTGCCTTAATTGAGATGTTTATTAGATTATAAATACATTCTTTTAATGTAATGGAGGACTATATGAGTATACTTGATTTACGCCCTGAAAATTTTAAGAAGGCATTCCCTGATTCCAAAGTGATGCATGTTAATGGAAAATCGATTATACAATCAGCAATGAAAGAAGGAAGCCACTGGGTAGTGATGGCTGTGAATACGCGCCATGAGATTGCAATTCCGGGAATGATTAAAGCTTCAATGGAATTGGGTGCACCGGTGATATATGAGTTAGCGTTGTCTGAAAGTGATTTAAGCGGTGGATATACAGGATTGACACCTAAGGATTTTATTACTCTGGTGGTAACTTTGAATGAAAAGATGGGAAATGTTGGCGAGAAAGCTGTACCGTTTACATTACATCGTGACCATACCACAGTGCAGGAAGTTAGCCGTAAGGCGTTTGATAAAGCTGATGCGCTTATTAAAGCTTCAATTGAAGCAGGATATGGTTCGTTTTCAATTGATTGCTCTTTTCTGCCAATGGATCAGAATATTGCACTGAGTGCGCTATTAAGTGAACAGGTGGTAAGAGCCGGATTAATGTATGAATCTGAAGTTGGCGAAATTGGCGGTGCTCATGGCAACTCTTCGGTTAGTGAGGCAGTGACCCTGGTTGAAGCATTAGCAAAGAAAGGGTTAACACCTGATTTGATTGCAATAAATAATGGCACAACGCATGGCAATGTACGGGGAAATATTGATTTAGAATTAACATTCAACACCTATAAGGCAATGGCTCCCTGGGGTGTGGGGATAGCTCAGCATGGAACAACGGGAACAGCCATTGAAGATGTTGGGAAGTTTTATAAATATGGTATTTTCAAAGCCAATGTAGGTACCACATGGCAGAATGTGATATGGGGTATTGATACTGATGAGTATGGTGTTGCGGTTGAAAAGGGACCAACATATCAAAAAAATCCGGATAAAGGCATTTCCATGGATTTGTGGAAAAAGATGGAAGAGTATGCGCTTAGTAATAACATGAAAGGCGGTAATATGAAAAAGCTCTTCAAGCCTTTTAAAGATGCAATGGCACAGGAATACTATTCAAATGCAAAGATTAGGGAAAGGATTGATCAGGCAGTATATGAAACAGCTGCTGCATACTTTAAGGCATTACAGGCTGTAGGAAAAGCTGATGATGTAAAGGCACAGATGGAAAAGACTGTTAGCAAGCAGTCAGTAAAAGAATCCAAAGAACGTGATTACGAATAGTATTATTCTTGTATGAAAAAAATCTGGTGGAAGCACGGCGTTATTTATCAGATCTATCCCAGAAGCTTCAAAGATTCCAATAATGATGGGATTGGCGATATAAACGGCATTATCCAGTCACTTGATTATTTGCAAGAATTGGGTATTGATGGCATATGGCTATCGCCAATGTATCGTTCCCCGATGTATGATTTTGGATATGATGTCAGCGATTATTGCGATATTGACCCTGTGTTTGGCACCAAGCGTGATTTTAAGCGCCTGGTAAAAGAAGCAGGGAAAAGAAATATTGCAATAATCATGGATATGGTCTTTAATCATACATCACATTTGCATCCATGGTTTTTGGAATCACGATCATCGAAAGACAATCCAAAAAGGGACTGGTATATATGGCATCCTGGAAAAAATGGCAGGGTGCCCAATAACTGGATGGGTGCATTTGGTGGAAGGGCATGGGAATGGGATGCACGAACGCACGAATATTACCTTCATCTTTTTACCAAACAGCAGCCTGATTTAAACTGGCGCAATCCCAATGTTAAAAAAGCAATGTTTGATGTACTGCGGTTCTGGATGGATAATGGGGTAAAGGGATTCAGGTTTGATGTTATTAATTTACTGGTAAAAGACAAACAATTCAGGGATAATCCATATAAATTGCGGTTTACCAACCCCCGCAGGCATGATCAGCAGTTACATAAATATGATCGCAATCAGCCTGAAACTCATGAAATAATAAAAGAAATGCGTGTTTTGTTAGATAGTTACGGTGATATAATGAGTGTTGGCGAAATTTATTTAGATGAAGGAATTAAAGACCCATCCTTGCCTGCACTTTATTTAGGCAATAATGATGAATTGCATTTGAGTTTTAATTTTTCAACTATCTTTGCTAAATTTGAATGCAATGAATTTAAACATATCCTGTCAGAATGGTACACTGCAATCGGCAACCGTGGATGGCCAAGCCATGTTTTGTCCAATCATGACCAATCCCGTGCAATGACGCGCTTAGCAGGCAATGATCCTTTAAAGGCAAAGCTTTTGGCTGTGATGTTGCTTACTCAGAAAGGAACACCGTTTGTATATTATGGTGAAGAGATTGGCATGGTAGATGGAAAAATTTCAAGAAAAGATATTCAGGATCCTCTGGGTAAAAAATACTGGCCATTCCATAAAGGAAGGGATAAGGCACGTACCCCAATGCAGTGGGATGCAACCAACTATGCTGGCTTTTCAACGGTAAAGCCATGGCTGCCGATCAATTCTGATTATCAAAAAAACAATGTTGCAACGCAGGTAGCTGATAATTCTTCAATTTTAAATTTTTATAAAAAATTATTAGCTTTGCGTAAATCACATCCTGCTTTGTATGCAGGAGAAATAGAATTTATGTCTTCACCAGATGATGTGTTGCTATATAAACGAATCTATCGCAATGAGCAGCTTATTATTGCTTTGAATTTCTCTTCTGCAAAAAAGGCAATATCTATGGGCAGTATATGCAAGGTTTTGCTGTCATCAACAAAAGGTAAATGTAATGATTCATCACATATTGTACTGGATCCTTTTGAAGCAATAATTGCTTCAATATAATAAGGCATTCAACAGTAACTATCGCAACTGAATTATAGTGACGCCGTCACCGCCTTCTTCAGGCTCACCTGGACGGAAATTTTTTGCATAGAATGAATGTTTTACATAATCGCGAACCGCTTTTTTCAATGATCCTGTTCCATGACCATGTATAACAACGGCAGAAGGGACATTCCTTTTTATCATAACATCAAGTTCACTGTCTAACTTTTGCAATGCTTCATCAACGCGCAAACCTCTCAGGTCAATGGTATTGTACTGTGTTTGTATGGTAAGGGATATTGATGATGTTTCTTCTTTTACAACAGGATGTTTCTTTTTTGTGGCAACAGGTTTTTTTGATTCCACAATACAGTAAACATCGCTAAATGGAAACCTGCTGGCAATTGAACCCATTCTAACCTTAACCGTATGTTCTTTGGCATCTACCTCTTCAATTGTACCATATTGCTGCAAGGATGGTATGTACACTCTTGCATTTTTTTCCGCATTGTGGATGGTGCAGGGCACAGCGTTTTCATGAGGCTTCTGTAATGAAGTAATGGTGTTTTTAACTTTTTCCTGTAAACCTGTTATGTCCTGTATCAGGGTGTTTGCATCTTTCATGGACATGGATTGTATTTCCCTGATTCTGTTGACAACCACATTGCGGTATTCCTGCAGTTCATTCATAAATGAAGTTGCCTGTTCTTTAGTGACTTTTTCAATAGTTGCCTGAAGTTCTTTGATTTTATTGTTATACTCTTCCTGTAAGTTTTTTAATTCTTCTTTTAGGAGCGATAGTTCCTGCTCCTTTTGCTGCAAAGCATGTGATTGCTCAGTAATTTTTGAAAGCAGAGAATCAACAGATTGTGATGTTGCATCAAGTAGCGAAAGTGCTTTATTAATGATGCCATCCGGCAGTGACAGGTTTTTGGCTATTTCTATTGTGTAGCTTGCACCTGGAATACCTAAAAGCACATGGTATGTTGGCTGCATGGTATGAATATCAAACAGTACAGATGCATTCTCAAACCTGTTATCGTATGATGCAACTTCTTTGAGTTGTGAATAGTGCGTGGTGACGGCAATTATTGCTTTTTTATCAGCTAAATGTTCCAGTACTGCCTGAGCAATGGCTGCTCCCTGTTTGGGGTCAGTGCCAACTATTATTTCATCTATCAGTATAAGGCTTTTTTCATTGGCATGGCTGAGTATTCTAACAATATTTTTAATCTGGCCACTGAAAGTAGATAGCGATTGCATAATATTCTGTTCATCACCAATATCAACGAATACATTTTCAAAATACCCAATGGTTGAATCAGGATTGGCCGTAATGGGCAATCCATGCCGCACCATGAGAGCAAAAAGCCCCAGCATTTTAAGCAACACCGTTTTACCGCCTGTATTAACACCGGATATAATGAGGCAATTGAACGATTTGCCGCAGGTAATAGTGCAGGGAACTACTTTTTCTTTTAACAATATTGTTAACAATGGATGCCTGGCATTAATACACTCCATATATGGAGTTTGGCTTATAGCAGGAGTGTGTGCATTACAATTAACTGCAAATCGTGCTACAGCCGTACAGAAATCCAGATATGCTAAAATACGTGCATTTGCTTTTAATTGTTGTGCATGAGCACCAATTTCTGAAGAAAGAATCTGCAATATTCTATCAATTTCACGATGCAGTTCTATTTCTTTAAATAACAATGTATTGTTTAATTCATGAATGCTTTCTGGTTCAATGAAGAAAGTGGCACCTGAAGAAGAAATATCTAAAATCGTGCCTTTGATTTTACCTTTATGAGATGATTTTACAGGGATGCCATACCTATTGTTTTTTACTGTGAATATTTTGTCCTGTAATGCATGTTGATAAGTTTGTGAATGGATGAGATTATTCAGATTTTTTTCTATTGAATTGCGTATTTCGTTAATATCTTTTTGTATTTTTCGTAAAGTAGGATAAGTGTTTTCATTAATGGTGCCATTTTCTGTTATTGATGATGTCAGTTGTTTAAATAATCTTGCACAATCATCAATTGCATGAAGTTCCGTAAGTACTGATGTATCATGTTGTACTGATTTAAAAAACGCCGTAATCCTGTATTGGGCAATCAGTAACAACCGTATCTTGAAAATTTCATCTAATAGAAGAGTGCCGCCTTTGGCTACTTTATCCAATAGTGCTGTTATATCATATATACCGGAAAAATCAGGGGCATGGCCTATAAGCAAAATTTCTTTTAGGCAGTTAATCTTGGTATATTGCGTGATGATATCATCATACTGAAGGGGTTGCAAATTTTCGCAATACTGTTTTCCTGTTTCAGTATAGCATAAATCCTTAAAGTATGACAAAAGGGTATGCCATTCAAGCATCTGTGCTTCATCGTTTGTTATTACCGGATTTTTATTCATATCAGAAGTTGGATTATTGATTCAGGAGAATTAACGTGATTGTTTAGATAATAAAGAATACAATGCTTCATAAAGATTAGAATACGTAAAGTTAAATTTTGTAGATATCAGCACATCAGGATGTACTTTTTGACTGGATAAAATCAGCTCTTCAGCCATCTGCCCTAAAAGCAATTTAATAGCAAATTCAGGTATTTTAAATAAGCAAGGCCTGTGCAAAACATTAGCTAATGTTTTATAAAAGTATTTTGCCTGAACAGGGTTTGGGCTCACAACATTAACAGGGCCTTTGATAGTGTTATTTTCTAAACAATGAATAATGGCATTAACCTCGTCTACAATATGAATCCATGACATCCACTGCATACCATCACCAAAATAACCACCCAAATACCATTTAAATACCGGAATTAAGATTTTTAAAAATCCATCATTTTCGCCAAGTACTAAACCAGTCCGTATGATTACATGGCGGATGCCATAGTTAATAGCTTCTTTTGTTGAGGCCTCCCATTGTATAGCAACATCAGGCAAAAACCCCAGGCCAGGGCTTGATGTTTCATTCAAGGATTCACTTCGTGAACCATAGTAACCAATAGCGGAAGCCTGTATAAGTACTTCAGGCTGATGTTTGGCTTTTTTTATTGCATCAATCATAGCATTGCCTGCATTGATTCTGCTTTGTAATATTTTGCTTTTCTTCTCGTTAGTCCATCTTGTGCTTGCAATTGATTCGCCAGCAAGATTAATAATGGCTTTAGCTTCATTGACAAGATTACCCCAGCCATCAGCGGTTTTTCCATCCCATCCAGCATAGGTTAATGACTCTGTATGTGATAAAAATCTATCAGGGTTACGTGTTAAAATAACGACTGAATATCCCTTTGTCAGCAATTTTTGAGTTAGATTTGTCCCAATAAATCCTGTACCACCGGTAATGATTATTGTATTCATTTTATTCTCCATTTTTCAGAATTACGACTGTTGTCCCCCAATTGCCGGGCTTGTCAAAAAAATTATTAATTCTTGAATGTTGTTTGAGATAGTTATGGACAATTAATTTATTTACTGATTTTCCTTTACCATGAATTATCTCAACCTTTTTATAGCGTTTTGTTAACGCATTGTCTAAAAATTCATCAAGAATACCTTTTATGTCTTTTGGATGGAAACAATGCAGGTCAATAGTATCAGATAATTCAATTATAATGTATTCATCTGAATTGTTAGTATTTTCTTTTATCATAATAAGCTATTATTTACATAAGTTTTATTACATGTCAAGTATTGTGTTACTTTTGTTTTAAAAGCAATGCAATGGCAGTACTAAGAATGTGAATGTGCACTGTCTTATATCTTTTTCTAAAATTGCTTTTTATGATATGTGTTGCTATTTTTTTTCTATTGACAATCATACATATTACCTGAGATTGATAGAAATTCTAATATTTAACGCAAACTTATTTTATCGATAGTTATCGGTAGCTATAATTGGAACAGGAATTATTGCACATGACAATTAAAACAAAGGCTCTACTTTTTGATTTTGACGGAACACTGGTTGATACCATGGAAGGATTTGCTGATATTGCAGGTGAAGTAATCCATAGGTTTCATCCGGAGATTTCTTTTGAAGAAGCTCGCAGAAAGTATCTTGAAACATCTGGAGTCCCCTTTTTTCAGCAGCTTGAGATAATTTTGCCAGGTAACCCAACTAACAGCCAGAAAGCTGCAATCTTTGAAGAAACAAAAAAGGATGGATTTTTCAGATCTACATTTTCTGATGAAGTCCGATATGTTATAACTGAATTAAGGAACCGTGGATTTATTGTTGGTGTTTCTTCAAATAATTTTCAGTATCTTATTGAGCAATTTATTACCAGGGAAGGTTTGCAATTTGATATAGTACTTGGATTTCAAGATGGTTTTGAAAAAGGCAAGCATCATTTTGAGTATGTTATTAAGCACTATAATTTGCAAAAAGATGATTTGACATTTGTTGGTGATTCTCTTAAAGATGCTGAAAAGGCTATAACAAATAATATCAAATTTATAGGCTTATGTGGAACCTTTACTAAAGATCAATTCTTACAGAAGTATCCCGGCATAGTAACGATTGAATCATTAAAGGAGTTATTAACATGCGTGCAATCGTATTAGCAGCAGGTACAGGAAGCCGTCTTGGTGAAATGACCAAAGATAAAACTAAAGGTATGGTGCGGGTAAATGGAAAACCTCTTATAGACTATTTGTTTGAATTTTTTGATATGGACTTTTTTAATGAAATAATTGTTGTAGGTGGTTTTGCGTTTAATGACCTTGAAAAGCATTTAAAACAAAAACAGATGGAACATTTGAAAATACTTGAAAATAAAGATTTTCATAAAGGCAATATCTTTACTTTAATTACCGCATTGAAAACATTTGCCCATGATTCATTCCTTATAACTAACGTTGATCACATCTATCCAAGGGTTATGTTTGAAAAAATGAAGCTATCATTTAACAGAATAACTGCAATGTGTGATTTTGATAGGCAACTGGGCCCTGATGACATGAAGGTGAAATTAGACGATGATAGGAAGTCAGTTGTTCATATAAGCAAACAATTACATGATTTTGATTGTGGGTATATAGGGATGACATATGTTGATAGAACCATGGAAACAGTATACCGAGATGCAGCTTACAAGGCCATAGAAAGGTTTGGAGAAAAAGCGGTAGTTGAAAACATTTTGCAAATACTGGCAGAAAATCCAAAAACTGCGCCCACAATATGTGATTTGTCGGGATTTGGCTGGTATGAAGTTGATGATGAACAGGATCTTATGAAGGCAGAAAAAGGGCTATTGCAAAATCCAAATTTTCGTATTTAAAAAACTATTACCAGATAAACATAATAGGATTTAGCATCTTCCCGTGTTGCAGCAACATGAAATGTAGATGAGGCCCTGTGGACCTCCCTGTTGAACCAACAGTACCAATGATAGTATCAGTTGTTACAAACTCGCCTGTTTGCGCAAATATCTTCTGGCAGTGACCATACCAGCTTTCGTAACCTTCATCATGCTGAATAATGATAGTAAAGCCATAGCCATCCAACCATCCTGTGAAATTTACGTACCCGTTTTGTACTGGTTTAATTGGAGTGCCCTGTGGTGCACAGATGTCTAGCCCATTATGAAAAGCCATTCCATGTTCAAGCGGGTCAACCCTATCGCCATACATCGAAGTAAATCTGCCATTTATTGGGGACTGAAATTTTTGTCTCAGTGTATATAGCTTTTCAATTTTGCTGTTAACTGCTACAGGCCGGGCATTTTCAATAAAAGCAAACCGGATATCATCCATTGCCAGTAATTCCAATGGGTGATGAATGTATCTGCCGCTAATTGAACCTTTGCCTGTTGTATAGAGTTTTGCAAGCCATGCATCATAGAAATGTTTACAGGTAATAAGCAGCCCATCCTTATGCGGGACTACAACTTTTGTTCCAGCCTTTGCAAGTAATGAATCCAAATGGGGGTTTGCGCCGATAAATGTATCAATACTTATGCGATAGCGTTGAATAATATCCCAGTATGATTCGCCTTCACGGATGGTGTAGATTGTAAGTTTTACACCGGGGTTGTAGGGATATTTCTCAAGAAGTGATATATACGCATTTGCATCTTTAAAAAGAATAAATCCATTTTTTTTATACAATACATTATCAGACAATTTAATTGGATCTTTTATAAAAAAAGCTATGATATTTCCAATAATAAAAATTGCAATTAATACCGGTATCATGAACCTGATTGCTTTTTTTATCTGCCATATATGGTAGTTAGTAAGCATTACTTGCCCCCCAATTTTTTTGATTTATTGTAGGCAGCTTCAATAGCATCCATGACAATACCTGAAAATCCGCTTTTTTCCAAAATATGAATGGCATCAATAGTAGTGCCTCCTGGTGAAGTAACTTTACCACGCAACACTATCGGCTCATCCCCCTGTAAAACCATTTTTGCTGCACCAAGCACAGTTTGTGCCGCTAACATCAGTGCATCATTCCGTGATAAACCTAATTTTACTCCACTATCTGTCATGGCTTGTATAAATGTAAATACATATGCAGGGCCGCTGCCTGATAACGCAGTTACTGCGTCCATAAGGCTTTCAGGCAATATCATTACTTTACCTACGGCACCAAAAATGGTCTGCGCAATATGCATATCATTTTCATTTGCCGAAACGGTGGATAATACTGATATCCCCTCACCAATTAATGCTGGTGTATTGGGCATGCAGCGTATTATCCGGTAACTATCGCCCAACCACTCTGAAAGCTTTGCAAGGGTAATGCCAGCAGCAATGGATATAATCAGGTTATGGTTTTGTTTAGTTTTGATTTCTTTAGAAACTGTTTCTACCATGTTTGGTTTTACGGCAAGGATAATAACATCGCTTTTGTCCGATAGTTCCTGTATAGAACCTGCAGCAGCTAGATTAATTTTTTGTGAAAGATGCTGTATTTTGGAATTATCGACATCGTAACCATAAATGTTTTTTGGATGCAATACGTTAGACAGGCCAATGCAGATGGCACTGCCCATATTGCCCAGACCTATACAACCAATACTTACCTTTCCCAGATCCATCACGATATCCTTTGCCCAAAAATTGCCGTGCCTATGCGTACCATTGTGGCACCTTCCTCAATGGCGATATCAAAATCCCCTGACATCCCCATGGATAATTCCTGTAATGAGATGCCTAATGCCTGATTTATTTCTTCCTTTAGCAACCTTAGTTGTTTAAATGCTTCACGAATTCTGTTACGATCTTCAGTCAAAGGGCCAACCGTCATAAGGCCCATGCACGTAACGTTTTGCAGGTCCAATATAGCCTTGCAAAATTCGAGTGCTTTTTCAGGCTCAACACCAAATTTTGATGGTTCACCTGATGTGTTTACTTCAATTAAAATATTTTGTATCTTATTAATTTTTTTAGCTTCTTTGTCAACTTCAATTGCAGTTGAAAGCTTGTCAATAGAGTGAATACAATCAAATAGCTTGACGGCATCCCTTGCTTTATTGGATTGCAGATGGCCTACAAGATGAAAGGTAAAATTACCATGCAATTGTGGGATTTTTGACTTTGCTTCCTGAACCCTGTTTTCACCAAACAGGGTTATTCCATTATCAATAGCTTCCTGAATTATTTGTGGGGGGAAGGTTTTACTGACAGCAATAATGGTGATAGAATCAGGATTTCTGCCTGTATTATGGGCAATTGTCTGTATTTGAGCTTTAATGTGATTGTAATTGTCAATAATACTCATTGTTTTATTATAACTATAATTGGCCTTAATTGAATACATTAGTTTATATACATTATGATGGTGAAATCCACTAATAGTTTCAAAATGTATAGAACGGTTATGTTAATACATGATTATCTGGTATTATAAAATAATAATAAAGAAAGTCAAACAGTTTTTATTTGTAAAATATCTAATGGCGGAATGTGTTTACTGAAAAAAATCATCATTAGAACACATGACATGGGGAAATGAACGCTCCTTCCTTAAACAATTGGAGAGTATATAATGATTTCTGGGAAAAAATGCTGATAAAATTTCACAAATTATTAAATTTTGTATTGACAATATTCATATAAAAATTCAAAGTTCAAATGAAATGATAATAGAATAAATACTTATATGTTTGAGGTGCGCAATGAATGAACTGATACTGTATCTTATCAAAGAATATCATACAGCAGTAATGCATACTTTAACAATTTCCACTATAATTGCTGTATGGGTGGTAATATGTGGTTGTATCCGTTTTGGCATCGCAGTGTATAGAAGGGCCAAAGGGATTTATCCACCAGCAGAAAGCTTGCGCGAAGGCCATTAATACTAGTTTTTATAATTTTACATAATTTTTGCATAAAAAAGCTGCTTTTACAGGCAGCTTTTTTCTTTTTCCTATACATTCCTAATTGTAAAGAATACTACATAATAACATGATCAGAATAATATTAATTGACATTATATATTAAAACTATTATATTTAAATACAATAAATGCATGAAAAAGAATTGATAAAGTATAATTGCAGATAGACAAATTATAAGTTGGAGATAATTATGATAGAAAATATAACTTTTACTTTTAAAGACGGCAAACATAATGCAGGTGATGTTATCGTATATGCGCTTTCAACATGCGGGCATTGCAAACGTGCTTTGAATTTCCTTGATAGCAATTCAGTAAAATATCGTTTTGTGTATGTTGATTTATTGCCATCTGAAGAAAAGAATACATTAAAGGAATATCTAGTTCAAAAATCAAATATGTATGTTGCATTTCCTTTTCTTGTTATTGATGATACCACTTTTTTTACAGGGTTTATTGAAGAAGAATGGCGACGTATGTTAAAACTGGAGAAATAGCCATGAAAAAAGCAAAAACAATACAGGATACATTGCTGTTTGCACAGATGGTTGCCTCTAAACATGGCTGGGAATTGCATCCCGATAAAGAATTTCTTGATATATTAATTGAAGGCCTGACAACAAATTATAACCGGTATGGTTATTACTCATGCCCTTGCAGAGATGCTGACGGTGAGCGGGAAAAAGATAAGGATATAATCTGCCCGTGTGACTACTGCCCACCTGACATTAAAGAATATGGACACTGTTATTGTGGATTATATAATGATCCCCAATTCATTAAGAATGGGGGAATACCAAAAAGTATACCTGAACGAAGACAATTTTATTTTAAGAAATAATTTCAAATTTTCTTGATTTTTTAAAGAATGTTATTATATTGTATCTAGTTAATGATCTTTAAAGTAGGGGTGGTTTGTGCTGGTGCACAAGCCTGAGAGTATACCCTTAGAACCTGATCTGGGTAATGCCAGCGGAGGGAGTAGTTTTTATAATTGCTTCTGTTTTCATTTATTTTAAAATTAAAAAAACCGTCCACTCGCTGGGCGGTTTTTTTGTTGTGAGGGTTAACAGTATGACACAATTAGATTATGCAAATCAAGGTGTAATTACAAAAGAGATGCAGCAGGCAGCAGAGTATGAGGGAATATCACCTGAAGTATTGCGCGATTTAATTGCAAAGGGGTGGGCAGTAATCCCTAAAAATGTTAAGCGTACATTTAATGTACGTGCCATTGGGAAAGGGTTGCTTACCAAGGTAAATGCAAACATAGGAACATCAACTGACCATGTAGATGTTGAAGAAGAAATGAAGAAGCTTGATGCCGCAATTTACTATGGTGCTGACAGTGTGATGGACCTTTCAACTGGTGGCGATTTGCATTCAATACGAAAAATGATTCTGGAACATTCAACAGTAATGGTGGGAGCTGTGCCTATTTACCAGGTGGCGGCAGAGCTTTCGGCAAAGGATACATCAATTCTGCACATGTCAGTAAACCAGCTATTTGAAGCAATAGAAGAGCAGTGTGAAGAAGGCATTGATTATATTACCGTTCATTGCGGTGTTACGCAACATAGCGCTGAGCTTGCATCAAGACAAAAGCGTGTTATGGGTATTGTTAGCCGTGGCGGTTCCCTTCTTGCAGCATGGATGAAACATCATAAAAAAGAAAATCCTTTATATGAACATTTTGATAAGCTATGTGCGATAGCTCATAAATATGATGTCACGCTGAGTTTAGGGGACGGTTTGCGTCCGGGAGCCATTGCAGATGCAACTGACGCAGCACAGATAGAAGAACTGGTGATTCTTGGCCAGCTGGTGAAAAATGCACGAGAAGCTGGTGTGCAGGTAATCATTGAAGGTCCCGGCCATGTACCAATGGATCAGATTGCTGCCAACATCATTGCCCAGAAACGCATCTGTGACAATGCACCATTTTATGTATTGGGGCCATTAACAACCGATGCTGCTCCGGGATATGACCATATAGTTGGAGCAATTGGAGGAGCTATCGCCGCACTTGCTGGTGCTGATTTCTTGTGTTATGTTACGCCAGCCGAACATTTATGCCTGCCTACGGTTGAAGATGTACGGTTGGGGGTGATAGGCACTAGGATTGCTGCCCATTCAGCTGATATTGCTA
>Ga0101944_10001136_pt1 | contig 60739 bp, 66 predicted proteins | sample DewCreD2012metaG_FD_75245 | JGI IMG/M metagenome (GOLD analysis project Ga0101944, IMG submission 75245) | Hot spring sediment bacterial and archeal communities from British Columbia, Canada, to study Microbial Dark Matter (Phase II) - Dewar... ...
CACGGTCAAGGTCGGCGGACGCCATGACCCCTGCCTCTGCCCCCGGATCGTCCCGGTGGCCGAGGCCATGCTCTGCTTGGTGTTGTGCGACCACTTGTTGCGCCAGCGGGCCCAGACCGGGACCGCAGGCCCACTGGGCAAGGTCTAAATTTGCCCGGCCCACGCGGGCCGGACATCTCACCGAAACGGAGGTTTGGAAAATGAAGAGATCGATCATCGCTCTCACGACGCTGGTGTTGCTCTGCGCTCCGGTGTACGCCTCGGCCACCGAACGCATCGGCCACCGCGGGGCCCGCGCCCTCTCGGACGAAAACACCCTCGAGAGTTTGAAGCTCGCGGTCGAGTTGGGTGTGACCATGCTGGAGTTCGACATCCAACGGACAAAGGACGGGGTCTTCGTGCTGATGCACGATGAGACGGTGGACCGTACCACCGACGGGACCGGCCGGGTGGACGCGATGACGCTGGAGGAGTTCAAGAAGTTAAAAACCGGCCGCGGCTATACCCCACCGACCCTAGCCGAGGCGTTGGACTGGCTCAAGACCAACGACATCCGTTTCATCCTCGACTTCAAGATCACCGACGAGGGGCACGCCAGGGATTTGATTAAGATCGTTGAGGAGAGCGGACTTTTGGGCCGCGCGATTTTCGAGTCTCCGTCGCCCGAGGTCGCGGGCATGGTCGAGAAGCTCCGCCCCGACATCGTCACCGCGGTTTATCCCGTCAACATGCTTGGGATGCGGTATTACCTCCAGAAGTACGACATCGATATCGCGTCCTACCAGTACACCTTCGCTAACCCGGTCGAGCTGATGCTGGTGCCCAAGGATAAGAAGATCATGGTCTGGACCGTCAACGACCCCGGCCTGATCCGCTGGTTCGAGGGACTCAAGGTCGACGGCATCATGACCGACGACCCGAATAATTTCAAAAGGTAACCCCCGTTCCTCCTTCCCAGAGAGGCAATATCGCCGGGTCAAGGGTTTTCGCGCCCCGACTTTAATTTTTCGCTCCGCCCGATTCAGTTATAATCAAAGGCAATGCCTGAACTGTCCATCGTCATCCCGGCCTACAACGAGGCTTCCCGTATCCGGAACGCCCTGGACACCGCGGTGACATTTTTCAGCTCCGCTGGGATCTCATTCGAACTGATAGTGGTTGACGACGGCTCGGTCGATGAAACCGTCGGAGCAGTGCGAGCCTGGCGTGACGGACAACCGGCCGAGGTTTCGGTCCAAATCATCACCATCCCCCACGCGGGCAAGGGCGGAGCGGTGCGGGCGGGAACGCTGGCCGCCCGGGGAGATTATATTTTAATGGCTGACGCCGACTGCTCGACCCCCTTCGAGGACTGGCCCCGGCTGGCGGAGGCCCTGGAGGACGGGGCGCAGGTTGCGGTCGGCTCGCGGCAGGCCCCGGGCGCGGAAATCCAGGTCCACCAAGCGTGGTTCCGGCAACGGTTGGGGCAGCTTTTCGGACGGTTGGCCCGGGCGGTCTTCCCCATCGGGGTTCTCGACAGCCAGTGCGGGTTCAAGGCCTTCACCGCCCTGGCCGCGCGGGAGATCTTTTCGTCACTTGCGACCAGTGGGTACGCCTTTGACATCGAGGCGCTCTTGCGCGCGCGGCAATTGGGGTACAAGGTGGTCGAGGTCCCGGTCCGGTGGCGGAACCACCCTGACAGCCGGGTCCGGGTCTGGCGCGACTGGCCTGAGGTGCTCCGGGAACTCTGGCGGATCCGGCGCGAGTTGAAGGACCGCCGATGAAAGTCGCGCTGGTTTTTCCCCGCTCAAAATATCCCACTGGTGACCCGCCGTTGGGGGTGGCTTATCTCGCCGCCAGTCTGATCGAAAAAGCCGGAGTCACCCCCAAGGTGATCGACACCACCTTCGCCGCTAACGCGATGGACAACATCGGCCGTGAACTCCGACGCGGACGTTTTGACCTGGTCGGGGTCTCGGCCATGGTCACCATGTCCAAGGATGCCGCGGCCACGGCCCGGCTGGCAAAGGAGATCAACCCAGCCTGCCGGGTGATCGTGGGCGGGCCTCACCCGACCACCTTGCCGGAGCTGGCGCTTTCCGAACCAGCGGTGGACGCGGTCTGTGTGGGTGAAGGTGAGCAGACCCTGGTCGAGGTGGTGACCCGGGACTCGCTCGAAGTCCCGGGGCTTTTCCGGCGCGGACCGGAGGGCATGGTCGGCGAACCCCGGTCGCCGACGGCGGAACTCGATTCCCTGCCTTTCCCGGCGCTGGAACTCCTGCCGATGGAACATTACCTGCGCTGGTTTTTCCAGCTCGATTCGGTGAGCGCGGGCATCCGCGGGACCTCGGCGCTGGCCACCCGCGGTTGTCCCTTCCGCTGCGCCTACTGTCAGCCCACGCTCGACCGTCTTTTTGGCCGGGGGGTGCGCAAACGCTCTCCGGACAACGTCATCGCGGAACTTGCCCACCGGCGCGAGCAGTTCGGGCTCGACGGGTTCATCTTCGCGGACGATACCTTCATCGCCGACCGGGCCTGGACGCTTTCCTTCTCGCGGGAACTCGACGCCTCCGGCCTGGGTCTAAAATGGGGCTGCAACGTGCGGGCCGACCTGGTCGACCGCGAGCTCCTGGAAGCGATGAAGGCAGCGGGGCTTCGTAAGATTTACATCGGCATCGAGGTCTACGATGACGAATGTCGGCGCGAGGTCTTCAACAAGAAGTTGACTCGCGAGCACGTGGAGACGACCGCCCGGCTGGCGCGCGAACTCGGTATCAGGAGCCAGGGTTATTTCATGTTGGCGGCGCCGGGCCAGACCCGCGCGGACGTGATGGACACGGTGCGATACGCCTGGCGGTTGCCGATCGATGACGCGGTCTTCAACCTGACCACCCCGCTGCCGGGAACGTATCTTTATGACCGCTATCAGGAGGCGGTCGCGCTGCCGGAGGCGGAACTGGATTATTATCGTCGTTATGCCTTCGCGCCCGAGCGGGGGATTGACGAACGCTGGTTGTTAAGGCGGCAGAAGCTGGCTTATGCTGGGTTCTACAGTTCGCCGGCCCGGTTGGCGAGACAGGTCAAATCGCTTTTCGAACCCGGCGGCCCGAGCCGGTTATGGAGCAAACTGAGGCGGGTATTGTGAACGCGGACGAATATCGCAAGATGTACGAGGCCGAGTCCGGCTTCTGGTGGTTCGTCGCCAAGGGCCGACTGGTGGAGCGTCTCGTCCGCCGGTGGTTTCCGGAGGGTGGAAATTTTCTCGATATCGGCTGCGGCACCGGGGCCAACCTCAAGCGCGCCAGGTCCATCACCGGCGGGAACTGGTTCGGGCTGGACGAAAGCGCCAAGGCAGTCGGCTTCTGTTCCGAAAGTGGGCACGGGCTTTTATTGCGGGCGGAGGCCGAGAGGCTACCCTTCGCCGCCGACTCCTTGGACGGAGTCCTGGCCCTCGACCTGCTCGAACACCTCGGCGACGACTTTGCCGCGGCCGACGAGATCATTCGGGTGCTCAAGCCGGGCGGCCGGGTGATCGTGACGGCGCCGGCGTACCAGACCCTCTTTGGGTCGCACGACGAGGCGCTGGGCCATTTTCGGCGTTATAGCATCGAACAGGTCGAGCGGTTGTTCGACGAACTCGAATTGATCCGGTCCGGACATTTTTTTGGCGTCCACCTGCCCCTGATGGCGCCGGTGCGAATGTGGCAAAGGTTTTTCGGCAAGGGCGGCGCCACCATCAGCTACCGTTGGCCGCGGTCGGTCAACGCGGTCATGCTCACGGCGGCCCGGCTCGAACTCAAATTGCTCGACCGGAACCCGTTGCCGTTTGGGACCACAATTTTTCTGGTGGCGGAAAAGGGCAGGTGAGGCCGAGGCCGGCCTCTACCCTGACCATGCCTTCGGGATATTATTACCAGCCCCCGCCCGGGGGCGACCGGGGAGGAATGATGGCAAAGCTGGGCATCTTGAGGGAGTTCTGGCAGTTCATCAAGGAAGAAAAGGTGTGGTGGATCACGCCGATCGTGGTCGTACTGCTGCTGCTGTTGGCGGTGATCCTGCTCACCGAGAGCACCACCACGGTCATGCCGTTTATTTATCAGATTTTCTAGGCGACGCATGAGCCGGCTGGTCGGGCTCATTGAGCGGCTCCTGCCGGCGGGGCCGGGACGCACTCACGTCCTGGTCGCCGCCGGTCTTGCCCTGAGCCTGCTCCAGTTCGTCCCGGCCAACCTGGCCCACTTCACCTTCGATGATTACCAGTTGATCGTCGAAAACCCGACCATTCGCAGCTTCGACTCGGTCGGCGCGGTGCTGGCTTCGGGCCGACCAATGCGTGGTCTCACTTTTATGGTTGACTACGCCCTGTTCGGGCTCGACGCCCGCGGTTACCACCTGGTCAACCTGGCCTGGCACTACCTGGCCAACCTCCTGCTCTACTTCCTCCTCTTCCGGTTGTTCGGGACCCGCATCGCCGCCTTTGCCGCCTTGCTCTTCGCCTTTCACGCCATCCACGTCGAGGCGGTGATGGGAATCGCTCACCGCAAGGAAATGCTCGCCGCCACCTTCCTGCTGCTTTCCTTCCACGCCTTCCTTTTCAAAGACCGCTGGCCCAGGGCGGCGATGGTCATGGCCCTGGTGTTTTTTATCCTCGGTCTATTGTCCAAGCAAGTGGTGGCGGCGCTGCCGCTCCTGCTCCTCGGTTGGGAGTGGTTGAAACGCGGCCCCGAAGCCCAAGTGGAACTCTGGCGGCTGTGGCCCTGGCTCCTGTTGCCTGTCGGCCTGCTGATCGGCGGAGCCCTGATATCCCTGCCCATTCTGGCCGACTTCAAGATCACCGGATATTTTTCGCTCCGGGAGTTGACGCTCGCCGATTGGTCGCGGGTGTTGGCCACCACCTTAACTCAAGTTCCGCGTTATCTCAGCGGACTGCTGTTCCCGGTGCATCTCACCGTGCTGCCCCCAACCGCAACTTACACTTTCGCCAACCATGAATCCTGGCTGGGGCTTCTCCTCTTATTGTCGCTGCCTGTGGCGGCATGGCTGGCGCGGAGAGACCGAGCGGTGTCTTTCGGGCTGTCCTGGATTTTCATCAACTTGCTGCCGGTGATGAACTGGGCGCCCACCAATTCGGTCTACGCCGACCGCTACCTTTACATCCCCTCGGCCGGGTTCTGCCTGGTGGCGGCGGGCGTTTGGCAACGGCTGACGGAGAGCCGGGTGGAACTGGTCGGGCCAAGAGTGGCGAGAATAACCGGGTTTCTCTTGCTCTTCGGAATTTTATACGCTGGCGCCGTCGGCTCCCTGGTCCCTCGCGCGACGGGGATTTGGACCTTCCCTGAACTTTGGCGGATCTATCCCGCGATCGGTGAAGCCCTGGCTGGTCTCGTGATCGCTCCCTTTATCGTCCTCGCAATGGAACACCTGGAGAGCGGGCGTTATGCCCGCGCGCTGCAACGACATCCGGTTGTCGAATACACCCTGCTGTTCATCCTCTTCGGAATTTTGGTCTTCGGGATAATCATCGGAGCCGAGGTCTTGATCTCACACCGCTTCGGGTTTCCCGTCTTGTTGACCGAGGCGAAATTCGAGCGGACAGGACAATGGCTTTCCTCCCATGCCCGGCCGGGCCCACGGGCGGGTGGTTCCGTCATTCTCCCCAGCGGCACCACCTGGAGCGAGTTGGGCAACATTATCTTATATACTGTCGGCAGCGCCGCGGTCATCCTGTTCGTCTATTTCCGACAGGAACGTAAGACGGCGGCGCGGGGCAGGACGCAGCGGTTGCTGGTCCGGGTGGTTTTCGTGATTTTCTCCGCCATGTACGCCTCTAACACTATCCGGGCGGTAGACTGGGCCTCGGAGATCCGACTCTGGCGGACGGCGGTGATGGAAGACCCGGGGTCGGCGTATGCTCATAACAACCTTGGCAAGGCCTATCTCGACCGCCGACGTTTCGACCTGGCGGTTAATTCATTAATCATCGCCACCCGACTCGGGCCGGAACTGCCCGAGACATGGCGGAACCTCGGCCTGGCCTACCTGGGCGCCGGCAACCTCCCGAAGGCCGCCTCCAACCTGGAGATGGCCGTCAAACTTCAGCCCACCGACTGGGCGTCGAGGATGAACCTGGCCAACGTCATGGTGGTGGAGGCTGCTTCCGGAAAACGCCCCCGCGGTTACCAAGAGGCGATAACCCATTACTTGCGGATTCTCGAGGTCTACCCCGGGGCCGCTCACGTCCTTCACAATCTTGCATTTTGCTATTACAGCGTCGGGGCTTATAACCAGGCCTTGGACTACATTGAACGCGTGATCCAACTTGACCCGGTCTCGACCAAGGCGCGGCAACTCCGGGCTGACATCGAGCGGGCAAGATCGAGGGCGGAAGTCGCCAAGCCTTAACGCGGACTGGAGGAAAAGGGGAGCGAACCGGTTTTCCCCCACCTCACCCTTGACTCACGCTCCCGGTTCAATCACTTGCCAACAAGCAGTTTGCGGGCGGCCTCCAGGCGGTGGAGGTGGTTGGGCCCGAGCATGGTCTGGGCCACGCGGGCGTCGCGGGCCAGGCGTTCGAGCCGGTGGCCGCGGATGGTGCCTTCGACGCCGGTCAGCCGCACCGCCTGGTCGACCCCGGTCAGGGCCGTCTCGGTGGCCAGCCATTTGGCCTCGCGGGCCAGGCGTTCGCCGCTGGCTTCCACCCGCTGGTGCAGGCGCGCGGCGTACGCTCGGGCCGCCGCCTCGTCGGCGAAGCCGCGACCGACGGCGGCCAACGCCTCGTCGAGGAACTCGCACGTGTCGAGGTTCGCCGCGACGACGAAGGCCTTGGTCCGCCGCCACAGCGCATCGTCGCGTCCCCAGAAGTGCGCCAGGAGCTGGTGTTCGTAGTCGACCCGCATCGCGCGGTGGTGCAGTCCCTGCTCGCCGTAGTTGCGGTCGCGGAACGCGGCGTAGATCACCTCGAAGGCGAGTTGCGCGCGGGGGTCGGCGATCTCGTAGTCGTAGCCCCACGGGTCGCCCCGCCGCCGGTCCCGCGCCCGCAGCCGCTGTTCCAGCGGGGTGCCGGCGTAGACCTCCGTCCGGCAGAAGTTCATCGGGTTCCGCGGCCGCGAACGGAGGAACGCCGCGTTCGCGCTCACGTCCTCCAGACGCGAGTCGGGGTTGAAGATCAGCAGGTTGAAGCAGGCGTGGAGGTCCAGGGCGTTCACCACGTCCAGCGCGCGCTCGTTGTCCGACAGCGTCTGGCCGCGGCCGAGGCGTCGCAGCGACTCCTCCGTCCCCGCCTCGACCCCCAGGAACACGCGGAACAGCCCGATCGATTTGAGGTACGCGAACAGCTCCTCGTCGACCTCGTCCGGCCGCGCCTTGATCGCGAAGGCGATCCGACCGACGCCGCGTTCGCGCAGCGCCCGTTCCAGGGCCCGCACGCGGTCGAACGTCTCGGCGCGGGAATCGAGCACGAAATTGTCGTCGTGGAAGTTGAAGATGCGCACGCCGTCGCGGTACAGCGCCGCCATCTCCTCCGCCACCCGCTCGGGCCGCCGCAGCCGCAACCGGGGACCGCCGTTCTGGCGATGCCAGGCCGCAATCGAGCAGAAGGCGCAGGCGTGGGTGCAGCCGCGCGAGCCGAGCACGTTGGCGATCGGCAGACCGAGAAAGCGGTCGTACGGCTTGCGGTGCGTCGGCCACGGCAGTTCGTCCAGATCCGGCGGGTTCGTCGCGGGGGCGTTGCGCACCACGACGCCGTCCGCGCGGCGCCAGACGAGTCCCTCGACCTCTCCGGGCCGGTCCAGGCGTTCGGCCAGCCGCAGCATCGGCCGCTCGCCCTCCCCGCAGACCACCGAGTCGAGGGCGGCGACCCGTTCGAGCAGCCACTCGGCGTTGAACGCGGCGAAATGCCCTCCCGCCGTCAGGTGGCCGGCGAACCCCAGCTCGCGGGCGCGCTGCGCCAGCAGGACGAACTGCCGGGCCCGGTAGGTGAAGACCATCGACAGGCCGGCGAGCGGCGCCCGGGAGTCGGCCAGTTCCTGCGCCGCCCGCTCCAACTCCGCCGGCTCGTTGAACACGACCTGGACCACTTCGTGCCCGGCCGCCTCGAGCGTCCCGCGGATGTACCGCACGGCCAGGTTCTCCTCGAATTCGGCCCCCACCAGCGCGATGCGCATCGTTGCCTCCCTTCCCGGATCGCGACGAGGCTACCGCGGACCAGGCTCGCCGGTCGAGTCTTCGACACCGGCGCCGGGCGGGGCTTGGCCGGGCCGGCCGCTGCGCGGCGGCGGCCGAAGTTCCCGGGGGCAAGGGGCGACGGCGGGGCCGGGACGATTGACCTCCGCTGCCGGCGTGCGATGCTGCCGTTCCGGGAGGCGGAAGCGATGCGCACCGCACGAATCCTGGCCCAGGGGGACGAGATCACCACCGGCGCGACGATCGACACCAACTCGGCCTGGGTCGCCGAGCAGCTCGGCCGGTACGGCGTGCGCGTGCTGGGCCTCGCCGCCGCGCCCGACGACGTGGAGCTGCTGGCGCGGATGCTGGCCGATGCCGCGCGCGACTGCGACCTCCTCGTCTCCGGCGGCGGGCTGGGACCGACGACCGACGACGTGACGGCCGAGGCGGCGGCGCGCGCGGCCGGCGTGCCGCTCGTCGAGTCGGCGGAGGCGCTGGAGCAGGTGCGCGCGCGCTTCGCCCGGATGGGCCGGCCGATGTCGCCGAGCAACGCCAAGCAGGCGCTGGTCCCCCGCGGCGCGCAGGTACTGGAGAACCCGGCCGGGACCGCGCCCGGCTTCGCGCTCTGCCTCGGCGCCGCCCGGGCGTTTTTCTTCCCCGGCGTGCCGCGGGAGCTGCGGGCGATGGTCGAGCGGCACCTCGTGCCGTGGCTCGCCGCGGGCGGCGCGGCTCCCCTGCTTCGCCGCCGTTTCCACGTCTGCGGCCTCGGCGAGTCGCTGCTCCAGGACCGCCTGGCCGACCTCGCCCTCCCGCCCGGCGTGCGCCTCGGCTACCAGACCCGGCTGCCGTACAACACCGTCCTGGTCTACGGCGAATCGGAGACGCGGGAGGCGCGGCAGCGGTTCGAGGCGGCGTGCGAGGCGGTGCGCGGGCGGCTCGCCGAGGATCGATTCGGCGAGGACGACGAGACCCTGCCGGAGGTCGTCGGACGGCTGCTCCTCGCGCGCCGCTGGGCCCTCGCGACGGCGGAGAGTTGCACCGCCGGCGGCACCGCCGCGCTCGTCACCGAAGTTCCCGGCAGCTCCGCCTGGTTCCGCGGCGGCGTCGTGGCCTACGCGAACGACGTGAAGCGCGACCTGCTCGGCGTCCCCGCCGCGCTGCTCGAACGGCACGGCGCGGTGAGCGAGGAGTGCGCGGAGGCGATGGCCGAGGGAGTGCGCCGCGCAACGCTCGCCGACGTCGGCGTCTCGCTGACCGGCATCGCCGGCCCCGAGGGTGGCACGGCGGAGAAGCCGGTCGGCACCGTCTGTTTCGCCCTGGCGCTCCCGGACGGCACGCGCACCCGCACCGTGCGCTTTCCCCCCTTCGGCCGGGACCGGGTGCGGGTGCTGGCGGCCGCGACGGCCCTGGAATGGCTGCGCCGGCAGCTCGGTCGACCGTGAGCCCGCGCGACCGGGCGTCTCACCGGCCGGGAAGTTGGCGGTCGGGGGGCATCCAGTCGAGGAAGCGATAGACCAGCACGCCGTCGTCCTCGACGTCGAGCTTCACACGCTGGCCGTCGACGAGGGACGACAGCAGCGGCTCGACCTGCGGCGGCGGCAGGCGCAGCGCCTCCGCCGCCCGGTCGAGGCGCAGGACGCCCTGGTGCTCGCGGGCCAGGTCGGCCAGCGCGCGCAGCCGGGTCACCTCGGCGTCGCGGTCGTAGCGCTTGCGCAAACCCCGGCCCGCGACGAACAGCGCCAGGGCTCCGAACAGCAGGCCGGCGGCGGCGGCGACGCCGAGCGCCGCGAAGAGGCCCGAGACGAAGAACAGGGTCAACAGCAGCGTGCCGGCGCCCGCGAGACCGAGCAGCGCGGCGAGACCCTTGAGGCCGAAGGAGCGGCCGGCGCCGATCGCCTCGAGCTGCGCGGCGCGTTGCATCGCCTGGTCCGGCTTCTCGGGGACGCCGCGGCGCGCGGCGGCGGCCAGCGCCAGCGGTCCGGCGGCGAAGCCGCGATGGCCGCCGCACAGCTCGCAGACCAGCTCGTTCTCGTGCGCCTTGCGGTAGGCCACGCCGGGGAAGCCGCCGAGGCCGTAGAGCATCGTGACCATGCAGCCGGCGCCGGAACGGGAGAAGTAGGGCACGGCGGGACTCGGGTTGTGGCAGTGCGGGCATCGTTCCGCCGTCTCGCTGTACTTGCCGCACCCCGGGCACCGGTCGCGACCGGCGGGAATCTCCGTCGAACAGACCGGACAGAGCGTAGGCTTCTCCGGTGCCGGCTTCCGGTCCTCTTGCTGCGGAACGATCGCTTCGCTCATCGTCCGCGCAGCCTAGCCGCCGCGGGCATCGGGCGCAAGCGCCGGATCGGCACCGGGAATCCGCCTGGGCCCGCTGCTTCGGCAGGAGGCGGCGTTCGCCGCGGCGGGGCCGGCGGCGGGCGCGCGAGGGACGCGGGCCTTTCCCTGCCGGGCAGCGGTTGGTAGGCTGGCGGCACGATGCACGAGCGCTGGCAAATCCGGCCGGACATCCGCAAGCTCGCCGCCGAGGCGCAGCGCGGCGGCCCGCTCGTCGTCGCCGCCGCCGCCGGCAAGGGCGGCGTCGGCACCTCGCTCGTCCTCGCCAACCTCGGCCTGTTCTTCGCCCAGATCGGCCGGCGCGTGCTGCTGATCGATCTGGCGCGGGGCGGCGGCAACCTGCACGCGATGGTCGGTCACGCCGCCCGGCGGCAGGGGCCGGAGACGGAGGCCGACGACGTCGAGCTCGAGGCGCGGATCGAGGAGACGGCGATCGCCAACCTGGCGATCGTCCCCGCGCGCCCCGCCGACCGCCGCCGCGCCCCGGGCCTCGGCTGGCGCATCTGGCTGCAGGAAACGGTCGCCCGGCTGCAGCCCCGCTTCGACGCCTTCCTCTTCGACTGCGGTGCCTGGCCGCGGCGCGAGGCGTTCGACCTGTTCGTGCACGCCGCGGCGCCCGTCGTGGTCTGCGCCCCGGAGCCGACCGCCGTCGAATCGACGCTCGGCTTCCTGCGCGAGGCGACCAACCGCTTCCTGGCCCACGAGCCCGATCGGGGGACGTTCGCCCGCGAGGTGTTGGCCGCCACGAACCAGGCGCCCCCCACGCCGGCCGAACTGCTGGAGCGCGTGGCGGATCGCGACGAGGAGGCGGCGCGCGCGCTGTTCCGGCACGTGCAGACCTTCGTTCCCGGCCTGGTGATGAACCAGGTCCGCGTCCGCGGCGATTTCGACCTCGGTCCCGCCGTCGAAAGCGTCGCACGCCGGATCCTCGGCATTCCCTTGCGGTTCCTCGCCGCGATCGAGACCGACGACGCGATCTGGAAGAGCGTGCGCTCCGGACGCCCGCTGCTGGTCGAGGCCCCGTCGAGCAAGCCGGCGCGCGAGATCGAGCGCATCGCGCGCTGGATCCTGCTGCCCGACGCCGCCCCGCGCCCCGGCGCACCCCGCCTGCGCGAACCGGGACACGACGCCAACCTCTACGAGATCCTCGAGGTGGAGCGGGGAGCGAGCGAGGAGGAAATCCGGCGCGCCTTCCGCCGCGCCAAGGACCTCTACTCCGGCCAGCACGTCGCCACCCGCGGGCACGTGTCGCCCGCCGAACAGCGCCGGGCGCTGGTGCGCGCCGAGGAAGCCTACGAGACGCTGGTCGACCCCAACCTGCGCCGTCCCTACGACCGGACCCTGTCCGAGGCGGAGGATGCCGAACCGGCCGCGCCGGCGGGAGCGCGCGGCGAGGGTCCGGTGCACGCCGCCGCTCTCGCCGCCTCGGGCCGCCGCCCGCAATTGGACGAGGGGACCGAGTACACCGGGGCGTTGCTGCGCGAGTTGCGGCGCCAGCACGGCATGGAGCGGGACGACGTCGCCGCCGTCACCCGCATCGGCACCGCCTACCTGCGCGCGATCGAGGAGGAGGACTTCGATGCCCTGCCCGAGGAGGTCTTCCTCAAGGGCTGCCTGCGCCAGATCGCCCGCGTGCTCGGCCTGCCGGAGCGGAACGTGGCGGACACCTTCCTGCGCCGGTATCGCGCCGGGCGGCGCCGCCAGGCCCGGCGTCCTTGACGCGATGCGTCAAGGTCCGGGATTGCCACCCGTCTCTGGTCGCGACAGAATGGCGGTGTGCATCGCCGGGAAATCCTTCCGGGATTTGTTCTCGCCGTGCTGCTCGCGCGACCGCTGCCGGCGCGCCCCGGCGGCTTCGAATACGGCGTGAACGGCGCCGAGGCGGTGGGCCGCGCCGGCGCCTTCACCGCCCGCGGCGACAACCCCTCCACCCTCTATTACAACCCGGCCGGCATGGGTCGCATCGAGCCCGGCACCCATCTCCTCCTCGACGCCAACCTCGTCCTGCGAACGCTCGAATTCCGCCGCGCCGGCGAGATGGACTTCGTCGGACCGAACAACTACCGGGTCGACGGCCTGCGCCACCCGCGCGTTCGCGACGAGGGCGGCGTCTTCCCCGCCCCCTTCTTCGCCCTCGTCACCGACCTCGGCCTCGACACCGACTTCCAGTTCGGTTTCGGCGCGTTCGGCCCCGCGGCCGTCGGCCGCGCCTCGTTCCCCGGCCAGGTCTGGGTCGTGAACCACGACGACCAGCGGATCCCGGTCCCGGCGCCGCAACGCTACGACCTCCTGTTCATGGACGTCCTGTTCGTCTGGCCCACCCTCGCCGCTTCCTGGCGCATCTTCGACGACCTCGTCGTCGGCGCCGCCTTCCAGTCCGGCTTCGTCCACATCGTGTTCCAGAATTCGACCGTCGCCTTCGGCAACGGCGACGACGTCGTGGCCGACATCCGCGCCAACCTCGACGTCTGGGACCCCTTCGTCCCCGCCGGCATGCTCGGCGTCTGGTACCGCCCCTGTCGTTTTCTCGAACTGGCGGTCTCGGCCCGCATGTCGGACGGCATCGGAGCGGAGGGGGATGTCGTCACGATCTCGAACCCTTACGGTGTCCGAGGCCAGGAGCCGATCTCGAGCGCCGAGTGGACCGACTACGACACGGCGAACGGCGAACATCCGCCGACCGCGCACCTGTCCTTCCCCTGGCCGCTGCTCGTCCTGCGGACCGGCGTCCGCTTTCTCTGGCCACGCGACAGCGCCGCGGTTGCCGGGGGCGATCTGGATGCGCAGATTGAGCGACGGTTCGCCGCGTTGCCGCCGCATGAACGCGAGTGGTTCGACGTGGAACTGGACGTGACGTACGAGATGAACTCGGTCGTGAACAGCTTCCGGACCAAGATCGACGGGGTCGTCCCGCTGGGGTACGGCCTCCCGAACCTGGCTGTCCGGCCCGACCGGGAGCACCCCGAGAACGCCGGCGTGCTCGAACTGCCCCACAACTGGCAGGACACCGTCGCCGTGCGCCTCGGCGGCGACGTCAACCTGCTCGACGGCGCCGTGTCGCTCCACTGGGGCGGCAGCTTCGAGAGTTCGACGGTCCCCGAGGACTACACGCGCCTCGACTACGCGCAGTGGATGACTTTCGGCGTCGCGGGCGGCGTGACGGTCCGCCTTCCGTGGTACGGTATCGATGTGACCGCCGCGTACCTCCACTACTTCTCCCCGGAACGCGAGATCGCCGACGGGCAGGTGCGGATGCTCACGGCGCTGCCGCGGGAGGAGCAGCAGATTCCGGTCATCAACGATGGGAAGTTCAAGACGGCTCTCGACATCTTCGCGGTGGGTCTTGCAGCACGGTTCTAGCCGCCGGCGGTCCCCGCGCGGTCCGGGCGCCTCCGGCGACCGGTTCCGGAGCGGGGGTGCCGCCGCGCCGCTCCCGGTCCTCGCCGCGCTGCTCGCGGCGGTCGCGACCGCCTGCGGCGCGAGCGCCGGGGCGCCGTGCGCGTCGTCCGACGACTGCGCCGCGGGCCTGGTCTGCCGCGGCAGCGTCTGCCTCCCGCTGGTGCCCGAGGACGGCGAGACGACCGGCCCGGACGAGGGGGAGGACGGCGCGCTTCCGGACGTGCCGCCCGACGGCGCGGACGACGGCGCCGGCGACGAGCCGACCGACGCCCCCGGCGACGACGGCGGCGCCGGCGACGCGGCCGACGTTCCCCTGCCGCCGCTCGGCGCGCTCCGGCCGGGCGAGGTCTACGATCCGCCCGACCCGACCGCCAGCGGCGTGCTCGGCGCCGCCGACGAAAGCTACGCGCTCGTGCTCTGGGACAACGGTCTGGTCCTCTGGGACGGCTGGGACGTTGCCGTTTCGGTCGAGAACGGGCGCAAGGCTTCCGAGCCGCGCGCGCCCGAGGTCGGCACACCGCCCGCCCGGGCGGCGATCCCGTGCCTGCCCGGTCGCTTCGTCGACCCCGCGGCGCGCCGGCTGCCCGACGCGCCGTTCCCCGTGCGACGCGACCCCCTCCCCGGCGACACGACCACCTTCCGGGTGATCGATGCCTCCGGCACCGCGATGATCGAAGTCACCGCGCGACTCGAATACATCGGCGCCGATCTCGAGATCTGGTCCGACCAGACCTACTCGTTCCCCAGCCCCGGCCTCGAGGTGTACGCGGGGTTCGCGGGGCACTTCGAGCGGACGATCCTGCCCAGGGAGCGGACGCTGTTCCACGCCGAGCCCGACGTCGACGGCAACGGCCGCGTCACCGTGCTGGTCAGCCCGACGGTCGGCGAACTGGGCGCCTCCGGCTACGTCAACCCCTACGACCTGACCAGCTCCTCGTACGGCAACCGCAAGGACATGATCTACCTCAACCCGCCGCCCCGCTGGGGCGGGGCGGAGCACCAGATCCGGAATTGCGCCGGCGTGCTGGCCCACGAGCTCCAGCATCTGATCCGCGCCGGGGCGATCGGGATCGATCCCGCCGAATCGATCTACCTCAACGAGGGGATGAGCCATCTGGCGGCGGACCTGGCCGGCTTCGGCTTCGACAACCTGTGGTTCCTTCCCGAGTTCCTCGACGACTACGCGCTGTTCACCGTGCCGCGCGGGATCGATTCCCCGCGCATGGTCGCGTCGAGCGACTGGCATCAGGACGTGGTGCTGCGGTCGGCGAGCTACTTCCTCCTGCGCTACCTGTTCGACCGGCTGGGCGGCGCGTCCTACGCGCCCGACGGCGGGGTCGCCGACGCGGGCGGCCTGTCGCTGCTGCGTTCCCAGTTCACCGGCGAGCGGTTCGGCATCGCGGCGATCGAGTGGGCCGTCGGAGCTTCGCGCCGCGACTTCCTCCCCGACTGGCTCACCGCGATGCTGCTGGACGGCCGCACCGACGCCGGCGGGACGCCCCTGCCGCTGCCGCCGCGCCACCGCTTCGCCGACCCGACGTTCGACCCGGTCACCGGTGCCCAGCACGGCGTGGCGCTCAACGCCGAAAACGCCTACCTCGATTGGGGCACCGTGCGCCTCGAGAACGTCTCGCCGACCGACTTGCGCGATTTCGCCGGACGCATCGATGCAGGCGGCGTGGCCCTGCTGCTGGTCCGTCCCGTCGCCCCGGGCCCCGTCGTCGTCCGGCTCGACGTGGAGCGCGGCGCGGACCTGGGCGCCCGCTGGGTGCGCCTGCGCTAGCCCTGCGGTCCGTCGCTCTCCGCGCGCCGTTGTGATAATTGTCCCGCCGCCATGATGAAGCTGCGCCCGAAAATGCTCGAACCGGGGAAGGGGAGCCTCGGCGGCCTGGGCACCTGGATCCCCGTGGTCGTGGTCGTCGCCTGTGTGCTGCTGAACCTGTTCGGCGTGCTCGACGAGTTGTGGGCCGCGTTGGCCGTGGCGGCGGCGCTGCTGTACACGATGGCCGAGCCGGTCGTCTACCGCATCGTGCGTCCCGACCAGTTCCCGCGCTGGGCCCGCTTCGCCGCCCTCGGGCTGCTCGTCGCCAGCCTCGCCTGGATGGGCTGGGCCGGCTGGTGCTGGGCCGTTCCCGGCGTCGTCGTCGCCGAAGGCGACCTCGCCACCACCGACGACACGCTCCGACCGGCGCCGACCACGCCCGGCGAACCGACCGACTTCCGCCTGGAGGTCTCCGTCGAGCGGCTGCCGGCGCTGGAGAAGGAGATGTCCTTCCCCTGGACGCTGCGCGTCGGCACGGCCGACGTCCGCGGGCACTTCGGACGCGAGCGCGTCCGCAATCGCCTGACCGGAGAAGAGCTGCGCGCCCGTCCGCGGGAGTACCACCGTCTCCGCGTGGCGCTCGATCCGCGGAAGGACAAGCTCCGCCTGGCCAGCCTCGTCCGCATCCCCGGCGGCACCAAGCTCGACGAGGAGGAACGGAAGATGGCCGAGCTGACCGGACCGGTCCACGTGCGTCTCGAGGAGGTTCCCGTCACCCGCCTGCAGCTCGGCCTGGTCACCGGGGCGCTGGTGCTGCTGGCGGCCTTCGTCGAGGCGTTCGAGGATCGGCAGCGCAAGGAGCGCAGCCGGGTGACGATGCTGGTCGGCGGCATGGCCGCGGCGGTGATCTACCTGCTGATGGCGGTCAACCCCGGCCAGCTCCTGATGGGGGTGCTCGGCGCCGCGATCGTCGGCCTCGGCGGCGCCCTTGCCGCCTTCGTCCTCGCCTGGCTCTTCCAGCGCGTCGTTCCCGCCCGCCGGACTTCCTGAGGCTGCGGGCGCACACCCTCCTCCGGCGGCGCGGCCGGGTCAGGGACGCCGCGCGGGATGGCCGGCGGCCGGTCGCCACCCGCCGAGCAGCAGTTCGACGAAGCGGGACCGGACCTGCCGGCGGGCGAGCAGCCGGCGGGCCGGCGGCGCCGGCCGGCGATCCGTGTCACGCCGTCCGCTCAGCCCCCTTCCGACGGCGGACTCTCGCGCGGCCTGGCGATCGTCTCGAGCACCCGCCAGTCCCGCCACGCCGCCGCGGCACGGACGACGACCGCCGTATCGGCGCCTCCGCCGCCGAACCCGGTGCCGGCCAGCGCGATCACCTCCTCGCCCGGGACCACCACGCCGGCCAGTCGCGCCGCCAGGACGCAGCAGACCGCCACCCGCACGCCGACCCCGATCTTCTCCAGGGCCCGCAGGTCCATGCGGGAGAAGCTCTGGACCGCTTTCCAGTCGACGCGGACCACCGCCGCCCCCGCCCGCTCCAACTCCGCCGCCTGCTCCGCCGTCAGGCTGCACGGAACCTTGGTTACCCCCTGCTGTTCCAGGGCCTTCCGGTATTCCCGGAACCGCGGCAGGTAGTCGTGCAGCTTGGCGACCGGCAGGGCGACGCCGGCGGGATTGGTCACCGCCGCGACCCGGAACGGCGGACCGAACGCCGCCAGGACTGCGCGCGCCATTCGGCCCGTGTCGGTCGCCGTCACGATGCGCCGCAGGCCGAGTTCCTCCGCGCGCCGTCGCGCGACGGCCAGCGTCGCCTCCGTGTTCTGCGGACCCGGCTCGGCGAAGTAGGTCACGGTCACCCGCTGGTCGTCCATCGTCGCCTCCCGCAGGCCACAGCAAAGCACAGGCCGGCGGCGTTGAACACATCCCCGGGCCGCCCGCTCGACGTGGGCGCGGGAACGGGCACCGGCGCCGGCGTCGGCGCGGGCGCGCGCTTCGGCTTCGGCGTCACGCCGCGGCTGCTCCTCGGGTGCCGGCGGTGCTGCGCGCGCCCGGTTGCTCCGGTCACCGGCGTGGATGCGAGGCGGCGCGGATGGAACGATCCGCGCTGTTGGCCCTTCCGCGGGCGGCGACACCGACCGAGGGCGGTTGGCGCCTTCGGCTCCGCAAACGGTCGGGGCCTGTCCGGTCGGACGGGGTGACAGCGCGGATGCCGCGGATCGGTCGGCAGGGTCGAGACGGGGCCGGGCGCGGGGCCTAGCGGTCGCCTTTCTTGACCGGCTTGCGCTCGGGCGCCGGTTCGGCCTGTTTCGCCGGCTTGCGCTCGGCCTTCGCCTCCGCCTTGCGGGCGGGCTTCTCGGTGCGGCCGGTGTCGCGCTTCTCGTCCTCGGCCGCGGCCTCGGCCTTGCCTCGCCGGAAGAAGCTGGCCTTCTTCTTCTTCTCGGGTGCCTCGGTCCCGGGGGTCTTGGCGGCCGCGACGGTCTCGCCGGGGACCAGCTCGAGGATCGCCCAGGGGGCGTTGTCGCCCTTGCGGAAGCCGATACGGCGGATGCGGGTGTAGCCGCCGGGGCGCTGGAGGTAGCGCGGGGCGATCTCGTCGGCCAGGTAGGCGACGAGTTCGCGGCGGTTGAGCCGCCGGTCGCCGTCCTCGCCCTTCATCGTGGCCGCCTGCGGGAGCCGCGCCGCGATCAGGCGCCGCAGGTGCAGGGTCCGCGCCTGCTGTTCGGCGTTCGGCCTGCGCGAGCCGGCCGGCAGCAGGCGGCGCAGGCGGACCGCCTTGGTGATCAGCGGTTCGACGAACGTGCGCAGCTCCTTGGCCTTGGCGAGGGTAGTTTCGATGCGGCCGTGCAGGACGAGCGAGGCGGCCATGTTGCGGAACAGGGCGCGCAGGTGGGCGGTGTTCCTGCCGAGCTTGCGACCGAAATTGCGGTGGCGCATGGTGGAGTCCTCCGGGGCGGCCGCCTACTTGCCCTGCTGCTGCTGCTGCCAGCGGGCGAGGAGCTGGGGCCAGTTGTCGATGCGCATGCCGAGCTGGAGCCCCATCCCGGCCAGGATTTCCTTGATCTCCTTGAGGCTCTTGCGGCCGAAGTTCTTGGTGCGCAGCATTTCGGCCTCGGTCTTCTGCACCAGCTCGCCGATGTAGGTGATCGAGGCGTTCTGGAGGCAGTTCGAGGCGCGGACGGAGAGTTCGAGTTCGGAGACGGGACGGAACAGGTTCTCGTTGACCGGTGCCGTCGCTTCTTCCTCGGCGGCGAACGCCTCCTCGCCCTCCTCGAAGGTGATGAAGATCGTCATGTGCTCCTTGAGGATCTTCGCGGCGTAGGCGAGGGCGTCGGACGGGGAGACGGTGCCGTTGGTCCAGACCTCGAGGGTCAGCTTGTCGTAGTCGGTGATCTGGCCGACGCGGGCGTTGGTGACGAGGTAGTTGACCTTGCGGACGGGGCTGAACAGGGCGTCGATCGGGATGATGCCGATCGAGTCGCCGCCGGCCTTGGCGCGGTCGGCGGCCTGGTAGCCGCGGCCGGAGCCGATCGTGATGTCCATCGCGATCCGCCCGCCCCTGGCGATCGTGGCGATCGGGTGGTCGGGGTTGAGCACCTTGAGCGTCTCGCTCTGGGGGATGTCGCCGGCGACGAGCTTGCCCGGGCCCTTCTTGTCGACGCGGACGACCTGGGGGCGGTTGAGGGTCGAGCGGACGATGACGCCCTTGAGGTTGAGGACGATGTCGGTGACGTCCTCGGCCACCTCGGGAATCGAGGTGAACTCGTGGTGCACGTTGTCGATCTTGACGGCGGTGATCGCGGCGCCGCGCAGCGAGGAGAGCAGGATGCGGCGCAGCGCGTTGCCGATCGTCAGGCCGTAGCCGCGTTCGAGCGGCTCGCAGACGAACTTGCCGTAGGTGCTCGACAGCGACTCGTCGTCCACCTCGAGCCGCTTGGGCCGGATGAGGTCGCGCCAGTTCAAGGAGTCCACGTTCGACATCGTTCCTCCCCTGCTACCGCGAGTAGAACTCGACGACCAGTTGCTCGTCGATTTCCACGGGTTGGATCGCCTCCAGTTCGCTGCGCGCGGGCGCGGCCTTGTACACGCCCGAGCGGCCGTCGGGTGCCATTTCGATCCACGGGGCGCGATCACGCGACTTGGCGGCCTCCATCGCCTTCTGCACGCGCGGGATCTCGGCGGACCTGGCGCAGAGCGCCACCGTGGAGCCGGGACGAACGTTGTACGACGGGATGTTGACGCGGCGTCCGTTCACCCGGATGTGGTTGTGGCGGACGAGTTGCCGAGCGTCGGCGCGGGTGACGGCCAGCCCCATGCGGTAGACCACGTTGTCCAGGCGGGACTCGAGGATCTGCAGCAGGTTCTCGCCGGTGACCCCCTTCCGGCCCGCCGCCTCGGCGAAATAGCGCCGGAACTGCGCCTCGAGGATGCCGTAGACGCGGCGAACCTTCTGCTTCTCGCGCAACCGCTTGGCGTACTCGGAGACCTTCACGCGCCCCTTGCCGTGTTGTCCCGGGGGGTACGGACGGCGGTCGAAGGCGCACTTCTCGCTGGCGTAGCAGCGATCCCCCTTGAGGTACAGCTTGGCGCCTTCGCGGCGGCACAGCCGGCAGACCGGCCCGATCATCCTGGCCATGGCTTCAGACCCTCCTGCGCTTCGGCGGACGGCAGCCGTTGTGGGGAATCGGCGTCACGTCCCGGATCAGCGTGATGCGGAGTCCCGCGCCCTGGATCGCCCGCAGGGCGGACTCCCGTCCGGAGCCGGGACCGGCGATCATCACCGCGCAGCTCCGCATGCCCAGCGTGGCGGCCCGTTTGGCCGCATCGCCCGCCGCGACCTGGGCGGCGAACGGGGTCGACTTGCGCGAGCCCTTGAACCCGCGACTACCGGCCGAGCACCAGGCGACGGTGTTGCCGTCGACGTCGGTGATCGTGATCATCGTGTTGTTGAACGAGGCGTGGATGTGCGCGATGCCGTGCGCCGGCGCCTTGACCCCGCCCTTCGCTTTCGCCGCTCGACGAGCCATGCCGTTGGTCCTCCGCGCGGAACTACTTCCGCTTCATGATCCCGCGCCGCGGTCCCTTGCGCGTGCGCGCGTTGGTGTGCGTCCGCTGGCCCCGGACCGGCAGTCCGCGCCGGTGCCGCAACCCGCGATAGCATCCCAGGTCCATCAGGCGCTTGATGTTCATCGCCACCTCGCGCCGCAGGTCGCCTTCCACCTTGTGCTCCGCATCGATGATCTCGCGGATCCGCTTGACCTCGTTCTCGTTGAGGTCCTCGGTCTTCTTGTTCCGCGGCACCCCCGCGCGGTCGCAGATCTTCTCCGCGAGCGTCGCGCCGATGCCGTAGAGGTAGCGCAGCGAGATCGCGATCTGCTTGCGCCGCGGCAGGTCCACACCGGCAATGCGTGCCATCGTCCCTCTCCTATCCCTGGCGCTGCTTGTGGCGCGGGTTCTTGCAGATCACCCGCACGACGCCGCGACGCCGGATGCACTTGCACTTGTCGCAAATCCGCTTGACGCTCGGTTTCACCTTCATCGCCCGTCTTCCTTCCCGGGCGGCTCGCCCGGCCCTGCCAGGCCCACGATCCGTCCGCGCGTCGGGTCCCGCGGGGAGAGCCGCACCAGGACGGCGTCTCCCGGTTTCACCCGCACCACATGGGCCGCCTCCCGGCCCAGCCCGGCCACCAGCTTCCCGCCTTCCGTCCGCACCGCGAACAGCCCCCGCGGGAGCACCGCGGCGACCCGTCCCTGCACGACGGCGCCGGTCCGTTCGGGGCTCACCGGCCGCGCACCACCTCCGCCACGCGACGTCGGACCTCGTCCGCCGCCCCCGAACCGTCCACGCGCCGCAACACCCCCTGTCGTTCGTAGTACGCGAGCAGCGGCGCGGTCTGCTCGTGGTACACCCGCAGCCGGTTGCGGATCGTCTCCTCCTTGTCGTCGTCCCGCTGCAGGAGCGTCCCGCCGCAGGCGCACCGGCCGGTCGCGGGCGGCGGATCGAACTCGAGGTGCCAGATCCGGTTGCAGGCGGTGCAGGTCCGCCGCCCCGCCAAGCGCCGCACCAGCACCTCGTCCTCGACCTCGAGCGCCACGACCATCCCCACCTTGCGGCCGTGCCGGGCCAGCTCGGCGTCGAGCGCCTCGGCCTGGGGAATGGTGCGGGGGAAGCCGTCGAGCAGGAATCCGCGGGCGCAGTCGGCCTCGCGCAGCCGCTCCGCCACCAGCCCCACGACCACCTCGTCCGGCACCAGCTTGCCCGCGCTCATGTAGGCGTCGGCCTGCTGGCCGAGCGGCGTGCCGGCCTTGCGGGCGGCGCGCAGCATGTCGCCGGTGGAGATCTGCGGGATCCCCAGCGCCTCGACGATCCAGCGCGCCTGCGTGCCCTTGCCGGCGCCGGGCGGGCCGAGGAAGATCAGGTCGTGCGCGGTCGCCGCCATCGTCCCGCCTCCTTCCCGCTCAACCCCGCGCGCTGCGGCCGCGGATGCGCGGCCCGCGCGGTCCGGTGAACCCGTCGTAGTGGCGCGTGATCATGTGCGACTCGATCTGCTGCACCGTGTCCAGCGCCACCCCGACCACGATCATCAGGCTCGTGCCGCCGAAGTAGAACGGCACGTTGTACTCGCGGATCAGGAACGTCGGCAGCAGGCAGACCGCCGAGACGTAGAGCGCCCCGCCGAACGTGATCCGGCTCATCACCCGGTCGATGTATTCCGCGGTCTTGCGTCCCGGCCGGATGCCCGGGATGAACGCGCCCTGCTTCTTCAGGTTGTCGGCAACGTCGTCCGGGCGGAAGGTGACCGCGGTGTAGAAGAAGCAGAAGAAGATGATCCCGCCCACGTACAACGTGTTGTAGACCCAGTGGCCGCGGTTGAGCGCCGCGGCGAGGTCGTCCATCAGCGGGATGCCGAGGTTGGCCAGGGTGCCCGGGAACATCAGGATCGAGGAGGCGAAGATCGGCGGGATGACGCCCGACTGGTTCACGCGCAGCGGCAGGTGCGTGCTCTGGCCGCCGAACACCCGCCGGCCCACCGTGCGCCGCGGGTACTGCACCGTGATGCGCCGCTGCGCCCGCTCGAAGAAGATGATCACCGCCACCGTGACCACGATCAGCACGGCCAGCCCGAGCAGCAGCAGCGGGGCGATCTCGCCCACCGTCACCTGCTGCCAGGTCAGCCCGACCGCGGCGGGAAGCCGGGCGACGATGCCGGCGAAGATGATCAGCGAGATGCCGTTCCCGATCCCCCGCTCGGTGATCTGCTCGCCCAGCCACATGATGAACGCCGTGCCGGTCGTCAGACAGATCACCGCCATCAGCCGGAAGCCCCACCCCGGCTCGGTCACCACCCGCACCCCGGTGTTGGAGACCATCCCCTCGAAGGCGTAGGCCATCGCCAGCCCCTGGATCGCGGAGAGGACGATCGTACCGTAGCGCGTGTACTGGTTGATCTTGCGCTGGCCCATCTCCCCCTCCTTCTGCAGGGCGCGCAGGGAGGGGACGATCACCGCCAGGATCGACAGGATGATCGAGGCGGAGACGTAGGGCATGATGCCCAGGGCGAAGATCGAGAGCTGCTCCAGAGCGCCGCCGGTGAACATGTTGAACATGCCCAGGAACATGCCGGTGCTCTGGCTGAGGTACTCCTTCATCACGGTGTGGTCCGCGCCGGGCACCGAGACGAAGATGCCGATGCGGTACACGGCGAGCAGCAGGAGGGTGAACAGCAGTCGCCGCCGCAGCTCCGGGATCTTGCCGATGTTCGCGAATCCGCTCACGTTGGGCTCCTCGCTCCGAACGCTTCGCCGGAACCGACGACCCGTCGCGGGGGGTCGTCAGCCCTGGGCCTGCTCTTCCTCCGCCGGCGCCCGGGCCGGTGCTTCCTCGCGCGGCTTGCGCGGCCCCATCAGACGCTCGACCTTCCCTCCCGCCTTCGCGATCGCCTCGCGCGCCGTCTCGGAGAAGGCGTGGGCCTTGACCGTCAGCGCCCGGTCCAGCGTTCCCCGGCCGAGGATCTTGACGGGGCCGGCGCGGCGGACGAGCCGGGCGGCCCGCAGGGCGTCGGGGTCGACGGTCGCGCCGGCGTCGAACCGCGCGAGGTCCCCCAGGTTGACGACGTTGTAGCGGATGCCGCGCGGGGCATGGAAGCCGCGCTTCGGCGAACGACGGTAGAGCGGCATCTGGCCGCCTTCGAACCCGGCCCGCGGCGAGGCGCCGCGGGCCCGGTCGCCCTTCATCCCGCGCCCGCAGGTCTTGCCCAGGCCGCTCCCGATCCCGCGGCCCCGGCGCTTGGGGCCGCTGGCCCGCGCGCCCGCCGGCGGCCGCAACCGGCTCAACAGATCAGCCATCGCACTCCTCGACTTTCACCAGGTGCAGCACCTTGCGGATCATCCCGCGGAACGCGGGTGTGTTCGGCACCACCACCGCGTGGTGCAGGTGCCGCAGCCCGAGCCCGCGCAGGACCAGCGCCTGGCGCTTGTCCCGCCCGATCGTCGAATGGATCTGGGTCACGCGCAACTTCGGAGCGCTCATGACGACGCCTCCCCGTCGGCGGCGGGCGCCGGCGCCTCGGTCGCGGCCACCCGGCCGCGGCGCCGCTGCACGGTCTCGGGATCCTCGAGCATGCGCAGGCCGGCCAGCGTCGCGCGCACGACATTGTGCGGGTTGGAAGACCCGAGCGACTTGGTGAGCACGTCCTTGATCCCGCACGACTCGACGATCGCCCGCACCGCGCCGCCGGCGATGACGCCGGTGCCCGGTCCGGCGGGCCGCAGCAGGACGCGGGCCGAGCCGAACACGCCGGTCACCTCGTGCGGGATCGTCGTCCCGGCGAGCGGCACCTTGAGCAGGCTCTTGCGGGCGCGCTCCGTCCCCTTGCGGATCGCCTCCGGCACCTCGCGGGCCTTGCCCAGCGCGACGCCGACCGACCCGCTGCCGTCGCCGACGACGACGATCGCCGAGAACGAGAAGCGCCGGCCGCCCTTGACGACCTTGGCCACGCGGTTCACCGAGACCACGCGGCTCGGCAACTCCTCGGCCTGGACGTCCGCACCACGCACATCACGAGCATCGGAAAAAGCCACGACCACACCTCGCACCGCGCCCTCGCCGGCCGCGGTCCGCCCGGACCGCGGCGGCGCGACCGCCTAGAACGAAAGCCCGCCTTCCCGCGCACCCTTGGCCAGCGCGGCCACCCGCCCGTGGTACAGGAACCCGCCACGGTCGAAGGCGACCTGCCGGATGCCCTTCTCCAGACACCGCTGCGCCACCAGCTTGCCGACCGCCTCGGCCACGCCGCACTTCTTCGTCGGCGCCGTCCGCAACGCCCGCAGGTCCTTCTCGCAGCTCGAGGCGTGGACGAGGGTGCGGCCGGCGCGGTCGTCCACCACCTGCGCGTAGATGTGCTTCGCGCTGCGGAAGACCGCCAGCCGCGGCCGTTCGGCCGTCCCCGAGAGGTGCTTGCGGATCCGGGCGTGCCGCCGCTCCCGCGCTTCGTACCGTCCCAACATCTCCGTCCCTCCTCCTTCCCCGGGCGCCGCCGCACATAGGAGGCGCCGAAGGAGTCGTCGCTACTTGGCGCCCTTGCGCGCCTTGAGCGTGATCTGCTCCCCGAGGAAGCGCACGCCCTTGCCCTTGTACCGGTCGGCCGGGGCCAGGCCGCGGATGTCCTTGGCCACGCGCCCCAGCACCTGTTTGTCGATCGACCGCAGCGTCAGCACCGTGTCCTTCTCGCTCAGTTCCGCCTTGACCGAGGCCGGCAGGGGGAACGGGCGGTCGAAGGAGAACACCCCCTTGAACCCGACGGCGTTGTTCTCCGCGAGGCGGAACGAGTAGCCGACGCCCTGGATCTGCAGCTTCTTCTCGTAGCCCTCGGTCACGCCGCGCACCATGCCGGCGAGCAGCGCGCGGACCAGGCCGTGGTAGGACTTGCGGGCGCGTCCCAGGGTGTCCGGAGCGGTCACGACGGCCCGCTTGCCTTCCACCGACACCGTGACCCCCGCAGGGATCGATTGGCGAAGCTCGCCCTTCGGCCCCTGGACCGTGAGCTGTCCTTCCTGCCAGGCCACCGTGACCTTGTCGGGCAGATCCACGGGCCGCCTACCGATTCTCGACTGCGCCATGACTCGACTCTCCGTCCCGCCGCCGGCCGCCTGGCGACCGGCCTACCAGACCTCGCACAACAGCTCGCCGCCGAGGCGCTGCTTGCGCGCCTCCGCGTCGGACATCACCCCCTTGGGGGTGGTCAGCACCGCCACGCCCAGTCCGTTGCGCACCTTGGGCAGCTCGTCGGCTCCCACGTACACCCTCCGGCCCGGGCGGGAAACGCGACGGGCGCCGAGGATCGCCGGCTTGCGGGCGGCGTCGTAGGCCAGCGTCACCAGCAGCGCCGGATGACCCGCGACCGTCGTCTTCTCGAAGTCGCGGATGTAGCCCTCGCGACGCAACACGCCGCAGATCGCCTCCTTGATCCGCGAGTAGGGGGCACGGACGTTGGCGTGGCGGGCGCGATGGCCGTTCATCACGCGGGTCAACAGGTCGGCAATCGGGTCGCTCGTCATGACGTCACCAACTCGCCTTGATCACGCCGGGGAGGTCGCCGCGCGAGGCCAGCAGGCGCAGGCAGATCCGGCACAGGTTGAACTTCCGGTAGAAGCCCCGCGGGCGCCCGCAGACGGGACACCGGTTGTGGTGGCGCACCTTGAATTTCGGCTTGCGGACCAGCTTGGCGAAGGCTTGACTGCGGGCCACGGCTCACTTGCCTCCTTCGGCGCGGAACGGGAACCCGAGTTGCGCCAGGAGCGCGCGTCCCTCGCGATCCGTCCGGGCCGTCGTGCAAATCGTCACGTTCAGACCCTTCACCTTGTCGATCTTGTCGTAATCGATCTCGGGGAAGATGATCTGCTCGCGCACGCCCATCGTGAAGTTGCCCTTGCCGTCGAACTGCTTGCCGGAGATCCCCTTGAAGTCGCGGGTGCGCGGCAGGGCCAGGCTGAGGAACCGGTCGAGGAACTCCCACATCGGCTCGCGGCGCAGCGTGACCATCACCCCGATCGGGTGGCCGGCGCGCAGCTTGAACGTGGAGATCGATTTGCGGGCCCGCGTGATCACCGGCTTCTGGCCCGCAATCGCGGTCAGTTCGGCGAAGGCCGCATCCACGACCTTCACGTTCTGGGTCGCCTCGCCGAGGCCCATGTTGAGGACGATCTTGCGCAGGCGGGGCACCTGCATCGCGTTCTGGTAGCCGAACTCCTTGACCAGGGCCGACACGACCTCGCGATGGTAGAACTCCCGCAACCGCGGGTTGACCTTGACCTTGGGCTGCCGGGCCGGCTTGGCGCCCGGCTTGCCGGCCGCCGCCCCTTTCGCCGGCTTGCCCTTGCCGCCCTCCGGCGCCGCGGCGTCCCGCCGCGGCTTCTCCTTGGGCGCCTTCGCCGGCTTTTCGGCCTTGGGGGCCGTGTCCTTGGTGTCGTTGTCCTGCGCCATCACCGCACTCCGCTTCCGCCCGGAGAATCAGTCGAAGACCGTGCCGGTCTTGACCGCCACCCGGACCTTCTTGCCGTCCTTGTTCCGCCCGTGCTTGGTGCGCGTCGGACGGTTCGTCTTGCCGTCGAGGAGCAGCACGTTCGAGACGTGGACCGGGGCCTCCATTTCGACGATGCCCCCCGAGGGGTTCTGCTTGGTGGGGCGCTGGTGCTTCTTCACCAGGTTGACGCCTTCCACGATCACGCGGTTCTCGGCCGGGAGCACACGCTTGACCTTGCCGGTCTTGCCGCGGCCCTTGCCGGAGATCACCACCACCAGGTCGCCCTTCTTGACGTGCATCGCGCGCCTCCTACAGGACCTCGGGGGCGAGCGAGACGATCTTCAGGAAGCCCCGGGCGCGCAGCTCGCGCGCCACGGGCCCGAAGATGCGCGTCCCGACCGGCTCGTTCTTGCCGGTGACGAGCACCGCCGAGTTGTTGTCGAAGCGGAGGTAGGAGCCGTCGGCGCGGCCGACTTCCTTGACCGTGCGGACCACCACCGCCCGCATCACGGAGCCCTTCTTGACCTTGGAGTTGGGCAGCGCCTCGCGCACGGCGACCACGATCACGTCGCCGACCGAGGCGTAGCGACGGCGGGTGCCGCCGAGCACCTTGATGCACTTGACCTTGCGCGCACCCGAGTTGTCGGCCACTTCGAGGATGGTTTCCTGCTGGATCATCGCCCGATCCCTTCATTTCCCGTTGCGGTCCGCCGCCCCGCCCCGGCACGGCCTTCCCGCCCGCCAGACCCCGCGTCCCCCCTACGCCTCGGCCCGCCGGAGCACCCGGATCACCTTCCAGCGCTTCGTCGCCGACAGCGGCCGGTGCTCCTCGATCTCCACGGTGTCCCCCGCGTGCGCCTCGCCGCGCGCGTCGTGGGCCTTGAACTTCGACATCCGGCTCACGTACTTGCGGTATAGCGGGTCCTGCACGCGGCGCGTGACGACCACCGTCACGGTCTTCATCATCTTGTCGCTGGCCACGACGCCCACCAGACGCCGCCGGCCGCTCCTGCGCTCCTCGCTCATCTCACGGCTCCTTCTTTCCCGCGGCGGGCGCGCCGAGGGCGCGTTGGCGCCGGACGGTCTTGACGCGGGCCAGGTCGCGCCGCAGCTTGCCCACCTGGCTCGTGTCGTCCAGTCGGTTCGTGAAGTTGCGGAACCGGAGCTGGAACAGGTCGCGCGTCAGCCGCGCCTCGAGCTCCGCCAGCTCCTGGTCCGACCGCTCCCGGATCTCCTTGGCCCGCATCACAGCACCTCCCGCCGCACGAACCGGCTGCGGACGGGGAGCTTGTGCGCCGCGAGCGCGAACGCCTGGCGCGCCACATCCTCGGGCACCCCGCCCAGCTCGTACAGCATCCGGCCCGGCCGCACCACCGCCACCCACTCCTCGGGCACGCTCTTCCCCTTCCCCATCCGCGTCTCGGCCGGCTTCTTGCCGATCGGCTTGTCGGGGAAGATCCGGATCCACAGCTTGCCCGCGCGACGCACGTGCCGCATGATCGCCACGCGCCCGGCCTCGATCTGCCGCGCCGTGACCCAGCCGCAGCCCAGGAGTTGCAGCCCGTAGTCGCCGAAATCGACCCGGCAGCCGCCCTTGGACAGCCCCCGCATCTTGCCCCTCTGCTGCTTGCGGAACTTGACCTTCGCGGGACTCAGCACGGCCCGTCTCCTTCCCTAGCGCGGCGCGCGGCGGACCTTCTTGGGGACCACGTCGCCGAGGTAGATCCAGACCTTGACCCCGATCACGCCGTACGTCGTGCGGGCCTGCGCGAAACCGTAGTCGATGTTCGCGCGCAGCGTGTGCAGCGGCACCCGGCCCTCCCGGTACTTCTCCTGGCGCGACATCTCGGCGCCGCCCAACCGGCCCGAGACGACGATGCGGAACCCGAGCGCCCCGAAGCGCATCGAGGTGAACAGCGCCTTCTTCATCGCCCGGCGGAACGCCACCCGCCGCTCGAGCTGCGTCGCCACGTTCTCGGCCACCAGCTGCGCGTTCGTCTCGGCCTTCCGGACCTCCTGGATGTCGACGTAGACCTCCTTGTCCGTGAACGCCCGCAACTGCTTCTTCAACTCGTCGATCCGCTCCCCCTTCTTGCCGATCGCGAAGCCGGGCCGCGAGGTGTGCACGACGACGTCGATGCGCGACGGGGTGCGCTTGACCTCCACCGCCGCCACGCCGGCGTTGAACAGCTCCTGCTTGATCCGCCGCTTGAGATGCAGGTCCTCGTGCAGCCAACGCGCGTAGTTCCGCTCGCTGAACCAGATCGAGGACCAGGTGCGGGTGATCCCGAGACGCAAGCCGAACGGATGGACCTTCTGTCCCACGGCGACTACCCTTCCTCTCCAAGCACGATCTCGATGTGACTCATGCGCTTGATGATCTTCGTGGCCCGCCCGTGGGCTCGCATCCGCCAGCGCTTGAGGAACTTCGGCCCCTCCTGCACCACCGCGCGCGAAACCACCAGCTTGTCGACATCGACCGTCGCGTCCGCCACCCGGGAGTTCGCCAACGCGCTCTCCAGGCAGCGCAGGACCGGACCGGCCGCGTCCTTCTGCACGAAGCGCAGAATCTGGATCGCCTCGCGGACCGTTCGTCCGCGAATCGCCCCCACCACCGTGCGGGCCTTCCGGGGCGTCACCCGAACGAACCTGCTGACCGCTCGCTTCACCATGCTGCCCGCTCTCCTTCACCCGCGGAACCCGGCGACCCGACCGCTCGCGCCTCCGCGAGCCGCCCGGTGCCCCGCAACCCCGGGAAACCACGCCAGCCTCCGCGACCGGCGATCGGGTGCCTCCGCGGCGAGGTTCCACTCCCCCGCCGGTGCAACTCCCGACAGGGGCGGGGGTTTCTATCAGAGCCCACCCACCTCGTCAAGGGGGCTCGCACCACGGGGCTCGCACCACTCCCCAACCGTCCCACCTCGCCCTACTTCTTCGCCGGCGCCGCACCGGGAGCCGCCGGCGCCGCACCGGGAGCCGCCGGCGCCGCACCGGAAGCCGCCGGCGCCGCACCGGGAGCCGCCGGCGCCCCGCCGCGCACCCCCGCACCCTTGGCGACCTTGCGGTCGCCCGAGTGCCCGTGGAACGTGCGCGTCGGCGCGAACTCGCCGAACTTGTGCCCGACCATGTTCTCCTCGACGAACACCGGCACGAACTTCTTGCCATTGTGCACGGCGAACGTCAGCCCGACGCACTCCGGCGTGATCGTCGAGCGCCGCGACCACGTGCGGATGATCCGCTTGGTCTTCGACTTCTGCGCCTCCAGCACCTTCGCCTGGAGGTGGTCGTCGATGAACGGCCCCTTCTTGATCGACCTGGCCACGTTGCTACCCTCCGTTCCGCGCGCGCCCTAGCGCCGACGCTTGAGAATGAACGCGTCCGAGACCTTGCGCGTCCGCGTCTTGAGCCCCTTGGCTTTCTGGCCCCACGGCGAGCAGGGATGCCGGCCGCCCTTGGACCGCCCCTCGCCGCCGCCCATCGGATGGTCGACCGGATTCATCGATACCCCGCGGTTGTGCGGGCGCCGGCCGAGCCAGCGGCGGCGGCCCGCCTTGCCCAGTCGGACCAGGGCGTGGTCGATGTTCGACGCCTGGCCGATCGTGGCCCGGCAGTCCAGATGCACCCGCCGCACCTCGCCCGAAGGAAGCCGTACCTGCGCGTAGTCCCCCTCCTTGGCCAGCAACTGGGCCTGCGCCCCCGCGGCGCGGGCCAGCTGGGCGCCCTTGCCCAGCTTCAGTTCGATGCCGTAGATCGTGGTCCCGAGCGGGATGAAGCGCAGCGGCAGGACGTTGCCCGGCTTGACGTCGGCGTTGCGGCTCGAGACGACCACCTCGCCCACCGCCAGCCCCTGCGGTGCCACGATGTAGCGCTTCTCGCCGTCGGCGTAGTGCAGCAGCGCGATCCGCGCCGAGCGGTTCGGGTCGTACTCGATCGCCGCCACCCGCGCCGGAATGCCGACCTTCTCGCGCCGGAAATCGATCTCCCGGTAGCGCCGGCGGTGCCCGCCGCCGCGGAACCGCGCGGTCGTCCGCCCCTGGTTGTTGCGGCCGCCCGTGGAGCGCTTGCCGCGCACGAGCTTCTTCTCCGGCCGCGACTTCGTGATCTCCTCGAAGTCGAACCCCGACATCCGGCGGCGCCCCGCCGAGGTCGGCTTGTAGGTCTTGATGCCCATGGTTCTCTCCTCCGCCGCCCGCTACACCGACTCGAAGTACTCGATCTTGCTGCCCTCGGCGAGCGTCACGATCGCCTTCTTCCACGCGGGCCGCTGCACGCGCTTGCGGCCGAGCCGCGCGGGCTTGCCGCGCACGACCAGCGTCCGCACGCTCTGGACCTTGACGTCGAACAGCTTCTCCACGGCCAGCCGGATCTCGATCTTCGACGCCTCGGGCGCCACCTCGAACAGGTACTTGTTCATCCCCTCGCGCATCCGGTTCCCCTTCTCCGTGAGGATCAGGGGCCGGAGCAGCACCTTCTCCAGCGCCTTCATCGGTTCAGCCTCCCTCTCCCGCCGGCCTTGCCTTCGACGAGGCCGGCCGGGGCTTGCCCGTCCGGGTCGCCGGCCGCAGGGTCGCGGCGAGCGCCGAGACGCCGTCGCGGGTCACCAGCAGCCGGTCGGCCTTGAGCAGGTCGTACACGTTGAGCCCCTCGGGGGGCAGAAACACCGTCCGCGCCAGGTTGCGCGCGGCCCGGCGCAGCGCGGCGTTGGCGGCGGCGTCGCAGATCACCCCGCGGTCGACCTCGAAGCGCTCCAGCACTTCCGCCACCCGCCGCGTCTTCGCCTCGGCGAGTTCGAACCGGTCGAGCACGAACAGGCGGCCTTCCTGGCGGAAGAGCGAGAGCGCCGAGCGCAGGGCGGCGCGGCGCACCTGGCGCGGGGGCCGGAACGAGTAGTCGCGCGGGACCGGCGCCTTGGTCCGTCCGCCGCCGCGCGCGATCGGGGCCCGGCGCGCCCCGTGCCGCGCCCGGCCCGTGCCCTTCTGCCGGTACAGCTTGCGTGTCGAGCCGCGGACGGCGGCGCGCTCCTTGGCGTAGTGCGTGCCGGCCCGCCGCCCCGCCAGTTGCGCCCGCACCACCTCGTGCAGCAGGTGCGGCTTGACCTCGGCCGCGAACACCGCCTCGTCGAGATCGATCTCCCCGACCTTCTTGCGCTCGATGTCGTAGACGTCCACCTTCGGCATGGTCCACCTCGCTACTTGATCTCGACGTCCACGCCGGCGGACAGGTCGAGCTTCATCAGCGCATCGATCGTCTGGCTCGTCGGTTCGAGGATGTCGATCAGCCGCTTGTGCGTTCGGATCTCGAACTGCTCGCGCGACTTCTTGTCCACGTGCGGCCCGCGCAGCACCGTGAAACGGTTGATCTGCGTGGGCAGCGGGATCGGTCCCGCCACCCGCGCCCCGCTCTGCAACGCGGTGTCGACGATCTCCTTGGCGGAGTTGTCGAGCAACCGGTGGTCGTAGGCCTTGAGTCGGATCCGGATCTTGTTGGCCATGGATTCTCCCTCTTCCTCGACCGTTCCTCGCGCCCGCCGCCCTCCCGGCGGCCGGGCCTCACAAGCCGCCCCGCACCTGCGCGACGACCCGGCTCGACACGCTGGCCGGCACGGGTTCGTACTGCGCGAACTGCATCGTGTACGTCGCCCGGCCCTGCGAGCGGCTGCGCAGGTCGGTCGCGTACCCGAACATCCCCGACAACGGCACCAGCGCATCGACCAGCCGCAGGTCGCCGCGCTGCCGCATCCCCGCCACGCGCCCGCGGCGCGCCTTGAGATCCCCCAGCACGTCCCCCAGCGCCGCCTCCGGCGTCACCACCTCGACCGACATCACCGGCTCGAGCAGCACGGGCTGCGCCCGCGGCGCCCCGTCCCGCACCGCGATGCTCGCCGCGGCATGGAAAGCCATCTCCGTCGAATCGGTGTCGTGGCAGGAGCCGCCGAGCAGCGTGACGGCGACATCGACCATCGGGTAGCCGGCCAGCGGCCCCGCCCCCAGCGCGTCCCGCACCCCGCGCTCGACCGCCGTCAGGAACGCTCCCGGGACCTCGGACGGAGGCGCCAGGTTGCGGAACGCGATCCCCCGGCCGGTCCCGTTCGGCTCCAGGCGCAGCCGGACGTGGCCGTACTGCCCCTTGCCCGCCGCCTGCCGCACGAACCGCCCCTCGGACTCCACCGCCGCCGAGACCGTCTCCTTGTACGCCACCTGCGGGCGGCCGGTATTCACCTGCACCCGGAACTCCCGCCGGAGCCGCTCGACCAGCACCTCGAGGTGCAGTTCGCCCATTCCCCACAGCAGCGTCTGCCCGGTCTCCCCATCGACCCGCACCTGGAACGACGGGTCCTCGAGCTGGAGCTTGCCGAGCGCCGCACCGAGCCGCTCCTCGTCGTCCTTGGTCTTGGGCTCGACCGCGACGGAGATCACCGGCTCGGGGAAGGGGATCGGGTCGAGCAGCAGCGGGTGCTTGTCGTCGGAGAGGGTGTCGCCGGTGCCGGTGAAGCGCAGCCCGACGGCGGCCACGATCTGCCCGGCGGAGGCTTCCCGGACCTCCTCGCGCTTGTTGGCGTGCAGCCGCACCAGCTTGCCCAGCCGCTCGTGCTTCGCCTTCGTCGCGTTGTAGACGTTCTGGCCGGTCCGGAACGCGCCGGAGTAGAGGCGCAGCCAGGTCAGGGTGCCGGCGAACTGGTCGGCGGTGACCTTGAAGGCCAGCGCCGCCAGCGGTCCATCGACCGACGCCTCGCGCCGTTCCTTGCGCGCCTTGTCGCGATCGGGATGGACACCCTCGACGGGCGGCATGTCCAGCGGGGACGGGAGGAAATCGACGATCGCGTCGATCAGCGGCTGGACTCCCTTGTTGCGCAGCGCCGCGCCGCACAGGACCGGCACGCCCCGGCCGGTGATCGTCAGCTTGCGCAGCGCGCGCAACAGCGCCGCCTCGTCCGGCGACCGGCCCTCGACGTAGGCCGCCATCACCTCGTCGTCGACCTCGCCGCACGCCTCCACCAGTTCCTGCCGCGCCTGTTCGACCGCCGCCCGGTCCGCTTCCGGCACCTCCTCGACGTGGAACTCCGCGCCCTGCGTCTCGTCGTGCCAGACGATCCGTCGCCGGCGCAGCAGGTCGTACACTCCGCGGAACTCCTCGGCCGATCCCGAGGGGAGTTGCAGCAGGACGGGGCGCGCGCCGAGCCGCTCGCGGATCGACTGCACCGCGTCGGGAAAACTCGCCCCCAGCCGGTCCATCTTGTTGATGAACGCGATCCGCGGCACGCCGTACCGGTCGGCCTGCCGCCAGACCGTCTCGCTCTGCGGCTCCACGCCGCCCACGGCGCAGAACACCGCCACCATCCCGTCCAGCACCCGCAGGCACCGCTCGACCTCAATCGTGAAATCGACGTGCCCCGGAGTATCGATGATGTTGATCCGATGGTCCCGCCAGAAGCAGGTCGTGGCGGCGGAGGTGATCGTGATCCCGCGCTCCTGCTCCTGGTCCATCCAGTCCATCTGGGTCGTGCCGTCGTCGACGTCGCCCATCCGGTGGATCAGACCGGTGTAATACAGGATGCGCTCGGTGGTCGTGGTCTTGCCGGCGTCGATGTGCGCGGCGATGCCGATGTTGCGCACGCGCGAAAGTGGCGTCTCGCGAGCCATCGTCCCACGCACACCCCAGCCTGAGAGAGAACGAGCCGGAGCGCCCCTGCGCCCCGGCGCCGGCCTCCGGCCGGCCCGCTCAACCGGATCTCTCCCCGGACTCCTCTACCACCGGTAGTGCGCGAAGGCCTTGTTGGCCTCCGCCATCCGGTGCGTATCCTCGCACTTCTTCACCGAGTTGCCGCGGCCGGCCGCCGCATCGACCAGCTCGGCCGCCAGCTTCTCCCGCATCGTCTTCTCGCCGCGCTCCTTGGAGTAGGTCTTGATCCAGCGCATCGCCAAGGCCAGCGCCCGGTCCGAACGAACCTCGACCGGCACCTGGTACGTCGCCCCGCCCACGCGCCGCGACCGCACCTCGACCTTGGGCTGCACGTTGCCGATCGCCCGGCGGAACACGTCCAGCGGGTTCTCCTTGAACCGGTTCTTGATGATGTCGAACGCGTCGTAGACCACGGTCTCGGCCGTCGATTTCTTGCCCCGCAGCATCAGCGCGTTGATGAACTTCGCCACCACCACGTCGCCGTACCGCGTATCCGGCACCACCTCGCGCTTCTGCACCAGCCTGCGCCTGGGCATGACCTACCTCGCTCCTCAGGCCTGCGCCGTCTTCGGCCGCTTGGCCCCGTACTTGCTCCGCCCCTGGCGCCGGTTCGCCACCCCCTCCGTCCCCAGCGTGCCGCGGATGATGTGGTAGCGCACCCCCGGCAGGTCCTTCACCCGGCCGCCGCGGATCAGCACCACCGAGTGCTCCTGCAGGTTGTGTCCCTCGCCCGGGATGTACGCCGTGACTTCCATCCCGTTGGACAACCGCACGCGGGCCACCTTGCGCAACGCCGAGTTCGGCTTCTTCGGCGTGCAGGTGTAGACGCGGAAACAGACGCCGCGCTTCTGCGGGCAGGCCTTGAGCGCCGGGACCTTGTTCCGGAACTTCTGGACTTCCCGCCGCCGGGACACGAGTTGGTTCATCGTCGGCATCGGTCGGTTTCCTCTCCCAAGCCCCCCGCGCAACACCCGGCGCCCGCACTCCCGGCAACCCGGCCCCGCGAAGCGGGAAGCGTATCCTATCCGCCGAGGACCGACTGTCAAGGGATTTTCCCTGCCGCGGTCTCTCACCCCGGCGGGCGGGGGCCGCGCCGAACCCGCCGGCGGACGTCCGAGGATCCGCTGCGCCGGTGCGTCTCCATCCACGGAGCGACCGCGCGGCCGCCGTGTTCCTGCCCGGTCCGCGGCGCTCGGGTCACGCGCGACGTGCAGCCCCTGCCCGCCGCAGCGGGGCATCGCGGCGCCCCCGAACTTCGCCGCAAGCCCGCGCGACGGCGCAGCCCAGGGGGTCGTCCGGACGCCCTGCAGCCGACGCGCGGCACCGGCCCGCGCGCCCCCCTCGGGGTTCCCCCGAGCGGTGCGACGGACCTGGCGGGAGCACTTGCTTGCGGCTTCGCCCCCCCCCCGCTCGCGCTCCGCGGCGCGGAGCAATCACGCCGGCGCCGCCGATGATGGCGCAGCTGCCGGTATTCCCAGGACCGGGGCCGCCCCGCGATCGTGGGGGTTCTGCCGGCATCGCCGACACCCGGTGGTGATCCGACCCGGGGCGGCCGCGGCGGAGGGGTCGCGCTCCCCGGTCGGCGCCGGGAAGAAAATGCCCCGGCCCGCGGTTCGTGGTATAAGCGGACCGGCCGCGGGCCGCTGGGAGGTCGGATGAATCGTCTCGCTGCGCTGGTCGGATCCGCGTTCGCCCTGGCGGGGTGCGGGGAAAAGTTCATCCCCAACACCGACGTCGAGGACACCGAGGACAACCGCAAGGTGATCGAGTACTGCGAGCAGTACCGTGTCGCCCTCGAGGCGCGCGACGTCGCGCGCCTGCTGTCGATGACGGCCGACGACTACTACGAGGACGGCGGCTCGCCGTCCGGCGAGGACGACTACGACCGCGCGGGGCTGGCGGAGCGTCTGCGCACGCGGTTCCAGCGCGTGGAGGCGGTGCGCTACGACATCCGCTACCGGCGCGTGGTCTACTTCCCGGACCGCGTGGAGGTCTACTACTCGTACTACGGCCGCTTCCAGGTGGCCGGCCAGACGGCCGGCGAGTCGCTGTGGTTCAGCGAGGTGGGCGACAATCGCCTGGTGCTCGCCCGCGTGCCCGACGGATTCAAGATCCTGAGCGGTCTGTGATGCTCGACCGCCTGCGCTCCCGGCTGGGTCGCCTCGAGCCGGCGCACTGGGTCGCGCTGGGCGCCGCGCTGCTGCTCCTGCCCGGCCTCGGCCGCCGCCCGACGCTCGAGCCGTGGGAGCGTCTGCACGCCGGGATCGCGGCGCAGATGGCGGAGGACGGCGTGGGCAACGCGTTCGGCCCCGTCGCCGGCGACGAGTTCTATCTCGAACGACCCCCGGCGGCGTACTGGGCCGGCGCCCTGGCCGCGGCCGTCTTCGGGCCGACGCCGTTCGCGGCGCGCCTGCCGGCCGCGCTGGCGGGCATCGCGCTGCTCTGGGCCGTGTTCGTCCTGGTGCGCCGCGCCCGCGGCGCCGGCACCGCCGCCCTGGCCGCCGGCGTCGCGGCGACCACTCCGCTGTGGATGCTGCTCCAGCGCAGCGCACTGCCCGAGGCGCCGGCGCTGGCGGCTTCCGGTGCGGCGGCGCTGGCGCTGCTCCTCGCGGCGGTCGACCCCGCCGCCCCGCGCCGGATCGCCCGGGTCGGCTGGGGACTGCTCGGCCTGTCGTTCGGCCTCGGCGGCCTGCCCGCCGCCCTCCCGCCGCTGCTCGCCGTCGCCGTCGCCGCCGCCGTCGGGAGCGGACGCTCGACCGGCGTCGCCCGGTCGCGCCCGACCGCCGGCCTCGCGGGAGCGCTCGCCGTGGCGGCCGCCCTGTGCGTCCCGGCGCTGGCGATCCACGGCCCCGACGCCTGGCGCGCCTTCCTGCGACCCGACGTCGCCGAGGAGAGCCCCGCGACCGACGAGAAGATCGAGGCGAAGAAGCCGGACGACCGCATGGGGTTCGACGCGGACCTCGAGGCGCTGGCCTGGGGCGCCTTCCCGTGGAGCGCCCTGGTCCCCGCCGCCGTCGTGGGCCTGGCGCTGCGCCGGCGCCGCGACGACCGCGCCGCCGCGAATGCCGCGCCGCAGGACGACCCGGGCGCGACCGGGGATCGGCCGGCGGATCGGGCTGCGTCGCCGCCGGCGACCGCGGTCGACGACGAGGCGGAGCGGCGCGGGCGCGACTTCGAGTTCGGCGTGCTGGCCTGGGCCGTCGCCGCCTGGGGCACCACCTCGCTGCTCGGCGACCGGTTCCACCACGACCCGTTCGGCGCGCTGCTGCCGCTGGCGGTGGTCGTCGGCCTGTACCTGGGCCGGAAGGTCGAGGGCGGGTGGTCGGCGGTCGAGGCGGCGCTGCTGCTGGCCGGCGCGGGCCTGCTGCTGACGTTCCACCGCGACGTGGCGGGCGGGCCGCGGCTGTCGCTGCTGGCGGCGTATTTCTCGGCCGACCGCGTACTGTCGCTGCAACCTCCCGCCTGGATCGGACGCGTCGCGCTGCTCGGCACCGGGGCCGCGGTCGGCCTCGCCCTGCTTTTGCGCCGCTGGCCCGGGTGGCTCGCGGCGGTCGCCGTCGCTGCCGCGCTCGCCTGGACCGTCGCCGTCCTGCACCTCGTCGTGCCGCCCGCGATCTGACCGGATGCGCCGCCGGATCGCGGGCTCCGGCCGCGCCGGAGACCCGACCGGGTCGCGGCACCGGGCCGGGGCCGCTTCCGGCGCGGGATCTCACCGCGCCAGGACCGCGCGCGCGATCACGACCAGGAAGACGATCGCGATCGCCAGCGCCACGACGAACACGATGCGCCGGTTGCGTCGCAGCGTGTCCCGCGGCGTCGCCGCGCGCCGCAACTCCCGCTCGGCGAGCGCGACGATCCGATCGAGCGCCGCGCGGGCGCGCGCGCCCCGCTCCGCGTCCCCCGCCAGCGGCCGGTAGCGCGCGGCGGCCAGGTCGAGCGATCCGTCCCGCGCACACCGCTCGAGAAACAGCGCATGCCGTCCGGGGTCGTCCCACGCGGCCAGCACCCGTTCCCACTCCGCGGCGAGCTCGGCGGGAAGCACGGTCGCCTTCGCGAAACGATCGTGATGACGACGCGCCAGCCCGCAGCGTCCGCACGCCTCGGCGCCGCCGAGTTCCCCGCCGCAGCGGGGACACCGGTCGGCGGAGCCGGGAGCGACGAGCCGGGCGGGGCCGTCCGGGGCCTCGGGACCATCCTCGCGGGCGCGGCCGACCTGCGCCTGGGCGCCGGAGCCGGGAGCGCACCGGTTCCCGGCCTGCGGAACGCTGAACTGAGCGTCCGTTCCGGGGTCGTCTTCCACAGATTTCCCACCATTACCCACTTGTAGTATCTCCCTGAATCAACAAAAAGAACTTGACCTCGCTCCTGGCAAGAGCGTACCTTTTGTCAACACCGTGGCCCCCGGTGGATCTTTGTGGGCCTGATGGGATCGCGGCGTCATGTTCCACGGCCAGGTACGCACGAGTGTCGACCATAAGGGCCGTACGAGCGTCCCGTCAAACTTCCGGACGGAGTTGACCGACGCGGCGGACCGCAGCTTCGCGCTGGCGATGTCGCTCGACCCGTGCCTCGTCGCCTATCCCGCGGCGCGTTGGCGGGAGTTCGGCGAACGGTTGGCGGGGTCGGCGGCGGAGCACGATGCGACGGCGCGCGCGGCGCGGCGGTGGTATCTGGGCGGAGCGTTCAGCTTGACGCTGGACGGGCACGGGCGCGTGCTGTTGCCCCCGGCGTTGCGCGACTGGGCGGGGGTCGGCAAGGAAGTGGTCTGGGTGGGGGTGGGGGATCATCTCGAGGTCTGGGATCCGGTGCGTTTCGCGGAAACGCAGCGGCGGGTGCTGGACGATCCGGCGGCGGTGGCGAAGGCGTTGGCGGACAAGGGCCTGTAGCCCGGGTGGCGGGCCTGCGGGCCGACGGGGGTCGGGGGCGGTGGCGATTCCGGTCGAACATGTTCCGGTGATGCTGGATCGCGTGCTCGCGCATCTCGACCCGCGTCCCGGCCGGGGGGCGGACGGCGGGCCGCGCGTGTACGTCGATGCCACGACCGGGCTCGGCGGCCATGCCGAGGCGATCCTGGTGCAGTCCGGGCCGGACGGTCGGCTGATCGGTATCGACCGCGACCCGGCGGCCCTGGAGGTCGCGTGGGGGCGCCTGGCGAAGTTCGGGGAGCGCTGTCGTCTCGTCCACGGCGATTTCGCCGACCTCCCGGCGATCCTCGAACGCGAGGGAGTCACGGCGATCGACGGACTGCTCGCCGACCTCGGGCTCTCCTCGGCGCAGTTCGCCGACGCCGATCGCGGCTTCGCCCTCCAGCTCAACGGACCGCTCGATATGCGCATGGACCCGACCCGTCCCGGCACCGCCGCCGACCTGCTCGACACGCTCGGCGAGGAGCGCCTCGCCGAGGCGCTCGGGCGGCTGGGCGGCGAACGCTACGGCTTGCGCGTGGCGCGGGTGCTGTTGCGGCGTCGTCGCGAAGGCCGCCTGCGCACCACGCTGGACCTGCGCGCGGCGGTCCACGCCGCGCTGGGCCGGGGCCGCGCCGGACGGGTCGATGCCGCCACCCGCACGTTCCAGGCGTTGCGGATGCTGGTCAACCGCGAGGAGGAGGCGTTGCGGGCGCTGCTCGCCGCTTTCCCGCGGCTCCTGCGGCCGGGCGCCCGCGCGGTCGTGCTGTCGTTCCATTCGGGCGAGGACCGGCTGGTCAAGCAGGCCTTTCGCGAGCTGGCGCGCGACACCTCGCCGGTGCCGGTGCGGCTGCTCACGCGGCGGCCCGAGCGGCCGGGGCGGGAGGAGGTCCGCGCCAATCCGCGGGCGCGGTCGGCCCGGTTGCGCGCGGTCGAGCGGGTGGGGGAGGCGGCGTGATGCAGAACGTGCCCCGCCGCGCCGCCGCCCCCGACGTCCGGCCCCCCGCCGCCCCCGCCTGTCCGGCCCGGCGTTTCTTCGCCTACTGGCTGCTCGCCCTGACCGCGGCCGTCGCCGCCTTCGCCAGCCACATCTACATCCGGCACCGCGTCGTCGAGCTCGGCTACGCCCTCGGCCAGGAACGCTCACTGCGCGCGCGGATGGAGAACGAGCGCCGCGATCTGGAGCTCGAGCTGGCCGCGATGGAAGCCCCGGGCGACCTGGCGCGCATCGCCCGCGACGTGCTGGGGCTCGACGTCCCGCGGGACGACCAGTTGTGGACGGTCGGATCGGAGGCGACGGCGGAGCCGGTGTCGGGCGAGCCGGCGGAGCCCGCGCTGGTCCTGCGTCCGGCGCCCGGCGGGCTGCCGCCGGAGCCGGCGGCGGAGCCGTCCCCGCCGCCCGCGGCCCCGGCGCCCGTCGCGGAGGGGGCGCCATGACCGCCGCCCGCGCCTCGACGCGCCCGCCGGCGACGGTCCCCGGCCGCTGGGCCGGGCTGCGGCGCTGGCTGCGCGGCGACGACCCGACGACCGCCTCGGACGCGCTCTGGCGCCGCCGCGCGCGCTCCCGCATGCTCGCCGTCGCCGCGTTCCTCGGCGTGGCCCTCGGCTGGCTCGCCGTCCGCGCGGCCGAACTGCAGATCCGCTACGCGCCCACCCTCCGGGCGTACGCCGACGAGCAGCACTGGCGCGAGTTCTCGCCGCCCGTCTGGCGCGGGCCGATCGTCGACCGCAACGGGATGCCGCTGGCGCTCACCGTCGAGGTCGATTCGGTGTTCGCCAACCCGTCCGAGGTGCGCGACCCGGAGGAAACGGCGACCCGCCTGGCCCCGGTGCTGGGCCTCGACGCCCGCCAGCTCGCGCTGCGGCTGCGCCGCGACGCGCGCTTCGTGTGGCTCAAGCGGCTGGTCACTCCGGCCGAGGCGCGGGCGGTGCGGGAACTCGGGCTGGACGGGATCCAGACCACGCGCGAACCGCAGCGCTTCTACCCGGGCCGCCAGCTCGCCGGGCACCTCGTCGGCTTCGTCGGCTACGACTCCCGCGGCCTGGACGGCCTCGAACACGAATACGACGCGGTACTGCGCAGCGAGCCGCGGGTGCTGCGCGGCGTGCGCGACGCGCGCGGCCGGCTGGTGTTCAGCGACGGGCTCGGACAGGTCGAGGCGCCCCAGGGCCAGCGGGTCGAACTCGCGATCGACCGGACGATCCAGTACATCGCCGAACAGGAGTTGCAGGCGGCGCTGGCGGCGTTCGAGGGGCGGGCGGCCTCCGTCGTCGTGATGGACCCGCGCACCGGGGAAGTGCTCGCCCTCGCCAGCGCCCCTGCCTTCGACCCCAACCGCTACGCCGACGCCGACGCCGACGCCCGCCGCAACCGGGCGATCACCGACCGCTACGAGCCCGGCTCGACGCTCAAGATGTTCGCCATCGCCGCCCTCCTCGACGCCGGCCTCGTCGGGCCCGAGGAACAGGTCTACTGCGAGGACGGGATCTACCGGATCGGGGACTACAAGATCCGCGACGCGCACCGCAACGGCTGGCTCTCCCTCACCCAGTGCCTCCAGCGCTCGAGCAACGTCTGCCTCGCCAAGCTGGCCGGCGTCCTCGGGCGCCAGCGCCTCTACGAGGCGCTCCGCCGGTTCGGCTTCGGGGAGCGGACCGGCATCCCCGTGCCGGGCGAGACCGGCGGTCTGCTCCGGCACTACGGCAAGTGGTACGACGTGGATCTCGCGGCGATCTCCTTCGGCCAGGGGATCAGCGTCTCCAACCTCCAGCTCGCCACCGCCGTCTCCGCGCTGGCCAACGGCGGCACCCTGATGCGGCCGATCGTCGTGCGCCGCGTGATCGGCGCGGACGGACGGCTGGTGGCCGAGTATCCGCCCACCGTCCGGCGGCGGGTGGTTTCCGAGCGCACGGCGCGGCTGCTGGCGAGCATGCTGATTTCCGTGACCGAGGAGGGCGGCACCGGGACGGAAGCCGCGGTGGCCGGTTTCGACGTGGCCGGCAAGACCGGCACCGCGCAGAAGGCCGACCTGCGCGGCGGCGGCTACGCCGAGGGCAAGTGGACCGCCTCCTTCGTCGGCTTCGTCCCGGCCGAGGACCCGCGGCTGGTGATCAGCGTCGCCGTCGATGAACCGCTGGTCAACCACTACGGCGGCATCGTCGCCGCGCCGGTGTTCCGCCGCATCGCCGAGCGCAGCCTGCGCTACCTCGGGGTGCCCCCGACCCGGCCCAAGGCTGCGGCCGGCGACGCGACCGCCGCCGGCCCCGACGCGCCCGCCGGCGGCGCCCTGACCGTCGCCGGCGTCCCGCTCGCTCTGCCGGCGCCCGGGCAGGTCGAGGTGCCGGACTTCGCCGGCGAGACGATCCGCTCCGCCCTCGCGATCGCGCGCCGCGCGGGCCTCGAACTCGTCGTCCGCGGCGCGGGACTGGGCGTCACCCAGTCGCCCCGGCCCGGCACCGGCCTCGCCCCCGGCGGGACGGTCACGGTCGAATTCGAACTGCCGCAGGGAGGCGCGCCGTGATCCCCCTGCGCGAGCTGCTCGCCGGAACACCCGTGCTGGCCGTGCACGGCGACCCGCGGACGCCGATCGCCTCTCTCGTGCTCGACAGCCGCGCCGCCGCGCCGGGCGCCTGCTTCCTCGCCCTGCCCGGCACGCGCGCCGATGGCGCCGCCTTCGCCGCCGACGCCGTCGCCCGCGGCGCGGCGGCCGTGGTCGCCGCCGCCGACCCCGACCCCGCGCTCGCCGGACGCGCCGTCTGGGTCCGCGTCGCCGACGCCGTCGCCGCGGCGGCCGCCGTCGCCGCCAACTTCCACGGCCGCCCCTTCGAGCGCCTCGTGCTGCTCGGCGTCACCGGCACCAACGGCAAGACCACCACGACCTGGCTGCTCGAAGCCGCCCTGGCCGCCGCGGGCCACCGCCCGGCCGTCCTCGGCACGATCGGGGTCCGCTACGCCGGCCGGACCGAGCCGGCGACGCACACCACCCCCGACGCCCCGGCGCTCCACGCCGTCGCCGCCCGGATGGTCGCCGCGGGCGTCACCCACCTGGCGATGGAAGTCTCCTCCCACGCCCTGGCTCTCGGACGCGTGACCGGCCTCCGCTTCCGCGGCGCCGCGTTCACCAACCTGACCCAGGACCACCTCGACTTCCACCCGACGTTCGAGGACTACGCCGCCGCCAAGCTGCGCCTGTTCCGCGAACACCTCGCCCCCGACGCGCTGGCCGTCGTCGCCCTCGACGACCCCCGCGCCGACCGCTTCGCCGAGGCGGCGCGGACGGCCGGCGCGCGGGTCGTCCGCTTCTCCACGCGTCCCGGAGCCGCGGCGGACCTCGCCGTCGAGCGGGCCACATACGCGGCCGACGGGACGCGCGCCGCGCTGCGCTGTTTCGGCGAGCGGATCGACGCCGAGATCCAGACGATCGGCGAGCACAACTTGGCCAACTTCCTCACCGCCGTCGGCCTGGCCCGCGCCGCCGGCGTCGCCCTCGACGTCGCCGTCCGCGGCGCCGCCGGCGTGCGCAACGTCCCGGGACGCCTCGAGCGCGTGCCGGTGCGGGCCGGCATCGATGCGTTCGTCGACTACTCCCACACCCCCGACGCGCTCGGGCACGCCGTCGCCACGCTGCATCCGCTGTGCCGCGGCCGTCTGTGGGTCGTCTTCGGCTGCGGCGGCGACCGCGACCGGACCAAGCGTCCGCTGATGGGTCGCGCCGCCGCGGCCGCCGACCGCGTGATCGTCACCAGCGACAATCCGCGGACCGAGGATCCCGAGGCGATTCTCGACCAGATCGAACCGGGGCTGCGCGAGGCGGGCCTGGCGCGCGTCGCGCTGCGGGAGCTGGGCGCGGCCGGCCGCGCCTACGCGCGCGAGCCGGATCGGCGCGCGGCGATCGCCGCCGCCGTCGCCCAGGCCCGCCCCGGAGACCTGATCCTCGTGGCCGGCAAGGGACACGAGGACTACCAGATCGTCGGCCGCGAGAAGCGGCACTTCGACGATCGCGAGGAGGTGCGCCGGGCGGCCGCGGCGCCGCCCGCCTGAGGGCTTCCTGGAGGAAGATCGTCGGGCGTCCCGAACGTCCGCGCTCGGCAGAGCCGCACGGCGAGTTCCGTGGGTTGGTTTCCGGGCCGGGGTTGGTGGAGTCGGTGGGAGCAGGGCCGGACGGATGGGGCACGGACGGTGCAAAACGAAGCGGCGACGCGAGTCCGGGAGGGGACCTGAAGGAGCACGGGGAGGTAGCCGAGGGGACCGCAACCAACGGTCCCGCCCGTGCAGGTCTCACAGCCGCGGACGAGTCGGACGACGCCCGACGATCCTCACCCGGGAAGCCGAACGCGCACCGCGGCGGCGACGCCGCGCGGCTCGAGCGCCACGCACGCGGGGCGGAGCGCGCGGCGCACGACCCTGACGACCTCCCGACGCCGGCCGATCCCTCCCGACTGCCGGCGATCCTCGGCTGCCGGCTGGACCGCGTGGTGCGGCTGGCGGACGGACGGATCGTCGCGGTGGTCGACGCCGTGGACGAGGTGACGCGCGCGGCGGCCGAGTCGTGCGGCGCGGTGGCGGTGCCGCGTGCGGCGGTGGAGCCGCTCTCGCTGCTGGGCGACGCCTCGCCGTTCGCGCAAGCCAAGCTCGTGGCGACGGGCCTGGCCGCGGAGCGCGACGCCGAGGCCGAGCGTCGACAGGCGACCGCCGTCCTGGCCCGGCGCAAGCTCCGGGCGGCGGAGGCGATGCTCGGGGCGGAGCTGCCGGCCGAGGCGATCGCGGCGGCGCGGGACGCCATGGTGGCCGCGGTGAGCGGGCTCGCGGCGGCCGGGGAGCCGGAGCTGCCGGCCGCGCGCCTGCTCTTCGAAATCCTCGTGCCGGCGGGCCGGCTCACGCTGGAACAGGCGGCGCTGGTGGCGAAGGCCGACGGTCTGGCGCGGGCCTACGGCAGCGCGGCCGTTCCCCCTCCGGCGGTCGTCGCGCAGTCGGTCCTCGAGGATGCCCGCCGGGTCGTGGACGGCCTGACGCCGTGAATCCCGGCGCGGCCTCGTGGTGGCCGCGCCGCCGGCCGTGCGCCGGCCGCCCGCCGCCGAGCCTCCGACCGGCTCTGCGCTGGTGAACCCGCCCGCATCGCCTGCTGCCGATGCGGCCGATCGTCTCAGACGGTCTTTCCCCCATCGACCACCAGCACCTCGCCCGTAACGTAGCGCGCGGCGTCCGAGGCCAGGAACAGCACCGCGGGGACGATCTCGGCGGGGACCGCGGCGCGGCCGAGCGGCACGTCGGCCAGCGCCATCCGCCGGACGTCGGGGTCGCCGAGGATCGCCTTCGAGAAGTCGGTGTCGACCAGCCCGGGGGCGACGGCGTTGACCCGCACCGCCGGCGCCAGCTCGCGGGCCAGCGTGCGCGTCAGGTGGATCAGCGCCGCCTTCGAGATCCCGTAGATCCCGAGCCCCGGCATCGGCCGCAGGCCGGCCACCGAGGCGACGTTGACGATCGCTCCCCCGCCCTGCGCGACCATCCGCTCGCAGGCCGCGCGACACAGCACGAACGGACCCCGCACGTTGACCTCGAAGATCTTGTCCCACGCCGCCTCGTCCGCCGCCACCGTCGGACCGAACACCGGGTTCGTCGCCGCGTTGTTGACCAGGACATCGATCCGGCCGCAACGCCGGACCGCCTCATCGATCAGCCTCCGCGCCTCGTCGGCGCGGCCCACGTGCGTCGGCACGACCAGCGCCCTGGCGCCCAGCGCCGTCGCCTCGGCGGCGACCGCCTCGAGCGGCGCCGGCTTGCGGCTGGCCAGCACCAGCTCGGCCCCTTCGCGGGCGAAGCCGAGCGCCAGTTCGCGCCCGATCCCGCGGCTCGCCCCCGTGATGACGACCACCTTGCCCCGCAACGCGCTGTCCATCGCCGTCCTCCTCGCGCCCGCCCCGGCGGGCCGGGACTCTCGTAGCACCACCGGCGGGGAAGACGCCAGCCGGGCGCGAGCGTCGCAATCCTCCACCCCCCGCGGGGGTGGACGACGACGGGGGATCTCTGCTCTTGCCCGCCCCGATTGCGAAGCGTATTCTTGTTCTGGTCGGACATTCCGGTTCTTGTGCGCGCCGACCGGGGAGGTGTGCATGAAACGGACGAAGGCGGTTTTCGCGGTCGCCGTGATCGTATCTGCCGTGGCGACATCCGGCATCGGCTGCCGTACCATGACGCTGACCGGGGGGGGGGGGGCTCCTCGCCGACTGGCTGAGCCCGGACCGTCCCTGGTCGCTGTACTCGCGTGACCATGGCGAGTACTCGCTGGTTGCTGACCGGCTCTACTCGCGTCCCGACATGCTCGAGAGCATCGAGCGCTTCTTCGGCGCGATTCGCGCCAGGATCGACGTGCTGAACGAGACCGTCTCCGTCTGGGCGGAGGCCGACGATGTCCTCGCCTCGGCCGGCCCCGGGCGCTCCCTCAGCCGGTGGGATGCGACGCTGGATGGAGATCCGATCTTCCAGGCCACCTTCGACGAGATCGATTCGGCGTACGGATATCTCTGCGAGCCCCGGCCCGGCGCGGGTTGTCGCGGCGCCGAACTGAGGTTGGGTTGCCCGCTGCCGCGGCCGTGTGCGCCGATGGCAGACCTTCGCGAAAAGCTGGAGGAGAATCTGCCCAGCGATACCGAGATCGGCGCGTTGTCGTTCACCCTGGCCGGTGTGCGTGCCCGATGGCTTCCACAGGAAGCGCCTCCGCCGGTGCTGGTCCTTACGTACAACATCATCCCCGACCTCGATATCATCTGGTACGGAAACATCTACGTTGACGTCCCGTGCTTCGTGTCGTGGTGGTTGGTTTCCTGGGATTTTCCGATCATTTTCCGCGTCGGGGACGACCACTGTTCGCGCGGGCCGTGTCCCGGGCCCGGCCTGAACGAGGGTCCGCCGAGGCGCGTCTGGGACGGCTTCTTCCCGGAAACACCGTATGCGGCTGCGTGGACCTCGAAGAACATGAGGATCGAGACCGCCTCCCCGGGTCTGCTTCCCGGACTTCGCGCGTCCCTTGACTCGGATCTCGAACTCAGGGTTCGAGCATGGGTGTACGTTGCGGCAATCGTCTTTCCCTACCTCTGGCCGTTGATTCAGGGTGTCGAGGAGGACCTGGACCGCGCAGAACGGTTGATCCACGGATCGCTCCAGACGTCCCTGTACCAGCTCCACAAAGCGGCGATCGCCTACCTGACGTTGTGGCTTCCCGAGAGCGGAACGGAGTTGATCACCGAGGACTTCTTCGATCTGCAGCGCGGATTGCCAGAGGAGCGCGCCCCGACCGTGGCGCTACGGTTCAGCGAGGCATCGGCCGGCGCGAGCAAGGCTTTCTGGGACATGCTCACGGCCCCGTTTGTTGCCGCCGACGAGGCCACGGGCGCCACGTTCGAGATCGTCGGCCTTTCCACCGCGGCCGACCCGACGACCGGTCAGCCATGCCTGATGTTCGAGGCGGTGAGCGATCTGGACTGTGACACCGTCCCGGACGATCTGGACGGTTGTCCGACCTACTGCAACACCACGGAGACCGTAGACTCGGACGGGGACACCATCTCCGATTTCTGCGACCTGTGCGCGTTTTCGCCCCGGGCCGATCTCGCTGGGGCGTTGCCCCGTCGCTCCTTCGACTACAACCGGGGCCCGGGCGACGGACCGGGCGTCGTCCGGGACTCCGACGGCGACGACGTGGGCGATCGTTGCGACCTGTGTCCGCGGATGTCGAGGTACGAGCTTCCCGGAGCGCCGCGAACCGCGGACGAGGCGACGATTCCCGCGGAAGGCGGCGCATCGACGAGCGCCGGCGGGACGCGCCCGCATGGCTACGATGCCGACCGGGACGGGATCGGCGACCGCTGCGACAACTGCCCGAACGATCCCAACCGCGACCAGTGGAACTGCAACGCCGCCGACGAGCTGTTCTGGGGCATCCTCGCCGAGCCGCCCACGCCCGCCGCCAAGGGGATCGGCGACGCCTGCGACTGGAGGCCGTGCGTCGACTCGTGCGGCGTCGCCTCCGTGGAAGGGAAGGTCGAACCCGAGATCGATGTCCCCTCCGACAGGGACGAGCGCTGGTTCCTCCCGACCGACGAGGAGCCGCTCACGGCCTTCGTCTGCCCCGTCGGCTCCGTTTCGGACGTGGACCGCAGGACCGCGACCCTGCGCACCACGATCCGTGGATGCTACTGCGACCGGGCCGAGTACCGGAGCGCCGAGGCCGGAACGAACACCGCATGTTTCGACACTCATTGCCGTGACAACGGGGACCCCGGCGGACGCTGGACCGACGCGGCCTTCGACACGCGGGCGGGCGAGTTCGTCGAGTACACCTACTCGCGGGCCTACTCCCGGGAACCGGCGCTCGGCCTGGCCGGACGGCGTTTCGACCGGTCCGGGTTGCACGAGTACTACCGGCCGGCCGGAAGCACGGAGTCGACCGATCGCGTGACCGAACAGGAGTGGAACTGGATCAGCCAGCCCGAGTTCCCGGCCGGTATGAAGTACGTCCGGATGTGGTTCAAGCCTGCCGCAACGCCAGGCCGCTTCGACGGATATGCCCGCCGCGTCGGAAACACGTACTCGGGCTGGAAATGGGTGAATCCGGTCGGGGCCCCGCTGCCGCCCGGCGCCCGGGAGCCGCCGCCGGTCGGCGGCGGGGTGAGCATCACCTCGCCGTGGGTGTTCGACGAGGACGGCAGGTTCTCGACGGTTTCGAGCCCGTTGCTCGACCTGCTCGAGCGGTGGTGCTACGCGGCCGGCTGCTGGGGTTGGCCGGACCGGCTGTTCTTCGACGATCAGCCCGACACGAACGCGGTGGGTCTCGCGGTCAGCGGGTTCGACCCGTCCTCCGACCGGCTCTCCTGGGTCACCGGCACGAAGCTCGCGCCGGGGGCCGTCTTCGACCTCCGCGACTTCGCGGCGGCGTTCGCCTACGACGCCAACCGCGAGCCGAACCGCTTCTGGACGTTCGGCGGCCGGGACGCCGCCGGACTTGCGACGGACCAGATGTGGGCCGCGCAGCTCGCGGTCGTCGACGAGCTGGGGACCAAGACTTACGTCGGTCCCGAAGGGCTGCTCGTGCCGCTCTCGAACGGCCCGCTGCCGGAGGGGACGACGGCCTTCTTCGAGGCGGCTCCGGTCCGGGCGAGCGGTGTGTGGCCTTCGGAGCGCTTCGGGGCGACCCTGGTTTGCGCCGGAACGTCCGGGTCTCCGGCGACGACACCGGGCTGGACCTGCGACGGCTTCTGCCCGAACGTCGACGTGGCGCTCGGTCTCGAGGTGCCTCCGGACGGCACGACCCGCGCGGCGGGTCGACTGCTGCTGGTCGGCGGCGAGGCGTCGACCGGTCCGCTGGACGACATCTGGGTCTACGACGAGCGCGCGACGTGGAAGCCGCCGTCGGACGTGAGCCCGGGCGAGACTGGCCCGTGGCCGTCGGGCTGGTCGCTGGCCGGCATCCTCCCGGGCGCCGGCGAGGGGTTGGCGCATGCGGGCAGCGTGCAGGTCGGACGGACCCTGTGGCTGGTGGGCGGGCGCAACCTGTTCGGGCCGACGGCCGACCTCTTCCGCATCGACCTCGACACCGGCCACGCGGAGCGATTCGCGGCGGGGGTCGGGGGACCGGCCCCGCGGATCGCGCCCGCGGTCGGGTACGACGGCCGGCGCAACGCGCTGGTCGTCTTCGGTGGCACCGACGCGAGCGGCCGGCCGCTCGCCGACCTCTGGTCGTTCGACCTGACCGGCGGGGTCTGGTCGCGCCTGGCGGCGCGGTGCGACGGGGCGGGTTGCCCGCCGGCGACGGGGCGCGAGACGTTGTATCTGCACCCGTTCACGCGCGACCCGACGGTGGTGGCGAACCGGACGACGGCGACGGCGACGAGCGTTTCGTGGACGCTGCGGGACGGGGTGTGGGAATCCGCGGCCGAGGGTCCGGGCGGTTCCGCCGACTGCGACGGGGACACGGCGCCGGAAGCGCTGTTCGGCGCGCGGTGCGCCACCGGTTCCGGCGGGTTTCCGGACTACGGCCGGCTGCGCTGCGCGGGCGGTCGGCTGGCCTGCCGCCCGCCGGCGGCGCCGGGCGCGGTCGCGTGGGAGCAGCGCGTGCCCGGCGTGCGGGCGCTCGTCCGGAACGACGCCAACGTCCTGGCGCTGGCGGGCAACCGGATCGAGGAATACCGCTTCGAGCCGGACGGGTATCCGGCGTTGGAACGAACGATCCGGCTGCGGCGGGCCGGCCACGACCTGACGGTCACGCCGCGCGCGATCGCGGTTGCCGACGACGGCGGTCTGTCGATCTACTCGGAACGGGACGGCGCATTCCTGGCGTCGGTGGAAGCGTGCGGGCGGGTGCGCCGGGTGTTCGCGGAGGGCAGCCGGGCGATCGCCGTCGGCCTGCGGTCGGTGCTGACGGTGGACCTGAGCGAACCCGCGCGTCCGGTGGTGCTCGGCCGGTTCCGTCTGGTTCCGCTGCGGGACCGCCTGGCCGTGCTGCCCTGCGGCGATTGCGGATGGCTCGATCGCGGCATCGACCGGCTCTGCGACGTGCTGGGCGCCTGCGGCGCGTTCGGCCGGTCGGCGGCGGCCTATGCCGACCACCGGCTGTTCGTCGAGCTGTTCGGCGTGCTGTACGTGCTCGAGTTCCGCGGCGGGGTGGTCCCGGAGGTCGCCGGCGCGGTTCCGATCGGCCTCGCCACCGAGCTGGTCGCCGAGGGACGGTTCGTCTACGCGAACCTGGCGGGCCGCCGGACGGCGGTGGCGGCGCGGACGGCCGACGGGGCGTGGGTGCGCGCGGGGGCGCACGACGTGCCGGTGTGGGTCGAAGGCGTGGTGGACGCGCGGCAATGGGCGGTCCGGGCGGACCGCGGGCGGCTCCAGGTCGCCCGAAGGCAATAGGCGATGGACGGCGTGGTTCGCCGGCTTCCCCTCGGGTTGATCGCTCTGGCCGTCGTGTCGTCGTCCTCGTGCGCCGGGTGTCCGGAGTCGGCGGGAAACGACGTCGCGGAGATGGTGCCGTGCACGTTCGGCTCCTGCGAGGCCCAATGCCGGTCGGCGGCCCTGTGCTACGGGAGTTGTTCCGGCGGGACATGTCACTGCGTGCCGTGCGGGACCGACACCGACGCGCGACCGGACGCCGATTCCGGCCGGGAGGACGGAACCGACGGCGCCGAAGCGGAGCACGTCGACGACGCGACGGCCGACGAGGGCCGCGACGTCGCCGGTTGCGAGTACCTCGTGCCAGGCGAGACCCGCGCCGGCGCGTCGCCCGGCGTGATGTGCCGCCGGTTGTCGGTGGATGAGGTAGAAGAGGGATTGCTGAGCCTGGCGGGCTTCGGGGATCGCATCGTGTTCAGCGGTGGGGACCCAGGGACCCCGCTGTGGGAGGTCCGGCTGTCCACCCGCTGTCTGACGCTCCTCGACGACGCGCGCACCCCGGAAGGCAACTGGGGAGTGACGAACGATCCCGCGATCGAGGCAGCGAAGGTCGCCTATGCCGCGGAATGGCGGCCCTCTTCGGACGTCAAGCACTGCGAGATCCGGATGATCGACCTGGAATCGGGAGAACGGCAGGTGTTCGCGTCGGGTGAGTCGCGAACGCTTCATTCCCAGACTTGTTGGATGGATTACCTCGCCCTGGAATATCCCTGGATCGTGTGGCGCGACGTGCGGGAGCATCCGCTCGGGGCGGGCCCCGAGACGGTCGGCCTGTACAGTTGGGACGCGGTGGCTCTGAACGCCGAGACGGGGGAGATCATCAACCTGAGCCTGGAACCGCTCACGGGTCGGCGGGTGTGGGGATCGGTCGTCAAGACGGACGTCGAGGGGGGCTGGGCGGTGTTCGATTCGGACTGGGGCGGGGACGGGACGGGGGAGCCGCTGACGCAAGAGATCGTGGCCGTCAACCTCGTGACGCGCGAGCGCCGGCAGATCACCGATGCACCGGGCCTCCAGTATTTCGCCACAGTCACGATGCCCTGGATCGCGTGGACCGATCTTCGCTGCTGTTGGCCGGATTGCAACTACATGAGCCCGTGTTCCAACGACATCTACGGCTACAACCTGGAGACGGGCGAGGAACACGCGCTGGTGGTGGCCGGCGACACGATGCAGGGCGACCAGGTCGACGGCGAGGGGCCGTGGCTGGCGTACGAAGACCAGCGGGGCGGCGATGACCCGACGCGCGACCGCGACCGAGAGCAGGACATCTTCGCGTTCCACCTGCCGACCCGGACCGAGATCCGCGTCACCGACTGGCCCGGCTACGAGACGACCCCGCGGGTCTACCGGCGCGAGGACGGCAGCTACGGCGCCCTTTTCGTCCAGGAAATCAGCTACCACTACGCGACGTACCGCCTGTGGGAGTGCGACCTGCCGGAGCCGGAGGAACCGTGACGCCGACACGCGCCGGCCGCCCGCGCATGGCCGTTGCCTGCTTGGCGTTCGCCGCCCTTGCGCCCATCCTGCCGGCCTGTTCCGAGGAACAAGCGCCCGCTCCTGCCGACGCGTCGGCCTGTCGCCCGAGCGAATCCTCCGACACCGCCGTGTTGTGCATCCGCAGCGTCAACATCGTCGCTCCATCCCCGTGGCTGGAACTCTACTCCTACGACGCCGATCAACGTCCCCTCACCCTCACCTTCACCGCGATCGGCTCGGAGAACGCGCGACTGTACATCCGCTGGGCGCAGGGGAGGGCCGCACCCTGCACGTATCTTGTCCCGTTCCGGGTCGACGCCGACGTGGGCGTGACGTGGAGCGGCGCCGACTTCCGTCAGGCCGACGGTGACACATTCGACCTGGCCGTCGAACCGTCGGACGACGGATCGCCCCCGCTGCTGTTCCTCCGCCGCGCGCGTCTGAGCGGCCAGCTTGCCGCGGACCGGTCGGCGATCGGCAGCTGGTCCGCCGACCGGGAACGATGGAGCAGCGGTGGCGTCATCCAGGGACTGATCACGGTCGCCGAGACTCGTTCCATCTGTATGCCCACCTTTTCTGGCGTCATCGACCCCTGCGGGGCGACACTCTGCGGTAACATCTCTCGCGACGACGGCGAGATCGGAAATCCCGCCGACGACTGCACGTCCGACCCGGCGACATGGTTCCGTCCTCCGGATGCCGATCTCGACGGCGAACCGGCCTGGATCTTGCGCGCGACCTACGCCGCCGAAGCGTGCAGCGTCGTCCCCTCGACCTCGCCCGGCGAGTAGTCGCCGGTGCACCGCCCGTCGTTGCCGATCCCCGTGTCGTTCCCGCGGAGCAACACACCTCCCTCTCCGTGCCTCCCCGCGGGATTCCCGCCCATTGCCGGCAAACCTTTGCCGGTCCCGGATGCCTGGCCTTGGATCCGCCGCCTCCCGGATCGCGCCCGCAGCGGCCGGCCGAGACTCTTGGAGCACCACCGGCGGGGAGGACGCCAGCCGGGCGCGAGCGTCGCGCCGACCGCCGTCCCCGACCGGCAACAGCGAGGAATCCTGCTCCGGCGTTCCGGGATCGGCGTTGGTGAAGATGTGCCATCCTGCGCCGCCGCCCCGGAGGCAGACGCCGAATCCCGGGCCGCGCCGGCCGAGCCGAGGTTCGGCGTACCCGACGGAAGTCTTGCGGTTTTCGACCAGACCGGCCGCTTGCCGCCGAGAGCTCTTTCGTGGCAGGATTCTGGCAAGATCCTGGAGGGCCATGAGGCGGGTGTGGTTCATCGTCCAGGCCGTCGGGCTGGCCGTGCTGGCGGTGGAGGGGTGCATCCTGTCGCCGCAACCTGACCCGCCCGGCATCGAGGATGCCGATCTGGACGGCGGGACGGCCCGCGACACGTCCGGCGATGCTGCGGCGGACGGCGCGCCGCCGCCCGAAGACGCGATCGGGGCCGACGGGGAGACGGGCGCCGACACCGAAGACGACGGCTTCTGGAACTTCGACGAGAGCTGCCCGACCGACCCCGCGGACGGGCCGACCGGCGAGGCGTGCGACGACGACGGCGACTGCGCGCCGGGCTTCGGTTGCGCGCAGGAGTACACCGCGGACGACAGGGAAGGAAACCCGTGGACCGACGTCCCCGGCGGCTACTGCCTGCCGGTGCCGGACCCGTCGGGCGACGCATGCGAGCCGGGACGCGACGAGACCTGTCCCGCGGGCGCCCGCTGCGTGCGCAGCGGCTCCTTCGGCTCGCCCGGCATCGCCCACTGCCTCGACGCCTGCTCGATCGGCTCGCTCGACGGCGCCCTGTACGGCGCGAACTGCGACTGCCGCGCGGGCTACCGCTGCGACCGCAGCACCGAGGTCTGCGTGCCGGGATGCACGGCGGACCACGAATGCTGCGCCGCCTGGCGCGACGAGAACGCCAACGGCGTGCGCGAGCTGTCTGAGTTGACCGAGGTCGAACGGTGCGCCGCGACGTGCGATCCGCACACCTTCGAGTGCGTCTACGCGGGCGACCCTGAGGCGCGCGTGGGCGACGCCTGCCGGCACGGGTCGGAATGCCCGGCCGACACGCGCTGCTGGCGCACCGCGCGGGCCGAACGCGAAGGGCTGCCCGGCGTCTGCCTCTTCGAGCGCTGCGACCTGCCGGGGCGCGCGTGTCCCGCGGGGTCGGTCTGCGTCCTCAAGGACCCCGGCACCGGATTCCCCTCGTTCTGCGCCCGCCCCTGCTCCACCGCCGCGGAGCCCGGCTCCCCGTTCGACGTCTGCGACCCCGCCACGACGTGCGTCCCGGCCCTCACGTCGGCCGAACCGCCGGACGACGGCGTCTGCCTGCCGCGCGTCTGACGCCCCGCCGCGACGTCCGCGACGCCGGCGACGCGCTCGCTCCCCGCGCGGGTCCCAGGATGCGCCGAGCCGGCCTACGGCCGGACGATGGTCACGACCGGCGCGAGCATGGTCGCGTGGGTCACCTCGAGGGTCACCGCCGGGTCGGTGGTCGAGACGACCCGGTTCACGGCGCGGGCGCCGACGGACGCGCGGTCGCGCTCGGTCGTCCACAGCGCGGTCAGCCCGGCCGGGATCGCCAGCGGCGACGTCGTCAGGTTGCGGCACGAAATGGCGAAGTCCCGACCGTCGGGGAGGTTGGTCCGGAACTGGACCGCGAGATCCGACGCGGCGCCCACGGTCCAGGCCACGGTCCAGGGCAGGCAGGCGACGAGGGTGTCTCCGTCGAGCGGCTCGGTGACCGCCGGCAACCCGGGCACCGTGGTCGTCAAGTCGAACGCCGGCACATCGCGCCCGCCGGCGGACCGGACGCGGACCGTGGTGCCGGCGGACACGCCCCGCACCGGATCGCCGCTCACCGGCCGGTAGCACGGGACGGAGCTCTCGGCCGGGGCCACGCGGAGGACGGCGCTGCCGATTTCGACGGTGATGTCCCCGGTGTCGAGGTTGACGCCGGTGGGGATCCCCTCGACCGGAAGCCAGTGCAGGACGCGGCACGGACCCGCCTCGCCGAGTCGCGTGGCCCATTCGAAGGCGGGTTCGTAGCGGCAGATGCCGGTCGACACGTTCACGCCCTCCGGGGCAAGGACGTCGACCGTGATCAGCATCGACTGCTCGTGGGTCAGCGTCACGTCCTCGGGGCTGACCTCCGGGCAGGCGAAGGCATCGACCTCCTCCGCCGCGTCCTCGACGAAGTCGACGACGTCCTCGGGGGTCGCGACGTCCTCCGGGGTCGCGGTGTCCTCGCCGGCGACCTCGTCGATCCCGCCGTCGTCCGCGGTGCTCGGGGTGTCGTCGTCGCATGCGCCCCCCGCGAGCCCCATCGCCATGGCCGCTACGATTCCGAGTCGCATCTCCTGCACCTCCCTGCCGCCGCGATCACGGCGCGGCGACGGTTGCCGAGGCCATCCCCGCGGCGTCCAGCCGGCGAACGGAAAGCCTCACGGGCCTCTCGCCACCTGACGGTCCCGGTGTCGAGGTTGACGGCGGACAGCCGTTCCACCGGCCGCCAGTGCAACAGTCGGCAGGGCCCGGCCTGTGCGAGGCGGTCGGCCCAAGCCAGCGGCGGACTGTGGCGACAGAAGGCGGCGGACACCAGCGTGCCGCTTCCGGGGAAGACCGCTACGTCGACGTTGCGGACGTCCTCGAAGCGCAGGACCTCGACCAGCGGTGCAGCCGTGGCTGCGATGGGCCCCTCTTCGGTGTCCCGTTCGGCGCACGAGACGAGGAGGATCGACGACAGCACCAGGAACGCGGCGTCGAGCGCCAGACTATGCTTTCGATTCATGGTCGTTCTACCTCTTTCGAGCCGGCGCAAGCGCCGGCGGTTGTTGGTTGTTGACTGCTGGTTGGCCGGTCGCGCAGCATGCTTGCGGACCGGCGTTTCCAAGCCGAGTCGGCGGGCGTCATAATTCGAACGACTCTCACGGGCCCACCAACCAGCGGATCAGTCGCAGCCCCTCATGCCGGTTGTGTAGCCAACCGAACGCCTCGCCGTCGAACGCGACGTCGCTGAACGCCTGCGTGGTGACCAGCACGGCGTCAAGGCATGCGAGATCGGTCAATGTCCCGACGCGATCCGTGCGGACAAGGCCGGCGCGCCTGCCGCAAGTCGGATTGCTTGGAGCCTGGGGAAACGCGATGCCCCAACCCCCGGCACCGAAGGCAATCGAGACATCCGTCGGTGCAATTTGGCTGAGGGGATCCGACGGCCAGGAAACCGGTCTTCCCACGGGTCGAGGCGGACCGAGCAGCACGCCGCGCGCGTCCATCCGCGCCAAGTGCAGAGGTGGGTCGAAGTGCCAGCGGACCCAAACCAAACCGAACGCCGATCGTTGGTCCCAACCGATGGCGACGACCGGGGTGGACGGTCCGATACGCATTGGGCCCGCAAGCGGGGCGCCCGCGCTCGTCACTGCGGCCACGAAGACGACGTATTCGTCGGACCCGCTCGGGGACGGCGCTCCAGCCGAATAGGCCACGGCGGCGGTCCCACCAGAACTGGCGCTGTCGAGTTGCCCGACGACGGTCAGCTCCTCGCTTCGGAACACCTCGACCGGTTCGAGACTCCGCAACCCGCGCCGATCGAACGGCACGAACCCCACCGCCTCACGACTCTCGTCGGTGACCGGCTCCGCTCCCTCCACCCAGAATGCGCCATACGTCCCGTCGTTCCAGACAAGAGACACTCTTCGCGCCGTTACCCCCTCGACGACGGCGGCGGGCGAGAAGATCGGTTTGCCGTCCGCATCCAGTTCCACGAACCAGATCCTCGAATCCCTCCAGTTGGTCCAGGCCAGACCGAAACCCTCTCCGTTCCAGACCAGATCGGTATTCCCGAAGGGTCGTCCGGGCTCGTGGAGTCGCCAGCCGGGCCCCGCAGGCGTGCCATCACGTTCGAATTTGACAAACTGGAGATCCGACGACGTGGTCGGCGCCTCGTCCCAGTCCTGGATCAGGGCGACGGTTGCGTAGTGGCTCCCGTTCCATACCAGCGGTTGCCGGTCCGCCGCGATCGCACTTGCTGGTCGCATCCCTCCGAGGTCGATGTCGGCGGAGGTCACGACCATCGACAAGGTGTCGGCGTCCGCGATCTCCTCCAGGGGGTCATCGGTGGGGGCCTCGCCCGGCCCGGGGCGGCAGGCCCAGTCGCACGCGTCGCCGTCGAGCCGGTTTCCGTCGTCGCACTCTTCGCCGAAATCGACCACGCCATCGCCACAGGTAGCCGAAACTGCGACTTCCGGCTGGTCCGGCGTATCCTCCGTGGCATCGCGGCGGATGTGGCCCCCGTCGGCTGGATCCGCAAGAGACTCACCACCGGCATCGATCTCGGCATCCTGGTGCAGCGCAGCACCGCCGCAGGAGACCTGGAGCGCCCAGCCGACGCCGGCGAGAACCGCAAGAGCGGTTGCCACGACCCCTGCCCACGACCTCCCTCGAACGAAACGTCTCATCGCTTTCTCCTCGCCCCCGCATCGATCTTCTACTCGGAGGTCTACGCGGGGATTTCGCAACTGTTGCGGGTCTCGCAGTAGTAGGGGTACCCGGTGGAGTTGCAGGTGTCGGTTCCGCCGCCGCCGTTGCACCAGTCGTCCGTTCCGAAGTTGCCCCCGACCCCATTCTCGACGTCCCCGTAGATGGTGTCCGCGCCGAGGCCGAGCACGATCGCGCCGACCAGTAGCGCAGTGATGGTCGCCCTTGCTCTTCCGTTCATCGTTTCCTCCCGGTCCGCCTCGGACCTTGTGTCCGGCCCCTGGGCCGCGTGAGCGTTGTCGTCCAGGCGCCTCCCGCGTTCGTAGCGTCACCCAGATGCCCTGCCACCACGCAGAGCAGGAGGAGCCCACGCGCACGGAGAAAGCGGCAACCGGCAGGCGACGATGTGCTCGGTCGCCTCGTGGGCCGACGAGTTGGTGTGCCTCAGTGATTTGCAGAGTGGCTGGCATGCTTGGCGCAGGGGGGGAAAACACGTAGCCGCCGCGCGTCAAGCAGCAGAGGCAGAACCCTGGTTCCCCGACGGTTCATCGGCCAGCTCTCGACCCAGGTTGAGTCTGCGGGACGAGTTCCTCCTTGTTAAACGCGATTTGCCTCTGGTCGATTGGACGCGCCGCGACATGGGTCTGGCGGCGCAGCGCACAAGCCCTGTGAGGCGGACGGGAACGTCGTGCGGATCTGGCCGTCGGTCGCCGCTTCGCGGCGAGGACGACGAAGATTCGCTTCCGCTTGCTGCAACCGATCTCCGAAGCATCGGGTGCTCTTGACCGGCTTCGGGCATGCCGGGCCGGGCGACGCCTCGGCGGGCTCGCCGCGTGGCTGGCGGCCACCGGATGGGCCGGGCTGACTTGGCCCCGGTCGCCGGGCGCGGCGGCTCATCTCGCCGGCCGGCATCGAGGCCGCGAGGCTGGACGAACGGACGGTTCGCCGCCTAGACTCGACCCGACGGTGACGGGCCCCGCCGGTCCAGGTTTCCGGGTTGCGGGGCCGGCGCGGACTCCGGGGGACGCCGCGGAGCGTGGAGCGCGGAACGGATGGACGTTCTCGGCACCCTGGTCATCGCCGTCGGCCTGGCGCTCGACGCCTTCGCCGTCGCCGTCTGCAGCGGCCTGGCCACCCCGGGCGTCCGTCCCGGACAGGCCGCGACGATGGCGGTCTTCTTCGGCGGCTTCCAGGTCGCGATGCCCGTGCTGGGGTGGCTCGCCGGACTGTGGCTGCGCGAGCCGATCCAGAGTTGGGACCACTGGGTCGCCTTCGGACTGCTCGCCGCCGTCGGGGGCAAGATGGTCTTCGAAGGGTGCCGGGCGGACTCCTGCGCGGCGCGCCCGGACCCGTTCCGCCTCGGCACGCTGTTCGTCCTGGCGGTCGCCACGAGCATCGATGCCCTCGCGGTGGGACTGACCTTCTCGCTGCTGGCGGCCTCGATCGTCCTGCCGGTCGTCGTGATCGGCGTCGTGACCTTCGGGCTGTCGTTCGCCGGCGTGTATGCCGGCCGCCGGTTCGGCGACTGGCTCGGCGGCAAGGTCGAGGTCGCGGGCGGTCTGCTGCTCGTCGGCGTCGGCGTGAAGATCCTCGTCGAGCACCTGGCGGGCTAGCGCCGGCTCAGCGCCGGAGCATCCGCACCATCAGGATCGCGTCCTCGCCGTTGTCCTGGTAGTAGCGGGGACGCACCCCGACGGGACGGAAGTCGAGCGACTGGTAGAGGCGTTGCGCGCCGAGGTTCGACGGGCGGACCTCGAGCACCACGTGGGACATCCGGCGGTGCTCGCCGAAGGCGAGAACCGAGCGCAGGAGCAGCCGGGCGTGGCCCCGCCGGCGCTCCTCGGGCGCGACCGCCACGTTGAGCACGTGGATCTCGTCGCAGGCGACCCAGAACACGGCGAAGGCGACGACCCGCCGCGGCTCGCCGGCCTCGGCCACCCACACGTTGGACCACTCGTTCTTCAACTCGTCCGCGAACATCTTCTCGGTCCACGGCGAGGCGAACGAGGCGCGTTCGATCGCGAGGATCGCGGGGAGGTCCTCGGCCGAGGCGAGCCGGAGTGCGGCCTGGCGTGAAGTCTCGCGGGCGGCGGCCATGGGACCTACGGCG
>Ga0101944_10001137_pt1 | contig 60734 bp, 60 predicted proteins | sample DewCreD2012metaG_FD_75245 | JGI IMG/M metagenome (GOLD analysis project Ga0101944, IMG submission 75245) | Hot spring sediment bacterial and archeal communities from British Columbia, Canada, to study Microbial Dark Matter (Phase II) - Dewar... ...
GCCGGCGCGGTGGGCGGCGGCGGCGGCGCCACCGGGCGCGGCGGCAGCGGCTGGCCGGCGGCGAGGAGGCTGATGTCCTCGCGGTCGATCGTCTCGCGGTCGAGGAGCGCCTGCGCCATGCGGTCGAGCAGCTCGCGGTGCTCGTGCAGGATCGCGGTCGCGCGCTCGTAGGCGGCGTCGATCAGCCGCTTCACCTCATCGTCCACCAGCTGCGCCGTGCGCTCCGAGATCTCGCGCCGCTGGGCGAACTCGCGGCCAAGGAAGATCTCCTGCTCGCGGTCGCCGACGGCCATCGTGCCGATCACGTCGCTCATGCCGAACTGCGTCACCATGCGGCGCGCGAGGTCGGTGGCCCGCTGGATGTCGTTCCCCGCCCCCGTCGTCACCTTCTCGGCGCCGAAGACGATCTCCTCCGCGACGCGCCCGCCGAAGAAGATCGCGAGGTTCCCGACGAGCCACTGCTTGGTGTAGTTGTGGCGGTCGGTCTCCGGGAGCGACGCCGTGAGCCCCAGGGCGCGCCCGCGCGGGACGATCGTGACCTTGTGGACCGGGTCGGAACCCGGCGTCTTGATGGCGACGATGGCGTGGCCCGCCTCGTGGTAGGCGGTGATGCGGCGCTCCTCCTCGGTGAGCTGGAGCGACTTCCGCTCCACGCCGAGCATCACCTTGTCCTTCGCCTCCTCGAAGTCCTCCATCGTCACGACGCTCTTGTTCCGCCGCGCGGCGAGGAGGGCGGCCTCGTTCACGAGGTTGGCGAGGTCGGCGCCGGCGAGGCCGGGCGTCCCCTTGGCCACCGTCTCGAGGCGCACATCGGGGCCGAGGGGGATCTTGCGGGTGTGCACGCGGAGGATCCCCTCGCGGCCGCGCACGTCGGGCGCGTCCACCACCACCTGGCGGTCGAAGCGGCCCGGGCGCAGGAGCGCCGGGTCGAGCACGTCGGGGCGGTTGGTGGCGGCGATCAGGATCACGCCGTCGTTCGACTCGAAGCCGTCCATCTCCACGAGGAGCTGGTTGAGCGTCTGCTCGCGCTCGTCGTGGCCGCCGCCGAGCCCCGCGCCGCGGTGCCGGCCGACGGCGTCGATCTCGTCGATGAAGATGATGCAGGGCGCGTGCGCCTTCCCCTGCTCGAAGAGGTCGCGGACGCGGCTCGCGCCGACGCCGACGAACATCTCCACGAAGTCGGAGCCCGACATGCTGAAGAACGGCCGGCCCGCCTCGCCCGCGACCGCGCGCGCGAGGAGCGTCTTGCCCGTGCCCGGCGGCCCGACGAGGAGCACGCCCTTGGGGAGCCGCCCGCCGAGGCGGGTGAACTTCTGCGGGTCCTTCAGGAACTCGATGATCTCCTGCAGCTCGACCTTGGCCTCGTCGCACCCCGCCACGTCGGCGAAGGTGACCTTCGGCGTGTCGCCGCTCAGGAGCTTCGCCTTCGACTTGCCGAACGCGAACGCGCGGCTCCCGCCCGCCTGCAGCTGGCGCAGGAGGAAGAACCAGAGCGCGAAGATCACGATCCACGGGAGCGCCGCGATCAGGTAGGCGGCGAAGCCGCCCTTCGGCTCCTTCGCCGTGATCGGGATCCCCGACTGCTCGAGCCGCTCGACGAACGCCTCGCTGTTCGCCACCGGGAGGAGCACGCTGAAGCTCTTCACCGCGCGCCCCTCGACGGTCACCGGCGCCCGGAAGTCGCCCTCGAGGCGCTTGCCCTCGTAGACGTCCACCTTGGCGATGTTCCCGCGGTCGAGCTCGCGGCTGAACTCCGTGTACGAGAACTCCTGCATCGGGCTGCGCTGGCGGCTCATCATCTGGAACAGGGCCAGGGCGATGAGCGCGACCATCAGCCAGAGCGCGAGGTTCTTGCTCAGGTTGCCCCAGTTGTTCCGGGGCGGGCGCGACGGGAGTCGTTCGGCCATCTATGCGAGATCCACGATGTCCGGCAGGTGCCGGAAGTTTTCGGCGTAGTCCAGCCCGTACCCCACGAGAAACGCCGACGGCGCGTCGAAGCCCACGAACGCCAGCTCGGGCGGCTTCGACGGCGCCAGGTTCTTGTCCAGCAGGGCGCAGATCGCCAGGCTCCGTGGCCGGCGGGACCGCAGCAGCTCGGCGAGCCGCTGCAGCGTGCGCCCGCTGTCAATTATATCCTCGACCAGCACGATGTGTTTCCCCTCGAGGTCGGTGGCCGGGTCGTAGAGGAGCCGCACGTTGCCGCTCGACACCGTCCCCTTCCCGTAGGAACTCGCCACGAGGAAGTCCACCTGCAGCGGCCGCTCGATCGCCCGCGCGAGGTCGGCGAGGAACACGAAGCTCCCCTTCAGGAGCCCCAGCAGCACGAGGTCGCCCTCCGGGTAGGCCGCCGTGATCTCCCGGCCCAGCTCGCCCACGCGCCGGGCGATCGTCTCGCGGTCGAGGACGATGCGCGCGATGGGCTGGTCGCCCGCCTGCCGCCGGATGTCAGCCGGGATGGTGGTCGCACCGGACACGGATCGCGCTCGCCCCCGCCGCTGGAAGTTCGTCGCCCGCCCGGCAGACGCCGGGCACCCACGTCAGCGTTCCCCGCACCGTCACCACCGGCCAGCCGGCCCGGCGGCTCGCCGCCACCCGCGCGTCCTGCAGGCACCGCACCACCAGCCGGCGGCCACGCCCGCCGAGGGGCCGGATCCTGTCGCCGGCCTCGAGCGGCCGGATGACGGGATCGGCGCCCGGCGGCAGCCACGCCTCCCACCCCTCGCGGGGCTGGATGTGCGGCGCCTCCGCCGGCTCCCACGCAAGGCGCCACTCGCCCCACTGCAGCGTACCCCGCGGCCCCGTCAAGGTGGCGGCGGGCGGCACCGTGCCCGCCATGCGGGCGAGCCGCACCCGGTCGAACGCCACCTCGAGCCGCAGCGTTCCCCCGAGTTCGATGCGCCGCCCGCTCCCCGCCGTCGCGAGCGCGGCCACCGCGCGCCCCGCGCGGCGCGGCCCGAGGACCGCGCCGATCCGCCGGGCCATGGCCCGCAGCAGGGCGCGCTGCAGCGGCGCCGGGAGCGCCACGAACGCCGCCCGGTCGGCGCTCGCGCCGTCGGCCTCCGGGCGCACGGCGAGCCCCGGGAGGGCGTCGAGTGCCGCGTCCCACGCGGCCACGTCGTCCCGGGCGGCGGCGGCGGCGTGCGCGAGCCGCGCGTCCACGTCGGGGAGGCGGCGCCGGAGCGCCGGGAGGACCTCCACCCGGAGCCACGCGCGCAGGTGCCGCGGGTCGGCGTTCGAGGGGTCGAGCCAGGGCCGCAGGCCCCGCTCGCGCACGTACCGCTCGAGCTCGCCCCGGGTGGCGCCGAGGAGCGGCCGGAGCACGCCGCCGGCGAACGGCGCCATCGCCGCGAGCCCGGCCGGCGCCGACCCGCGCAGCAGGCGCATCAGGGTCGTCTCGGCCTGGTCGTCGGCGTGGTGGGCGGTGACGATCAGCGCGCCGCGCCGCGCCGCCACCTCCCGCAGCCAGCGCCACCGCGCCGCGCGCGCCCGCGTCTCGCTGGCGCCGGCGCCGAGCCCGAGCGCCACCGTCTCGAGCGGGAGGCCCAGGGTGTCGGCGACGCCGGCCACCGCGGCCGCCACGTCGGCGCTCGCGGGCGAGATCCCGTGGTCGGCGTGCGCCACCACCAGCGTGTCCCCGCGCCCGGGGACGACGCGGGCCAGCAGGTCGAGCAGGGCGAGCGAATCGGGGCCGCCGGAGACGGCGGCGAGCAGCGTGCGCGGGCCGGGCGCATGCCGGTCGAGAGCCGCGCGGACCCGCGCGAGGAGCGAGGGCGGCGCCGCGGGGACGGCGGTCACGAGGTGGGCCCGGCCGTCGTCTGCGTGTCCAGGTCGAACCGGGGGATCAGCGCCTCGAACTGCGAGCCGTCGGCGCGGATGAACTTGTACGCCCCCTCCATGTACCCTCGCGGCGACTGCAGCAGGCAGAAGCTGCGGTACTCGTACACGCGGCCGGGCGGGATCACCGGCTGCTCGCCGACGACGCCGTCGCCCGCCACCTCGGAGTCATGCCCGATCGAGTCGTGGATGAACCAGCGCCGCGAGAGGAGCTGCACCGCCTGCCCGCCCACGTTCTCGATGCGCACGAAGTAGGCGAAGACGTAGTGCCGCTGCGAGGGCCGCGACTGGTCGGCGAGGTACAGCGGCCGCACCGTGATGCGGATCCCTTCCGTGAACCGGTAGAAGAAGGGCGCCGGCGACATGATCGCAACCTAAGTCCTCTCCGCCTCCCCCGCACGTCGCGCCACGCCGGCGGTCCGTCAGCGCGGCGGCCGCACCAGCAGCACCGGGAGCTGCGTGCTGCGCACCACCCGGTCGGCGACGCTGCCGAGCAGGAGCCGCCGCACGCCCCGCGCGCCGTGCGTCGCCATCGCGATCGCGTCCGCGCCCACCTGCGCCGCGGCCCCCGTGATCGCCTCCGCCGGTCCCGCCGACACCGCCGCCGTGTACTCCACCGTCAGCCCCTCGGCGCGCAGCCGCTCGGCCTGCTCCGCCAGGTAGGCAGCCCCAGACGCGCGCCAGTACTCGGCCACCCCGCCCGGCGCGGGCTGGTCGGGGAACGGCGACACCATCTCGACGGCATGGAAGAGGGTCAGCTTCGCCCCGGTCAGCTTCGCGAGGGCCGCGGCCGCCGCGAGCGCCGCCTCGGCGAGCGGCGAGCGGTCGAGCGGGACGAGGAGGTGCCGCAGGGTGGCCGGGGCCGGCGCGGCGCCCGGCTCGGGGCGCAGCAGGAGCACCGGCATGCTCACGCTGCGCGCCACCTCGTCGGCCACGCTGCCAAGCCAGAAGCGGCTGAAGGCGCCGCGGCCGTGCGTCCCCAGCACCACGAGCCCGGCCTGGCGCGCAGAGGCGTGCAGGGCGATCGCCGCCGCGACGGGGCGGTTCAGCAGGTCGCCGGTGAGCCCCTGCCGCACCGCGAACGCCGACATCTGGCTCGTGGTGAGCGGCTCGAGGAGAGAGGTCTCGAGGGGCACCTTCGACGTGCCGCGGATCCGGTCCGCGAGGTCGGCGAGGTACCGCTCCTCGGCCTGCCGGGCCTGCACCTCCGTGGGCCCGAGGTCGGGGACGGCGGCCCAGGCCGGCATCGGCTCCCGGACGAGCACCAGTTCCAGCGTGGCACCCGCGCGTTCCGCAAGGGATACCGCGGTCGGCACGACCTGCTCGGCGAAGGCGCTGCCGTCCACGCAGGCGAGGATGAGCTTGTACACGGGAGTCGGCTCCGGGTTCGGGAAGTCGAAGGACTGCCGCAAGGTGCACCGCGCCCCATGAAGCGTGAGTGAAGCGGTGGCCAATTCTTCACGCTTTCGTACTGGTGCCGATGCCAGCTTGCGGGTGGCCGCCGGCACCTCCCACGCCGCCCGGCCCCGACCTTGCCATCCGGGGGTGCGCCATGCGCCCGTTCATCATCGGCCTTGCCACGATCGGCTCGCTGGCGCTGCCCGATCTGGGCGCCGCACCGCCGCCGCGTCCCGACCCCGCCACCCTGACGAAGGTGGTGGACGGGGTGGAGCGGGTGGACGCGCTCCGCTCCACGCTCGCCACCACCTTCGAGGGCACCGGCCAGCCGCCGACGCAGCAGACCTTCGAGCAGGTCTGCAAGCCGGTGGGGATGGAGTTCCAGCGGCTGGGCCGGGAGAATGGCTGGACGGTGCGGCAGGTCTCCCACAAGAACAGGAACCCGAAGCACGCCATCCCGGCGGACGTCGCCGCGATGTACGCGCTGCTGCAGAAGGACGCGGCGCTGCAGGGCGCGTGGGGCCGTGGCACCTTCGAGGGGCAGCGCGGCTACCTGTACGTGCGGCGGGTCGAGGTGGAGACGAGCTGCCTCGCCTGCCACGGCGCGAAGGACGCGCGGCCCGAGTTCGTGAAGGCGAACTACCCCGACGACAAGGCGTACGACTTCGCGCCGGGCGACCTGCGCGGGGCGTACGTGGTGTTCGTGCCGGAGGGAACCGCGAAGTAGTGCCGCCCGCCCGCGCCCGGCGGGCGGGGTGTCAGTCGAGCCCGATCGCGCGGGGCTCGAGTTCCGCCATGTCCCGCTCCCGCTCCGCCTCGAAGCCGAGCCAGATCAGGCTCGCGGCGACGGTCATCCAGGTGAGCGATCCGAGCGCCACGATCCCCAGCACCCAGCCGACCGACCCCACCGGCAGCCGCTTGGCGCCCGCCGCGAGCCACCAGAACAGCACGAGGCTCGCCGGGACGGCGAGGAGGGCGCTCACCGTGCCGGCCACGTGGGCCCTCACGCCCGGGATCGGCGGGAGCGGCAGGCGCCGGCCGAGCGCGCTCCGGGCGAGCCACCAGGCGACCGCGGCCGAGGCAAGCGCCAGCGAGATGTAGGCCGGGTTCCAGGAGTGGGTGCCGGGGACCACGTTCAGGATGGGCCCGGTCGGCGGGAGGTGGCTGAGCCCCGTCCACGTGAGGACGAGGGCGGCCGAGATGACCGTCACCTCGGTGAAGAACCGCGCGCGGATGATGCGGGACTTGCGTGCCATGATGCGGGGATGTTAGCCGCGCGTGGAGCGATCCGGGAGGGCGCCGCGCGTGGCAGGCGACGGTGGCAGGAGACGTGCGGGGCGCTATCGTGAAGCCGCGCTCGCTGTGTGCGTCGTCCGACCTGCGCCGGAGGTGCCCGTGGGCCTCGTGCTCCTGCTGCTCGTCGTCGTGGTGCTGGGCTGGGGAGTGGCGACCTGGAACCGGCTGGTGCGGCTCCGCCAGCTCGTCGCGAACGCGTGGGCCGACATCGACGTGCAGCTCAAGCGGCGGCACGACCTCGTGCCGCAGCTCGTGGCGGCCGTGAAGGGCCACGCGGGCTTCGAGCGCGACACCCTGGAGCGCGTGGTGGAGGCGCGCGGGCGCGCGGTGCAGGCGCAGGGCCCGCGCGCGGCCGGCGCCGCCGAGGGCGAGCTGGCGAGCGGGGTGCGGCAGCTCCTCGCGATCGGCGAGGCGTACCCCGACCTGAAGGCCGCGGCAAGCTACCTGGCGCTCCAGAAGTCGCTGGTCGAGATCGAGGACCACCTGCAGAACGCGCGGCGCTACTACAACGCCGTCGTCCGCGACATTAACACCGCCATCGCGCAGTTCCCGAGCAACCTCGTCGCGGGCCCGATGGGCTTCCGCGAGGCGGAGTTCTTCGGGCTCGCGAGCGAGGCGGAGGGGGCGGTGCCGCGGGTGGACGTCGAGGCGCGGTGAGGGCCGCCCTCCTCGCGCTGCTGCTCGCCGCCGCGGCGCGCCCCGCGGCCGCGCAGCGCGAACTCGCGATCATCCGGTTCGACGGCGCCATCACCGTCCGCCGCGACGCCACGATCGACGTCCGCGAGACGATCACCGCGGAGTTCACCGGGAGCTGGAACGGGATCTACCGCACGATCCCCGTCGAGTATCGCACCCTGCAGGGGTTCCGGTGGACGATCGGACTCGACCTGCAGGGCGCGACCGACGAGTCGGGCGCGGCGCTCCGCGTGGAGGCGGCCCGCGCCGGCCATCTGATGAAGTACAAGATCCGGGTGCCGGGCGCGCAGGACACGACGCGCACCATCACCCTGCACTACGTCGCGCGGAACGCGCTCCGCTTCTTCGACGATCACGACGAGCTCTACTGGAACGTCACCGGCGACGAGTGGGACGTGCCCATCGGCGCCGCGTCGGCGACGATCGAACTGCCCGCGGGGGCCGCCGGGGTGCGCGCCACCGCCTTCACTGGCGCGTACGGCTCCACCGCGCAGGACGCCCAGGTGCAGGTAGAGGGCACCCGCGTCACCGTGCGCCGCGAGCAGCCGCTCGGCTTCCGCGAGGGGGTCACCGCGGTGGTCGGGTGGTCGAAGGGGCTCGTGACGGAGCCGACGAAGGCGGAGAAGGCGGCGGCGTTCCTGGGCGAGAACTGGCCGCTCGGGCTCCCGGTGCTCGTCTTCGCGGGGATGGTCGCGCTCTGGCGCCGCACGGGGCGTGACCCGGAGTCGCGGCCGATCGCCGTGCAGTACGAGCCGCCGCCGCTCACCCCCGCCGAGGCTGGGGCGCTGGTGGACGAGTCGGTGGACCAGCGCGACATCACCGCCACCCTCGTGGACCTCGCCGTGAAGGGGTGGATCCGGATCGAGGAGAAGCACGAGAAGAAGCTCTTCGGGCTCCTCACCGACGAGGACTACGCCTTCGTGCGGCTCGAGCCGCCGGCCGGCGCGGCGCCGCTGCTGCGGCACGAGCAGCGGCTGCTCGACGGGCTCTTCGCCGCGGGCGGAAGCGAGGTGCTCCTCTCCGACCTCGAGCAGAAGTTCTACGCGCACCTCCCGGGGATCCGGAACGCCGTCTTCGACCGGCTGGTGGAGCTGAAGCTCTACCGGTCGCGTCCCGACCGGGTGAAGTCGCGCTGGCTCGTGGGCGCGGTCGTGCTCGGGTTCGTGCTGCTCATGGCCGGCATGGCCGTCGGCGTGGCGCGCCTCGGCCTCGCGCCGAACGCCGTGCTCGTGGCGGCCGCGGGAAGTGCGCTCGTGGTGGCGTTCTTCGGGCGCGTCATGCCCGCGCGCACGGTCGTCGGCGCGCGCACGCTCGAGCAGCTGCGCGGCTTCGAGGAGTTCCTGGGTCGCGTGGAGGGCGACCGGCTCCAGCGCGTGGTGCGCACGCCGGAACTCTTCGAGAAGTACCTCCCCTACGCGATGGCGTTCGGCGTGGAGCGGCGCTGGGCGAAGGCGTTCGACGGCATCCTGCGCGAGCCGCCGCGCTGGTACGGCGGAGCCAACGTCATGTCGTTCAATGCCAGCAGCTTCTCCGGCCGGCTCGCCGACCTCTCCACGCGCGCGTCGAGCACGATGACCTCGGCGCCACGCTCGTCGGGCGGGTCGGGGTTCGGGGGTGGCGGCTCATCGGGCGGCGGCGGCGGCGGCGGGGGTGGCGGGGGGTACTGAGCCGGGCCCCCTGCCCCACGTCGGCGTCGCGTTCGCGGCGCCCGCGGGCTCCCGCACCTGGAGCACGGTCGGGGTGCCCTCGCGCGACCTCGGTCGTAGCTTTCGCCCATGTCCATGGAAAGCCGTCGCGCGACCGCGCGCATCGTCCCCCTTCGGAGCCCCGAAGCCGCCGACCCGCGCATGGGCGGGTCGCTCGAGGAACGGGTGGCGGCGGTGATGGTCCTGACCGAGGAGGCGTGGCGGCTCGCGGGTCGGCCGTTCCCCGCCTACACGCGTGCCACCATCCCCGTCGCGCGCGGCACCCTGCAGGATCACGCCCCCAGCCTGTGAGCGACGACTTCCGCGACCTGCTCGCGGCGCTGCACGAGGCCGGCGTGCGGTTCCTCGTGGTGGGCGCACATGCGCTTGCCGCCCATGGCGTGCCGCGCGTGACGGGCGACCTGGATCTCTGGGTCGAGGCGACGCACGAGAACGCCGCGAAGGTGGTGTCGGCCCTGGCCGAGTTCGGCGCACCGGTGGAGGCGCTCGGCATCGAGGCAGGCGACTTTGTCGTGCCCGAGCAGGTCATCCAGATCGGCCTGCCACCGTATCGCGTGGACCTGCTGACTTCGATCAGCGGCGTGGCGTTCCCGGAGGCATGGGACGGCCGCCGCGACGGCGTCCTGTTCGGCGTCCCGGTCTCGTTCCTCGGTCGGCGCGACTTCGTGACGAACAAGCGCGCGACCGGACGGCCCGAGGACCTCGAGGACATTCGCGCGCTGGGGGAATGACGCCGGCGCATCACACCCGCCAGGCGCCGGCGGATGTTCGTTTCGCTATCCGCGGTACGCCGGTGTAGCTTCCCTCATGAATCAGTATCCAGATACCGAGTTCCAGGACCCGCGGACCGCCGGCTCGCTGAGCCAGGCCCTGCAGATGTGGCTCGCGCTGCAGCGCGGCGACGTGGACACCCAGCCCCACCAGCTCGTCTTCACCCTCCGCTGCCGCAGCGAGTCGCGCGCGCACCGGGTCTCGTCGTTCCTCCGCCGCCGGCTGCAGTGCCATGCCGCCGTCGTGGAGGAGGGGACCGCGCCCCAGGTTGAGGCGTGGGATGTGATGGGCGAGACGCGGCTGGAGATCCAGTCGCTGCGTGGCCTCGAGCGGCTCTCCACCTGGCTGCGCCGCGCCGCCGCGAGCCATCAGGTGGACCTGCGCAGCATCACCCTCGCCAAGGTGGCCTGACCGTCGGCCACCGACGCAGACGAGCGCGCGACGCGAACGCCCCGCCGGGATGACCCGGCGGGGCGTCGTGCGTCCGGGACCCGGGCCCGCGACGGCGCCGACATCGCGGGCCTGACGCGACTGCGGCCTGGGGCCGCGACGGGGCACCGTGGCGAGAAGGCGCAAGTGTCGGCGGTGACGTGCCGATGGGGGAGGATGAGGCGGGCGCCGGGGCGGATGACGCGAGCGCGCCGGCCGATGATGCGGGCGTCGCGGCCGATGACATGACGTGACGGGCCGATGACGTGAGCGATGGGGAGCATGACGGGAGCTTCGGGAACCATGACGCGAGCTTCGGGCGCGATGAAGCGGGCGGACGGGACGATGATGCGACCTTGCGGGACGATGACGCCAGCAGCCGGGACGACGAAGTGAGGTCGCGCGCCGATGAAGTACCGCGCGGGGGAATTTCGGGGGCGTGGGCGACGGTGATGTGCCGTGCGGGGCTGTGGACATGCCCTGGCGGCGGATTCGGGCTCCCGAGTGCGGCGTGGAGGCACCTCGCGCGGGAGCGATGGGCGGTGGGGGAGGAACTCGCGGCGAGACCGGGGCGGCAGTGCACCGCGAGAGCGCGTCGCGCAAGCCGCCGGACACGCCGAAGTCCGCTTCAGCGCGTCGCCACGCCTCCCTGCATCGAAGACCAGGTACCGGTTCGTCGGCCGCCCCGCCGGCGAGGCGCCGTGCGACGGCGCACCGATCGCCGGCCTCAGCAGCCTCTTCCGCACGTAGAACCGGATCGTCGCGCGACCGAGGCCGGTGACCCGCGAGAACTCCTGGATGAGCACGACGCGCCCCGGGGCTCGAGGTGGAGGGTTGGCGGTGCACCATGGTGCACGGTTCAACACAGCGCCGCATCATCGCACGGCGTGGTCGAATGCGCTTCCGCCACGACCGGACCACCGCTGGGAACCGTTGGATGATCTCCGTGTCCACCCCCTCGTCCCCCCGCCATCCCGGTCGCCCGGTCGCACTCGTGACCGGCGCCTCGTCCGGCATCGGCACGGCCACGGTCACGCGCCTGCTGGCCGCCGACTGGGTCGTGTACGCCGCCGCGCGCCGCCTCGAGCGGATGGCCCCGCTGTGGGAGGCCGGCGCACGCCTGCTTCCCCTCGACGTGGCGGACGATGACGCCTCGACGATCGCCGTGGATCGCGTGCTGACCGAGACCGGACGCATCGATGCGCTGGTCAACAACGCCGGCTTCGGCGCCTACGGCGCGCTCGAGGACATGCCGCTCGAGGAGGCGCAGCGGCAGTTCGCGGTCAACGTGTTCGGCCTCGCACGCCTGACGCAGCTCGTGCTGCCGACGATGCGTCGGCAGCGACGTGGCCGGATCGTCAACATCAGCTCGATCGGCGGCCGCATCCACGAGCCGATGGGCAGCTGGTATCCCGCCACCAGGTTCGCGATGGAGGGGCTGAGCGACTGCCTGAGGATGGAGCTCGCCGACCTCGGCATCGACGTGGTCGTGATCCAGCCGGGAGCGATCCGCACCGAGTGGGGCGCGATCGCGCGCGAGGGGCTCCTGCGCACGTCCGGCCGCACGGCGTACGCAAGCCAGGGCCGGCGCACGGCCGCGCTCCTGGCCGGCGCGGACGCCACCGGCGGGGCAGCACCCGAGGTCGTGGCCGACGCGGTATGGCGCGCCCTCACCGCCCGGCGGCCGCGCACCCGCTTCGCGGTCGGTGGCGGGGCGCCCCCCCTGCTCGCCCTCCGGTGGCTGCTGCCGGATCGCGCCTGCGACCGCGTGATGTGGCTCGCTACGGATGCCATGGTCCGCCAGGCAGACGCGCACGCCACGAACGCCAGCGCGGCAGGGGTGGCTCGCACGCCGCGCTCGGCATGACGAGACATCCGCAGGGAGACGCTGGGCTGACTGGGGGTATGGTGCGATCCGTGGTGCGATACGAATGATGCCCCGCGGGCGTCGGATGACGGGCACAGAGCGCTCGACGACGCCGACCTCGGGCCCGTCGAGGCGGGGCGGCAGGAACTTCGCGCGGGTTGGCGCGCGCACCGCGGCAAGTCACGTGAGCACCGCCGTGCGGTCTCCGTGCGGCGATGCGACGACCGGTCGGAGCGTCGCACTCCTGGCCTACGGCTTCAGGGCCGTGGACGTCGACGTGGCTCGCATTGACGGACGACCTGCGAAGAAGTACACTGGCAGTGAGGCTCGGACGAGCACTCTCCACACACCCCACTGCCTTTGGGAGGGATCCCATGTCCGCGCGCCACCGGCCTCGCTTCCTTTCTCGCCTTTTCGCGACCTCGACCGCGCTCTGTCTCAGCCTGGTGGGCTCCGTGGTGGACGCATCCGCCACCTGTTTTCGTTGCCGCCGGCATCCCACGGAGATCGAAACGACTGTCTGCGTCGGGGGGTACCTGGATGGATCGTACTCCTGCGATTGCGTGCCCGGCTGCGGATACGCCTGACCGCGCATCGGGAGCACAGCCGGTGCACTCGCTGCCCGCCGTGTGCGGCAGTGCGCTCGGGGCGGCACTGGCGCTGTCGTTGGCGCTCGTCCCTCCGGCGTCGGGACAAGCAGTGCCCCGCTCGGCCCTCGGGGACTCGGTCCGCTTCCGGCACGGCGTTCACGATACGGCGTGGTCCCATGGGCGGCTCTGGCGCAATGAGCGTGGCTGCGTCTACGTCGTTCAGGAACAGCGATGGGACGAGTTGGCGAGCCCCGTGGTCGTCGACCTGCTGAGCCAGGTGGAGCGACTCCAGGTGCTCGCGCCGACGCGGCAGGGACCGGGAGCCGCGGACGGCGCCGTCCGCTGGCGGGACCTGACATCCAGCGAAGTCCGATCGGCGATGGGCCGCTGTGAGCCTCGCATGGAGCGGCAGTAGCGGACGGATCGACGAGGTGCGGGGCTCGCCGCCGCGCCGAGACGGGTCGGAGGGATCCGGTGACCGGCATGAAGACCTGGATGGTCGGCCGTCTGTTCGTCCTCGCTTTCTGGTCGGTGGTCGCCGGATGCGGGCGGGAGGGAGTGCCGGACGAGCGGAGTCTGGCCCCTCGCACGCCGGACATACAGCTCGAGCCGATGCCCAGCCGTATCGAGCTCCAGCTCGCGAGCGCGGGAGAGGTCGGAAGCCTGCATGCGGGTGGCGGCACCCTGTTCGGATTTCTCTCGGACGTCGTTCCCACCTCGGACAGCACCTTCGTCATCGTCGACCCGCGCATGCAGGAAGTCACGGAGCTCGACTGGTCGGGTCGCCGACTCCGCTCGTATGGCCGGCGCGGCTCCGGGCCGGGTGAGTTTGCCCAGCCCTGGCTTGCACAGGTCGACTCGACTTCGCTGCTGATCCTCGATGGTGCATCCGGGGGGCTGCTCGAGTACGACCTGGCGACCGGCGCCGGACGAACCGTCGCCGACGGACTCGCCTCCGGCGCAACCTGGTTCGTTCGAGCGGCGGATGGGCGGCTTGTGTGGTGGGAGCCGCAGCGCGCCGACCCGCTGGCCCTCAGCTCGCTCGCCGCGCCCCTGCCCGTTCGTTACTCGCTTCGTCGCGCCGCGGTCGAGTCCGGGTTCGGCGACCGGCTCGTCAGCGACGGTGGCGCGGCGTGCGTCTGGAAGGGGCAGACGGTCCTCGTCGCGAATGTCTGGGCGTACGAGCTGCTGGAAGTCGATGCGCGGACCGGCGCGGTGGGCCGGCGGTTCGTCCAACGCGACGATCCGGTGGTACGGGAGAGGCGCGACTCGCTGACCGGCCTGACGGTCCCGGGCGCGGGCTCGCTAGGCCTCGTCTGCTCCGACCACCTCGTCGTGCTCGGACTCATCGAGCTCCACTCGCGTGACATCGTGTACGACTTCTACGATGCGGCGCTCCGGCCTCTCGCGCGCCTGCGCTTCCGCCGTGGCGGCACGGGCGACAGCGCGAACGCCGCGTATCCCGGATATCTCGCCGGCGTCGGCGCCGACTGGCTGGTGACGTACAGGAACATGCCGTACCCGGTGGTGCTTCGGTTCAGGGTGCACCGGTCCGAGCCTGCACCGGCACGATGATGCCGCGCACGTGCCGCCGGGCCGGCGGAAGACGCCTCGCGCCGCATCTCCTGCTGCTTGTCGCGCTTCTGCCAGCCTGCGGCCCTCGCGAGGATCGCGCGCTCCCATCGACGGCCAGGACTGTCCCGATGAGCATCGAGCGGGCCCTCGCCGACACGCGGAGACGACTCCTCGAGGCGGAGCGCGTGCTCAAGGTGTCTGCGCTGCACGACACCGTCACCGTCGAAGGAGTGGGCGCCGGGGGAGAAGCGATCAGGATCCGGCCGGCCGCGTCAGATGTTCCGATCGTGCTCTACTCGCATCACGCCGGCTGCGCCCTGTGCGACCCCGGCGCCAGGGCCATCTCCGGAATCGCGGAGGGGCTCGATTGCAGGCTGAACGCGTACGTCGTGTCACTCGAGGACTCGCTCCGGAGTCTCCAGTCGCTGGAGGGTTCCGGCCGCATGCGCGTCGTCTCGCGCGCGCGAGGCTCGGCGGTCGCGGTGCTCCCGATTGGTCTGCCCTCGTCGCTGGTGGTCCTCGCGCCGGGGGGACGCCTGCTTGGATGGTGGCAGGGAGCGGTCGAGGGGAGAGTGGCCAACGAGGCACGGGCCACGCTTGAGGAGGCGTGCCAGCTCGCACGGCTCGGCGCGGGCTGAGCTGCGCGGCGGCGGGCGGGATCTGCCAGCGCACGCACGGTTCCGCGGCAGGCCTGAACCGCCCCGGGTTTCCAGGAGGCTCGGGGTGTTGACGGGCGGGGACTTGGTGGGACCTGAGTTACGATCGGCTGGGACGCCGGAAGAAGCGCGGCGTAACGGCTTGTCCCGCAAACTGCTGGGGCGGGACTCGACCCGAAGGCCGAGTCCACAAACAAGACGCGCGGGCCTGGTGGACGGCGCATAGCTGGGGCGGGACTCGAACCCGCGACCCCGGCATTATGAGTGCCGTGCTCTAACCACCTGAGCTACCCAGCCAGAGGGCGCCAATGCTAGTCCCCTCCGACAGTTGGCGTCAACCCCGCGAAGCGGCGCGTACGGGGGTGGCGACCCCCGCAGGGCGAGCCGGCCGGGCGGCCCCGCATTGTCCAACCCGGGTGTCCACCGTACCTTGCGGTCAGCCGGAGCGACGGACCGCCGGCCGTAATGCCGACAACGCGCGCGGGAGAGACCACCCCCGAGGGTGGCGCCGACGGAGCAACCGCCCGGAAACTCTCAGGCAGAAGGACCGCGCGCCGAGGCGACTCTGGAAAGCGCGACGTGCCGACGGACGCACCGGCACGTCCCACCGAAGGAGTAAGCCGGCCCGGTGAGGCCGGTGAATCTCTCAGGTCCCGGACAGAGGGGCGAGCACGCCACGAGGCGTGACTCCGGCCTTTCCGCCCAACGGGACCACGCGTGAGCCCCGACGACACCCTCGAGCGCACCGCCCTGAACGGGCTCCACGTGGAGCTCGGCGCCCGCCTCGTGCCCTTCGCCGGCCACGAGCTCCCGCTCCACTTCACCCCCGGGATCCTCGCCGAGCACCGGCACACCCGCAGCGCCGCGAGCCTCTTCGACATCGGCCACATGGGGCTCGTCCGCATCACCGGCGCCGACCCCGCCGGCGCGCTCGAGCGCGTCACCCCCGCCGACGTCCGCGGGATCCGCCCCGGCCGCCAGCGCTACGCCCTGCTCGTCAACGAGCACGGGGGGATCCAGGACGACATCGTGATCCTCAAGGGCGACGATCTCCTCTACGTGGTCGTCAATGCGGCCCGCAAGGCGAGCGACCTCGCGTTCCTCAAGCGGCACCTCGCCGGCGCCGCGCTCGTCGAGGAGGTGCGCGACCTGACGCTCCTCGCCCTGCAGGGCCCCGCCGCCCTGGCGGCGCTCGCCCCGCTCTGCCCCGCCGCCACCGAGCTCGGGTTCATGGAGTGGACGATCTCGTCCATCCTGGGCCACCGCGCCCTCGTGACGCGCAGCGGCTACACCGGCGAGGACGGCTTCGAGCTGGCCGTCCCCGTCGCCATCGCCCCGCTCGTCGCGCGGAAGCTGCTCGACCAGCCGGGCGTGCTCCCGGCCGGCCTCGGCGCCCGCGACTCGCTGCGCCTCGAGGCCGGCCTCTCGCTCTACGGCCACGAGCTCGACGAGCAGACGACCCCCGTCGAGGCCGCGCTGGAGTGGACGATCGGCCAGCGCCGCCGGCAGGAGGGCGGGTTCCTCGGCGCCGACGTCGTCCTGCGGCAGCTCGCCCAGGGGGCGCCGCGCCGGCGCGTGGGGCTCCGGCTCCACGGCCCTGCCCCGGCCCGCGACGGCACGCCGATCGTGGACGCGCACGGCGCCGAGATCGGCCGCGTGACGAGCGGCGGGATCGGCCCCACCGCGGGCGCGCCGATCGCGCTGGGCTACGTCGCCACCGCGCACGCCACCCCGGGCACCCGCGTGGGGCTCGTGGTGCGCGGGCGCGTGCTCGACGCCGAGGTCACCACGCTCCCGTTCGTCCCGCATCGTTACGTGCGCCGGCCGCCGCTCGCGGCCGCGCGCTGAACCGCCACGCCCAGGAGATCCGCCCCATGGCCGCGACGCTCAAGTTCACGACCGACCACGAGTGGATCCGCCTCGAGGCGGATGGCACCGCCACCGTCGGCATCACCGACTTCGCCCAGCGGGAGCTGGGCGACGTGGTGTACGTCGAGCTCCCCGCCGTCGGGAAGACGCTCACGATGGGCGGCGACGCCGCGGTCGTCGAGTCGGTGAAGGCGGCGAGCGACGTGAAGGCGCCGGTGGACGGCGAGGTGACCGGGGCGAACGCTGCCCTCGCCGACGACCCGGCCCTCGTGAACCGCGACCCGCACGGCGCGGGGTGGTTCTTCCGCATGCGCCTGGCGAACCCGGCGCAGCTCGACCAGCTGATGGACGAGGCGGCGTACGACGCCTTCACCACGGGCGGGCAGTGATGCGCTACCTCCCGCACACCGACGCCGACCGCGCGGCGATGCTCGCCGCGATCGGCGTGGACACGGTGGACGACCTCTTCCGCGACGTGCCGCCGTCGGCGCGCCGGCCCGCCGCGCTCGACGCGCTGCCCCCGCACCGGAGCGAGCTCGAGGTCGCGAGCCACCTGCGCGCGCTCGCCGCGCGCAACCTCCCCGCGAGCGCCGTCCCCTCGTTCCTCGGCGCCGGCACCTACCGGCACCACGTCCCCGCCGCCGTGGACGCGCTGGTCCAGCGCGGGGAGTTCCTCACCTCGTACACGCCCTACCAGCCCGAGGTGAGCCAGGGGACGCTGCAGTACCTCTTCGAGTTCCAGACGCAGGTGGCGCTGCTCACCGGGATGGAGGTGGCCAACGCCTCGATGTACGACGGCTCGACGGCGTGCGCCGAGGCGGTGCTGATGGCCTGCCGGCTCACGCGCCGCCGGCGCGTGCTGCTCTCCGGCGGGCTCCACCCGCACTACCGCGAGGTGGTGGAGACGCGCGGCCGCTACGGCGACCTCGACGTGCACCTGGCCGCCCCCGACCCGCTCGGCCACGAGGCACTGGGCGCGCAGCTCACCGGCGACACCGCCTGCGTCGTGGTGCAGTACCCGACCTTCTTCGGCGGGGTGCACGACCTCACGGGGCTCGCGGAGCAGTGCCAACGCGCCGGCGCGCTGCTGGTGGTGGTGACGACCGAGATCGTGTCGCTCGGGCTCCTGCCGTCGCCCGGGAGCATGGGCGCCGACATCGTGGCCGCCGAGGGGCAGTCGCTCGGCTCGCCGATGTCGTTCGGGGGGCCGCACCTCGGGCTCCTCGCCACGCGCGAGAAGTTCGTGCGCCAGATGCCCGGCCACCTCTGCGGCCAGACGACCGACGTGGACGGCCGCCGCGCCTGGGTGCTGACGCTGGTGGCCCGCGAGCAGCACATCCGCCGCGAGAAGGCGACCAGCAACATCTGCACGAACGCGGGGCTCTGCGCGCTCGCGTTCACGATCCACCTGGCACTGCTGGGCGAGACCGGCTTCCGGCGGCTGGCCGAGCTGAACCACGCGCACGCGGTCCTCGCGGCGGAGCGGCTGGCGAAGGTGCCGGGGGTCGGCGTGCTGAACGCCGGCTTCTTCAACGAGTTCACGCTCGACCTGGGCCGGCCGGCGGCGCCGGTGGTGGAGCGGCTGGCCGAGCGCGGGATCCTGGCCGGGGTGCCGGTCTCGCGGCTCTACCCTGGGGTGAGCGGGCTGGAGCGGCTGCTGCTCGTGGCGGTCACCGAGGTCACCACGCCCGACGACGTCGAGCAGCTGGCCCGCGCGCTCATGGAGGTGACGCGATGACGACCACGGCCTGGGCGGCGCGCGACGCCGACGAGGCGATGGAGCCGGTGGGCCCGCACCGCGGCCTGCTGCACGACGAGCCGCTCATCTTCGAGCAGGACGAGCCCGGCCGCACGGGGGTGGACCTCCCCGCGGCGCCGGCCGCCCCGCTCCGGCTGGGCGACCTCGCGCCGCGCGGCGCGATCGGGCTCCCGTCGCTCTCGGAGCCGCAGGTGGTGCGGCACTTCACCCGGCTCTCGAGCCGCAACTACGGGATCGACAGCGGGATCTACCCGCTCGGCTCGTGCACGATGAAGCACAACCCCCGGCTCAACGAGCTGGTGGCGCGGCTCGACGGGTTCGCGCAGGTGCACCCGCTGCAGCCGGAACAGACGGTGCAGGGCGCGCTGGCCCTGATGGACGAGCTGGCCGACTGGCTGCTGAAGCTCACCGGGATGGAGGCGGTGGCGCTCTCGCCCGCGGCGGGCGCGCACGGGGAGCTCTGCGGGATGCTCGCGATCCGCGCCGCGCTCGACGCGCGCGGCGAGCGGCGCAACACGGTGCTCGTGCCGGCCTCCGCGCACGGCACCAACCCTGCCACCGCCGCCGCGCTCGGCTTCGGGGTGGTGGAGATCCCGTCGAACGAGCGGGGCCGGGTGGACGTGGCGGCGCTCAGGGCGGCGCTCGGGCCGCAGGTGGCGGCGATCATGCTCACCAACCCGAGCACCTGCGGGCTCTTCGAGACCGACATCGTGGAGATCGCGGAGGCGGTGCACGCGGCGGGCGCCTACTTCTACGGCGACGGCGCCAACTTCAACGCCATCGTGGGCCGCGTGCGGCCGGCCGACCTCGGCCTCGACGTGATGCACATCAACCTGCACAAGACCTTCTCGACGCCGCACGGCGGCGGCGGCCCCGGCGCGGGGCCGACGGTCTTCGCCCACTCGCTCGCGCCGTACGTGCCGCTGCCGTTCGTGCGGCGCACCGAGCACGGGCTGCGGCTCGTGGAGCACGCGGGCCAGGCGGGCGACCTGCGGCCGATGGGCCGGCTCAAGGCATACCACGGGCAGTTCGGCACCTTCGTGCGCGCGCTCGCCTACATCCTCTCGCTGGGCGGTGACGGGCTGCGCCAGGCGTCGGCCGACGCGGTGCTGAACGCCAACTACGTCCTCGCCCGGCTCTCCGACGTGCTCACCCCGGCGTTCCCGGGGCCGTGCATGCACGAGGCGCTCTTCCAGGACGACAGCCTGCGCGAGGCCGGCAGCTCCACGCTCGACCTCGCCAAGGCGCTCCTCGACGAGGGGATGCACCCGATGACGATCTACTTCCCGCTCGTCGTGAAGGGGGCGATGCTCGTCGAGCCGACGGAGTCGGAGCCGAAGGCGGCGATCGACGAGTACGTCACGGTGATCCGGCGGCTCGTGGCGCGGCTGCGGGAGCACGGCCCCGACGCGCTGCACCACGCGCCGCGGCACACGCCGCGGCGGCGGCTCGACGAGGTGGAGGCGGCGAAGAAGCCGGTCCTCCGCTGGACGACGGGGTGAGCGGTCAGCGCCGGCGCGCGGCCGCCGTGTCGTCCTCCTCCTGCAGGAGGTAGAGGAACTCCCCCTGCCGGATCATCCCGAAGCGCTCCCGCGCGATGCGCTCCCGCTCGCGCGGGTCCTGCTCGATGGCCCGCAGCGCGCGCTCGAGCGAGTCCACCGTGCGCCTGAGCGCGGCGACCCGCTCGCGGGCCGCGCGCTCCTTGGCCCGCAGCACCAGCAGGTCGCGCGTGCCGTACTCGCCGCCCTCCAGCACGAAGAGCAGGACGAGCGCCCCGAGCCCGAGGGCGGCGAGCCGGCCGCGGGTCACAGCGCGAAGAGGTCCCGGCCCGGGTAGTGGGCGATGTCGCCCAGCTCGCCCGCGATGCGGAGGAGCTGGTTGTACTTGGCGGTGCGGTCGGTGCGGCTGGCACTGCCGGTCTTGATCTGCCCCGCCCCGCTCGCCACGGCGAGGTCGGCGATGAAGGTGTCCTCGGTCTCGCCCGAGCGGTGCGAGATGACGACGCCGTACGCGCTCCCCTTCGCCAGCTCGATCGCCTGCAGCGTCTCGGTGAGGGTGCCGATCTGGTTCACCTTCACGAGGATCGCGTTGCCGATCCCCTCCTCGATGCCGCGGCCGAGCCGGTCCACGTTGGTGACGAAGAGGTCGTCGCCCACGAGCTGGAGCCGCTCGCCGAGCCGCTCGGTGAGGATCCGCCAGCCGTCCCAGTCGTCCTCGGCCAGGCCATCCTCGATCGAGACGATCGGGTAGTCGGCCGCCCACCTGGCGTACAGCTCCACCAGCGCCTCGGCGGTGCGGCGCGAGCCGTCGCCCTTCTTGAAGACGTACTCCCCGTCCTGGTGCAGCTCCGAGGCGGCGACGTCGAGGGCGATGGAGACCTCCTTGCCCGGCTCGTAGCCGGCGCCGCGGATCGCCTGCATGACCACGTCGAGCGCGGCCTCGTTGGAGGGGAGCATCGGCGCGAAGCCGCCCTCGTCGCCGACGGCGGTGCTGAGCCCCATCTTCGCCAGCACCTTCTTCAGCGCGTGGAAGACCTCGACGCCCATGCGCAGCGCGTCGGCGAACTCGTCGGCGCCGGTGGGGACGACCATGAACTCCTGCACGTCCACGTTGTTGGAGGCGTGGGCGCCGCCGTTCAGGATGTTCATGAGCGGCACCGGGAGGACGCGCGCCATCGGCCCGCCGAGGTAGCGGTAGAGCGGGAGGCCCGAGTCCATCGCGGCCGCGCGCGCCACCGCGAGCGACACCGCCAGGAGCGCGTTCGCGCCGAGGCGGCCCTTGTTCTCGGTGCCGTCGAGCTCGAGCATCGAGGCGTCCACCGCGATCTGGTCGGTGGCGTCCATCCCCTCGAGCCGGGGGCCGATGACCTCGTTCACGTTGCGCACGGCGTCGAGGACGCCCTTGCCGAGGTAGCGCTTCGGGTCGCCGTCGCGCAGCTCCACCGCCTCGTGCTCGCCGGTGCTGGCCCCGCTCGGCACCGCCGCGCGGCCGGTGGCGCCGCTCGACAGGGTGACGTCGGCCTCGACGGTCGGGTTGCCGCGGCTGTCGAGGATCTCGCGCGCCTGCACTTCGATGATGGTGCTCATGGGGTCCGGTGGAGGAGGGGTGAGGGGCCGGTCAGGCGAAGTGGTCGAAGCCGGGCAGCTGCAGCGGCTGCCCGCCGAGGAGGAGCTGCACCCCCTGGCCCGCCTGCACGGTGCCGATGCGCGCGAGGGGCACGCCGGTCTCGGCGATGCACCGGGCCGCGTCGGCATCGCCGAACGCCGTCGGGAAGGTAACGAGCAGTTCGTAGTCCTCGCCGCCGAGCGCCGCGAAACGGGCCGGCGCCATGCCCGCGAGCGCCGCCGCCTGGGCGACGCCGGGGCCGAGCGGGAGGCGGTCGAGGTCGAGGTCGAGCCGCACGGCGCTGGCGGCGGCGAGGTGCCGCGCGTCGCCGGCGAGGCCGTCGCTCAGGTCGAGCATGGCGGTGGCGCCGTGGCGCGCGAGCCAGCGGCCGAGCGCGAGCCGCAGGGGCGGGCGCGCGAAGGCGGCCCGCGCGTCGCCGGGGTCGGTGCCCCGCTCGAGCGCGGTGAGCGCCGCGCGCGCGCCGCCGAGCGCGCCGCTCACCCAGACGCCGTCGCCGGCGCGCGCGCCGGCGCGCATCACGGCGCGCCCGCAGGTGCCGAGCACCGTGACGCCCACGCTCCACGCGGGTCCCGACGAGAGGTCGCCGCCGACGATGCAGGTGCCGGCCTGCACCGCCGCGTCGGCCGCGCCGCGCATCACGGCGGTCACGTCGCCGTTGGCGGAGGCGCGCGGGAGGACGAGCGCCACGAGCACCCCGGCCGCGTCGGCCCCCATGGCGGCGAGGTCGGAGAGCGCGCTCGCGGTGGCGCGGAAGCCGACCTCCTCCATCGAGAGCCAGTCGCGGCGGAAGTGCACCCCCTCGACGCTCACGTCGGTGCTCACCGCGAGCGTGACACCGCCGACCGGCAGCACGGCGCAGTCGTCGCCGATCCCCTCGGCGGCGGGGCCGAGGGCCTCGACGATCGCGCGGATGCGATCGAACTCCCGGCCGGAGCCGAGCGGGAGATGGGCGAGCATGCGGAGCTAGACGGTCACCGGGCGGGGCAGCTCGAGCAGGAACGGCACGGGGAGCGGCCACCGGCCGCCGGTGCGCGCCCACTCGCGCGCCACGTCGGCCACGGCGGCCACCACGTCGGCGGGGCGCAGGGCGCGCGCGGTGTGGCGGCGCGCGCCGGTGTCGGCCGCACGACCGAGGAGCTGGGCGCCGGCGGCGGCCGCGTGAAGCGGGTCGGTGCCGCGCGCGAGTGCCGCGCCGATGAAGCCGCCCAGCACGTCGCCGCTCCCCCCGGTCGCGAGGCCGGGGTTGCCGGCGCCGACGGTGAGCGCGGCGCGGCCCGGGTGCGCCACGACGGTCGGCACGCCCTTCAGCAGCACCGTGGCGCCGAGCCGCGCGCAGGCGGCCTCCGCCGCGCCCCACGGGTCCACCTCGCGCTCGGCGGCGAGGTCGGGCGCCAGTGCGCGGAACTCGCCCGGGTGCGGCGTGAAGACGAGGGTGCCCCGCGCCGCGTGCCGCCGCACCGCGTCGGCGTCGCCGGCGAGCGCCACGATCGCGTCGGCATCCACCACCGCGGCGCGCGCGTGCGCGAGCACGGCGTGCACGAACGCGGCCCGCCCCTCGCGCCGGCCGAGGCCGGGACCGACGATCACCGCGTCGGCGCGGCCGAGCAGGTCGGCGAGCGCGGCGTCGAGCGGGCCCTCGAGCGGGTGCGCGAGCGTCTGCAGGTCGGGCTCGAACGCGGCGATCGTCGCGACCGACTCGGCCGGCGCCACCACGTGCACGAGCCCCGCGCCGGCGGCGAAGGCGGCGCGGCCCGCCATGCGCGCGGCACCCTGCATCCCCGCGTCGCCGCCCACCACCACCACGCGGCCGCGGTCGCCCTTGTGGTCGCGCGCGTGGAGCGCCGGGAGCCAGGCCGCGGCCTCGCGGTCGCCGACCAGCCGCGGCCACTCCGCGGCGGCCGGCGGGTGGCCGATGTCGGCGACCACCACGTCACCGCACTCCTCGCGCGCGAGCAGGTGGCCGCGGCGGAGCCCGCCGAAGGTCACGGTGACGTCGGCGCCCGCGTCCTCGTGCACGAGCCCGCTGGCGAGGTCCACGCCCGTCGGGCCGTCCACCGCGACGACCGGGACCTGCAGGTCGGCGGCGCGCTGCAGCAGCGCCGCCATGGGCGGGCGCGGGGCCCCGGTGGCGCCGGTGCCGAGGAGCGCGTCCACCACGAGCCCGGTGCCGGGCCACGGGCCGTCGGCGGCGACCTCGGGCACCCCCTCGTCGCGCGCGAGCCGGGCCATCTGCGCGGCGAGCGGCGACGCCTCGCCCGCGGGCGACGCGACGCGCACCCTCACGCCGAGTCGGTGCAGCGTGCGCGCGGCAACCCAGCCGTCGCCGCCGTTGTTGCCGGGGCCGCAGAGGACGAGCACCCCGCCCGCGAGCGCATGCGGATACCGCGCGACGACCACCTGGGCCACCGCGCGGCCGGCGGTGTGCATCAGGCTCGCGAGGTCGATCCCCGCCGCGACGGCGCGGCGGTCCCACTCGGCGGACTGCGCGGGGGTCAGGACCGGGAGCACGCGTCCCGGCGCCGGGTCAGGCGGAAGGGACGCCCTGCCACTCGTAGGTGGAGCGGAAGGCGTCGTCGAAGTCGAAGACGCCGGCGAAGTCGTCGAGCCGGTCGCCGGGCTGCGTGACGAGGAGCCCCACGTCCACCAGCGTGAACACGATGCGCCCGATGTCGAGCGTGCTGCCGATCCCCCAGTAGGCGAGGACGGCCGGGGCCATGAGCCCCCACTGGGCCTGCGCGAGGTCGCGGCAGGCCCAGGCGAGCTCCGCGCCGGTCACGTGCCGGCGCGCCGGGAGGCGGCCCTGCAGGTACTCCACCGCCGCGAGCACGAACAGGTAGGCGCGCTCGTGGAACTGCGCGTCGCGGGCGCGGATCTTCGCGATGACGCCGTCGGCGAACTCGAGGCCGTTCATCGGGGGACGCGCCCGCGGCGGGGGTCAGGCCGACCGGCGCGCCCGCACGGGCGCGGCCGGGGCGTAGAGCGGGAAGCGGTCGGAGAGCTCCTTCACCTCGGCCTTCACCCGGGCGAGGGTCGCCTCGTCCTGCTTCGTGAGCGCCGTGTCGATCAGCTCGGCGACGCGCCGCATCTCGGCGATCCCCATCCCGCGCGTGGTGAGCGCCGGGGTGCCGAGGCGGATGCCGCTCGTCACGAACGGCGACTGCGGGTCGTCGGGGATCGTGTTCTTGTTGACCGTGATCCCGGCGTGGTCGAGGAGCTTCTCGGCGGCCTTGCCGGTGAGCCCCTTCGGCCGCAGGTCCACCAGCATCAAGTGCGTGTCGGTGCCGCCGGAGACGATCGCGTAGCCGCGCTCGAGCATCGCCTCGGCGAGCGCCTTCGCGTTGGCCACCACCTGGCGGGTGTACGCCTTGAAGTCGTCGGTGAGCGCCTCGCCGAACGCGACCGCCTTCGCGGCGATCACGTGCTCGAGCGGGCCGCCCTGCATCCCGGGGAAGACCGACTTGTCGATCGCCTTCGCGAGGTCGGCGCCGCAGAGGATCAGGCCGGCGCGCGGGCCGCGGAGCGTCTTGTGCGTGGTGCTCGTCACCACGTCGGCGATCCCGACCGGCGTGGGGTACACCCCGCCCGCCACAAGGCCCGCGAAGTGCGCCATGTCCACCAGCAGCCTCGCCCCGACCTCGTCGGCGATCGAGCGGAACGCCGCGAAGTCGATGATGCGGGCGTAGGCGCTGCCGCCGGCCACGATCATCCCGGGCCGCTCCTGCCGGGCCTGGTCGCGCAGCCGGTCGTAGTCGATGCGGCCGGTGGCCGGGTCCACGCCGTAGTGGACCGGGTTCCAGATCACGCCGCTGTGGTTCACCGACGCGCCGTGCGACAGGTGGCCGCCGTGCGGCAGCGACATCGCGAGGAGCTTCCCGCCGGGCGGCAGCAGCACCATGAAGGCGGCGAAGTTGGCCTGCGCGCCCGAGTGCGGCTGCACGTTGGCGTGCTCGGCGCCGAAGAGCCGCTTGAGCCGGTCGATCGCGAGCTGCTCGATCTCGTCCACCACCTCGCAGCCGCCGTAGTACCGCTTCCCGGGGTACCCCTCGGCGTACTTGTTGGTGAGCGGGGTGCCCATCGCGTCGATCACGGCGCGGCTCGCGAAGTTCTCGCTCGCGATCAGCTCCAGGCCGTCGCGCTGGCGGCGCACCTCGGCGTCCACGAGGCGGGCGATGACGGGATCGGCGACGCGCAGCGGCGCGTTATGGTCGAGCATCAACGGGTCTCCTCATCGATCTTGGCGACACGACGCGCGTGGCGGCCCCCCTCGAACGGGGTCTCCAGCCACGCCTTCAGGATCTCCACGCCCTCCGGCTCGCTCACGAACCGCGCCGGGAGCACCAGCACGTTGGCATCGTTGTGCTGCCGGGCGAGCCGCGCGATCTCGGGGGTCCACGCCACCGCCGCCCGGACCCCGCGATGGCGGTTGGCCGCGTACGACATCCCCAGGCCGGTCCCGCAGAGCAGCACCCCGCGCCGCGCGTCCCCGCGCTCCACCGCCGACGCCACCTGGTGGGCGAAGTCGGGATAGTCCACCGACTCGGTCGAGTGCGTGCCGACGTCGCGCGGCTCGTACCCCAGCGCCCGCAACGTCTCGACGAGCCGCGCCTTCAGCGCGACCCCCGCATGATCCGCACCGATCGGGATGACCTCGGACACGTCCAAACCTACCTAATGCGCCGCCGCCGACAAGGCGGACGCCGCGGTCCACGGGCGGTCGAGCCGCTTGACAGCGGCGATGCGCTCCTCCGCCAGCCGGTCGGCCGCGAGGTGCGGGGCCACGCGGTCGCGCCCGGCGATCGCGAAGACCTGCAGCGTCGTGTCGTAGATCTGCGCCGCCTTGCTCTCGCTGCGCGCGCGGTCCCAGCCGTGCAGCTCGCCGTAGATGTTGATCACGCCGCCGCCGTTCACCACGTAGTCGGGGGCGTAGAGGATCCCGCGCGCCTGCAGCGCGTCGCCGTGCCGGGGCTCGGCGAGCTGGTTGTTCGCCCCGCCGCAGACGAGCCCCACCTGCAGCCGGGGGATCGTGTCGTCGTTCAGCGTGGCGCCGAGCGCGTTGGGCGAGTAGATGTCGCCCTTCTCGGCGACGAGCGCGTCGGGCGCCACGCCGCGCGCGCCGAACTCCTGCACGATCCGCTGCACCCGCTCGGGGCGGATGTCGGTCACCACGAGCTCCGCCCCCGCCTCGTGCAGCAGCCGGCAGAGGTGGTACGCCACGTTCCCCGCCCCCTGCACCAGCACGCGCCGGCCGGCGAGGTCGTCGGTGCCGAAGCGGGTCCTCGCCGCGGCCCGCATCCCGTGGAAGACGCCCCACGCCGTGACCGGCGACGGGTCGCCCGAGCGCCCCACGAGCCCGCCCACGTGCCGCGTCTCCTGCCGCACGAACTCCATGTCGTCGGTCGAGGTGCCGACGTCCTCGGCGGTGATGTAGCGGCCGCCCAGCGTGTCCACGAACCGCCCGTGCGCCCGGAAGAGCGCCTCGCGATCGCGCCGCCGGTTGTCGCCCACGATGACCGCCTTGCCGCCGCCCAGGCTCAGCCCCGCCACGGCGGACTTGTACGTCATCCCGCGGGCGAGGCGCAGCGCGTCCACCAGCGCCGCCTCGGTGGAGTCGTACTGCCAGAAGCGGGTGCCGCCGAGCGCGGGGCCCAGCGTGGTGTCGTGGATGGCGATGATGCCCAGGTAGCCGCAGGAGGGGTCCTGGCTGATCACCAGCTGCTCGTGGCCGAGCTCGGCCATCAGCGCGTACGCGTCCATGGCCTACCGGCGGTAGTCGTGGAAGCCGCGGCCGCTCTTCCGGCCGAGCTGGCCGGCGGCGACCATGCGCCGCAGGAGCGGGCAGGGCCGGTACTTGTCGTCCCCGAGCCCGCGGTGGAGCACCTCGAGGATGGCGAGGCAGACGTCGAGCCCGATGAAGTCGGCGAGGGTGAGCGGCCCCATCGGGTGGCTCATCCCGAGCTTCATGACGGTGTCGATCGCCTCGGGGGTCGCGACCCCCTCCATCACGCAGTACGCGGCCTCGTTGATCATCGGCATGAGGACGCGGTTCGAGACGAAGCCGGGGTAGTCGTTCACCTCGACCGGCGTCTTCCCGAGCTGGCGCGAGAGCTCCATCACCTCGTGCGTGGTGGCGTCGCTCGTGGCGTGGCCGCGGATCACCTCGACCAGTTCCATGACCGGCACGGGGTTCATGAAGTGCATCCCGATCACCTGCCCGGGCCGCGTCGTGCGCGCGGCGATCTCGGTGATCGAGATCGAGCTGGTGTTGGTGGCGAGGATGGCGCCCGGGTCGCAGGCGCGGTCGAGCGCCTCGAAGATCGCGAACTTGGTGGCGGGATGCTCGCTCACCGCCTCGATCGCGAGGCGCGCCCCCGCGGCGGCGGCGACGTCGCCGGCGGTGCGGATGCGGCCCAGGATGGCGGGGACGGCCTCGGCGGCCACGGTCCCCTTCTTCACCTGCCGCTCGAGGTTGGCCTTGATGGTCGCCAGCGCCTTCTCGAGCTGGGCCGGGTTGCTGTCCACCAGCGTCACGTCCCAGCCGTGCTGCGCCAGGACGTGCGCGATGCCGTTCCCCATCGTGCCCGCGCCGATGACCGCTGCGGTCGTCATGTGATGCCCAGGTCCTTTCGTCGCAACCAGTTCCAGGTGAGTCCGGCCCCCGCGAGGAGCGCGGCGCCGCCCAGGACGCCGCCCTCCACCCCGAACGCGCCGCCGGTGAGCCAGGCGGGACCGCCGGCATCGTAGCCGAGGAGCGGGAGATCCGCGAGCGGCATGCCACTGACCGGCGACTCGAGCGCCATCAGCGCGGCATTCCAGCCGAGGTGCGCGGCGGTGCTGGTCCACAGCCCGCCGGGCAGCAGGCAGGCGAGCGCGAGGAAGATGCCGGCGAGCCCGATGTGCACGAGCGCGAGGGGCGTCACCGACGGGTTGGCGGCGTGCGCCAGCGCGAATCCCGCGGAGGTGAGCAGGATCGCCGCCGGCCGCCCGAGGGGACGCTCGAGCGCCGCCAGCGGCACGCCGCGGACCGCCACCTCCTCGCTGAAGGCGGGGAGGAGGAGCGCCAGCGTCCAGGTAGCGACCCCTGCCACGTAGCCGCCGGCGCCCCCCGCGTCGTGACGCCACCGCGCGCCGCCGAGCACGGTGGCGGCGAGCATGGCGACCACCACGAGCGCCACGCCGGTGACGAAGAGCCGCGCCGCCCACCGGCCCGCGCCGGCCGGCCACGCGAGCCGGAGGGCACGTGCGTCGAGCCCGAGCACCTTCGTGCCGACGAGCCAGGTGGCGCCGAGGAAGCCGATCGTCTGCGTGACCCCCTGCAGGACGAGCGCGGGGAGGGTCACCTGCCCCGGCAACCCCCCGGCGGCGGGCCAGGCCCTGGCGATGGCAGCCGTGGCGAGCAGCACGAGGGCGCCCGCCACGAAGATGTAGAGGATCGTGCCGCCGACGCCGACCAGGACCGCGCGGAGTCGCGCGAGGGCGGCCTCCTGCGTCACCGCGGCGGGAGGAACCGGCCTCCGAGGCCGAGGATCACGAGCGCCGCGAGGCCGATCTTCAGCAGGTCGCCGGTGAGGAACGGCACGAAGCCGTGCCGCATCGCGAGCGCCGGGTCGCCGCCCAGGAGGGCGAGCTGCGACACGCCGCCGACGTGGATCGCCACCATCCCCGCGGTGCAGGCGAGCAGCACGAGCCCGAGCCGGGCGGCGATCCCCTCGCGCGCCATCGCGCGCGTGGCGACGAGGCCCGTCACGGCCGCCGCGATCGGGAAGGCGAGCAGGTAGCCGCCGGTGGGGCCGAGGAGCCGCGCCACGCCGGAGCCGCCGGCCGCGAAGACCGGCAGGCCGGCGAGGCCGGCGGCGAGGTAGAGGACGAGCGCGGCGGCGCCGGCCCGCGCGCCGAGGATCCCGCCGACGGCGAGCACCGCGAGCGGCTGCAGCGTGGCGGGGACCGGGCTCATCGGCATCGGCACCACCACCTGCGCCGAGAGGGCCACGATCGCGGTGGCGAGGGCGACGGGGATCGCCCGCGGCAGCCGCGCGGCGCCGGCGGCGACGTCGGGGGTGGACAGCGGAAGGTTGGGCGAGGTCATCAGATGCGCTCCACGCTGAGGGCCACTGCGTTGCCGCCACCGAGGCAGAGGGTGGCGAGGCCGGTCGTGCCGCCGCGGTCGGCGAGGGCGTGCAGCAGCGTCGTGAGGATGCGGGCGCCGCTCGCGCCGATCGGGTGCCCGAGGGCGACCGCGCCGCCGTGCACGTTCACCTTCTCCCAGTCCCAGCCGAGCTGGCGCCCGTCGGCGAGCGCCTGCACGGCGAACGCCTCGTTCGCCTCGATGAGGTCGTAGTCGCCGATCGTCGTGCCGGCCTTCGCCATCAGCGCGCGGACGGCGCCGACCGGCGCGAAGAACAGGTCGCGCGGCGCGCCGCCGCCCGTGGCGTACGCGGTGATCCGCGCGAGCGGGGCGAGCCGGTGCGCCTTCGCGTACGCGAGCGACGTGACGACCACGGCGCTCGCGCCGTCGTTGAGGCCGGGGGCGTTCCCCGCCGTGACCGAGCCGTCCTTGCGGAAGGCGGGCTTCAGCTTGGCGAGGGCACCCACGTTGGTGTCGGCGCGGGGGGACTCGTCGGCGGCGACGGTGGTGGTGCCTCCCTTCCCCGGCACCTCCACCGGCACGATCTCCGCCGTGAACTTCCCCGCGAGCGTCGCGGCCACCGCGCGCCGGTGGCTCTCGGCCGCGAACGCGTCCTGGTCGGCACGCGAGACCTGCGCCTGCTCCGCCGTGTACTCGGCGTACTCGCCCATGTGGTTGTTGCCGAACGAGCACCACAGGCCGTCGTGGATCATGCCGTCCACCAACGTCTGGTTGCCCGCCTTCACCCCGCCGCGCATCCCGTACACGTAGAACGGCGCGCGCGACATGGACTCCTGCCCGCCGGCCACGACCACCTGCCGGTCGCCGGCGCGGATCGCCTGCGCGGCCAGCATCACGGCGCGGAGGCCGGAGCCGCAGACCTCGTTGACGGTGACGGCGCTCGCGGTGCCGGGGATCCCGGCGCCGATGAGCGCCTGGCGCGCCGGCGCCTGGCCGCTGCCCCCCTGCACCACCTGGCCCATGAACACCTCCTCGACCTGGGCGGCGTCGAGGCCGGCGCGGCGCAGCGCCTCGCGGATCACGAGCGCGCCCAGCTCGGGGGCCGGGAAGGTCGAGAGCCCGCCGAGGAACTTCCCGATCGGGGTGCGGACGGCGGCGAGGATGACGGGGGTCTGCTGGTCGGTCACGGGGAATCCGGTGAGAGCGGGGCGCCGGTCGGCGCCACGAAGTTAGGCGGGCGGCCGGGCCGCGGCCACCCGCGCGTCAGGCGTCGGCGCCGCCGGGGGCGAGCGCGCGGCTCGCCGCCTCCGCCGACACGCGGGCGGCGAAGGCCTCGAGCGGCAGGATCTCCTGCTTCTTCCCGGCGCCGCGCACGCGCAGCGCCACGGCGCCGGTCTCCGCCTCGCGCTGGCCGACGACCGCCATGTACGGCACCCGGGCCACCTCGCCCTCGCGGATGCGGTAGTTGAGCGTCTCGCCCGAGTCGTCGAGGTGCACCCGGAGCCCCGCGGCGCGGAGCGTGGCGGCGACGCGGCGCGCGTACTCGGCGGTCGCGTCGGAGACCGGGAGCACGCGCACCTGCTCCGGGGCGAGCCAGACCGGGAAGGCGCCGGCGAAGTGCTCGATGAGGATCGCGATGAACCGCTCGAACGAGCCGTTCACGGCGCGGTGGATCACCACCGGCCGGTGCTCGCGGTTGTCGTCGCCGACGTACCGCAGGTCGAAGCGCTCGGGGGCGGCGTAGTCGAGCTGGATCGTGCCGAGCTGCCACTTGCGGCCGATCGAGTCGGAGACGTCGAAGTCGATCTTGGGGCCGTAGAAGGCGCCGTCGCCCGGCTTGGACTCGTACGGGAGCCCCGTCGCCTCGAGCGCGGCGCGCAGCGCCGCCTCGGCCGCGTCCCACATCGCGTCGTCGCCGATCCGCTGCTCGGGGCGGGTGGCGAACTTCAGCGTCGCTTCGAGCCCGAAGGTGCGGTAGTAGCCGAGGATGAGGTCCACGAGCCGCCTCACCTCGTCGGCGACCTGCGACTCCATCAGGTAGATGTGGCAGTCGTCCTGCGAGAACTGCCGCACCCGCGTGAGCCCCGAGAGCGCGCCGCTGACCTCGTTGCGGTGCAGCACGTCGTACGTGCTGTAACGGATCGGCAGCTCGCGGTACGAGTGCTTCCTCGACGCGTACAGCACGTGGTGCGAGGGGCAGTTCATCGGCTTGAGCGAGAAGTCGTGCTCCCCCGACTCGCTGTCGAGGACGAGGAACATGTTCTCGCGGTACTTCCCCCAGTGCCCCGACAGCTCCCAGAGCGCCTTGTTGTAGAGGAGCGGGGTGCGGATCTCCCGGTAGCCGTCGCGCTGCAGCTCCCGCATGTACTCGTTCAGCGCGTTGTAGATGACCGTCCCTTTCTCGGTCCAGAACGCGGCGCCGGGCGCGTACGGGTGGAACAGGAAGAGGTCGAGGTCGCGGCCCACCTTGCGGTGGTCGCGCTTGCGCGCCTCCTCGAGCCGGTGGAGGTGCTGCTCGAGGTCCTCCTTGCGGAAGAACGCCGTGCCGTAGATGCGCTGCAGCATCTGCCGGCGCGAGTCGCCGCGCCAGTAGGCGCCGGCGGTGCTGAGCAGGCGGAAGTGCCGGAGCCGGCCGGTGCCCGGCAGGTGCGGCCCGCGGCAGAGGTCCGTGAACGGCCCGTCGGTGTAGACGGTGATGACCTCGTCGGGCCCGAGGTCGGCGATCCGCTCGAGCTTGAGCGGGTCGTCCTTGAAGCGGCGGTTCGCCTCGTCGCGGTCCACCACCTCGCGCACGAAGGGGAAGTCCTTCGCGGCGACCTCGGCCATCTTCGCCTCGAGGGCGGCGAGGTCCTCGGGGGTGAACGGCCGCTCGACCTCGAAGTCGTAGTAGAAGCCGTCCTCGATGGGGGGCCCGAAGCCGATCCCGGCGCCCGGGAAGAGCTCGCGCACGGCCGTCGCCAGCACGTGGGCCGCGGAGTGGCGCAGCACGTCGAGGGCCTCGCGATCGCGCTCGGTGAGGATCGCGACGGTGGCGTCCTCCTCGATCGGGCGGGCGAGGTCGCGGACCTGGCCGTTGACGCGGATGGCGACGGCCGCGCGGGCGAGCCCCGGGCCGATCTGCGCGGCGAGGTCGGCCCCGGTGGACCCGCGGGGCAGCTCGCGGACGCTGCCGTCGGGCAGCGTCAGGCGGATGGTGCTCACTTCCCGGCCTCCACCGACGGCGGGACGGCGGGGCCCATGCCGCGCGCGAACGCGAAGTAGAGGCCGATCCCGGCGATGGTGGCGGCGAGGACCGCGAGCCAGAAGAGCAGGCTGCGCGGCGCGATCTCGATGCGCTCGTCTCCCATGGCGCGGTTAAATTAGCCGCGACCAAGGGCTTTTGCACGAAGGAGCCACCCGTGCGGGACGGCAGGATGTCGGCAGGCTCGGTGTTCCTCTGGACGATGCTCGGCGCGGCCGCCGGCGTCGCGGTCGCGACCGTGGTGGGCGACTGGCTCGCCGCCGGCCGCCCGGACCCGCTGCGCGCGGCGGCGCGCGCCTGGGCCCGCCGGCCCCCCGCGCAGGCGCGCCGGCGCGGCGCCCTCGCGCGCGCCGTGGAGGTGGCGCTGCACGCCGACCCGCGCACCCGCGGGCTTGCGCTCGCCGTGGCGACCCTCGGCGCCGGCAGCGTGGAACTGCACGGCTGGGTGGACTCGCGCGCCGCGCGCGCGCACGCCGCCCGCGTCGCCCGGCGGGTGCCGGGGGTCGTGGACCTCGTGAACGGGATCCTGGTGCGCGGCGAGGACGACCGCGAGCCGGAGCCCCGCAGTCCCGTCGAGCAGCCCGCATGACCGACCTCGCCACCGACCTCGCGCCGCAATACGACCCGACGGCGATCGAGACCGCGCTCTACCGCTGGTGGGACGGGCACGGCGTCCACCACGCGCCGACCGACGCGCCGGGCGAGCCGTTCGTGATCATGATGCCGCCGCCCAACGTGACGGCGGTGCTGCACGCGGGCCACGCGCTCAACAACACCGTGCAGGACGTGCTCGTCCGCTTCGAGCGGATGCGCGGCCGCCTCGCGCTCTGGCTCCCCGGCACCGACCACGCCGGGATCGCCACCCAGAACGTGGTGGAGAAGCAGCTGGCGAAGGAGGGGCAGACCCGCTTCGACCTCGGGCGCGACGCCTTCGAGGCCCGCGTCTGGGCGCACGTGCGCGTCACGGGCCCCGCCATCCGCGGGCAGCTCGAGGCGCTCGGCTGCAGCTGCGACTGGGAGCGCCAGTACTTCACCCTCGACGAGGACCTCTCGCGCGCCGTGCGCGAGGTCTTCGTGTCGCTGCACGAGAAGGGGCTCGTCTACCGCGGGAAGTACATCATCCACTGGTGCCCGCGCTGCCTCACCGCCCTCTCCAACGAGGAGGCGGAGAAGGAGGAGGTGGCCGGCACGATTTGGCGGCTCCGCTACCCGCTCGCCGACGGGAGCGGCAGCGTCGTCGTCGCCACCACGCGCCCCGAGACGATGCTCGGCGACACCGCCGTCGCCGTGCACCCCGCCGACCCGCGCTACCGCGCCCTCGTCGGGAAGGAAGTCGCGCTCCCGCTCGCCGACCGCCGCATCCCGGTCGTCGCCGACGCGGCGGTGGACCCGGCGTTCGGCACCGGCGCGGTGAAGGTGACCCCGGCGCACGACCCGACCGACTTCGAGATCGCGCAGCGCGCCGGCCTCCCCGCCATCGACGTGATGACCCCCGAGGCGCGGATGGCGGAGACCGTGCCGGGACGGTTCCGGGGGCTCGACCGGTTCGAGGCGCGCCGCCGGGTGGTGGCGGAGTTCGAGGCGCTGGGGCTCCTGGCGGGCACCGACGAGCACCGCCACGCGGTGGGGCACTGCTACCGCTGCGACACGGTGGTGGAGCCGCGCCTCTCCGACCAGTGGTTCGTGCGGATGGCCCCGCTCGCGCGGCCCGCCCTGCAGGCGTACCGCGACGGCCGGCTCCGCTTCCTGCCGGAGCGCCGCGGCGACGAGTACGCCAACTGGATGGAGAACATCCGCGACTGGTGCATCTCGCGGCAGCTCTGGTGGGGCCACCGGATCCCCGTCTGGTACTGCGAGGCGGCGGGGTGCGGGCACGTCGCCGCGAGCCGCACGGACCTCGCCGCCTGCCCCGCCTGCCGCGGCCCCGTGCGGCAGGACGACGACGTGCTCGACACCTGGTTCTCGTCGTGGCTCGTGCCGTTCAGCTCCCTCGGCTGGCCCGACGACACGCCGGACCTGCGGCGCTTCTACCCCGGCCACGTGCTCGTGACCGCCCCCGAGATCCTCTTCTTCTGGGTGGCGCGCATGGTGATGGCGGGCTGCGAGTTCATGGGCGAGCCGCCGTTCGCGACGGTGTACCTGCACGGCACCGTCCGCGACACCCAGCACCGCAAGATGTCGAAGTCGCTCGGCAACGGGATCGACCCGCTCGAGGTGGTCGAGCGCTACGGCGCCGACGCGCTGCGCTACACCCTCGTGTCGAGCCTCGCCGTCGGCACCGACGTGATCCTCGACCCGGCCGACCTCGAGGCGTCGTTCGCGCCGGGGCGGAACTTCTGCAACAAGCTGTGGAACGCCGGCCGCTTCCTCCTCTCGAACCTCGAGGGCCCGGTGCGGCCGCTCGCCGGCCCGCACCCCGACGCGGTGCGCCCCGAGGAGCTGACCCTCGCCGACCGCTGGATCGTCGCGCGGTGCAACCGCGCCGTGGTCGAGGCGACCGACGCGTACGCGCGCTACCGGCTCAACGACGCCGCCGCCACGATCTACCGGTTCCTCTGGAACGAGTACGCCGACTGGTACATCGAGCAGGTGAAGCCGCGCCTCTACGGCGAGACGCCGGGCGGCGACGTGGCGCGCGCGGTGGCCGTGCGGGTCTTCGACACCGCCCTCCGGCTGCTGCACCCGGTGACGCCGTTCATCACCGAGACGCTCTGGCGCCGCCTCCCCGGCCGCCGGCCGGGCGACTCGATCACCGTCGCCCGCTGGCCGCAGCCGGACGCGCGCGCCGTGCACGACGCCGCCGAGCGCGACTTCGGGATGGTGCAGGAGCTGGTCGGCGCGATCCGCGCGATCCGCGCCGAGTACGGCGTGCCGCCCGGCCGCACGGTGCGCGCGTACGTGACCGGCGCCCCCGCGGACACCGTGGTCGCGCTGACCGACGAGATGGAGACGGTGGGGCGGCTCGCCAAGGTGTCGGCGCTCACCTTCCAGGAGCCGGCGGAGACGGTCGGTGCGCACGCGGTGCTCACCGACGGCACGGCCGTCTTCGTGGCGCTCGGCGACGCGATCGACCTGCGGAAGGAGTGCGACCGGCTGGGCGCCGAGGTGGCGCGGCTCACGGGGCTCGTGGCGGGCCAGGAGCGGAAGCTCGCCAACGAGCAGTTCGTCGCCCGCGCGCCCGCCGACGTGGTGGCGAGGGAGCGCGAGAAGCTGGCGAGCTGGCGGGAGCAGGTCGAGGTGCTGGCCGGCAAGCGGCGGCAGCTCGGCTGTGCGTGAGCGGCGCGCGCCCGCCGGCGCGGCCCTCCTCCTCGCCGCCCTCGCCGCCTGCGCGCGGCAGGCCCCGCCCCCCGGCGGCCCCGACGACCGCCAGCCCCCGGCCCTGATCGCCGCGAGCCCCGACACGCTCGCGGTGCTGCCGGGGTTCGACGACTGGGTGGTGTTCACCTTCGACGAGGCGATCTCCGACGGCAGCCAGCCCAACTGGGGCCTCGGCACCGGCGACCTCGAGAAGCTCGTCCTCCTCTCCCCCGCCGACCGCATCCCCGTGGTGAAGGGCTCGCGCCGCGCGATCCGCGTGAAGCCGCGCGAGGGGTGGCGCCCGAACACTGTGTACCGGGTGGAGCTCCTCCCGGGCGCCGCCGACTTCAAGGGGAACCGCAGCCGCGACCGCCGCGTGGTCACCTTCACGACCGGCGCCCCCGCCCCGACCGCCACCGTCGCCGGCCGCGTCACCGACTGGACCACGAGCCGCCCCGCGACGGCCGCGTCGCTGGTGCTGCTCCTCCTGCCCGACTCGCTGCGCTACCACGGCACCGCCGACTCGTCGGGCGCCGTCAGGTACGGGCCGATCGGCGCGGGACGCTACCTCGTGACCGCGTTCGTGGACCAGAACCGGAATCGCCGCGCCGACGGCCGCGAGCTGTGGGACTCGGTGACGGTGACGCTCGACAGCGCCGCCACGATCGACCTCTGGCTCTTTCCCCACGACACGACCGAGGTGCGCCTCCAGTCGGCCACCGCGCGCGACAGCGTGACGGCGGTGCTCACCTTCTCGCAGAAGCTCGACCCGTACCAGCCGGCGTCGGAGATCGAGGCGATCGTCCTCGCGCTCCCCGACTCCACGCCGGTGCGCGTGCTCACGCTGCTGCCGCCGGCGAGGCACGACAGCCTCTACCGGCCGGCAGCGGACACCACGCGCCCCGCCCGGGCGGACACCGCACGCGCCGCCCGCGCCGACACCGCCGCACCGAAGCCGCCGCGCGCGCCGAAGCCCGCCGCGGCCGGCGCCGCGCCCGCCGCCGACAGCGCGCGGCCGACGCGCCCGCCGCTCGACGACAAGCTGCTCCTGCGCGTCGCCGAACCGCTGGTGCCTGGCGGGCGGTACCTGGTGACGGTGCGCGGGGTCCGCAACGTCACGAGGGTGCCGGCGAACCCGCGTACGGTCCTCGCCGTGCCCGAGCCGCCGGCCCGCGCGCCGCGCGATACCGCGCGCGACACGACGGCGGCCGCCGATACCACGGGCGGGCGCGTCCCCGCCGACTCGGCGCGCCGCGCGCCACCCGACAGCGCGCGCCCCGCGCCCCGCGACTCGACGCCATGACTGACCCGCGCCGGGCGCTCCCCTCCATGGACCGGCTGCTGCAGGAGCCGGCGGCGCACCCGCTCGTGGCGGCGCACGGCCGCGCGCCGGTGGCGCACGCGCTGCGCGCCCTCCTCGACCAGTGCCGCGCGGCGCGCGCGCCGTGGCCCGCCGACTGGGCCGCGCGCGCGGCCGCGGCACTCGAGGTCGCGGCGCTCCCCTCGCTGCGCCCCGTGCTCAACGCCACCGGCGTGGTGCTGCACACCAACCTGGGCCGCGCGCCGCTCGCCGCCGCGGCGATCGAGGCGATGGTGGCCGTCGCCGGCGGCTACGCCGCGCTGGAGTTCGACCTCGCGCGCGGCGAGCGCGGCAGCCGGCACGTGCACGCCCGCGCGCGGCTCGCCGCGCTGGCCGGCGCGGAGGATGCGCTGGTGGTGAACAACGCCGCCGGCGCGCTGGTGCTGGCGCTCAACGCGGCCGCCGAGGGGCTCCCGGTCGCCATCTCGCGGGGAGAGCTGGTGGAGATCGGGGGATCGTTCCGCATCCCCGACATCATGGCGAAGAGCGGCGCGCGGCTTCTCGAGGTCGGCACCACGAACCGCACCCATCTCGCCGACTACGAGGCGGCGCTCGACGCCGGCGCGCGCGCGATCCTCACGGTGCACCGGTCGAACTTCCGGCTGGAGGGGTTCGTCGCCACGCCGGCGCCCGCGGAGCTGGCGGCGCTCGCCCGCGCGCGCGGCGTGCCCTACCTCTACGACGTGGGCAGCGGGCTGCTCGCCGACCTCTCGGCCCATGGCCTGCGCGACGAGCCGCGGGTGCAGGAGGGGACCGCGGCCGGCGCCGACCTCGTCCTCTTCAGCGGCGACAAGCTCCTCGGCGGGCCGCAGGCGGGGTGCATCGTCGGGAGCGGCGCCTGGGTCGCGCGCTGCCGCGCCAACCCCCTCGCGCGCGCCCTGCGCGCCGACAAGCTCACCCTCGCGGCGCTCGAGGCGACGCTCGCGCTGTACGACGACCCCGCGCGCGCCCGGCGCGAGATCCCGGTGCTGCGCATGCTCACGCTCGACGAGCCCGCGCTCCGCGCACGCGCGGAGGCGCTCGCGGCGGCGTGCGCGGCGCACCTGCCGGCGCGCGTGGTGCCGGGCGAGGGCACGGTGGGCGGCGGCGCCTTCCCGGCGTCGCGGCTCCCCACCTCGCTCGTGGCGCTCGACCCGGGTGCCCTCGGTGCCGACGAGCTCGCGCGGCGCCTGCGGACCGGCCGGCCCCCGCTCGTGGCGCGCGTCGCGGATGGCGCCGTCCTCCTCGACCCCCGCACCCTGCCCGACGACACCACCCCGCTCGTCGCCGACCTCGTCGCCGCCGCGCTCCGCGGCTGAGCCTCAAGCCCGCCCCCTGCGCGGCCGACACTAGGCGCAGGAGGAGCACCCCCGCCGACGGGGTCGCCTGCGCGTGCCCGAGACCCGAGCGCCACACCCCGCCGACGACCCGTTCGCGCTCGCCGCCCAGGCGAGCCCCGACGCGCTGCTCGTGCTGCGCCCCGAGCGCGACGCCGAGGGCGCGCTCGCCGGCTGGACCTGCGAGGCCGCCAACGACCGTGCCGCGACGCTCCTCGGCGAGCCGCGCGACCGGCTTGCCGGCGCGCCGCTCGCGCACCTCTTCGGCGATGCCCTCCCCGCCGACTGGCCGGCGCGCGCCGCGCGCGCGCTCGGCGACGGGACGGTCGTGACGCACGAGGTCGCCGTGGCGCTCGCCGACGGCCGGCCCGCGTGGCTCGAGCTGCACGCGGTGCCGGTCGCCGGCCGGGTCGCGCTCACCGTGCGCGACATCTCCGGCCGCAAGGCGGCCGAGCTGCTGCTGCGCGAGCAGGAGGCGCTCTACCGCTCCCTCGCCCGCAACTTCCCGCGCGGCACCGTGCTCCTCTTCGACCGCGACCTGCGCTTCCGCGTGGCGGAGGGGACCGGGCTCGCGGAGGTGGGGCTCACGCGCGAGCGCGTGGTGGGGCGCACCGTGGGGGAACTCTTCCCCGCCGAGACCTGCGCGCGGCTGCTGCCGCAGTACCGGGCGGCGCTGGCGGGCCAGTCGTCGGTCGAGGAGGTGGGGTGGGAGGGGCGCACCTACCTCCGCCAGGCGGTGCCGGTGCGCGACGACCACGGCCACGTCGTCGGCGGGCTCATCGTGACGCAGGACATCAGCGAGCGGAAGGCGCAGGAGGAGGCGCTCCGCCGCGCCAAGGAGGAGGCCGAGGCGGCGAGCCGGGCGAAGAGCGACTTCCTCGCCCGCATGAGCCACGAGCTGCGCACCCCGCTCAACGCGGTGATCGGCTTCGCGAACGTGCTCCGCCGGCCGGAGGGGCCGCCGGCCGACGCGCCCGCGTATCTCGACCGGATCGCCGCGAGCGGACGCCACCTGCTGGGGCTCATCGACGAGATCCTCGACCTGGCCCGGATCGAGTCGGGGCACGTGGCGGTCGCCGCGGAGCCGGTCGCGCTCCCCGAGCTCCTCCGGGAGACGGTCACCGAGGTGGCGGCCGCGGCCGGCGGTCACGCGGTGGAGCTGCGGCTGGAGCTGCCGGCGACGGCGGCGCCGGTCACGACCGACCCCGGGAAGGTGCGGCAGGTGGTCCGGAACCTCGTGGGCAACGCGCTCAAGTTCACGGAGCGGGGGCACGTGACCGTGCGGCTCGCCACCGACCCGGCGAGCGGGGAGCCCACCTGCATCGAGGTGGCGGACACGGGGATCGGGATCGCGCCGGAGCGGTGCGGGGCGGTCTTCGAGGCGTTCGAGCAGGGCGACCCCACCATCGCCCGGCGGTTCGGGGGGACGGGGCTGGGGCTCACGATCGCCCGAAGTCTGTGCGCCGCCTTGGGCTACCGGCTCGACCTCGAGAGCGCGGTGGGCCGGGGCTCCGTCTTCCGGGTGCATCTCCGCGCGGCATAATCGCTTGTCGGCCCGGGGGCGGGCGTTACCTTCCCGCCCATGCCATGCCGGATCGCCGTCTGCGTCTCGGGCCGGGGGAGCAACCTGCTCGCCCTGCACGACGCCCTCGCGGGCGACCCCGACGCGCGCATCGAACTCGTGCTGAGCGACCGGGCCGACGCCCCCGCGCTCGCCCGGGCGGCCGAGCGCGGGATCCGGGCCGTCGCGCTCCCCGACCATCGCGACGCCGCCGCCTGGCTGGCCGAGCTGCAGATGGCGCGGATCGACCTCGTGGTGCTCGCCGGCTACCTGAAGCACGTGCCCGACGCCGTCGTCGCCGCCTTCCGCGGCCGCATCCTCAACGTGCACCCGTCGCTCCTCCCCGCCTTCGGCGGCCCGGGGATGTACGGGATGCGGGTGCACCGGGCGGTGCTCGCGAGCGGCGCCACCGAGTCGGGGGCGACGGTGCACCTGGTGGACGAGGTGTACGACCGGGGCCCCGTGCTGGCACAGGGCCGGGTGCCGGTGCTGCCGGGGGACACCCCGGAGTCGCTGGCGGCACGGGTGCTCGAGATGGAGCACCGGCTGCTGCCGGCCGCGGTGCGGGCCGCGGCGCGCGCCGGCCACCCGGTGCCCCTCCCCGATCCCGTCCCCGCCTGACGCCGCCGATGCCCCGAGCGCTCCTCTCCGTCTCCGACAAGCGCGGGATCGCGCCCTTCGCGGCCGGCCTCGTGCGGGTGGGCTGGGACCTGATCTCGACCGGCGGCACCGCCGCCGCGCTGCGCGACGCCGGGGTGCCGGTGGTGCCCGTGGAGCAGGTGACCGACATGGCCGAGCTGCTCGACGGCCGGGTGAAGACGCTGCACCCCGCGATCCACGCCGCGCTCCTGGCGCGGCGCGACGAGCCGGCCGACATGGCGGCGCTCTCCGCGCGCGGGATCCAGCCGATCGACCTGGTCGCGGTGAACCTCTACCCGTTCCGCCAGGCGGTGTCGCAGCCCGACGTGGCGATCTCGCACGCGCTCGAGAACATCGACATCGGCGGGCCCACGATGCTGCGCGCGGCGGCGAAGAACTTCCCCGCCGTGCTCCCCGTGGTGGACCCCACCGACTACGAGCGCGTCCTGGGCTTCGTGCAGGCGGGCGACGTGCCGCTCGCGGTGCGGCGCGAGCTGGCGGCCAAGGTCTTCGGCCACATCGCGGAGTACGACGCCGCGATCGCGCGCTTCCTCACGCCGGAGTCGCGCGACCTCCCGGCGCGCATGACCCGGCCGATGGAGCGGCTCATGCTGCTGCGCTACGGCGAGAACCCCGACCAGCGCGGGGCCCTCTACGTGGAGCAGGACCAGCGCGGGATGCGCGACCTGACGCAGCGGCAGGGGAAGGAACTGTCGTTCAACAACCTGCTCGACATCGACGCGGGGATGTGGGCGGTGTCGGCGTGGCCCTCCGTCCCGGCCTGCACGATCATCAAGCACTCGAACCCCTGCGGGATCGCGGTGGGGACCACGGCGGTGGAGGCGTTCCGCAAGGCGCTCGCGAGCGACCCGGTCTCGGCGTTCGGGTCGGTCGTCGCGTTCAACACCGTGGTCACCGAGGAGGCGGCGCTCGCGATGCGCGACCTCTTCGTCGAGGTGGTGGTGGCCCCCCGCTTCCAGGACGAGGCGCTCGCCGCCTTCGCCGGCCGCAAGAACCTCCGCGTGGTCGAGCTGCCGCTCGAGCGCGAGGAGGGGCTGCTCGACCTGAAGGGGGTGCGCGGGGGGGTGCTGGTGCAGGACCGCGCGTCGCTCGAGAGCCACGAGCACGACTGGACCGTCGTCACCGACCAGGTGCCGACCGACGCGGAGATGCGCGACCTGCGCTTCGCGTGGACCGCCGTGGGCCCGGTGAAGAGCAACGCGATCCTGCTCGCGCGCAACGAGATGTCCATCGGGATCGGGGCCGGCCAGATGAGCCGCGTGGACAGCGTGCACCTCGCGATCTACAAGGCGCGCCGGCTGGGCCACGACCCGACCGGTTCCGTGCTCGCCTCCGACGGCTTCTTCCCCTTCCCCGACGGCGTCGAGGAGGCCGCCGACGCCGGGGTGCGCGCCATCATCCAGCCCGGCGGCTCGATCCGCGACCCCGAGGTGATCGCCGCGGCCAACCGGCTCGGCCTCGCCATGATCTTCACCGGCCGCCGCCTGTTCCGGCACTGAGCCCCCGGTCGCCGCGCCCGGCCACCGGTCACCGCATTCCACGGCAGCATGACTGACCTCGATCCCCAGGAGCGGCCGCCCTACGCCGCGGCCGCGCTCGTCGGCGCGCTCATCCTCGGCGTCTACCTCGCCACCCTCGCGCCGACGACGGCGTTCTGGGACACGTCGGAGTACATCGCCGCCGCCAGGGTGCTCGGGATCCCGCACCCGCCCGGGAACCCGCTCTTCACCCTGCTCGCGCACGCGTGGGGGCTGCTCCCGCTCGCGGCGTCGTACGCGGTGCGGATCAACATCTTCGCCGCCGTCACGAGCGTCGGGGCGAGCGTCCTCTGGTTCCTCGTGGCGGAGCGGTGGCTGCGCCGCGTGGTGCCGGTGCGGTGGCTCCGGCTCGCGGCGGCGGGGATGGGCGTGTTCGTCGGCGCCACGACGTGGACGGTCTGGAACCAGTCCACGGTGAACGAGAAGGTGTACACCGTCTCGCTCTTCTTCATCGCGCTCGTGACCTGGATGGCGACCCGCTGGGCCGACGAGCCCGAGGGGGAGCGGCGCGACCGGTGGCTCGTGGCGATCGCCTACCTGCTGGCGCTCACCTCCACGAACCACATGATGGGCGTCCTCGCGGCGCCCGCCGTCGGGCTGTTCGTGCTCATGACCGACTGGCGGGTGCTCACGAGGCCGCGGATCCTGTCGGCGGTGGTGGTGGCGGGGCTCGTGGGGATCTCGATCAACTACCTCTTCCTCCCGATCCGCGCGGCGCAGTACCCGCCGATCAACGAGGGCGAGCCGGTCGGCTTCTTCAGCCAGGCGCTGCGCGACGTGCTCGGCCGGGTGCAGTACGGCAAGCCGCCGGTGACGCAGCGACAGGCCGACTTCCTCTCGCAACTCGGGAACTACTGGCAGTACTGGAGCTGGCAGTTCGCGCGCGACTGGAACGCGGGCGCCGCCGCCGCGACCGGGGTCTTCACCGCCCTCGGCGCGCTCGGGCTCTGGACGCTCTGGAAGGCCGACCGCCGCACCGGCGTCGCCGCCGGGGTGCTCTTCCTCACCCTGGTGCCGCTGCTCGTGTACTACCTGAACTTCAAGTACGGCTTCTCCATGCACCCGGAGCAGCCGGACCTCCCGCGCGAGGTGCGCGAGCGCGACTACTTCTTCGTCGCGTCGTTCCAGGCGTTCGGGATCCTGGTGGCGGCGGGGTTCGCGGGGGTGCTGCGCGCCATCGCGGGCGACGCGCCCGCCGGCGACCGCCGCTGGCTGAGGGGCGCGCCGGTGCTCCTGCTCGGGCTGGTGCCGCTCCTCGGCAACCACACCACCGCCTCCCGCGCCGGCGAGACGATCGCGCGCGACTTCGCGCGCGACCTGCTCGAGTCGGTCGCGCCGTACGGGATCCTCGTCACCGCGGGCGACAACGACACCTTCCCGCTCTGGTACGCGCAGGAGGTGGAGGGGATCCGCCGCGACGTGACGGTCGCGAACCTCTCGCTCATGAACACGCGCTGGCACCTGCGCCAGCTGCAGCGCCGCACCCCCGACCCGTTCGACCCCGCGCGCGCGGCGACGGTGTGGTCGGAGGGCGGCGCCGCCGCCGGGCCGCTCCCGGTCCCCGCCACCACCACCTTCGGCCTCCCGCTCGAGGAGCTCGACAAGCTCCCCGAGGTGACGCAGGTGCCGGAGCGCGGCGGGCTGCAGGTGGACAGCCTGGTGATCGCCTTCGGCCAGCCGTACCTGCAGCTGCAGGACCTCGCCGTGATCGCGATCATCCGCGAGAACCTCAGGCACCGGCCGATCTACTTCAGCTGGAGCGACGGCGGCTACCCCGACCAGACGCTCGGGCTCACGCCCTACCTCGTCACCGAGGGGCTCGCGCGGCGGCTGAGCCCGGTGCCGGTGCGCCCCGGCGGGGCGATCGTGCAGAGCCGCGGCCTCGGCTTCGTGGACGTGGCGCGCACGCAGCGGCTCCTCTGGGAGGTGTACAACTGGGACGCGGCCGCGCGTCCCCGCCCCCGCGGGTGGGTGGACGTGCCGTCGTCGTCGATCCTCTCGCTCTACGGGATCATCTTCGACGAGTACGCGCAGGTGGCGCGCGCGCAGGGCGACACGGCGCTCGCGGTGCGCGCCGACTCGGTGGCGTTCGCGGTGCAGCAGAGCCTGCGCCCCCGCTCCGCGCCATGAGGACGCGCCTCCTCGCGGCGCTCGCCGCGGTCGCGCTCGCCACGCCGGCGGCGGCGCAGCCGGCGGCGCCGCCGCGGTTCTTCGTGGCGCCCGCGGCGCTCGCCGCCGAGCTGCGCGGCGCCCAGGCGCCGGTGCTGCTCGACGTCGGCCGCCCGCTCGCGACGTACGACAGCGCGCACATCGCCGGGGCGCGGCACGTGCAGCTGGTGGACGTGGCGATCGAGAAGGACGGGATCGCCTACGAGCTGCCGGGCGCCGACACGCTGCGCGCGCTCTTCGGCGGGCTCGGCGTGGACGGCACGCGGCCCGTGGTGCTCTACGGCGAGCCGCTCGCCACCGCGCGCGCCTTCGTGGCGCTCGACTGGCTGGGCCAGGCCGACCGCGTGCGCGTGCTCGACGGCGGCCTCGACGCGTGGCGCGCGGCGGGGCTCCCGCTCACCTTCGGCGCCGAGCCGGCGCGGCGCGCCACGCTGGCGGCGCCGCCGCGCGCCGACCTGCTGGTGGACGCCGCCTGGGTGGACGCGCGCCGCGGCGACCCCGCCGTCGCGATCATCGACGCGCGCCCCCTCCTCGAGTACACCGGCGCCACGCCCGGCACCGGCATCGCGCGGCCGGGGCACATCCCGGGCTCGCCCTCGCTCTTCTGGCGGCGGCTGCTCGTGGAGGGGACGACGGCGCTGCGCCCCGAGACCGAGTTGCGGCGGCTGCTCGAGGAGGCGGGCGCGGCGCCGGGCGACACGGTGGTCGCCTACTGCCGCACGGGGATGCAGGCGAGCTGGCTCTACCTGGTGGCGCGCGCGCTCGGCTACGAGACGCGGCTCTACGACGGCTCGTACGTGGACTGGGCCCGCAACCCCGACCGCCCCACCCGCGCCGGCCGCCTGCCCTGACGCGTGCTCAGGCGCGCCCCGCCGCGGCGGTGAGCCGGGCGAGGCGCTCCTCGAGCGCCGGGGTCCACGACTCGCCCCGCAGCCGCCACGTCCAGTTCCCCGCCGCCACGGCGGGAGTGTTCATCCGCGCCTCGCTGCCGAGCCCGAGGAGGTCCTGGGCCGTGACGATCGCGGTCGTCGCGGGGGAGCCGAGCGCGAGCTCCACCAGCGCCAGCGCGTCGGGCGCGCGGCCGCAGGCGTCGGCGACCCGGGCGCGCGTGGCGTCGTCGAGCGAGGCGAGCCAGCCGGCCGCGGTGTCGTTGTCGTGGGTGCCGACGTACGAGACGCTCGCCGGCGGGTGGTTGGCCGGGAGATGCGGGTTCGTCGGGTCGCCGTCGAAGGCGAACTGCACCACGCGCATCCCCGGGAGCCCCAGCGCGTCGCGCAGCGCCTCGACCGCCGGCACGAGGAGCCCGAGGTCTTCCGCGAGGAACGGCAGCCCGCCGCACGCGGCGGCGAGCGCGTCGAAGAGCGCGCGGCCCGGCCCGGGCTCCCACTCGCCGCGGCGGGCGTCGGGCTCGTCCGCCGGGATCGCCCACGCGCGGTGGAAGCCGATGAAGTGGTCGAGCCGCACGAGGTCGAACAGCCGCAGCGCGTGGCGCACCCGGCGCACCCACCAGGCGTAGCCGGTCGCGGCGAGCGCGGGCCAGTCGTAGAGCGGGTTGCCCCAGCGCTGGCCGGTCGCGCTGAACGCGTCGGGGGGCACGCCGGCGACGTGCGAGGGCCGGCCGCCGGGGCCGAGCCGGAAGACCTCGCGGTGCGCCCAGGCGTCGGCGCTGTCGAGTTCCACGAAGATCGGCAGGTCGCCGACGAGCCCGACGCCCGCGGCCGCGGCCGCCTCGCGCAGCCGCGCCCACTGCCGGTCGAAGACCCACTGCGCGAACTGCTCGCACTGCACCGGGCCGGCGAGCTCGGCGTGCGCCCGCGCGAGCGCCGCGGGCTCGCGGTCGCGCAGCGGCGCGGGCCAGTCGAGCCAGCCGGCCTGCGCATGGCGCCCCTTGATGGCGGTGTAGAGCGCCCAGTCGTCGAGCCACTCGCGCTCGCGCGCCACGAACTCGCGGAAGCCGGGGTCGTCGGGACCGCCGCGCTCGCGCCAGCGCACCCAGGCCCGGCCCAGGAGCGCGCGCCGCTGCGCCCACGCCACGACGTAGTCGGCGCTGCCGGTGGCGCCGCGGCGGGCGGGCGGCTCCACCCAGCCGTCGGCCGCGAGGAGCTCGTGGCTCACGAGGAGGGGGCTGCCGGCGAAGGTGGTCGGCGCGCTGTACGGCGAGTTGCCCGCGCCGGGCACGACGACCGGCAGCATCTGCCACCACCGCTGCCCCGCGCGCGCGAGCGACCGCACGAACGCGTGCGCGACGGGGCCGATGTCGCCGATGGGGCCGTCGGCGGGCAGCGAGGTGGGATGCAGCAGGAGGCCGGCGGCGCGCCGGCGGAGCAGCGGATGCACGGCCGCATCCTAACACGCACCGGCGCGAAGCGACGATCCATCAACGATTCTTGACATATCAAGAACGCTCGATATGTTTCACCCCATGGCCCGAGCCGCCCTCCCGCTCCCCGTCGTCGCCCCGCCCGCCCCCGCCTCGGCGGCCGACGTGGCGCGCCGCTTCCACGCCCTCTCCGACCCCACGCGCGTCGAGATCCTGGAGCGGCTGCGGGGCGGCGAGCGGTGCGTCTGCGAACTCACCGACGTGCTCGACGCCGCCCAGTCGCGGCTGTCGTTCCACCTGCGCACCCTGCGCGAGGCCGGCCTCGTCGCCGACCGCCGCGAGGGCCGCTGGGTGTACTACCGGCTCGTCCCGGGCGCCTTGCAGGGACTCTCGGAGGCGCTTGCCGCGCTCGCGACGCCGGCGAGCGGGCGGCGGCGGCGGTGGTGGGCGTGCTGCGAGTGAGGCGTCGCTTCGTGCCAGACACATCAAGTTTTCTTGTCACATCAACGGGTGAGGCGATCATGGCGGACGAGTCGGGTCCCGCGGCGGTGCGGGAGCTGGTGGCGGAGAAGTACGGCGCGGCGGCGCGCCGGGTGCTCGAGGCATCGGAGCGGGGGGGCTGCGGCGGCCCGGTGAACTCCTGCTGCGGCGGCGCCGCGTTCGACGGCACGGTGGACCCGATCACCGCCGACCTCTACGTGCGCGGCGAGACCGACGAGCTGCCCCCGGCCGCCGTGCTCGCCTCGCTGGGCTGCGGCAACCCCACGGCGCTCGCCGAGCTGCACCCGGGCGAGGTGGTGCTCGACTTGGGCAGCGGCGGCGGGATCGACGTGCTCCTCTCGGCGCGGCGCGTGGGCCCCGCCGGCAAGGCGTACGGCCTCGACATGACCGACGAGATGCTGGCCCTGGCCCGGCGCAATGCCGCCCTGGCCGGCGCCACGAACGTCGAGTTCCTCAAGGGCCACATCGAGCAGATCCCGCTCCCCGACGCGTCGGTGGACGTGATCATCTCGAACTGCGTCATCAACCTCTCGGGCGACAAGCGGCAGGTGCTGCGGGAGGCGTTCCGCGTGCTGAAGCCCGGCGGCCGCTTCGCCGTGAGCGACGTGGTGGTGCGCGGCGAGGTGCCGGCGGAGGTGCGCCGCAGCATGGAGCTGTGGGTCGGCTGCGTGGCGGGCGCGCTCGAGGAAGGGGAGTTCCTGCGGCTCCTGGGCGAGGCCGGCTTCACCGACGCCTCGATCGAGCCGACGCGCATCTACCGGGGCGAGGACGCGAAGGCGTTCCTGGCGGGCGCGGGGCTCGATGCGGAACGCGCGGCGGCGGCGATCGACGGCCGCGTCATGGCCGCCTTCGTCCGCGCCACGAAGCCCGCGCTGGTGGGCGCCGCCGCGGCCGCCTGCTGCGCGCCGGGGTGCTGCCCGTGACCGCGCCGCGACGGGAGCCGTGGCGCGTGCTCTTCCTCTGCACGGGGAACAGCGCGCGCAGCCAGATCGCCGAGGCGCTGCTCAACTGGAAGGGCAAGGGCCGGTTCGTGGCGGAGAGCGCGGGCTCGCGGCCCGCGCCGCGCGTGAACCCGCACGCCATCGCCACGCTCGAGCGGCACGGGCTCGCCTGGGGCGGTCACCCGCCCCGCGGACTCGACGCCGTCGCCGACCGGCGGTGGGACATCGTGATCACCGTCTGCGACAACGCCAAGGAGAGCTGCCCTCTCTTCCCCGGCCAGCCGGCGCTCGCGCACTGGGGAATGCCGGACCCGGCCGACGTCACGGGCGACCCGGCGGCGATCGAGCGCGCGTTCACCGACACCTTCACGGTGCTGAGCCGCCGGCTCGACCTGCTGCTCGCGCTCCCGCTCGACAAGCTCGAGCGGCTGATGCTCGAGCAGCGGCTGCGCCTGATCCCGGCCGAGGCCGCGTCGGCCGCCACGGCAGGCCCGGCCTCCGCATGACCGGCGCCGCGGCCACGCTCGACGCGCCGGTCCTCCGGCGCCTCTCGACGCTCGACCGCCTCCTGCCGCTGTGGATCTTCGCGGCGATGGCGCTGGGCCTCCTGCTCGGCCGGCTCTACCCCGGGCTCGGGGCGGCGCTCGACCGCGTGCAGGTGGCCGGGGTCTCGGTGCCGATCGCCATCGGGCTCCTGTGGATGATGTACCCGGTGCTCGCCCGGGTGCGCTACGAGACCATCGGCCAGCACACGAGCGACCGTCGGCTGCTGGGGCTCTCGCTCGGCCTCAACTGGGTCGTCGGGCCGCTCGTCATGCTCGCCCTCGCCTGGGCCTTCCTCCCCGACCTGCCCCACTACCGCAACGGGCTCGTGCTCATCGGGCTGGCGCGCTGCATCGCGATGGTGCTCATCTGGAACGCGCTCGCCTGCGGCTCGGGTGAGCTGGCCGCGGTGCTCGTGGCCCTCAACTCGGTCTTCCAGATCCTCACCTACTCGGTGCTCGGCTGGCTCTACCTCACGGTGGTACCCGGCTGGTTCGGCGCCGACACGACGGCGCTCGACGTCTCGATGGGCCAGATCGCCCGCAGCGTGCTGATCTTCCTCGGCGTGCCGCTGCTGGCCGGCTACCTCACGCGCCGGGTGCTGGTCGCCCGCCGCGGCACGGCGTGGTACGAGGGGACCTTCCTGCCGCGGATCGGCCCCACCGCGCTCCTCGGGCTCCTCTACACGATCGTGCTGATGTTCGCGATGCAGGGGCACCGGATCCTGGAGCTGCCGCTCGACGTGCTGCGCATCGCGCTGCCGCTGCTCGTGTACTTCGGCCTCATGTTCGGGCTCGCCTTCTGGCTCGCGCGCCGCATGGGCTTCGGCTACGAGGCCACCTCAGCGGTGGCCTTCACCGCGGCCGGCAACAACTTCGAGCTGGCGATCGCGGTGGCGGTGGCCACGTTCGGGCTCGCCTCGGGCGAGGCGCTGGCCGCAGTCGTGGGCCCGCTCATCGAGGTGCCCGCGCTCGTCGCGCTCGTGTACGCGGCGCTCTGGGCGCGGCGGCGGTTCTTCGCCGGCGACGCCGCCGCCGCCCGCGCCTGAGCCACGCCTTCCGCCGGCAACGCGACCGACGCACCTTTCGGCCGTCGGCCCGAAGCACGGCCCGGGCGCGACACCGGGGCGTGGTGGCCGAGTGGTTGAAGGCAGCGGTCTTGAAAACCGCCAGGCGGGCAACCGCCTCGTGAGTTCGAATCTCACCCACGCCGTCCCCCAACGGAGGCACCCATGGTGACGCACGAGCCCGACCGCGCCCTCGCCGCCCAGCGCGAGGCCCATGAGCAGGTCCTCCGCGCGCTGATGGCGCAACTCGAGCGCACCTACGCCACCGAGGGATCGCACCGCGCCTTCCAGCAGGTGGCCGAGATGCTGGGCCGCATGGACCCGGCGACGCTGCGCGCGATGGCGCTCGAGCGAGGGGCGATGGTCGAGGAGGAGGAGCCGGAGGGGAGGGTGGTGAGGGAGGAGGAGTAGGGGGCGTTAGTCGTTAGTCGTTAGTCGTTAGTCGCTGGTCGTTGATCGTTGGTTGGGAGTGGGGATCATCCCTTCACGACTCCGACGGGGCGGAGGCGGGCGACCTTGCGGGCGAGGCCGGCCGCGGCGACCACGTTCACCACGCGTTCCACGTCCTTGTAGGCGTGGGGGGCCTCCTCCGCGAGTTCGGCGTTCGAGGGGCAGCGGACGGTGATCCCCTTCCCCTCCAGTTCCCGGCGGACCTCGGGACCGCTGCGCGCGCGCTTGGCGGCGCCGCGGCTCATGGCGCGGCCGGCGCCGTGGCAGCAGCTGCCGAAGCTGAGCGCGAGCCCCTCGTCGGTGCCGGCGAGCACCCACGACGCGGTGCCCATGCTGCCGGGGATGAAGACCGGCTGGCCGGCGCCGCGGTAGAGCACCGGCGTCTCGGGATGCGAGGGGCCGAAGGCGCGCGTGGCCCCCTTGCGGTGCACGCACAGGACGCGGCCGCCGTGCTCCTCGAGCTTCGCGATGTTGTGCGCCACGTCGTACACGAGCCGCAGCGCCCCCGCCGCCTCGCCGAAGGCGCGCGCGAACACCTCCCGCACCCGCATCGCGATCACCTGCCGGTTGCACCACGCGAAGTTCGCGGCCGCGGCCATCGCCCCGAGGTAGGCCTGCCCCTCGGGCGAGCCGAGCGGCGCGCAGGCGAGCTGGCGGTCGGGGAGCGTGATGCCGGCGCGCTGCATCGCGGCATCCATCTGGCGCACGTAGTCGGTGCAGACCTGGTGGCCCAGGCCGCGCGAACCGGTGTGGATGAGCACGGTGAGCCGGCCCTCCGCCAGCCCGAACCGCTCCGCGAGCGCCGCGTCGAGCACGCGGTCCACCACCTGCACCTCGACGAAGTGGTTGCCCGACCCGATCGACCCGAGCTGGTCGTGCCCGCGCGCGCGGGCCCGGGCGCTCACCGCGGCGGGGTCGGCGCCCGGGAGGCAGCCGGTCGCCTCCGTGTGCGCCCGGTCGTCGGGGAGGGCGAGGCCGCGCGCCTCGAGCCAGCCGACGCCGTCGGTGAAGACGCGGTCGAGCTCCGCGTCGGCGAGCGAGAGGGCGCTCCCCCGCCCCGTCCCCGACGGGATGCTGCGCGAGAGGTCGTGCACGACGGCCGGCACCTGCCGCTGCACGTCGTGCCACTCGAGCGTCGAGGCGAGCAGCCGCACGCCGCAGTTGATGTCGTAGCCGACGCCGCCGGGCGAGATCACCCCGTCCTCGCGCCGCATCGCCGCGACGCCGCCGACGGGGAAGCCGTAGCCCTCGTGCGCGTCGGGCATGGCGAGCACGTGGTCGTGCACGCCGGGGAGCGTGGCGACGTTCTTCAGCTGCCAGATGGTGCGGTCGCCGCCGATCTGCGCCCAGAGGACGTCGTCCGCGAAGACGCGCGCCGGCACCCGCATCGCCCCCTCGGCGGGCAGCTCGTGGATGACGCCTGCACCCATCGCCACACCCCCGCTCAGATGTCGAGGACGACCCGCGCCCGCCACGTGCCGCCGTCCTCCGTCACGGTCGCTCCGTGCAGCGTCGCTGCCTTCACGAAGGTCGCCGGCGCCTCGAGCCGCCGCCCCCGCACCCGCGCCTCCAGCCAGTCGGCCCCGGCCTCCATCGCCTCGACCCCGACACCGAGCCAGCGCTCCGCGTCAGCCAGGTAGACGAGCTCGTTCAGCAGGTCCACGAGCAGCGCCGCGCGATCGGTCGCCCCGAGCTCCACCCGCCGCTCGCCGCCCTCCTCCCCCACCACCACGCCGCGCGCCGCCACCTCCCCGAACCCCCGCACCGCGGCCCCGAGCAGCCCGTCCCAAGTGGCCCCCTCAAGCTCGAGCACCAGTTCCCCTGGATGCTCCACGACCCGCCAGCGACCGGAGCCCTCCATCAATGCCCACCCCCGCAAGAATCCCCTCCCACCCCTCACAGCGGACGACCCACGACGCTCGACGCCCCCCAACAGGCGACCAACGACCGACGACTAACGACTAACGACTAACGACTAACGACAAAAAACGACGTGCGGCCCCCTCTCGAGCGCCGCACGCCAGTACGCAGGTGGCCGACTTCTCTCCCCGTGAAGCCCGCCCCGGCGCCACCAGCCCGCCGGACTCCCCGCGCGCCTCCCGATTGCGACACCAACCTACGGCGGCCCGGGTGAAGCGCCCGTGAAACGTGGCGCAAGACGGCGGGGCCTACTCCGGCGTCCAGGTCGGCGTGGCGGTGAACAGGCCGTCCACGTAGCCGATGCGGACGGCGAGGTAGAGGCCGAAGGCGAGCGAGACCGTTCCCGAGGCCATGCGGATCCAGCGCCGGACGGCGCCGACGCGATCGGCGGCGTAGGCGGAGGGGACGGCGATGGCGAGGGTGATGAGCGACATTCCCACGACGGTGCCGAGCCCGAAGAGGACGAGGTAGCCGATCGCCCAGCGGACGTCGTCGATCACCGAGAGGATGAGCAGGGTCGCGGCGGCGGAGCCGGCGAGGCCGTGCACCGCCCCCACCAGGAACGGCCGGACGGCGTCCAACGGGCCGGGGGCCGGCTCCTCGCGGCGCACGAGGTTCAGGAGGCCCAGGGTGATCAGCATGAGCGCCACGGCGAACTCGAGCGAGAGCCCGAGGCGCGGGGTGAAGGCGAGCTTGAACCCGATGATCGCCCCGCCGACCAGGAAGACGGTGAGCGTGTGCCCGAGTCCCCACAGCGCCCCCACACCGATCGCCCGCGCCACCGACCGCTCGCGGCTCACGATGGCGGTGACGGCGACCACGTGGTCGGGGTCGGTCGCGTGCCGCATCCCGAGCAGGATGCTGGTGATGAACGTGAGGAGGGCGCTGAGCATGGGGTGGCGGGGAAGGAATCGCGGCGGGTGGTGATCCGTCAAGCGTCGTGCGTCGTGCGTCGAGCGTCGCGCGCCACGTAGCGCACGACGCACGACGCACGACGCCCCAGGAAAAATGCGCGGGCCGATCATCCGACCCGCGCATCCTCACGGAACCCCGCGCTCATGCTCCCCGATCGCGGCCCGCGGCGACCTGCGCACCGCGGGGGCGGGATCCCGGTTGCCGGTGCGCTGGAGTCCGCGCGGATTCCCCTGTGGGGAACCCTGGTTGGGTCGGCGGCCTCGCTGGGGTCCGCCGATCCAGTCGGCCCGGACTACTGCCGATCTTGGTGCGCCCCTCCAGCGCTCGGTACAATGATCGCACGGGACGGGTGAAGGCCGGATGAAGCCACGCTGAACCGTGGCGGCACCCCGCCCGTCGCCGTAGACTTGGCGTGCCGGGGCCGCCCGGCGTGATCCCGTCCCCATGACCGATCCCCGGAGTGCCATGTCGCCGTTGCGCGCCGTCCTGCCGCTGTTCCTGGTCGCGTTCCCCCTCGCCGCGCAGGCGCCCGCCGCCGACCGCGAGCGGGCGCGCGAGATCTACGCCGAGATGATCCGGTTCAACACCGCCAAGCGGAGCGGGCAGGCGGGGCCGTTCGTGCAGGCGATGGCGCGGCGCTTCCGCGAGGCGGGGTTCCCCGAGGCCGACATCCACGTGCTGGGGCCGAACGAGTTCGAGCAGTCGCTCGTGGTGCGCTACCGCGGGTCGGGGGCGAAGCGGCCGATCCTGCTCCTCGCGCACCTCGACGTGGTGCCGGCGCTCAAGGAGGACTGGACGCTCGACCCGTTCGCGTTCGAGGAGCGCGACGGGTACTACTACGGCCGCGGCGTGCTGGACGACAAGGGGATGGCGGCGTCGCTCGTGGCGAACCTGCTGCGGCTGCGCGCCGAGGGGTTCGTGCCGGAGCGCGACCTGATCCTGGCGCTCACCTCCGACGAGGAGACGGGTGGCGAGGAGGGGGTGGGCTGGCTGGTACGGAACCACCGCGCGCTGGTGGACGCGGAATACGCGCTGAACGAGGGCGCCGGCGGCACGCTGCGCGACGGGAAGCCGTTCTTCCACTCGGTGCAGGCGGCGGAGAAGGTGTACACCGACTTCTCGCTGCGCGTGACCAACCCGGGCGGCCACGCGTCCGTGCCCCGCCCCGACAACGCGATCTACCAGCTCACGGCGGCGCTGCAGCGGCTCGCGGCGTACACGTTCCCGGTGGAGTTCAACGAGGTCACGCGCGCCTTCTTCGAGCGCACCGCGACGATCGAGGCGCCCCCGATGGCGGCCGCGATCCGCGCGGTGCTGCGGAACCCGCGCGACGCGAAGGCGGTCGCCACGGTGGCGCGGGACCCGCGCTACAACGCGATGCTGCGCACCACCTGCGTCGCCACGCAGCTCTTCGGCGGCCACGCGCCGAACGCGCTCCCGCAGACGGCGCGCGCGACGGTGAACTGCCGCATGATGCCGGGGACGAGCGCCGACGCGGTGCGCGACACCCTGCGGCGCGTGCTCGCCGACACGGCGATCGGGATCGTGCCGCTGCAGGGGACGATCACCAACCCGCCGTCGGAGCTGCGGCCCGACGTGGCGGCGGCGGTCGAGACGCTCACGAAGGAGTTGTTCGGGAACATCCCGGTGATCCCGATGATGTCCACGGGGGCCACCGACGCGAAGTTCCTGCGGCAGGTCGGCATCCCGACGTACGGCGTCACCGCGCTCTTCGTGGACCCGGCCGACGCGCGGGCGCACGGGCGCGACGAGCGGGTGCCGGTCAAGTCGTTCCACGACGCGGTGGAGTTCCACTACCGGCTGATCCGGCAGCTCGCCGCGCCGGCGAAGCCCGCCTCCTGACCGGGAGCGCCGCCATGTCCGAGCCCCCCGCGCCCCACGGCGTCACGCGCCGCGACTTCCTCGGCGTCGCGGCGGCCGGCATCGCCGCGGCGCTCCCCGGCCCCGCGGGCCGCGCGCTGCGCGCGGCGCCGCCCGGGGTACCGGACGACGCCGCACCGCCGCCGCCGTTCGAGCTGGCGGAGCTGGGGATCGCGGAGCTGCGGGAGGGGCTCGAGCGAGGCCGCTGGACGTCGGAACGGCTGGTGGAGCTGTACCTCGAGCGGATCGCCGCGCTCGACCGGCAGGGGCCGGCGCTCCGCGCCATGATCACCACGAACCCCGACGCCCCGGCCCTCGCCGCCGCGCTCGACCGCGAGCGGCGGGAGCGTGGCGCGCGGGGCCCGCTGCACGGGATCCCCGTGCTCGTGAAGGACAACCTCGCGACCGCCGACCGCCAGGCGACGACGGCCGGGAGCCTGGCGCTCGAGGGGGTGATCGCGCCGGAGGACGCGCACGTGGTGGCGCGGCTCCGCGAGGCCGGCGCCGTGCTGCTCGGCAAGACCAACCTGAGCGAGTGGGCGAACTTCCGCTCCACGCGCTCCTCGAGCGGGTGGAGCGCGGTGGGCGGGCAGTGCCGCAACCCGTACGTGCTCGACCGCTCGCCCTGCGGGTCGAGCTCGGGCTCGGCGGCGGCGGTCGCCGCGAACTACGCGCCGGTGGCGATCGGCACGGAGACCGACGGGTCCATCGTCTGCCCGTCGGCGACCTGCGGGCTCGTGGGGATCAAGCCGACGGTGGGGCTCGTGAGCCGCCGCGGGATCGTCCCGATCAGCCGCACGCAGGACACGGCCGGCCCGATGTGCCGCACCGTGCGCGACGCGGCGGTGCTCCTGGCCGCGATCACGGGCGAGGACCCGCGCGACCCGGCGACCGCCGGCGGCCGCACGCACCTGCGCGCCGACTGGGGCGCGGCACTCGTCGCCGACGGGCTGCGCGGCGCGCGGATCGGCGTGGTGCGCAACGCGGGGCGGTTCAGCAGCGAGGTGATGACGCTCTTCGAGGCCGCGCTCGACACGCTGCGCCGCCTCGGCGCCACCGTCGTGGACCCGGCGGACATCCGCACGCTCGGCAAGTTCGACGACGACGAGTTCGAGGTGCTGCTGCACGAGTTCAAGGAGGACCTGAACCGCTACTTCCGGTGGCTCGGGCCGCAGGCGCCGGTCAAGTCCCTCGCGGAGCTCATCGCCTTCAACGAGCGGGAACGGGCGCGCGAGATGCCGTGGTTCGGGCAGGAGATCCTCGAGATGGCGCAGGCGCGCGGGGGGCTCGCGGCACCGAAGTACCGCGAGGCGCTGGCGCGCTGCGGGCGCCTGAGCCGCGCCGAGGGGATCGACGCGACGCTGGCGCGGCACCGGGTGGAGGCGCTGGTCGCGCCGACCGGCGGGCCGGCGTGGACGATCGACCTCGTGAACGGCGACCACTTCGGCGGCGGGAGCAGCACCGCCCCCGCGGTGGCGGGCTACCCGAACATCACGGTGCCGATGGGCGACGTGCAGGGGCTGCCGGTGGGGCTCTCGTTCATCGGGCCGGCGTGGTCGGAGTTCACGCTGCTGCGGCTGGCGTACAGCTACGAGCAGGCGACGACGCTGCGGCGGCCGCCGGGGTTCAGGGGGACGGTGGAGGGGTAGGCTTGGGGCGTCGTGCGTCATGCGTCGTGCGCTGTGAGTGGGGCGAGGGTGGGAAGCGGAGGTCGCAGGTCGGGGGGTGTGGCACTGACGTGGGTCACGGGTTCGCGCAGGCGGCGGAGCGGGAGGCCGGGGCCGCGTCGCGACGCCCACGCCTCGTGTCTCGCGACTCTCGCGCCGCGTCGCGCCACTCCGCGATCGCGTCACGCGACGCCCAGCATGCAGCACGGCACGCGCAGGCCGCGCCGCATCGCGCACGACGGGCGACGCACGACGCGCTCCGCCCGTCGCGCCAGCACACGGCGTGTGACCGTGGGGCTCGGGCCGTGTCGCGTCCGGCCGAGGCGATGTCACGCGTCGACTTGCGCTCGCGCGCGTCCGCCACGGGGATGTATCGTCCGGTGATTCCCTCGTTCCCTTCGACTTGGAGGACGGCGATGCACGCGATGTCGAGGTCACGGTCCACCGCGAGGCTGCGTCGGTCCGCGCCAGGGGCGGATCGCCTCCCGCTCCGCCGGCCGCCGACGCATCCGGGGGAGATGCTGCGGGCCGAGATCCTGGAGCCGCTGGGGGTGAGCCAGTCGGCGTTCGCGGTGCGGCTCGGCGTGTCCTTCCCGCGGCTCAACGAGATCGTCCGGGGGAAGCGGGGGGTGACGCCGGACACGGCGCTGCGGCTGGAGCGGGTGACTGGGATGCGGGCGGAGTTCTGGCTGGGGCTGCAGCAGGACTGGGACCTGTGGCACGCGCTGCGCTCGCCGGCGGCCGCCGAGATCGCCCGGCTGCGGCCGCTCGTGCGGCGGCGGCCCGTCGCGGCGGCCTGACGGCCCCGCCCCGCTTGCTTCCGGGCCCGCCCCCCGCCACCTTCCCCCCTCCGCTGGAGCCGTGGCCGAGAGGCTGAAGGCGGCGGTTTGCTAAACCGTTATACGTGTGAAAGCGCGTATCGAGGGTTCGAATCCCTCCGGCTCCGCTCGTCTCCCTGCCGGTGACCCGTGTCCGGCGCACGGGCCCCGTCCCGGGCCCCGGACCCCGTTGACCGGCCACCGGTCCCCGCCCCCGGGAGTCCCGCTGCCCCGATGAGCACCGTCCGCGTCCGCTTCGCCCCCTCCCCCACCGGCTTCCTGCACGTCGGCGGGGCGCGCACCGCCCTCTTCAACTGGCTCTACGCCCGCAAGACCGGCGGCACGTTCATCCTGCGCATCGAGGACACCGACAAGGAGCGCAGCACCGACGCGCACACGCAGGTGATCCTCGACGGGCTCACCTGGCTCGGGATCACCTGGGACGAGGGGCCGTACTTCCAGGGCGCGTACGCCGAGCGCCACCGCGCCGACGCGGAGCGGCTGCTGGCGCAGGGGAAGGCGTACCGCTGCTTCGCGACCCCCGAGGAACTCGACGCGGAGCGCCGGAAGATCGAGGCGGCCGGCGGCACCTTCCGCTACGACCGCGCGCGCTGGGCGCTCGACCCCGCGGAGCAGCAGCGGCGGCTCGAGCGCGGCGACCCGCACGTGATCCGCTTCGCGATGCCGGAGCACGAGATCGCCTGGCTCGACGCGGTGCACGGCCGCATCAGCTTCCAGGGGTCCGACATCGACGACTTCGTGATCCTGCGCAGCGACGGCTCGGCGATCTACAACATGGCCGTCGTCTCCGACGACATCGCGATGCGCATCACGCACGTGATCCGCGGCGACGACCATGTCTCGAACACCCCCAAGCAGATCGCCCTCTACGAGGCGCTCGGCGCGCCGGTGCCGGTGTTCGCGCACGTGCCGATGATCCTCGGCACCGACGGGAAGAAGCTCTCCAAGCGCCACGGCGCGACGGCGGTCGGCGACTACCAGGACCGCGGGATCCTCGCAGTGGCGATGCGGAACTTCCTGGCGCTCCTCGGCTGGTCGCCCGGCGGCGACCGCGAGATCATCCCGGAGGACGAGCTGGTCGGGCTCTTCTCGCTCGAGGGAATCCAGCGCAAGCCGGCGGTCTTCGACCCGGTGAAGCTCGAGTGGATGAACGGCCAGTACCTCTCCGCGCTCCCGGCCGCCGAGCTCGAGGGGCCGGTGCGGCGCGAGCTGGCGCGGCTCGGCGTGGACCCCGGCACGCGGCCGCTCGCCCCGGCGATCGAGGCGGCGAAGGCGCGCTCGCGCACGATCCTCCAGCTGGGCCAGCAAGTGGCCGTGCGGCTCGACCCGTCGCGCGCGGTGCTCGACGAGAAGGGGGCTGCCCTCGTCGCGAAGCTGGGCGACGCGTTCGCGCGGAACGTGGCGCTGATGACGGAGGCGCTCGCGGCGCTGCCCGCCGGGGAGTGGACGGCCGACGGGATCCTGGCGGCGATCAAGGGGGCGGCGGAGGCGCACGGGCTCAAGCTGGGCGACGCGATGCAGCCGCTGCGGGTGATGCTGACGGGCTCGACGGTGTCGGAGCCGGTGAACGAGCTGCTGGCGGTGGTGGGGCGCGAGGCGGCGCTGGCGCGGCTGCGGCAGCCGCTGCCGGCGCCTGCCGCTGCGCCGGCGCCGGCCGCGGCGGGCTGAGGCGGGGGGCGATGCGCGACGACGCCGAGCAGCCCCGCGCCCCCGCCGCCCTGGCGGCGACCGGCGAGCCGGTCGAGCTGCGGGTGCAGCTCATCGACGACGAGCGCACGCCGGAGGGGATGGTGTGCATGGGCACCTTCCGGCACGACCGGCTGATCGCGCGGGCGGCGATCGCGCCGGAGGGGTGGGCGTTCATCGAGGCGCACCACCTGCTGGAGGGGCCGGTGCAGGTGGTGCTGGTGGCGCGCGAGGCGTCGCCGGGGCTGCAGTGCCAGCTCTACGCGATGGTCGCGGCGCCGGTGCCCGACGACGACGGGGACGACGACGACGACGGCGACGAGCCGTGGGCGGCGAGCGTGCCGAAGTGGGAGGGCGAGGGCGGCGGCGCGGGCGGCACGGCGGAGGGACCGGCGCGGGTGGTGGCGCTGCCGCTCGGGCACATCGTGCGCTTCGAGCGCGACCGCGTGCATCGCGACAACCTCGCGCTCGAGGCGGCCGACGTGCTGCGCAAGGTGGTGGACGGCCGCACCGCGGAGGTGGTGGACAAGGCGATCGAGGAGTTGTTCGGGTTGTAGGGCGGCGCGGACGGTGGTCCGCGGCGCGACTCAGCGATACACATCCCGCCGGTGGCCGATGCGAACGACGAGGACGAGCAGCCTGCGGTCCTCGATCGCGTAGATCACCCGGTAATCCCCGACCCGGACTCGATAGAAGTCATCCGGACCAGCCAGCTTCCTGCACCCAGCAGGTCGCGGCGTCGTGGCGAGGCTGTCGATCTTCTTCGCGATGCGGCGCTGGTCACCCGGGGCCAGCGCCGAGAGCTCGCGAGCAGCCCTAGCCGTGAACTCGACGCGGTATGCCATGCCCATCGTCTCTGTCGGCTGGGGGGTGGGGCCAGCCGCCGCGTCAGAGGCCCAGCCGCTCCTTCAGCTCCTGCTTGATCGCCTCGATGGCGCGCAGCGTGGTCGCGCGCGGCGCCGCATCAGTGGTCGTGCTCATCGTTCCCCCCCCGAGCCCACGAGACGCGCGACGTCCGCGCGGACCCTGGCCCAGTCGAATGATAGGCCCGGGTCGCTCTTGCGGCCCGGCGCGATGTCGCTGTGCCCCACGATGCGGTCAGCCGAAAGGCCGGGATACGCCTCGAGCAGGGCGCCGATCAGTGCGGTAAGCGAGAGGTATTGCGCCGGCTCGTAGGCGCGATCGTCGGTGCCCTCGAGTTCGATGCC
>Ga0101944_10001139_pt1 | contig 60645 bp, 55 predicted proteins | sample DewCreD2012metaG_FD_75245 | JGI IMG/M metagenome (GOLD analysis project Ga0101944, IMG submission 75245) | Hot spring sediment bacterial and archeal communities from British Columbia, Canada, to study Microbial Dark Matter (Phase II) - Dewar... ...
TGGGGGTGGTGATGCGCCTGCCGTTTCTGCGCTGCCCGGTGGCCTTCCCGCTGCCCCGCGGGTCAAGGGGGCCAAGCTCCCCTCGCCCCGCCTGCTCTTGGCCCTTTACTCGCTGATCATCGCCTGGTTTGCACGCCACGTTGGGGACCCTGGGGCCTGGGTGCGGAGCCGGCCGTGGTATCCGAAGAAGCACGTCACCTTCTCCGACATGCTCGCGGCGGCCCGGCACGACATCTTGACCGAGCTAATTTCATCGCGCCCTGTTGCGGGAATGGCCGCGTCAGAAACCGGGGCACCCGCTTCGAGTGAGCCTAACCCTATCGGCTTCGTTCCCCGGCTGACCGCCTGATGGCGAAAGTCGAGCTGAGAGGCTTACGCGCGCGGGCGGAGCGGTACAAGGGCCTGGGTGGGGAGACGGCCCGGGGCTGTGGTGGGGATTCTGTTTGCCTCGCCTTTCGGTTACAATGGGGCGAAACCCCAGGGGGGAGTGCGCTGTATGATGGCGCAGAAGGGCGATGGAGCGCGCGCGGCAGACGTCCCACCCGAGGTGGTGGCGGCTGCGCAGGGCGGCGACGAGCGGGCATTCGCCCGCATCGTGGAGTGCCACCAGCGCAGCGTCTTCGCCATCGCGTATCGGATGACGTGTGACGCGGCGGCGGCCGAGGACCTGGCTCAGGAGGTCTTCCTGCGAGCATGGCGCAAGCTGGGGACGTTCCGCGCGACGGAGCCGTTGCGGCCGTGGCTGCTGCGGCTGGCGGCTAACGTGTGCATCAATGCGCTTAAGAAGCGCCGACCTGTCCCTGTGCCGATGGTGGGCGACGATGAGTGCGAGGGCCGCGAGCCGCCCGATGACGAGCCCGACGCCTCCGAGCGCGCCTCTCGCGCCGAGGTGGCCGAGCGCCTGGAGCAGGCGATAGCCCAGTTGCCTGATGACTACCGCCTGATCGTCACGCTGCGACACGTGGAGGAGATGTCTTATGAGGAGATCGCCGCGGTCCTGGGGGCGCCGCTGGGGACGGTGAAGGTGCGGCTTTTCCGGGCGCGCGAACGGTTGCGTCGCATTCTCGGCCCCGTGCTTGGCGAGGCGACCTGATGGGACGCGGCGACGACTGAGGCCGACACGGGGTGAGAGGCTGGAACCCTGAGGCCGGCACCATCGTCATCTTCGTCGTCCTCCTCGTCGTCGTCCTCGTCCTCGTCGTCGAGTGACGCTTGGAGGGGCGGGGAGGCAGAGTTCGACGACGACGACGGGGGGACAACGACGAGGACGACGGGGGGGAGAGTCAGGAGAGACGGGATGAGCGGTTGCGAGGGCGTGCGGGAGCTCGCCCAGGCCTATCTCGACGGCGAGCTGGCGCCGCAGGAGCGCGAGCGGCTGGAGATGCACGTTCACGCCTGCCCGTCGTGCAGGCAGGCGTTGGAGGGCTATCGCCAGCTCTTCGCGTGCCTGGAGGAGCCGGCCATCCCGGAGCCGTCGTCAGGCTTTGCGGCTCGGACGCTGGCCAGAGTGGCCGCTGCGGGGCGGCGGCGGCGCGCGGCGCAGGCGCTGGCCATCGCCGCGGGGCTCTTCGCCGCGGCTGCCGCGGCCATCTTGCTGACCTGGGGCGGCATCCCGGAGGCAGTGGGGGGCTTGGGAGAAGCCCTGGCGCCGGATGCCTGGTTCGGGGCGATTGGTGCGGCGGCCGAGCTGGCGATGGGTTTGGTTGCGGCCGGTGGCGAGTGGCACGCCGAGCTGCCGGGGGGCGCGGTGGCCGTTGTCGTCCTGGTTGTCGCCGTCGTGGCGGAGGTGGTGCTGGCCCGCCGCTGGCGGGGTTTGGCGAGCGTTCAGGCTGGCACCGCTTCAGGAGGACTGCGATGAGGGGCGTTGGCTTGTTGGTGGTGTGCTTGCTGTGTTCCTTTGGCGGTTGGGCTGCGGAGCCTGGGACGGGTGGGGGTGAGCTGGCCCAGATGCGTGGCATCCTCGGGGGGCAACTAGTTTTCAGCGTCGTCGTGGCCACGGCGGTGGGCTGCGTGGGGCTGATGCTGCTGGCGGCGGGCCTGGTGCCGACGCAGGTGGCGAAGGCCGAGGCGGCGCTGCGGAGCGGGCGGTGGAAGGTGGTCCTTCTGGGCATCGTGAGCATCGGGGTGCTGCTGCTAGCGGCGCACGTGCTTGGGAGGGCCGACCGGGCGGGGGCGCGGGTGCTGGGCGTGGTTGCGCTCGCTGTGTTGGGCTTTCTGGTGTGGCTGGCCGCGGTGGGCCTGGCGGGGAACGCGCGGATCATCGGGGGTCGGCTGCTGGGGGACGAGGCTGGCGCGCAGCCGCCCTGGCGGACAGTGGGCGCTGGGGCGCTGGTCATCGGTGCTTCCGCGCTCGTGCCAGTCTTCGGCACTGCGGTCTTCCTCTATCTGTTTTGCCGTGGCGTGGGCGCCGCGACGCTGGCGCTCTTCTCAGGCAGTGCGCCGCAGGCCGCACAAGGCGCCAGCCCGTCGGTTGCCGCCTGATCCTGGGCGGGCTATAATTGCGGCGTGAGCACGCAAGATCTTCCGAGCCGCGTCCTGTCCTTCATCCAGAGCGATGGTCTGCTTGGCGCAGGCGAGCGGGTCGTGGTCGCCGTGTCGGGCGGGCCGGACTCCGTCGCCCTACTTGAGGTGCTGGTCGAGTTGCGGGAGCGGTTGGGCGTCGAGCTGTGCGTGGCGCACCTCAACCACAGGCTGCGAGGGCGCGAGGGGGACGAGGACGCAGCGTTCGTGGCCGAGCGTGCCGCGGCCCTTGGGCTGGCGGTGCGGGTGGTCGAGGCCGACGTGGCGGGGGAGCGGGCGCGGTCGGGCGGCTCGGTGGAGATGGCTGCGCGGCGGGCGCGGTACGCCTTTCTGGAGCGCGTCGCCGCCGAGCTGGGTGCCAGAAAGGTGGCCGTGGGCCACACGGCCGACGACCAGGTGGAGACGGTGCTCCAGCGGCTCCTGCGGGGCGGGGAGCTGGCCGCGCTGTGCGGGATGCCCGTCTCGCGGCCGCTGTCGCCGACGTCGGGTGCGACAGTCATTCGCCCGCTTCTCGGCGTGACCCGCGCCGAGGTGGTCGAGTATCTCGCCCGGCGTGGCGTCGGCTGGCGCGCCGACGCGAGCAACGCCGACCGTGCGTTCCAGAGGAACTGGGTGCGGCACGAGCTTCTCCCTTTCCTGGAGGCGCGCTGCGGCCCGGGCGTGCGCGCGCAACTGCTCGCCCTCGCGGGTCCCGCGCGGGAGCTGTTTGCCGTTGTGGAGCGCCAGGCCGAATGCCTCGTCGCGCATGTTCCGCGCTTTCGCGCGAAAGCGCGGAACACGGCTCTGACCCCGCCGCCCGCCGAAATGCTCTTGGGCCTGCCTGGCGTTTCAGGCGGGACGCGTCACGTGGAGCGTGTCCCCCGCCTCGTTTTCCGCGCGGCGGTGCGCCGCGCCTGGGCGGCCCTGGGCAAGCCGGGCGAGCTGCATTGGCGAACCATTGACGCGCTGGAGGACCTGGCGGCCGGGAAGGCGGGACGGGCGGCGGCGCTCCCCCACGGCGTCGTAGCGGAGAGAACAGATGAGGGGCTGGTCTTCCGCTCGCGGCGGGAGCCGCCCGCCGCTGTGTCCAGGGAACTGCCAGTGCCGGGGCGGGTGGAAGTCCCCGAAGCCGGCCTGTGGGTGGAGGCCGAGGTGCTGGCCGAGGCGCCGAGCTTTGCCCCGGGCGACAGGTGGCAGGAGGTGGTGGACCTCGACGCCGTCGGGGAGCACCTCGAGGTGAGGACCCGCCGGCCGGGGGACCGCCTGAGGCCCCTGGGGCTGGGCGGCACGAAGAAGCTCAAGGACCTGCTGATTGACGAGCGGGTGCCGCGCGGGGAGCGGGAGCGGACGCTCCTGGTGGTGGGCCGCGGGGGGATCGCGTGGGTGGTGGGCCTGCGGCTCGACGAGGGTGCGAAAGTGACGCCGCAGACGCGCCGCTTCGCCCGGCTGACGGCCGGCCCGCTAGGGCCGGGCCGAGACGCGAAAACCACTTGATTCCTGTTGGGAAGCTGCTATGATGCCTAGGGCCGTGGAGCGCGCGAGCTCGGAATCCAGCAACGGTGAGGAGCAGAGCATGAGGGCGAAGCTGTTGGGCGCGGGGGTGGTCTTGCTGGGCGCGGGCATCGCGCTCGGGACCGTTGGGCTGCTGAGCGCGGGCAAGGTGCAGGGGGGCCTCACCTGTCGCTTTCTGGTCAAGGACCGCCTAATCACCGGCGTCTATAAGAGCTACGGCCTGAAGGACTGCCTGGTGCCGATGTGGCTGGCGAAGACCATTCTGAAAAACGAGACGAACGGGCGGATCACTAACCTGCGTCTCCGCTACAAGGTGGGCGAGTACTCCGACTGGTCGGCCTGGCACACCTATCCGGCCGTGGACCCGACGCAGACGGTGGTGGACCTGTGCCACCCGATCCTCCACAGCGCGTGTGCGAAGCTGACGAGTCGCACGCCCGCCGAGCTCCAGATGGAGGGCGAGTACACCGACCCCGGCGGCACCAAGCACCAGCTCCAGGAGACCAAGCAGATCACGCTCCTGGGCCGACACGAGTTCATCTTCTCCGATCTCACGGCCGAGGAGCGCACCAAGGCATTCCAGGACGAGGACACCTATTCGCCGCTGCTGGCGGCCTGGGTGTCGCAACAGGATGACCCTGTCTCACGCCTCGCCTCGATGGCAAACCGCAGGGCCGGCGGCCTGGGCGCCTCCTCCGACGACGAGAGCTGTCTCAAGGTGATGCGCGAACTCTACGAAATCCTCCGCACCATCCACGTCAGCTACCAGCACCCCCAGGCCATGCCCGACCCGACGATGTCCTACGACATCAAATTGGTCCAGAGCCTTCAGTACCCGCGCGACACGATTCAGAAGAAGAGCGGCACGTGCATTGACCTGGCCATCCTCTACGCGGCCATGCTGAACTCGGTGAACATCAAGCCGTACCTGGTGAGCATGGACGGCCACTGCTTCCCCATCGGCCAGTTGCCCAGCGGGCGATTCTGCCCCGTCGAGACCACAGGCGTCGGCGACGGCTACGCCAAGTCCATGAGCTTCCAGCAGGCCGTCGAGAGCGCCCAGAAGACCTGGGCCCAGGTCAACCGCACCGGCCGCTTCAACCTGGTGGACGTGCGCGCGTGCTGGATGAACGGGGTCTCGAACCCCGAGCTGGAGCAATTGCCGCCCGACATCCTCGAGAAGTGGGGCATCGTGCAGCTTGTCGAGGGCGGCGCCGGCGTGCCCGTCGCCATCCCACCGGTGCGTCAGCCCGCCGTGACCCCGCAGCCCCAGCCTCAGCCGCAGCCCCAACCCCAGCCACCGGCGGTCAACATCGCCGGCCAATGGGCCTGCGCCGTCACCGCCCCAACCGGCGCCAGCATCCAGGGACAGCTCCAGATCGCCACCCAGGGCAACCAGCTCCAAATGGTCTTCTCCTTTGCCTACCAGATGCCCGGCCCCGACGGCGCAATGCACAGGTTCACGGAGCAGAACACCTTCGTGGGCATGGTCGCCGGGCAGAACATCATGGCGGAGTGCAACAACGCGGAGTACACGATGGACGGCGTGCGGGTGCCGCCCCAGGGCCTGCCGCTCAAGCTCGCCATGGTCCTCGACGCCTCCGGCCGCTCGATGCGCGGCCAGGTCACCAACGCCATGGGAATGACCGCCACCGTAACGGCGCAGCGCTGAGTCCGGCGTCCGGGCTCCCGCCCGTCTCTTCGCGTTCGGAGCGCGTGCTTCAGCCCATAGCTTCTAGGAGAACCGCGATGATGCAGAAGCCGAAGCGTGCTTTCGGGTTGCTGTCCTGCTGCCTCCTCCTGGCCATCCTGGGCGCCCCGGCGGCCAGAGGCCAAGGGGCCGACACCATCTTCGACGGCACGTTTACCCTTAAGGCCAACGGCGACATGACGGCCGTCCTCAAGTTCACCATGCCCATGGTGCACTACCAGGAGCTCAAAGAAAACATCTCGAATCTCTACCTGCTGTTGCGCAACGCGGCCTCGGCCCGGGCCGACACCGAGGTCGTGGAGAAGAAGGCCGAGTGGGACGATGCGAACCGCACTGTGACCTTCACCATGACCACCCTGGGTGCGGCCAAGAACATGGGCGGCCACTGGGAGGTCCAGGTCGCCAAGGGCGCAATGTTCACCACCTTCAACGAGAAGGAGAACACCTTCTACTTCAGCGAGGCCGCCGGCACCCCCAAGGGCAATGTCCGAGGCACCACCAAGGGCATCCTCCCCCCTGGGGCCAGGAACGCGAAGTGGGACGAGGGGCGGCGCGTAATCACCTATGAGCTGCCGGCCCCCAAACCATTAGGGCGAGCCAACATGGGGCTGGTCATCCCCGGCGCGGCGCTGGCCGCCATCGGCCTAGTGCTGGTCATCGGGGCCTTCTTCGCAAGCCCCAAGCAGGCCATGGCCTCGGCCGTCGCGCCCCAGGCCTCGCACAACCACACGCCACCGCCCCTGCCAGGGCGATAGCATGCTTCGCGTTCGTTGTCGAATCTGGATCGAGCGCGATGGCTCCCCCGTCTTCGGCGACGGCCGCGCGCGCCTTCTGAAAGCGATAGCCGAGAGCCATAGCCTGAGCGCAGCGGCACGCCGGCTCCGCATCCCCTACCGCACTGCCTGGAAGCACCTCAACCTCATGGAGCGCGCCTACGGCACCAAGATCGTGGACCGCACGACCGGCGGCCCCACGGGCGGCGGCTGCCGCCTCACCAAGGCCGGCAGCGACCTCCTGGGCGCCTATGAGCGCTTCCGCGGCGGCCTCGACGACCTCCTCAGCCGACGCTTCCGGCGGCTCATTCACCACGATTGATGCGCCCCGGGGCCTCTCCAAAGTGAACAGGCCGGACCGGGCACACCCTCGGCGCGAGGAGGCCGCCCCCATTCCAGCGAAGTCCAGCCGGCCTGTTCCTCGTCCTCCGCGCCGTCTTTTCCCTCCTCGTCCTCGTCCTCGTCCTCGTCGTCGAACTCCTTGCCTCACCCCGATGGGGATTCGATGACGAGGACGACGAGGCCGAGGACGACGATTACAGACTTCGGCCAGTAACCCACGAGTCCTGGTCAAGCCGCCAGCGCGAGTGGCGCTTGACAATCGTTATGCCATTGTGTACATAACGCTATCCGGTCGGCTCAGCCCGGACGTGGGCGAGGCAGCCGACCATAGCGTAAGGGGTAATGACGATGCGGAGGCTGTGCGGCATTCTTCTCCTTCTCGCGTGCGGCGCCGCGGCGCGGGCTACCCCTTACACGGTGCCGCTGGTACAGGACGCCTTCGTGGCCGAGGCGGCCCCAGACAGAGTTCATGGCTTGCCGGGCCAATACGGCGGTGCGCTCGCCGTCTGCGGGTCCAGCGTCCTCAACGGCGCCGGCGCGCTCGCCGGCAGGATGGACTCCTTCCTCCAGTTCAGCATCGCCTCGATCCTGCCGCAACTGGACGCCGACTTCGGCCACGGCGCCTGGCAGATCCAGGCCGTCACCCTCCGCATCGAGGAACAGACGAATCCCAACAACCCCTTCTACGGGCGCGGCCAGGGAACCTTTGACGTCTACTGGAACCCCGACGACACCTGGGCCGAGGGGACGCTCACCTGGAACAACGCCGCCGGCTACCTCGGCGGCCCGCTCGAGCTCCTCGCGGACGAGGTGCCCAGCATTGGTCCCCAGCCGCAGAATCAATTCGTCGTCCACCTCCTCGCCCTGGAGCTGACGGCGGGCTTCGCAGCCGACATCCCAGCCGGCGGCCCCGTGAGTCTCTACATGACGACCCAGAACCCCGGCCTCGGCCTTCAGTTCGCCTCAATGAACAACAACACGCCGAGCCGCCGGCCCTACGTCGTGCTCGAGGTGGGGGCGCTCGTGCCCGAGCCGGCCTCGCTGGGCCTGCTGGTCGCGGGCCTCGGGGCGGCCATGGCGAGACGGTTGAGGTGCAGGAGGGGACGGTGAGGTCGCGCGCCACGGACGCCTTCACGCTGGCCGAGCTGCTGGTCGTCGCGGCGGTGGTGGCCCTGCTGATGGGCCTGTCGCTCGCGGCAGTGGCCAGCGCCCGTGCCACGGGCCATGCCACCGCCTGCCTGTCCAACCTCCGACAGTTCGGCTACGCCGTCTCGGTCTACATGGACCAGCACAACGAGTGCATCCCGCGGCGCGGCCAGGGGACTCAGCGCCTCACGCGCATTGACCGGCTGTGCGACTGGTTCAACTGCCTCCTGCCCGACGTGGGGAGCCCGGCGTACTTCGACCTCGTGGCCCAGGGCAAGCGGCCGAACGAAGGCGAGAAGCACCCCCTCATCTGCCCCAGCGCCAGCGACCCCGGCTGGCGCTACTTCCTGCCCTATGCGATGAACATGTACCTGTCGCCCTGGATCCGCCCCGAGCCCCACCGCCTCTACGAGCTGCCGCACCCCGCGACGGTCGCTTTCATGGCCGACTCGCCCGGGCCTTACTGCGCCACCATCCCCTCCCCCAGCGGCTACGGCGTCCTGCCGCGCCACTCGGGCCAGGCCAACGTGCTGTTCCTCGACGGCCACGCGCGGGCCTACGACGGCGCCTACCTGGGCTGCGGCGTCGTCGACCCGCGACGGCCCGACGTCCGCTGGGAGACCGAGTCCGCCGGCATCAACTGGAGGCCGGGCGACGGGAGCTGAGATGCTGTGGCTGATCGGGCTGGATGACACGGACGTGTTGGGGGGCCGGGGCACCGGCCGCCTGGCGCGGGGCCTCGCCGCCGCGCTCGCCGAGCGCGGCCTCCGGCCGCGCGGCGTCACCCGCCACCAACTGCTCGTCCACCCCGACATCCCCTACACCTCGCACAACAGCGCCAACTGCGTGGCCGCTGAGGGCGAAGTGGCCGACCCCCTCGCCCTCTTCCGATGGGTCTGCGAGTTCGTCGCCGCGGACTGCCCCGAGGGCTCCGACCCCGGAGCTTGTCTGGCTCGGCGCCAGTGCGTGCCGTCAGCTGTCATCGCATTCGGGCAACGCGCGCAACGCGAAGTCCTGAGCCCAGGAGAAGCCGAGGATGCGGCCGCAGAGGGCCGCTGCCTGCTGGCGGGCCTGGGCGGCACCTGCGCCGGGGTGATCGGCGCACTCGCCGCCGTCGGCCTGCGGGCCGGTGGGAACGACGGCCGCTTCCTCGACCTCGGCGACATCCGCAACCTCCAGGGCATCGTCTCTGTCCAGAGGCTGCTTGACTCAGGCATTGACATCGTCTATAACAATCAGGGAGCCGAGCCGCGCCCCCAGGAGCGTGTGGAGACCCTTGGCTGGGTGCGGCCCCGACTGCTCGGGGGCCGCTCGGTCCTCCTGGTGGAAAGGAGCGATGCCCATGGCGTCGAGTGGGTCGTGGCCGACCGCCGACACGGCGGCCCGAAGCGGACTACGGACGCTGCCGCTGACGAGGGCTAGCTCGCTGGCCGTGCAGCTTGGCGTTCTCGTGTCGCTCGGCCTCATCGCCGCCATCTTGCATTCCGCCCTCAAGCTCCGCCTGGGCATCCCAGGGCACTCGGCCGTCCTTTGGCTCACGCCGCTGCTGGTCGGCAGGTTTCTCTCCCCGCTCGCGGGCGCTGCAAGTGTCGCGTCCACATCTGCGGCTGTGAGCCTCTACGCGCTGGGCGGGTTGAGCTTCCGCTGGCCCCTGGCACTGTCGTTCGGCACGTTCTGGCTCGTGGGGCCGGTGCTCGACCTCTACGTCCTCTTCGCCCAGCGGCTCACGCATGTGGCAGGCAGCAAGGCGCTCGGGCTTGTCTCGGTCGCCCTCGCGGGAGTGGTCGGGAACTTCGCCCATCTCGCGCTCAAGGCTGGCTTCGGCGCCATTGGAGTGCACGCCCCTGGCCTCGGGCTACCGCGAGGCGCCTTCGAGGGCGTCACCTACTTCGCCTTCGGCCTTGCCGCCGGCCTGAGCGCCTGGGGCCTGCTGCGCCTGCATGCCCGGCGGACGGACCTGAGCAGACACGCCCCCCCCACAGGCGGCTGACACGATGGCGCAACGGCCCCGCCTGTCTCCTCTGGCAATCGGCTCCATCCTGATCGCGGGCTTGTGCGGCTCCGCGGCCGAGATGCCCGCCGCCCCGCCCCCGAGCGAGCCAGCCAGGGATGAGCTCGATGCGGCCGAGAAGACGGGGACTGGCACGCTCTTCCGCCTCGTGACCGCCGACAAGGCGGCCGAGGACATCGCCCCGCGCCTCTTCTGGCGCAACATTCCCGCCTACGCTGCGGCCGAGACGTTTCCCGTCCGCATCCAGCTCGACGGCGACGATGCCATCGCGCCGCGCGAGGTGCCCGACCCCGACGGCTTGGGCATGCAGGTCGAGCACCCAACTCACGGCCGCCGCGAGGTGCGCGAGGGCATGCACACCCTCAACCCCGGCGCCATCCCGCTGGAGATGAAGGACGGTCGCCTCAGCTCCGCCCATCCCGCAATCGTCCTGGCCGACCGCGAGGTGCGCATCCGCTGCGCGCGGGTGCGGCTCGACGCCGTGACCGCCGACGGCTCGCCAGCGCCGGTGCAGCTCTCCCTGCGCTTCGGCCAGATGCCCCTCCTGCGCCAGGAGACCCGCTTCAACCCCCTCATCATCTGGCTCCCCGTCGGCGCGCGATACAGCTCCACGCTCGGCGACTTCAGCGTCACGCCCGACGGAAAGGTCCAGGGCATCTCGCTCGCAGAGGGCGTCAAGGCCACGGAGAGCGGGTTGCGCCTGACGCTGAGGGAGCCGCCAAAGCCCGCCCGGGCCGTCGTGCCGGAGGGAAAGCTCTGGCTCGTCTCGCACCGCGGGCGCAGCGTCTTCGCCGAGAGCGAGGTCGCCACCTTCGCCCTCGTCGCCTCGCGCGGCCACAAGGGCGGCAAGGCGAGGCTCGCCTGCTCGGCGGGACCGCTCGGCGAGGCCCCACTGCCGCCGATGGAGGCCGCGGACTTCGATTCGCGGCTCGTGCAGGTGCGGATGGGCGACATCCCGCCAGGCGACCACCGCCTCTGGGCCGAATGCGGCGGCGTCCGAAGCAACGAGGTCCCCCTCACCGTCGTCCCCTGGCGGTCACGCAGCCCCTTCTTCGTCCACACGATGAGCGGCTGCACCGGCTGCTGGCCGACGACTGACGAGGGGCTGGAGGTCCTCCGCAACTCGGGCGTAGAGATGGGCGCCTGCACGGGCCACGCGAGCATCCTCGACACGCGCATGCCCAGGATTGATGCCGCGGCGCTCAAAGCCATGGCCGGCCCCGCGGCTTCGCCCGGGGCAGGCCCCGCCGAGCTGGCCCTGCGCCCCGCGCCCAACGACCTGCTCCTGGAGCGCCTGCTGCGGCACGAGATGCGCCTGATTGACCTCACGCCGTTGCGCGGCGCGGGCTTCTACAACGAGACCCTCTCCTACCACCACAGCTACAAGCCGTCCGTGGACCGCATGGTCCGCCACATGCAGGTCTTCACCCAACAGACGGCTGACTACCCGTCGTTCTTCGGCGTCAACTACACCTGGTTTCCCGTCCTTTGGGGCTACGTGGAGGGAGGCGTGCCCACCGACGCCCACGTGGGCGACCGCAACCGCGCCCTCGCCGACGCCGTCGCACAGGCCGGCTTCCGCAACCCCACCCGCGACGAGCGCAAGTGGTACCACGACAACAAGTTCTCCCCAGATCCCGCCGCGCGCGAGAAGGCGCTCAAGATCATGCAGGAGGCTGTGGACCACTGGCATGCCCAGATGCGCCTCGGCTTTGCCCAGCACAACAAGCTCTACAACGACGCGGTCCGCCAGGTGCGGCCAGAGACCACCTGCACGCTCTTCGAGAACGCCGGCCACGACCAGGCCAAGCCCACCCGCTACCTCTTCGGCGACATGAACGCCTCGTGCTACGAGACATACACCGACTTCGGCAACTGGCCAATGTCGGCCGCCTTCACCACCGACTGGGCCAAGGGCAGCTTCCCCGGCCAGCCCGTGTGGCTAACCACCTGCTGGGGCACGTCGGCCGAGGGAAAGATGAAGGACCTCTTTCACGCCTTCGGCCGCGGCCTCGACGGCGGCGGGGTCCCCATGCAGGCCGAGGCCGGCCTCGAGGACTTGGCCCGCCGCGGCACCGGCATGGCCTTCTGCTCCCAATACGGCGCCATCGCAACCAGGACCAAGCCCGACGCCCGCTTCGCCATCCTCGCCACCGACGCCGAGCAGGCCTTTGGCGACCGCACGATGTACGCCTACCACGCCATGTATTACCACCTCACACGCCTCGGCTGCGCCCCCGCAATCGTCGCCGAGCAAGACGTGCTCAAGGCCGGCATCCCGGCCGCGACGAAGGTGCTCTTCATCGTCCGCCAGCAACAGCCCTGGACGCCTGCCACGCTCAAGGCCATCGAGGCATTCCAGAAGGCCGGCGGCAAGGTGGTGATGACCGGCGACTGCCTGGCGAAACCGGAGGGCGCCATCGTCGTCCCAAAGCCGATCAAGCACATCTGGCAGCTCTCCGGCTTCCAGGGCAAATGCCACGGCGAACTGTGGGAGGAGTTTGAGGCCAACTGGCGGGAGCCGCTCGCCGAGGCCATCGCCAAGACCGGCGTCCCGCCCCTCGCCACGACCGACCCCGACCGCGGCATCGTCGTGACCCTCGACGCGCCGCCGCTGCGCTACGTCGTGGTCATCGCCGACACCAGGGGCAAGCACTCCGACTTCTTCGAGCCGACCGAGCGCCTGCCCGTCTCCCTCGAAGGCACGGGCTGGCTCGTCCGCGACCTCGTGAAACAAACCACGCTGCCGACCTCGGAGAAGGGCGGCCGCACCGAGGTGGCCGTTGACCTCATCACCGAGCCGACAACTGTGCTCGCCCTCCTCAAGGCCGCGCCGGGCACCGTGCGACTCAAGGCCAGCGGGGCCAACCGCCTCGGCTCCCAGCTCGCCTGCGCGTGCGACGTCCTGGCCGGCAACGACGGGCCATCGCTCGGCCCCGTGCCCGTCCGCTACACCCTCCACGACCCCAGCGGCAAGCCGCGGGCGACCCTCCACCGGGCGGCGGGCGAGCAGGTGTGGCTCCCAATCCCCCGCCTCGACGCCCAGGGCACCTGGAAGCTTGCCGCACAAGAGCTGATCACCGGACTGACGGCCACCCTCGAGCTGCCTGTCGCCGCCCCCGCCGAGCCGAGGCCCGCGGCCGAGGCCGTGGGCGACGTCCACGTGCCAAACCCAACCCACGTGGAGGCATTCCTGCGCCGCCAGGTCGACAAGTGGGTCATCGTCGAGCCGGGCCAGGCCACCCTGCTCCCCATCGCCAGGACCCTCGCCGCGAAACTCAAGGCACGCCTCTGGGAGGTCAAGCCAGAAGAGTTCGACACCATCCCCGTCCGCTGGTATCCGCGCCCGGAGGACACCGCTCGCCTCAAGGAGATCGAGGCCGGGCGCCTCATCGGCTATCGCCAGAACCTCCAGCCCTACATCAACAAGAAGACCCGCTCCCACGAGCCCCAGCGGGGCGGCTACGCCGAGATTGAACCGCCCTGGATGGTGGGGGCCGACTGCATCGTCTTCTCCGGCGGAGCGCTCGCCGAGAGCCTGCGGGCGGTGACGCCGTGGATGCAGACGCCCAATGTCCCTGGGAGGGGCCAGGGGCGACTCGTCGTCTGCTTCAGCCCCTTCATGGCCGACCGACAGGTCGTGGCCGTTATCGGCAACGACCCCGACGGCATCGCCAAGGCCGCCGCCCGGCTCGCGGACGCGAGCCGAGGACCTCAGATTTCAGATTCCAGATCTCAGATTGACCTCGAACACCGAGCACCAAACACCGAACACCGCTTGGCGCTTGTGGCAACAAGCTCGCAGCACACACCCGTTCCCCAGCCCTACCGCAACTTCACGCCCATCCGCCGCTTCCGACGCCTCCTCGCCACGCCCGAGGGCAAGGCCGTGGCCATCCTGAACGGGAAGAAGGACACCGTGGCGTTCGCGGACGAGACCGGCACGGTGACGGGCACCGTCGCGCTGGAGGCGAAGAACCTGTCGCAACTCCGCATTGATTCACAAGGGCGCCTGTGGGACATGGAGTTCAAGGTCACGGCCACCCACCCCGGCTGGCATTACCCCACGGCTCACGACATCAACCTCCGCTGCATCGGGACCCGTGGCACGCTGGCCGCGACCATCCCCGCCTACGCGGGGCCGACCGAGCGTTTGCCCCCCGACTACCCCGGCGGCTTCGCCATAGCGCCTGATGGGGCCACAGCCGTCCTCGGGCGTCCCGCGGGCGCGCTCATCGGCAGGCTTGGCCAGATGCTTTGGGCGCGCTATGACGACCTGCCTCCGGTGGCACGGTCCACGCCTCTCAGCGCGCGGAGCGGGGCGTCTTCCGCGCTTTCGCGCGAAAGCGCGGAAGGCAGGAGCGGTGGCAACCAGCCTGAGCCGGCTTCCGCGCTTTCGCGCGAAAGCGTGGAACCCAACGGCGGGGTTGCGCCGCCCGGAGACGTGTCGCCCACACTAGGTGCGCGCTTCCGCCACGAGGTTCGCACCCCGCGATTCCCCGTGGGCGCGACCTTCTCGCCCGACAGCCGCTACCTGTTCTTCACCATGGACACCCGTCCCCGCTTCAGCGGCATGGGCTATCCCGCCTTCGTCCCCACCTCCTGCGAGGCAATCCTGCTCGATGCGGCCACGGGCAACGTGGTCTGGCGGCTGCGCGAAGACAAGGAGCGGCGCTCCCCCTTCGCCGCCCTCAGCGGCTTCGCCGCCGTGGCCAACGACGCAGTCATGACCGCCCTCGCCGACTTCGACGGCGGGGTCTACGTCGTGGACAAGACCGGCAAGATCGTCGCCCGCGACGAGGTGATACTCGATGGGACGAAGGACGACGGCCGCGGCCGCCTCGGACCGCGTCAAGGCATCGGCACCTGGATCGCCGCCGACGGCTCGACCGCTGCCTTCGCATTCAAGAAACTCCTCCTCATCGCCCGCGGCGGCACGGTGAAGAGGCTGCCATTGGCCGGCATCGCCTCCGGATGCGTGAGCCCCGACGGCTCGCTGGTTGCCGTAGGCACGGCCGCGGGTGAAGTCCACGCCTTCGCGCCCGACGGCTCGGAGAGGTGGACGGCCCACGTTGGCGGCGTGGACCCGCTCGTCGCCGCGACAAAGGCGGGCACACTGGTTGGCACAAGCGACGGCCTGCTCCTGCTCCTCGACGCCAGCGGGAAGGAGGCGAGGCGGACCAACGTCGCCGCGGCCGCCGATCGTGAGAGGCATGAGGTACGGGCTGAAGCCCGCACTACGAACCACCCCGCGCCCTGGGAGTACCGAGGGCCCGGCACACTGGCCATTGCCAAGCAGCGGCTCGCCGCCAAGCAAGTCGTTGCCTGGAAGCCGGGAGGGGAAGGACGCAAGGCTTTCGGCCTCACCCTCTACCTCACGAACGCCCCCATCGAGCTTGTCGCAACCGGCAAGGAGAAAGAGCTGTTCCTCCACCTTGTCTACCGCCGGCCCGAGGGAAACAAGAGACTCACCGTCATCACCGAGGGCCGGGACGGGCGCGAGGAGTTCCTACTCGACCTCCCGACGCCCGAGTACCGCGAGGTAGACATCCCCTTCCGCGGCCTTGGTGCCGGAGGCGCTTCCGCGCTTTCGCGCGAAAGCGCGGAACCGCGCGCCGCCAAGGCCACGGTGCTCAGCGATGGGCCGCTGGAGGTCGCCGAATGCTCGCTGTGGAGCTTCCGCTGGCCGGGCCCCAACGTCGCCTACGTGCGGCCCGCCAAGTCGTCGGGCGCCGAACTTCTGAAAGATGAGGGCGACGACCTCGGCGGCGCTGCGACCGAGCTGGAGGGCACCGGCGCCGCGCCCGGGGCGATGAAGGACTGCGCCATCTGGTGGTTCAACACCGACCCCGACTCCGTGGCGGGCCACTGGCTCAAGCCGGTCGTGGACCCGCTGGAGGCCGTGGACGGCAAGCGATTCGGCAACGGCAAGATGCGGCCGTGGGCGACCGCGGTGGGCCACTTCGCCCCCTACCGCGGCTCGTGGCTCACCGTGGACCTCAAGGTCCCCACCGCGCTGAAACTCGTCGCCACCTACGACCGCGTCGCCAAACAGTCCGAAGTCGCCACAAACCTCTCCGTGTTCACCGGCTTCGACGCCAAGGACTCCACCAGCGGCGCCGTGCTGGCGGGGGCCGTCGGCAACGATCAGTTCTGGCGCCTCTTCCCGCTCTCGGGCAAGCCGGTGCGTCAGCTTGGCGTCCACGCTTACGTGAGCGACAATGCCCCCAGCGGCCTCAGCGAGGTCGAGGCCTACAAGTGACGCCAGGAGCCATCCCATGAAGGTGCTCGTCACGGGCGCGAGCGGCAGGCTCGGCCCATTCGTCGTCAGGGAGCTTGAGGCCGCGGGCCACGAGCTCGTGCTGATGTGCCGCACGCGGCCCGCGGCGGCCGACCGCTGGCCCTGGGTGCAGGGCGACATCGCGTGCTTCGCCGACTGCATGCGCGCCACCGAGGGCGGCGTCGAGGCCATCCAGCACCTCGCCGCCCAGCCCTGGCCCACCGACCACCCGACCGCCGGACGCAAGCAGGCCGAGGAGCGCGGCATCCCATTCGACCAGACCATTCGCGCCAACATCCTCGGCACCTACTACCTACTCCAGGCCGCCGTCGCCCGCAAGATCGGCGTCTTCGTGATGACGGGGAGCAACTGCGCCCTCGGCCACGGCTACCGCATCTCCAGCCGCGAGTTCCCATTCAAGTACCTGCCCGTGGACGAGGACCACCCCTCCGACGTCGAGGACAGCTACTCCTACAGCAAGCTCGCGGGCGAGGAGCTCTTGCGCAGCTACACGCGGGCCTATGGCATCCGCACCTACGCCATCCGCGCCGCAGGCATCTGCCCGCCCGAGCGGCGGGCAGACATGGCCCGCCACGCCGGGCCGGCCAAGGGCTGGGTGCCCTGGCTCTGGGCCTGGGTGGGCAGCGAAGACGTCGCCTCGGCCCACCGCCTCCTCATGGAGCGCGCGGGCGAGCTCGAGCCCCACGGCTTCTACTTCTGCAACGGCGACGACACTACGGCCCTAGAGCCCAGCCTCGAGCTCATCGAGCGGTTCAAGCCGGCGCTCTTGCCCCTCATCCGCGACCTGCCCGGCCACGCCAGCCTGCTCTCCAACAAGCGGCTCCAGCAGGCCGTCGGCTGGCGGCATCGCACCTCGTGGCGGGACGCACCCAAGGGGTGATCTCGGCTTCCCCCGCCCGAAGGCTCCAATACCTTCGGGAGGCAATGCCGGCAAGGCTCATGGCGCGTGCTGGCGAGGCTACCCTCCCGAACGTATTGGAACGTTCGGGAGGGCTCACCTTGAGCTACCGGACCCGTTCGATTGGAGACACAATGGGCGAGCCTATCGGGATCGGCGTCGTGGGCGCGGGGGCGATTGGGATTCGCGGGGCGCTGATGCACCTGTCGCTGCCCGACGTGGCCGACCGCGTGCGGCTGGCCGCCGTGTGTGACCCTGTGCCGGGCCGCGCCCAGGCCGCAGCCGACCGCTACGGCGTCGCCGCAGCCTACGAGGCCTATGAGGACCTGCTCGCCGACCCAAACGTGGACGCGGTGACGCTGTGCTCGCCGATCGGGCTTCACTACGAGCAGGGCGTCGCCGCCATCGAGGCCGGGAAACACGTGCACTTCAACAAGACGATGGCGACCACGGTCGCCGAGTGCGACGACCTGATCGCGCGGGCGGGGCGCCGAGGCGTCCGCCTCGTGGCCTCCCCGGGCATGATGCTCATGCCCTTCAACCGCCGCATCCGCAGGAGAATCCTCGAGGGCGCCATCGGCCAGGTCATCTGGGCCATCTGCGGCGCCGCCCCAGGCGACTACCACCTCAACGAGGAGTTCCGCAAGTGGGACGACGTCCTGACGCAGGTTGACCCGACCTGGTATTTCCGCCGTCCGGGCGGCGGGCCGCAGTACGACGTGACCGTCTACTGCCTGCACAACCTTACGGGCATCCTCGGCCCGGCAAAGCGCGTGGCCGCCCTCTCCGGCCTGGCGCTCCCCACCCGCGAGTTCCGCGGCCAGAAGATTCAGTGCGACATGGACGACTCGACCTTCCTCCTCATTGACTTCGGCCACGCGCTCTTCGCAGTAGCCTACGGCACGGTCTTCGGCTCCGTGACCAAGGGCTTCCACCCCAGCATCTTCGGCACGGCCGGCTCCGTTGTCGGTACAGACCTCAACGGCCAGAGCCAGCAGCTCGCGGGCGACCACGAGCCACACGTCGTCGGCGAACACGCCGAGATGCGCGAGTCGCACGTCTTTGAGGATGTGATGCAGCTTGTGGACTGGGTGCGGGAGGGGAGGCCGTCGCTTGCGAGCGCGGAGCACGCGCGGCACGTGATAGACATCATCGAGGCAGGCTACCGCGCGGCGGCGACGGGTGAAGCGCAGGAGCTGCGGACGACCTTTGAGCCGCTGACCGCGGAGGACTGCGCAACACCCTGGCTCTCGGCCCCATCGGCGGGGTGAAAAGGAAAGCCCGCGGCTCCCATGAAGCCGCGGGCTTCCCAGATGGCATCCTGCAATGCGTTGGCGCCGGCCCGCTCAGTAGGGGCGCCGGCTGCCGCGGTCGTCGCGCCCGCCTGGGCGGCCGCCACGGCCGCCACCGCCGCCCGGACCGCGGTCGGTGCGCGGGCGGGCCTCGTTGACGTTGAGCTTCCGGCCATCAAGGTCCTGGCCGTTGAGCGCCGCAATCGCTGCCCTGGCCTGCTCGTCATCCGGCATGACGACAAAGCCGAAGCCGCGCGAACGACCCGTCTCGCGGTCGGTCACGACCTGAGCCGAGGTCACCTCGCCGAACGGCTCGAAGGCTGCGCGCAGCCCGGCGTCGTCCGTGTTGTACGACAGGTTTCCGACATAGATGTTCATGCACACACACTCCAAAACGGACCCGAACGAACTCCCGCGGTCGGCGGCCTCAGTGCTTTTCCAGGGCAGTGGGCAGTGCGCCAGAAGCGGGGCAAACCGCGCGACCCCCCCACGTGGGGAGTCCCCAACGCGGCCAATGAACTCGATACGCCCCGGAGCACATGGGGAGAGATGCCTTGCACAAGGCGGGAGAGGCGGACATTCCCTCGCAGCAGAGCACCGGGTGCATCATCGCGTGGTATTATACCAGACAGCCACGGGGTGTGCAAGGGGAAAATGGCATGACGCGACCCCGGTTGCGGTGGCTCCCTGCGAAGGGCGGCGACAAGTCGCCGCACTCCCAGATGCCCATCAATGGCTTGAGAGGGCCGGGGCTGCGAGGCGGGGGGCGACAGAGGATCAACTTGTGAGCCGGAGGGCGGTGATCCCCTGTTATCTGGGAGCGCGCGCAGTTCACAAGTGCCTGCGGAGCAAGAGGTTAGGGAGCGTGCCAATAATTGGCACAGAGGATCAAATCCTTGCGCGCACACTGATCCTCTGTCCAGTGTCGGCGTCGGCAAAGGGCGAGGCGGCCGCAGTTTCGGTGGCCCGCGGTGTTGCGCCCCGTTGGGGCTCAGGACAGGTCGAAGAGCGAAACCGGGGTGGCGTCAGGAAAGTGGCCAAGTCCCCGCCCCGCCAGCCAACCACCAGCGCGGTCGCCTCAGAACCAACCCCTCACGTCATAAGGAGGCCCTAAATCCATGTGGGAAAGGAACTTCGACGTCTTGGTAGCCGGCGCCGGGGTCGCCGGCGCCTCAGCGGCACTCGCCAGCGCCCGAGCCGGGCTCCACACCGCGCTCGTGGAGAAGACCATCCTCGTCGGTGGACTCGCCACCACGGGACTGGTGAACATCTATCTGCCGCTGTGCGACGGGAACGGCACCCAGGTGACCTTTGGCATCGCCGAGGAACTCCTGCACCTGTCCATCCGCTACGGCCCGGGCGATGTCCCACCCGGCTGGGAGCGCGGCCGGAACACGACCAGTCGCCAGCGATATGCCACGGCTTTCTCCCCCGCCTCATTCGCCTTGGCGCTCGACGAGGCGCTCGCCGCCGCGGGCGTGGAGCTCTGGCTCGACACCCTCGTGTGCGAGCCGGCGATGGCCGGCGACCGCCTCGTCGGCCTCCAGGTCGAAAACAAGAGCGGCAGGGGGCTGCTCCGCGCCAAGTGCTTCGTGGATGCGACAGGCGACGCCGACGTGGCCTTCCGCGCCGGCGCCCAATGCGCCTGCGGCCACAACTGGCTCTCCATCTGGGCCATAGAAGCGTCACTCGACGCCGCGCGCAAGGCCGCGGCCCAGGCGACCGGAGCCCCCCTGCTCGACGTCGTCCGGCTCGGCGGCGACGATGCCGGCCGCGGCGCGCCCTCCCCCAAGAGGTGGACGGGCACCAGCGGGCGAGAGGTGACGGAGTTCGCGCTGGAGGCCCGCAGGCTGCTCCGCGACCACTACAAGGCCCGCTACGCCGAGCGGGGCCGGAGCGCGCGGTGCGACCTTTTCCCCCTCACGCTCCCAGCGATGGCGCAGTTCCGCACCACCCGCCGTGTCGTGGGGCTGGCCACCCTATCGGACGGCCAGCACGGCCGCGGCTTCCCCGACTCCGTCGGCCTGGCCGCCGACTGGCGCAAGGCGGGCCACGTGTGGGAGGTGCCCTACGGCGTCCTGGTGCCCCGAAACGTCCGCGGCCTGCTCGCCGCGGGCCGCTGCATCTCGGCGGAGGGCGACGCATGGCAGGTCATGCGCGTCATCCCCCCGGCCGCCCTCACCGGCCAGGCGGCCGGCCTGGCGGCCGCGCTCGCCGCGCGACGCGACACCACGCCCGATGCGCTCGAGCCCCGCGACCTCCAGGCCGCCTTGCGCGCGGGCGCCATCCCGCTCCACCTCGCCGACGTGGGCCTCTGAGCCATCCCCCCTGGTTGCGGCTGAAAGTCGTGCCGAGTACAATCGGACTCCAGGACGGGCGCCGCAAGCGGCGCGGACAGCATGGAGCATGGACTTGGGTGAGACGAAGCGAGTGCACGTCATCGCCTGTGGCGTGCTGGCGGTAGACATCCGGGCGCTGGCTTCGAAACTGGGGCTTTCCCTCGGCTTTGAGTTCTTCGAGGGCGGCCTGCACGACCGCCCAGGAGAGCTCCGCCGCCGCCTCCAGGAGGCGATAGACCGCGCGTCGGGGACGGGTCGCTTCGCCCGCGTCGTCATCGGCTACGGCGTGTGCGGGCGCGGCACGGTCGGCATCCAGGCGCGGGACGTGCCGCTCGTGCTCCCAAGGGCCCACGACTGCATCGCGCTCTTCCTCGGCTCCAACGCCGCCTACCGCCGCGAGTTCTGGCGCGTGCCCGGCACCTACTACATCTCGGCCGGCTGGTTCCAGGAAAAGGTCCAGCCAAGGGCGCAGCGCCGCGCCAGGCGCGGCAATGAGCGGCGCGCCGACGCCGCGCAGCTCGCCGAAAAGTACGGCGCGGAGAACGCCCGCGCAATCACCGAGTTCCTGAGCAGTTGGCAGCGGAACTACAAGCGGGCCGCCTTCATAGACACGGGCGCGGCCGGCCGCGAGCGCTACGCTGCCCACGCGCGCGCCATGGCCGAGGAGTTCGGCTGGCGCTATGAGGAGCTCCCCGGCAGCCTGCGGCTGCTGGAGGCGATGCTCACCGCGGAGGCCACAACCGACGAAGTGCTCGTCGTCCCGCCCCACCACGCCACGGTCTTCGACGCCGTGACAGGTTCGCTCAAAGCCGTCCCCAGATTGCGGAATGCGGAATGCGGAATGCGGAATGACGGAAGGACGAGACGACCGGGCTTTGCTCCCCAATCCGCAATCCGCAATCCACAATCCGCAATTGGCGCTGGCCTTGCTCGCCTCGGCCTGGGCATTGACGCCGGCGGCACCTACACCGATGCCGTGCTCTACGACTTCGCCTCGCAGGCCGTCCTCGCCAAGAGCAAGGCGCTGACGACCAAGTGGGACTACACGGTGGGCATCGGCAACGCGCTCGCCGCCCTCGACCCGCTCCTGCTGAGCGAGGTGGACCTCGTGGCCGTGTCCACCACCCTCGCCACCAATGCCATCGTGGAGGGGCGGGGCCAAAAGGTCGGCCTGCTCCTGATGCCGCCCTATGGCCTCTTCTCGCCGTCCGACATCCCCCACGAGCCGAAAGCCGTCATCGCCGGGCGCCTGGAGATTGACGGCGCCGAGCTCGCCCCGGTGGACCCCGCCGAGGTGCGGCGGGTGGCACGCGAGATGGTTGACCGCCACGGCGTCGAGGCATTCGCAGTCTCCGGCTACGCCAGCACCGTGAACCCCGCCCACGAGCGGGCGGTCAAGGCCGCAATCGTCGAGGCCACGGGCCACCACGCCGTCACCTGCGGCCACGAGCTCTCCGAGCTGCTCAACTTCCGCACCCGGGCCACCACCGCCGTCCTCAACGCCCGCATCATTCCGCTCCTGCGGGCCTTCCTGCGCGACGCCGAGGCGGCGCTGGCCCGCCGAGGCATCCACGCGCCCATCATGGTCGTCAAGGGCGACGGCACGCTCATGAGCGCCGCCGTAGCCATCGAGCGCCCCATCGAGACCATCCTTTCCGGCCCCGCCGCAAGCGTGGCCGGCGCGCGCTACCTCACCCGCTGCGAGAACGCCCTCGTGGTGGACGTAGGCGGGACGACGACCGACACGGCAGCCGTGACCCACGGCTCGGTGCGCACCGAGCCGAGCGGCGCGCGCGTCGGCGGCTGGAAGACCCATGTCAAGGCCCTCGACATGCGCACCGTCGGCCTCGGCGGCGACAGCCTTATCGCCTTCGAGCGCGGCGAGCTGCGGGTCGGGCCGGCCCGCGTCGCTCCCGTCGCCTGGCTCGCCGCCCAGCACCACGGCGTCGCCGAAGCGATGCACTACCTCGAGGAACGCGTGGACGACTTCGGCGGCTCGACCAGGCCGATGGAGCTCCTCGCCCTCACTGGCCGCTGCGATGACCAGCTCGGAGTGCGGCCTTCAGGCCGATTCCCTGACCTGCGCGAGGACGAGGCGCAAGTCCTCGACCTGCTCCGCGAGCGGCCACACTCCGCCGCCGAGCTTGCCGCCAGGACCAGTTGCGTCCACCATGAGCTCCTCCCCGTCGCCCGCCTGGAGCAGTCATACCTCGTCCAGCGCTGTGGGCTGACGCCGACCGACCTGTTGCACGCCGATGGGCGCTTCGCGCGGTGGGACGTCCCGGCCGCGAAGCGGCTGTGCGGACTGGTCAGCCGCGTGGCAGGGCTTGCCCCAGCCGATTTCGCCCAACGCGTCTTCGCCCGGATTGTCGCCCGGCTCGCCGTCGAGCTCCTCAAGAAGCAGCTCGACGAGGAGCCAATCCTTTCCGCAGGCCAGGGACGAGGGCCAGACGCGATGGATGACTGCCCCGCGTGCCAGGCACTGCTGAGGAATCTGCTGGCGGAGGGCAACGGCGATTGGGCCGTGAGGGTGAAGCTCCGCCGCACGATCATCGGCCTGGGGGCGCCCGTGGGCTTCTTTCTCCCCCAGGCCGCGCGCCTGCTGGGCGCCAAGGCCCGCATCCCCGCGCACGCCGACGTCGCCAACGCCATCGGCGCCATCACCAGCCACGTCGCAGTCACCCGCCAGGCGCGCATCGAGCCCAGCGCCACCGGCGGCTACGCCGTCCACGGCCTGCCCGAAACCCGCGACTTCGCCTTCCTCGACGACGCCCACGCCTATGCCATCAGGGAGCTGGAGCGCGCCGTCCGCCGCCACGCACGGGCCGCCGGCACCGCGGCCGAGGCCGTGGCCGTGGCCAGCCGCGACCGCATCTCCAGCGCGGCCGACGGCACAGAGATTTTCCTCGAGCGAGTCATCACCGCCAACGTCGCCGGCCCACCGAACATCGTGCGGAGGCCCACGTGATGGAGCGCCGACGCGAGCCAGTGGTCGCCCTCCTGATGCTTTGGGTGGCCGCGGCCATTTACTTCGGGGCCATGAGCCTCGCGCCGCGCGAGGGCAGCGACGACCTCGATGCGCTCCCAGTGCCCGTGAAGCCAGGCGGCCCCGACGGCGTGCCCAACTTCCAACGGGTCGCCGACGACCTCTATCGCGGCGGCCAGCCCTCCCTCGCAGGCTTCCGCTACCTGAAGTCCCTCGGCGTCAAGACCATCATCAACCTCCGCCACACCTCCTCCGACCGCTACATGCTCGAGAAAGTCCCCGGCCTGGCCTACGAGCATATTGACATCAAGTCCTGGAACCTCTACGAGGGCCACGTGAGGGCGTTCCTGGAGCTGGCCACGGACCGCCGCCGCACTCCGGTCTTCGTCCATTGCCACGACGGCATCGGCCGCACGGGGGTCCTGTGCGCCATGTACCGCATCGTCGTCTGCGGCTGGAGCAGCGACGACGCCGTCCGCGAGATGCGTGACTTCGGGCCTTGGGACGCAAGGGCCTTCAACAAGATGCTCGCCCGCATGGAGGCGATGGACGTGGAGGGAATGCGCAAGAGCCTGCGGGAGAAGCGCTAGCGGAGGACGCATCGCCGTGAAGCCGAGGCTGGCGCCGGTCTGCACCCTTGCTGCGGCCTGGCTGGCTGCCGGGCTCTATGCCCACTACTCGCGCGTCACCCCCCGCTCCCCGGGCGAGCGGCCGGCGGCCTGGGCCATGCCCCTCAAAAGGCCAGGCCTGCCAAACCTCCACAAGGTCTCCGACAACCTCTACCGCGGCGCGCAGCCGACCGCCGCGGGCTTCCGCGAGCTGGCCGGCCTCGGCGTCAAGACCATCGTAAACCTCCGCAAGCACCACTCCGACAAGCACGACCTGGACGACAGCTCCCTTGCCCTAGTCGAGATCCCCATGAGCGCCTGGGAAGCCGACACCGACGCGGCAATACGCTTCCTCCAGGTCGTCACCGACCCGGCCCGCGCCCCGGTCTTCGTCCACTGCCAACACGGGGCCGACCGCACGGGCGCCATGTGCGCCCTCTACCGCATCGTCGTCCAGGGCTGGACCAAGGACGACGCCATCCGCGAGATGACCGAGGGCGGCTTCGGCCACCACGCGGTCTTCGACAACCTGTCCCGCTTCCTGCGCGACCTCGACATCGAGGCTCTCAGGAAGGCCGCGGGCATGAAAACGAGATGAGGAGACTTGATTGGCCGGATTGCTCTACCGCGAAGACATCGCCGAGGTTCGCCAACGCCTGACCACCTGGTGGAACGGGGGCGACATCGGCCGCCCCGCCCTCCAGCTCTACGCCCCACGCGAGAGGCCCATCGAGGACATCCCCCCCATGCCCGAGCCCCCAGGCTGGGTCACGGGCTACTCGACGACAAACTTCGCCTACCGCGTGAACCTCTCGGCCCGCGCCTGCGTCGCCACCCACTACCTCGGCGAGGCCGTGCCCTGCGTGGCCCCCGACCTCGCGCCCAATTGCCTCGCCCTCTACCTCGGCTGTCGCGGCATCGAGATGCCCGGCACCGTCTGGTGCGAGCCGTGCATGGCCTCGCCCGACGACGCCCGCTTCGACTACGACCCCGACAACTTCTACTGGCAGTTCTCCCTCCGCCTCGCCCGCGAACAGCTCCGCCTCGGCAAGGGCAAGTTCCTCATCCAGTTCCCAGACCTCATCGAGGGCCTCGACACCCTCGCCGCCATGCGGGGCACCCAGCCGCTGCTGATTGACCTCTTGGAGCGGCCGGAATGGGTCCGCCGCTGCCTGCGCCAGATCACCGACCGCTACTTCCATTACTACGACATCCTCTACGACCTCTTCCGCGACGAGGTCGGCGGCTCCGTCTTCTGGTGCTGGGCGCCGGGACGAATGGCAAAGTTCCAGTGCGACTTCTCCGCCATGATCTCCCCAGAAATGTTCCGCGACTTCATGGTCCCAGTCCTCACCGAGATGGCCGAGCGGGTCTCCTACTGCATGTACCACTGGGACGGCCCAGGCGCCCTCCCCCACCACGACCACCTGCTCTCGATCCCCAGGCTCAAGATGCTTCAATGGACGCCTGGGGACGGCCACGAGCCGGCCTGGCACCGCCGCTGGTGGCCGTACTTCCACAAGACCATCGAGGCCGGCCGCAAGGTCTTCATCTGGTGTGACTCTGCCGAGCACCTCCTCGACCTCAAGCGCGAGTTCCGCCACGGCTTCAAGAGCTTCCTCATCAGCATGGGCGCAAAGTCCCCCGCCCACGCCGCCGAAATCCTCAACGCAGCCAACGCATGAGGCATGAGTCCGTGCGCAGGTGAGCTCACTTGAGCAAGGCGATGCAGCCGGCCTGCTCGAAGTGGCGATCGCCCGTCAGGGCCTCGGCGACGGCCATCTCGCGCATGGTCACGAATGAAATGCAGTCGGTGAGAGTCCAGCCGCGAAGTTCCCTGGACGCTGCCACAGCACGGGCGTGTTGGGCATCCGCTGGGCTGAGCAGAGCCAAGTAGTAGAAGCTGTCGGCGAAGTACGTCTTCACGCCGTCTTCTTGGGATGGCCGTGCAGGTAGTGGTCGTGGTTCTCAGCAAGGTCTGGCGGCAGGCCCTCCGCGATGCCTATCACGTCCTTGAGCTGATCGTAGAGCGTCGGGGCGTCCTCCTCAGGTGCCTCCGCGCGCCGCGACAATTGCACGCGCACCTCGTCGCCCTCCCTGAGGTCCGCGGGCTCGTCAAGCACGACCACGCCTTTCTCCACATGCCCCTTCAGCGTCATCGCAGGCTCCTTCCCACAACATCGCTTTTCTGGTATTCTATCTCCCGGCGACCGTACGGTCAAGCGGTTCGAGTGGTGCACCGTCGCGCCCGCCCAGCGGCAGAAGGACAAACAGCAGAATGCGAGGTGGCTCATGCGAAGCATTCAGGACATCGTGTGCGTGGTTCTGGGTCTGGCTTGCGCGGCAGGCGCGGGCACTCACGCGAAGCTGGCACCCGTCAAGTTCACGGACGTGAAGATCGAGGACACCTTCTGGGCGCCGAAGCTGGAGGTGAACCGCACAAAATCCATCCCCCACGTGCTGGAGCAGTGCGAGAAGACCGGGCGGATCAACAACTTCGCCTTCATCGCCAAGGAGACGACAGAGCCGTTCCGCGGCCACATCTTCCACGACTCCGACGTCGTCAAGGTGATGGAGGGCATGGCCTACTCGCTGGCCACCCATCCCGACAAGGAGCTTGAGGCACGCCTGGAGCAGATCATCCGCTGGATGGCCAAGGGCCAACTGCCCGACGGCTATCTCAACACCTACTTCATCGCAACAGACATCAAGAAGCGCTGGACGGGCATGCAGCACGCCCACGAGCTCTACTGCGCGGGGCACCTGTTCGAGGCCGCCGTCGCCCATTACGAGGCGACCGGCCGCAAGACCTTCCTCGACGTCGCCCGAAAGTATGCCAACCACATTGACAGCGTCTTCGGCCCCGGCAAGCGCCACGAGATTGACGGCCACCCCGAGAGCGAGCTCGCCCTCATCAAGCTCTGGCGCGCCACGGGCGAGGACCGCTACCTCAAGCTCGCACAGTTCATCGTCGAGGAACACGGCCAGGCCAAGACCCACAAGCTCTGCGGCACCTATTGCCAGGACCACAAGCCCATCCTCGAGCAGGACGAGGCGGTCGGCCATTGCGTCCGAGCCATGTACTTCTACAGCGGCGTGACCGATCTCGCCATGATCACGGGCGACCAGGGCTACGTCGCTGCCCTGGAAAAGCTCTGGCAGGATGTCGTGAACCGCAAGATGTACATCACCGGCAGCATCGGGGTGCAACACCACGGCGAGGGCTTTGCCAAGCCCTACTTCCTCCCCAACTACGATGCCTACTGCGAGACCTGTGCCGCCATCGGCATGGTCTTCTGGAACCACCGCATGATGCTGCTGAGGGGCGAGGGGCGCTTCGCCGACATCGTCGAGCGAAACCTCTACAACGGCGTCCTGTCGGCCGTGTCGCTCGACGGCACGAAGTGCTTCTACGTCAACCCCCTCGCCAGCCGTGGCAACCAGCATCGCTCGCCCTGGCACGGCTGCTCGTGCTGCCCGACGAACATGGTCCGCTTCCTCCCCGCCTTGGGGCAATACATCTACGCCGCCTCCGCCGCTGGCGACGCCGTCTACGTGGCGCAGTACGTGGCCGGCTCCGGCACCGTCGCGCTCAGGGAGGGCAAAGTCAAGCTCACCCAGAAGACCCGCTACCCCTGGGACGGCGGGGTGCAGATTGCCGTTGAGCCCGAAGGGCATTGGGAGTTCACTGTCGCTCTTCGCATACCCGGCTGGTGCAGGGGGGCCGGGCTGAAGCTCAACGGGAAAGCCTACAGGGACCCGCTCGTCACCAAGGGCTTTGCCACCCTGACGCGCAAGTGGCAAAAGGGCGACGTCATTGAGCTTGACCTGCCTATGCCCGTCGAGCAGGTCGCCTGCGACCCGAACGTTGAAGAGAACCGAGGCCGCCTGGCCATTCAGCGGGGGCCGGTGGTCTACTGCCTGGAGGGCTGCGACCACGCGGCCCCGGTCAGCCAGATCGCCATTCCGAAGGGGGCGAAGCTGGAGGCCAAGTTCGAGCCCGACCTCCTCGGGGGCGTCGTGGTCATCAAGGGACAGGGGCAGCGCCACGGCTTCGAGCTGAAGGACGACGGCTCCATCGCCCAATCGTCCGGCCCCATTGACATCATGGCCATCCCCTATTTCGCCTGGGACAACCGCGAGCCTGGCGAAATGGTCGTCTGGGTGCCCACCGACCCGCCCGCCGCCGCGAAGCCCGAGAACGTCTCCATCGCCTACTTCGCCAAGACCGCTGCCTCCCATCAGTGGCGGGCGGACCACATCCGCGCCCTCAACGACGCCATCCTGCCGAAGAGCTCCGGCGACCTCAGCATCCCCCGCTTCACCTGGTGGGACCACAAGGGCACCACCGAGTGGGTGGCCTACGAGTTCGACAAGGCGATTCCGCTGAGCAAGGCCGAGGTCTACTGGTTCGACGACACGGGGCGCGGCGGCTGCCGCGTGCCCAAGAGCTGGCGCCTGCTCTGGCGCGACGGCAACCAATGGAAGCCCGTCGAGGCGGCGGGGGCCTACGGCGTGGAAAAGGACAAGTTCAATGCCGTCGCCTTCAAGCCCGTGGCCACCAAGGCCGTCCGCCTGGAGGCCGAGCTCCAGTCCGGCTTCTCCGGCGGCATCCTGGAGTGGCGAGTCGCGAGATAGGGCGTGCGCACACGAGCCCCATCCCACTCCCGCGTGCAGGTACGCACGCTCTACCAACTCTGGCGGCGTGCTGGACAGGGGCATGGCGAATTGATGTGACACAGCAAGCTTATTGACTTCTACATAACTAATGCAACGCCACCGCACCATTGTCATTCCGAGCGGAGCGAAGCGAAGTCGAGGAATCCTTGTTGTTCACGCGCCCCAAACAGAGATTCCTCGACTTCGCTGGGCACGACAAACCCTTGCATTACTTATGCAGAAGGCAATAGGTCGCCACTTAGAATGGGCGGCGCTATGAGTGCAGAGGCGGAATCAAGATACGGGCTGAAGCCCACACGACAAGCGCGCGAGGGCGGGGATGCGGGCTGGTGGGAGTGGGCGGCGGGGGGCGCCGTCGTCGCCGCCTTCGCCGCACTGGTGCTGTGGGGGCTGGGATGGGGCCTGCCGAGCCGCGAGCGGGCGAGGCTCGAGGGGGCGTCGTCCCAATCCCTCAAGCTCCCGCCAGAGCTGGTCGGGCAGAGCTGGCGGGTGTGGGGCTCGCGGGGGCGGCGAAGCGAGCTGGCCGACCTCTATCCCCGACACCTCTTCAACCCCGTCCGCTCCTACCACCCAGACGAATACCAGGTGTTCAAGAGCCTCAGCAACATGAGGCCGCGACAGCTCGATTTCGACCCGAAGAACTACATCTACCCCTCGCTGCACACGTATCTGACGGGGGCGGCGGTGGGCGCGTGCTCGCTCATCGGGGTCGTAAAGCTAAGGCCAGACATTACTTACTACTTAGATCACCCGGACGAGTTGGGGCGCCTCTACCTGGTCGGGCGAGCGCTGTCGCTCCTGGCGTCGGTTGGGACGCTTCTGGTGGTGTGGCGGGTGGGCGAAGGGATGGGACGATGGACCGGCCTGCTCGCCGCGGGAATGCTCGCGGCCATGCCCGCCTTCGGGCTCCATTCGCATAACCTTACCCGCGACACACTTACGGCGCTGGCAGCGGTCACCTTCTTCGCCTGCTGCCGGCGAGTGGCCAGGGACGGAGCGGCGAAGTCGTATGATCTGGCGGGGGTAGCGGCGGGGCTGTGCATGGGGCTCCAGTACTTCGCCGTGGTGCTGTGGGTCCTGGTGCCCGTGGCCGGGGTGCTATGGGCGCGGAAGGGACATGGGGCGAAGCGGGGCCTTGTGACGGGACTCTTTGCTTCGCTTATACTTATGGTGGCGTTCTTCGCGCTGACCAGCCCGTACCACCTGCTTCGGGCCGACCGGTTCCTGGCCGATTTCCGGTCGGAGACGACCCACGTGGGCGGCGGTGTGGTCGGGCGGCTGGCGTCGCTGGGGTGGGCGCGCCATTTCCCCGGCATGCTGCCCGCGCTGGCCACGTGGCCGCTGACAGTCGTCTTCGCGCTCGGGGTCGGGTGGGCGGCGGCCCGCCGGACCGACGACGACTGGCTGCTGCTGGCGTGGGTGGCGGTGTGGGCGGTGGTCGTGGGCTACGACGGGCGGGCCTATTCGCGCTACTACGTGCCATTGCTGCCCGCGGTCGCATGGCTGGGCGCACGGGGACTGATGGCGAGCTGGGAGGCGGCGGGACGCTTGCTGCGCGTGGCCTGGGCGCGCGCGGCGCTGGGCGGCGTGGCTCTGTGCGCGGCCATCGGCCCGGCCGCGACCGTGACCATCGCCTGGGCGGAGCTGTTCGCGCGCGAAAACGTCCGCACCATCGCCGGCGCCTGGATCGCCCAAAACGTCCCCCAAGGCACGCGAATCGGGATGACCCAGTGGCCGTGGCAGTACGAGATGCCGCCGCTCGACCCGAGCCGCTATCGGCTGGTGGTGATGGAGGACTCGCCCCGGCGCTCGCCCTACGACCTCGAGCGGCTCTGGCACACCCAGCCCGAGCTCTTCGTGACCAGCAGCCTTCAGTGTGCTACAATAGAGTCCTGGCGGCGCCCAGCCGACGCGCGCGGCCGCTTCTGGCAGGCGCTCCTCGGCGAAGCAGGCGCCTATCGGGTGGTGAAGCGCTTCGCGGCGCCGCACCGCATCCTCGGCACCGACCTGTCGGCCCTGCCCGAGGACATGCGCTACGTGAACCCGGTCATATACATCCTGGAGCGACGCAGGACCCAAGCGGCCCTCAGCGCTCCGAGGGCAGGCACATGAGCCGAGCGTGCATCACGTTCCTCACCGACTTTGGAACCAGCGACCCCTACGTGGCGATGATGAAGGGGGTGGTGCTGAGCATCAACCCTGAGGCCGTGCTTGTGGACGTCTCGCACGAGGTCATGCCGCACGATGTCGTAGGCGCGGCCTATGTCCTGGCCTGGTCCTTCCGCTACTTCCCGCCGCGCACGGTGCACGTGGCAGTGGTGGACCCTGGCGTCGGCAGCGAGCGGCGGATTCTGGCCGCAGAGATCCAGGGCCACGTGCTGCTGGCCCCCGACAATGGCCTGCTGAGCGTGGCTCTTGCCGACTCGCCCCCAAGCCGCCTCGTGGCCGTGACCAACACAACCTACTTCCGCCATCCCGTGAGCATGACATTCCACGGGCGCGACGTCTTCGCTCCAGTGGCCGCCCATCTCACCCTCGGGGTTGACCTCGGCAAGATGGGCCGGCCCGTGAGCGACCCGGTGCAGCTCCCCGACGGCGCGCCTCAACGGGTCGGCGATGACGCCATCGAGGGCCGCGTGGTCCACGTGGACCGCTTCGGCAACCTCATCACCAACATCTCGGCCCGCGACCTCACGGGCCTCGCGCCCGCAGAAGGCGACCGCCTCCGTGTGGCCATCGGCGAGGCCGAGATCACCGGCGTCCAACGCACTTACGCCGACGTCGGCGTCGGCAGGCTCCTCGCCGCCATCGGCAGCTCGGGCCTCCTGGAGGTCTCGGCCAATCGCCGCTCGGCAGCCGACGCCCTCGGCGTCGGCCGCGGCACCCTTGTGCGAGTAACACGATGAACGAGCTGGCCGGGCGGCCGGAGGCTCTGGATGCGTCGGAGCCACACTGTCGGTCGCCCCAGCGCGCCCAGGACGAGCCGAGGTGGGAGCCGGAGGCTCTGGATGCATCGGCGCCACACTGTCGCGCTCTCGCGCGAAAGCGCGACGAGCCCCGCGAGGCTCCGGAGATCTTCGATGTCATCATCGTCGGCGCGGGCCACGCCGGCTGCGAGGCGGCCTACGTAGCCGCGCGCCTCGGCGCGCGAACCCTTCTCCTCACCGGCAACCTCGACACCATCGCCAAGATGTCCTGCAACCCAGCCATCGGCGGGCTGGCCAAGGGCCAACTCGTCCGCGAGATTGACGCCCTCGGCGGCCTTATGGCCCGCGTGACCGATGCCTCGGGCATCCAGTTCCGCATGCTCAACCGCGGCCGCGGCCCAGCCGTCCACTCCCCACGCGCGCAGGCCGACCGCTGGCTCTACTCCCAGACCATGAAGCTCGCGCTCGAGGAGCAGCCCAACCTCTGGCTCCACCAGGCTAACGTCTGCGGCCTGCTGGTCGAGCAGGCGCCCGCTGCCAGCACTGGGCGCCGCTGCATCGGCGTCCGCGACACCACCGGCGTCGCCCACCGCGCCCGCTGCGTCGTCCTCACCACGGGCACCTTCCTCAACGGCCTGGTGCGCCTGGGCGACCGCCAAGTGCCCGCAGGTCGCGCCGGCGAGCCGCCCGCGCTCGGCATCTCCGACGACCTCCGCGCCCTCGGCCTCGAGGTCGCCCGCCTCGCCACCTGCACGCCCCCGCGCGTCCACGGCCTGAGCATTGACTACGCCGACCTCCCGCCCCAATACGGCGACGACCCGCCCCGCCCCTTCTCCTTCGCCACCCAGCGCCTCGACCGCCCCAACCTACCCTGCCACCTGGCCCACACCAACGAGCGCACCCACGCCATCATCGCCGCCAACGCCGCACGCTCCGCCATCGCCAGCGGCGCCACCGCAGGCTGCCAGCCCCGCTACTGCCCCTCCATCGAGGACAAAGTCCTCCGCTTCCCCGAAAAAAACTCCCACCAGCTCTTCCTCGAACCCGAGGGCGAGCACACCCACGAGGTCTACTGCAACGGCCTCTTCACCGGCCTCGCCCCCGAGGTCCAGGACGCGATGCTCCGCAGCATCCGCGGCCTGGAGCGGGTCGAGGTGCTCCGCTACGGCTACGCAATCGAATACGACTTCGTGCCGCCCTATCAGCTCAGGCCATCGCTCGAAACCCTCAGCGTGCCGGGGCTCTTCCTCGCAGGTCAAATCAACGGCACGAGCGGCTACGAGGAGGCCGCTGCCCAGGGCCTCATGGCGGGCATCAATGCCGCCCTCGCCGCGCGCGGCGACCCGCCCCTCATCCTCGGGCGCTCCGAAGCGTACATCGGTGTCCTCATTGACGACCTCGTCACCCTCTCGCCCCGCGAGCCGTACCGCATGTTCACCTCGAGGGCCGAGTACCGCCTGCTGCTCCGCCACGACAACGCCGACCGCCGCCTCATGCCCCACGCCCGCCGCCTCGGCCTCTGCGACGACGCCCTCTGGAGCGCGCTCCAGGCCAAGGAGCGCGCCATCCGCGACGCCCGCGCCTTCCTCGCCGCGCGCTTCCACGACGGCCACTCCCTCGAACAATGGCTCCGCAGGCCAGGCGTCACCTTCGCCGACATCGAGCGGCTGGCCCCCGAGCTCGCCGCACGCGACCTCTCCGAGGCCGCCAGAGAGCAGATCGAGATCGAGGTCAAGTACGAAGGCTACATCGCGCGCCAGAACGCCGAGGTCGAGCGCTTGCGGAGCATGGAGGGGCGTGCCATCCCCGACGCCTTCGACTACGCGGCGGTTGACGGCCTCGGCGCAGAGGCAAGGGAGAAGCTGGCCCGCCTGCGCCCCGCCACCCTCGGCCAGGCATCGCGCATCGCAGGCGTCTCTCCCGCCGACCTTGCCCTCCTCCTCGTCCACATCGAGCGCGCCGCCCACCGCGGCTGACCCAGAATGCGTCATGCCCTCCACGCTTTGCCCCGTTCTTCAACAGCCGCCCAGGGCCTTGACGGAAGCCATCGAGGGCGGTATGCTCCTGGCAGTTGCATTCTGTCGGAGAGCGACCGAAGGGGAAGGAGCTTGAAGAACAAGGTGTTGATCGGCATACTGGCATTTATGGCGGTCGGTGTCGCCACATATCTGGCGATGCGGCTGCTGACGACCGAGCGGCAGCGGGTGGAGCGGGTGGTCCGCGGCCTGGCGCGCCGCATCGAGCGGCGCGACCCGGGCGGCCTCTGCCAGCTCCTGGCCGAGGACTACCGCGACTCCCACGGCTTCGACCGCCTCGCCGTCCGCTCGCTCGTCACCCAGGCGGTCGGCTATCTGACGCGCATCTCGATTCGCATCGAGGACCTACAGGTGACGGTCAACGGCGAGGCCGCGACCGCGGAGTTCGCAGCCTCAGCCACCGCCGAGGCCCCCGAGCGCACGCAGCAGCCGCCCTGGCGCCACCAGACCCGCGTGCGCCTGGAGCTGCGCAAGGCCGAGGGAGAGTGGCGCGTCCGCAGAGCCGAATACGCCCTCCCGCCGATCGTCGAACGCGAGGGCCTCTGACGCAGGAGTTTTCGCCGTGCCACGCCGCGACATCGCCGTGGTGCTTGCCAGCGGAGGGATGGATAGCTGCGTGCTCGCGGCTCTCGCGGCCAGGGACCACGAGCTGGCGATGCTCCATGCCAACTATGGCCACCGAACGGTTCGCCGCGAGAAGCGGGCCTTCGATGCCATCGCGGACTTCTATCAGGTGCCGCCCACCCGACGACTGACGGTGGAGCTCAGCCATCTGGCGGCCATCGGGGGCTCGTGCCTGACGGACCCCTCGATTGCGGTGCCCGAGGGGCGGTTGGGCCGCGAGGGCGTCCCCGTCTCCTATGTGCCGTTCCGCAACGCGAACCTGCTCGCGGCCGCGACCGCCTGGGGCGAGGTGCTGGGGGCGCGGAGCATCTTCTTCGGGGCGATGGAGGAGGACAGCTCGGGCTACCCGGACTGCCGCGGGGTCTTCATCGAGGCTTTCAATCGCCTCATTGCGGCGGGCACGCGGCCAGAGACGCGGCTGGAGGTCGTGGCCCCCCTGCTCCATCGAACGAAGGCCGATGTGGTGCGGCTGGGGACGGAGCTTGGGGTACCCTTCCACCTCACCTGGTCGTGCTACGAGCGGGAGGACCTGGCCTGCGGGCGGTGTGATAGCTGCCTGCTGCGGCTGCGCGGCTTCCGCGAGGCAGGCGTCCGCGATCCAATTCCCTACGCGAATGCGGTATAATACGGGGCGTGTGGCCCCACGGTGAGAAGGAGAGACGCCATGTCGTCGAAGGCTCCGGCTCTGAGGATGTTGGCCATTGCCCTGTGCATGTGGCTGGCAGGCGAGGGAGCAGTTGTGGGGGGCGAGGACAAGCCGCCCGCACCAACTGCGGAGCAATTGCGCGAGGCACTGAAGGGCTTCAGGGGCTTTCTCGCCGGCGACGTCGTCGCGCGCGACGGGGCGGGCCTCGTCCTCCTCGTGCGCTCGGTCACACTCGTCGAGGGCAGCCAGGCCAGGAACCCTGGCCTTGTGCTCGGCCGCGAGACGCCCATCCGCTACGCCACGGAGAAAGATGAGCAGGGGAAGGAGCGGCCGATGAAGTCGCTCGTGGAGCTTATGACGCGTCTGGAGAAGCTGCCGACCTTCGCCTTCGGGGGCATGGGCGGCGGCGACGTTGTCATCGCCCTGGGCGACGGGGGCGGCGCCGTGGGCGGCGGCGCAGACGTCCAGATTCACCGCATGACCGTCAAGGCCGCCACGATGCGGATGGAGATGAACGGCCAGCGCATCCAGATTGAGGGCGACGAGCCGGCGGCACAGCCCGCCGCCAGACACGAGAAGCCCAGAGGCCCGGCCGCCACGCTTCGCGTCCAGGCCACCGATGACGGCTCGCTCGTGGCCGACCGCGCCCTGCCCGGCATGCAGCCGGCCGCGACCTGGGACGGCATGGCAAAGCTGCGCATCGAGGCCGTCGAGGGCCCCAAGAAGCCAGGGGCCCACGAGCCGCCGAAGCCATCTAAGGACACCCAGTTCTGATACCCGTTTCCTCCCAAAGGCTCCAGGGCCTGCGGGAGGGCAAGACCGGCCCGCGGTGCCAAACACGGTGGTGGGGATTCGTACCCTCCCGAACGTATTGGAACGTTCGGGAGGGCGTGCGCGAGAACGGGGCGGGATGCCGTGAGCCAAGACCTGTCTGTTGCAGCATTCCGCGCCCCGCGCGCATCTAGGCTTTTGAGAGCCATGGCCATTCTCGAGGAGTAGAAGCCATCGCCAGGAAGCGAAAACCCGAGGCCCCGACGCCGCCAGCGGAGGCCCGCGGCGCGCTAATCGGCCTCGCCATCGCCGAGATTGTTGTGGCTGTGATGCTCGGGTGGCTGCTGGCGCGCTCGGACCTCGTGAGCCACGCAGCCGCAGCAGTGCTGCTGGGGGCCGCGCACTGGGTCGCGCCGGTTGCCGCCTGGGGGGGGCTGTCGGGGATAGTCGTGGTCCTCGCCGTGGCTCAGTGGTGGGTGCGGGGGCGGGACAGGGCGAGGATTCTTCTCGCCGCGTTCGTAAGCCTCGCCGTGTCGTTCTACGCAACGTGCTGGCACGACGTGAGCGCGGGCTCGGCCAGGGAGAGCCTGGGGCCTGGCGCGTTGAGCGCGGGGCGGCGTGCCGCCGAGCAGGCCGCCGCCTCGATGCTGGCGGTGGGGGCGCTGCTGGCCGGCGCCCTCGCGCTGGGCGTGCTGCTGTGGCGCGCCCTGCTGGCCCGCTCCTTGAAACCATCGGCGGCGGATGGTATAGTACCTGAAAGCCGATCCAATCCGTGAAACCGCAGGGGACATAGCCGTGAGGACCCACGCCTTGTTGTGGCCGCTGATCGCTGCGCTCGTGCTGACCGTGGCAGGCTGCGACGACAACTCCGCCCTCCAGCAAAGGCTCCGCGACCTCGAGACCGAGAACAAGGAGCTCAAGGACAAGCTCCAGAAGCTCAGCGACGAGATGCGGCCGCTGGCGGCCAAGGTGGACCGCCTGGACATGGACCAGCGCACGCTCGAGAAAACGCTGGCTCAGGCCCGCAAGGACCTGGAGGCCCAGGTGGCCGACATGGTGCAGCAAGAGGTCTCCGGCCGCCGCGGCCCGCGCCGCTTTCCGGTCCCCCCGCCGCCCGCCCGCATAGAGAACAAGCCCTACATGGGCTTCGACGCGCAGGACATCGAGCCCGACGTGGCGAAGGCCCTGAACCTGAAGGCCAAGACCGGGGTGCTGATCACCGCGGTGCGCGATGGCGCCCCAGCCGCCGTCGCTGGCCTCAAGCAGAACGACGTCATCGTGGGGATTGACCAGGCCGAGGTCAATGCCTTCAACGACCTCAAGCGCGCCCTGGAGGGCAAGAAGCCGGGCGAGGTCGTCACCCTGCGCGTCCTGCGCGGGGAGGAAAAGCTCGAGATGAAAGTAACCCTCGGCGCCCGCCCGGAACGCGTCGAGGACTGAGGGGCAAGGAACCCAGGCGTAACCGATGCGCTCGACGACGATGGCGCTAACAATCTGGGCCATGCTCGCAGGGGCAGCCGTAGCGTCCGCACAAGCGGATGACGGGCTGGAGTGGCGCCGCAAGTCCCTCCGCGAGGCCCCGGCGGGCTACCTCGCCGTCGTCGCGCTCGCCTCCGCAAAGCACAAGGCGGGCCCGGCCCAGGCGACCCTGTCGTGCGCCTCTGAGGACATCGAGCTGCGCATCGCCCAGGGCGGCCGCTGGAGCGCGTGGGCCGCCGGCCAAGAGGTCGCCAGCGGCGCCCTCGATGGTGGCGAGCCGCGCTCGCTATTCGCCAAGAGCTCCAGCGAGCGATTGCTCCTGGGCGCAAACGGCTCCTGGCTCTTCAGCCGGAGCATCACCAAGAGCTCCGGCCCTTGCGTCGTGGCCGTCGGCACCTCTCCGGCCCTCGAGGTCAAGAGCTTCCGCCTCGTCGCCCGCGAACCAGTGCAGTTCGGCGACGACTTCCCCGACCCCTTCCCGAAGACCGACGTCTGGCTGCCGGTCCGCGGCCAATGGGCGCTCAGCTCCGTGACCTATGCCGACCAGAGCGCGAACCCCGCGGAGCTTGCGGCGATCTTCGGCAAGCTGGAGGACGTGGCCTCGCGCGGACGCACCCGCGAGTACGCCGTCGGCATCGGCGTCCAGCTCGCCGACGGCCCAGGCGCGCGCATCGAGGTCGTGGCCAACGACTCCCCCGCCGAGCGCGCCGGCCTGCGCCGTGGCGACACCATCGTGGAGGTGAACGGCAAGCCTGTCGCATCCACCAGCAGCGCAGCGGTCGCACTCGACGGCGAGGCGGGGACAACGCTCAAGCTCACCTACGATCGCAAGGGGGAGCGTCGCACGATCGAGCTCACCCGCGAGGTCGTCATCTGGGGCAGAAGCAAGCGCCAGGTGCCCCTAAGCCCCGCCACGCAGGGACGCGAGGCCCTGATCGTCGCGGGCTACGACTTCTGGACCGACTACCACTTTCAGGCGGCTGTGCGCGCGCAGGAGGTCGGCGCCGTCGGCCTCGTCTTCGCCTACCTCGGCCCAAACGACTATCACCTCTTCCGCTGGCTGGGCGCCGGCCTGGCGGCGAACCGCTTTGGCCGCTGGCAACTCGAGCGCGTGCGCGATGGCCGCAGCACCATCCTCGCCTCGTGCGACGGTGGCTTCTACCCCTACGACTTCTTCACCCTCAGCGTGGAGCTCGAGGGCGATGAGCTCGGCAAGCTGCGGGCCACGTGCGCCGTGGACGGGCAGCCAGTGGTGAGCGCCGCCGACGACGCACTCGTCCCCGGCCGCATCGGCCTGTGGGCCGAGGCCCCAGGCGTCGCCTGCTTCGACGACGTCCTCGTCGGCCAGCCCGCGGCCAGGTCCACAAGCCGAGGCACCCGCACCACCACCCAGCTCTACGACCCCACGATGCGCCACTGGGCCGACGCCAGCTACCAGTGGGCCTACAGCGGCGTCCAGTACTGGCACAAGGCCCCCTTTCCAGGCGACGTCAGCCTCACCGCCCCAGTCACCAAGGGCCAGCGGCTAAGCCTCACCGTCTCAGCTTCCGCTCGCGGCGCCGAGACCGGTTACACCTTCATCCTCCCCGAGGACCAGGGCCCCGCGCTCCTCCAGCGGCTGGGGAGGACTGTCAAGCAGGAGATAGCGGGGAACCGCGACGCCAAGCAGGTGACGCTGGCGCGCGATGGCGCCCACCTGAGGGCCATGCTCGACGGCAAGACGTGTCTGGAGTTCACCGACCCCGAGCCACTCCCCGGCACCCTCGTGGGCGCGGCGGGGGCCACGCCAGCCGACCTGAGGGTCGAGTCGCCCAACGTCGTTGAGGACTACTTCAACGGCTGCCCGACCGATTGGCACGTCATCCGCGGCCACTGGGAGGTGATGAACCGCTGGGTGTGCAACCCCACCTGGAGCTTCTTCGGCGGCCGTAACGACGACGACCTGCTCGCCGTCTGGAGCAAGCGCCGCCTCGACGGCGACTGCTCGGTGGAGGTGGACGCCAGCGTGATGATGATGGGCCGCGCCGGCTTCTACGAGAACATGCGCGACCTGGGCCTCTCCCTGTGCGCCGAAAACCAGGACCTCGCCAGCGGCTACGCCGTCATCGTGGGCGCACACCAGAACTCCCGCACCATCCTCTACCGCCACGGCAAGCCCGTGGCCTCCACCGGCAGCTCCCGCGCGCTCCTCCCCACCCAGCGCTACTACAGCGGCCGCACCGAGCTCTACAGCCAGCACCGCGGCTGGACCCACGTCCGCCTCGCCAAACACAACAAGACCATCACCGTCCACGTCTGGGACAACCTGGCGCTCTCCTACGAGGACCCCGACCCGCTCCCCGGCGGCCACGTGGCCGTCTGGAGCGTAGACAACGGCATCATCCTCGGCAAGGTGCGCCTGGCCGCCGACCGCCTCGGGCCGACCCGCCCAGTGCTCCGCAACTATCCCGTCTTTGATGACGGCGTGCTCAGCAACGACTGCTGCGAGGCCCGCGCCCGCATCGTCACGGGCGGCATGGGTCAGGGTGCCGACTACGAGGTGACCAACATGGCCTCCGGCGGCCCCTTCGCCGTCGCGCTACTCCCGCGCGTCTTCTCCGCCTTCGAGCACCCAACCCTGTCGTTCGAGATCAAGCTCACCCCAGAGGCCAAGGTGGACCTCTACTTCAGCTCCCACGGCACCCTCTTCCGCCTGCCGCTGGGCGGCCCGCGGGGCGCCGACCTCGCAGCCTACACCCTCCCCACCCCAGAGGGCGTCAAGGCCGACGGCCAGTGGCATCGGGTGAAGGTTGACCTCTTGGGCCTTCTGAAGAGCCGCTACCCGAACGACGCCCTGCTGATGGTCTGGGAGCCAATGCTCGCCAACTTCTCAGACGAGGGCTACCTCCTCGCCGGCTTCGGCGGCAACGGCTCGGGGGCCAAGTACTGGCTCCGCAACGTCTCCCTCGCCTCCCCCAGCGTCGTGAGTAAGGCCCCGGCACACGACGCCGGCCTGTAGCCCCCGGGCGCCTACTCTATCGGCTTCCACGTCGTAGGCTGGATGATGTAGCCCAGGGTCTCGGCCTGCTCGAGGAGGGGCAGGAGCTGTTCCACCGGAATGGTGGCGACCGCGTTGGGACCCTCGGCGGCAGGGTCGCAGTAGCCGGCCTTCTGGAGGTGGGCGAGCAGCTTGTCGTCGCCCCTCCTGGGCGCCGTCAGGGTGAGAGCGGTGGCCTGGCGGCGGTCGAGCCCATCAATCAGCTCGGCGTAGTGCCCCTTGAGCTTCGTGATCGTCCCCTGGCCGACGAACCACGTCCCGTCGTCGGCGTACTCAAAGGCCCAGGCCCCTGCGGCAGCGAAGTAGCACTGCCTGCGGGCGCCGAAGCGCGCCCGCCGCGCGGCCTCGCGGTAAGGGAACGCCTGCGGGTCCACCTTGAGGCGAATCCCGCTGCTCACCAGCCGCGGCGGCTGGTCGTGGATGCGCGCCGGGCGGTAGAGCAGATACTTGTCGGGCTGCGGACTTGGATCGTCCAAAGTGGCCTCGTCCACGCGGGAGAAGACCTCCGTGTAGCGGTCGGCGTCGGGCGGGACCGCCTCGGGCTTGGTGCGGACGAAGAGCCGCCCGCGGCCCGGCGCGCCCGCGAGGGTCATGAAGTACAGGTCGCACGCAAGCAGCTTGCGGTGGGACTGAAGGGCCTGAAACTGAAACGTCTCCGTGAGGCTCTGCCCCGGCAGCAGGATGCGCGGGTGGAGGAAGCGCGAGTCGGGCACGTGGCGCCACTGCCCGTCATCGCGGATGTGGTCGGCCTCGATGCGCCCGAGGGTCTGGAGATTGCGCACCTCGGTGGCCTGGAGCGGCCTGGTGTACTCAACCTCGCCAAGGGTCTGGCGAAGGACGATGTACTCCGCCGGATCGGGCCGCGCATAGAGGCTCAGCGACAGCGGGATGAGCGGTGTCGGGTACACGTTCTTGATCGTGATGGCGACCTGGACGCGTTCGCCCTCCTTCACCCGCTCCCCCGGCGCCACGCTGAGGACGCGCCGCGCCCGCTGGTCGCAGGCGCTCACGGCCAAGGCGACGACGACAAGTGAGAAGCATAAGAGAGCGCGCGGCCTCAAGCAGGCGCCCCCCTTCGTCAATCAGCATAGGCCAGGGAGGCCCAGAGCGCATCGTCCCCGAGGCGCTCACCCACCGAGACGCCGAAGGCATCCTCGATGGGCGCGAGGACCTCGGGACTGTTCCGCCAGACGGCTTGCGCCGCGGCGCGGACGACACCGACGCCCGCCGCGCTCATGTGCCCCAGCGGCCGGCGGCACCCGCCCCTGACCATCCCCAATCCGCGCATCAGGGTCTTGATCGCCAGCGGGTTCCGAAACTTGTCGCGCACCACAAGCTCACGCCCACCCACCCGCCGCACGCCGTCAACCGTCACCGTCACGATGTTGAACAGGGGCTCCAACGCATCGGCCAGTCGCCGGCCCTCCTGGCCGTCGCAGCGGGCAAATGCCTTGACCATCGCCACCACTGCGGCGGGGGCAACGTTAGCCACCACCGAGATGACCCCGCTCGCGCGGATCGCGCCGTCGGCCATCATCGCCGGCGTCAGATTGTCGTCACCCGACAAGATGTCGAAGTCCTCGCCGACGAGCGAGCGGGTGTAAGCCATGCGCTTCAGGTCGCCCGTCGCCTCCTTGACGGCGCGCAGGTTCGGGTGCTCGCTGGCAAGGACAGCGAGGTCCTCGGGCGTCAGCGCGCAGCCGGTGCGGCCCGGGATGATGTAGGGGACGATCTGTGCGCCGCGGCATGCCTGCGCGATAGGCGCGTAGTACTCGCGGCGCAGCTCCAGGCTCGACGGCCCGTTGTAATAGCAGTCTACCAGCAGCACCCCGTGGGCGCCGGCCTCCAAAGCGTGGAGCGAGCCGCGGAGCGCCTCATCCGTCGAGTTCGACCCCGTGCCCGCCAGCACGAAGCACCGCCCGTGGCTCAGGCGCACCGTGGTCTCCACCACGCGGTTGTGCTCTGCCCAGGTAAGGGTGGGCGACTCGCCAGTCGTGCCCGTCGGCACCAGTCCCGTCACCCCCTGCCCAACCTGAAACTCGATCAGCCGCTCGAGCTCCGACCAGCAAACCCTGTCTCTGGGCGTGAACGGCGTCACGAGCGCCGTCCAGGCCCCATCGAGTCGCTCTAGCCGCACAACGTCGCCTCCTTGGGGGTGCCTGGGTTGCCAAACAGCCGGTATTCTAGCAATCACGCGGGGCCGATGCAACATCAACAGCACACGAGCGGCGGAAGGGGCACCGAACAATCCGTTGACACTTCGGCCCGCGGTTGGTATACTATCCACGGTTGAGAGCGGGACGCTGCGGCGGAGGAGCCTGCGCGCAGCCAGCGTAAGTGTTTGGCAACTCAGGGCTTCCGTTCCACGGGCACGAGCACCCTTCGATGGCGGAACCGGCGCCCAGCCCGAGCCAGCGGATCTATCTGACCGCCGACGTGGCGCGCGCCATCCTCACCGCGCGCCGCCAGAGGGAGCACAAGGTCACGGTCTCCCTCGACCTCAACCGCACCCGCGCCGTCGTCCACGTCCTCGCCAACACCGTCCGCTTCCCCGACGGCACGGAGCTGCCGTTTGCGAAGCTTCAAGCCTGCGCGCGCAAGGCCCACAAGGTGTTTGTGATCAACAAGGGCGAGCTCACGCCGGTCGAGCGCCGGGGCACCTATTACTATAAGCTGATGGCGACCGATTCGGCCCCGACGCTGGAGATAAGCGGCATCAAGATGCACCGCACCGAGGGCTGCTGCCCCTACGCGATGGCCGAGGCCATCGTGCGGGCGGTCGTGCGGCCCGGCGACCGCGTGCTCGACTCCTGCGGCGGCCTCGGCTATACGGCCATATGGGCCGCACGCCTCGGCGCCGAGCGCGTCGTCTCCATCGAGCACGACCTCGACGTCCTCGAGATGGCACGCCAGAACCCCTGGTCCGAGGAGTATTTCTTCGACAGCCGCATTGACGTCATCCCAGAGGACGTCACGGCGTACCTGGCTGCCCAGCCCTCGGGGTTCTTCGACGCCGTCATTCACGATCCGCCCCATATCTCGCGTGCGGGCGAGCTCTACGGACGGAACTTCTACTTCGAGATGAGCCGCGCCCTCAAGGCGACCGGGCGCCTCTACCACTACGTCGGCGAGCCCTTCTCGCAGCGTGGCCAGAAGAGAATCCACGAGGGCATCGTCGAGCGCCTGAGCAACGTCGGCTTCGAACCCGTCTACGTCAAGGAGCTCGCGGGCTACGTCTGCACCAAGCGCCGCTAGCCCGCCTCTCCCCGCGCGAACCTCACAATGGCATCGGCATCTGACAGCGTGCTCACCAACAGGTCCGCCTCCGCCAGCCGCTCGGCCGGCATCGTGTTGGGGATTCCTATGCACCGCATCCCGGCGGCCTTGGCCGCCCTGATGCCCAACGGCGAGTCCTCGAGCACGGTGCAGGCCTCCGGCGCCACCCTCAACCGCTCCGCGGCGCGCAGGTAGGCGGCCGGGTGCGGCTTGTGCCGCCCCACGTCGTCCGCGCCCACAATCGCCCCGAAACACCCCCTCACCCCCAAACCGTCGAGCACGGTCTCGATGTTCTCCCGCCAGGAGTTGGAGGCGACCCCCAGGCGGAACTCACGGTGCAGCCTGCGCACGAGTGCCACGGCGCCAGGGAAAGGCCGCAGGTTCCCCGCCAGGAGTGCCTGGAAGACCTTCCGCTTGGCCTCGCGCCAGGGACCGATGGCCTCGGCGATGCCCCGCCGCGCGAAGAGCCAGGCCAACCAGTCGGCGTCAGCCATCCCCACCCCGTGCTCGTACTCCTCCCGCGTCACCGCGATCCCACGCCGACTGAAGAGCGCACTCCAGGCCTCCACGTGGATTGACTCGCTGTCCACGAGCACGCCGTCGAGGTCGAAGATCACGGCCTTTGCAGGGGCGGTTGGCTGGGTCACGGCGGGCTATCGCTTCCTTCGGGCTTCGCCGGGCTCGCCACGCCTGGCGCTCGCCGCGCGGCGCGCGGGGTCAGGCGCGGGCAGGCTCTCGTAGATGCGGCAGTAGCTCTCGTAGCGCCCGGGGTCAATCTGCCCAGCCTCAACGGCGGCAACCACCGCGCAACCGGGCTCACGCAGATGCGCGCAATCGGCGAAGCGGCACTGGCCGAAGCGCTCGGCCATCTCGGGGAAGTAGTGCTTCAGCTCGTCGCGCTCCATGTCGTAAAGCGCAAACTCCCGGATGCCGGGTGTGTCCACCACGAACCCGCCGCCCTCCAGCGGCAGGAGCGAGACCGCCGTCGTGGTGTGCCGCCCCTTGCCTGTCGCCGAGCTCACAGGCTCGACCTTGAGCTCCAGCCCGGGCTGAACGGCCATGAGGAGCGCCGACTTGCCGACGCCCGACGGCCCGGCGAACACCGACGTCTTGCCCCTCAGCACCTCGCGCAACTCCGCCACCCCGACACCCCTCGTGGCGCTGGTCGCCAGCGCCGCGTAGCCCAGGCGCCGGTAAAGTCCCAGCAGCCCCTCAACCTCGGCAACGGCGTGGGCAACGCCCTCGATTGCGGATTGCGGTTCGGGGGGTTCACCCTGCGATAGCAGGTCGCAAGTCGCAAATCGCAAATCAGCATCAACGAGGTCAACCTTGTTGATGCACACAACCACGGCGAGCTCCCCATGCTCGCCCGAGACGATAAGGCGGTCGAGGAGCCCGCGATTGAGCGGCGGGTCAGCAACGGCCATGACCGCGACCAGTTGGTCCACATTCGCCGCGACCACCTGCTCCACGTCGCGGTCGCCGGCGGCCCGGCGCGCCAGCTTGCCGCCGTGGCGCGGCTCCACGCGTTCAATGACGCCTTCGCCTGTGGGAGGCTCAGAGAACTGCACGCGGTCGCCGGCGGCGATTGGCCGCGTCTGGCCGCCGCGGGCCAGGCGCCACTTGCCCGGCAACGTGCAGCGAATCGCCCGCCCCTCGGCGAAAACGACGCACGATGCCGTGTCTAGTCGGATCACCACCCCTGCGGCCATAGGCACCCAAGGCCCAGCCTCACCCGATCCGGAGGCTGTTGATCACCGTCTCGAAGTCGGGAAGGAAGTCCTTGAACGTCCCTGGGTCGGTGAAGGCGAACACGACGTAGAGCCGGCCGCGCTCGACGCAGCGGACGCTGAGGAACTTAGTCACCCGCCCCGGCGCGTTCCACAGGGTAATGCGGCGGACCATCTGGCGGCCACTGACCAGGGCGGGGCGCTCCTCCTCGACCGTGAACTCCGCGGGGGCCGCCTTCTTGTCGAGCCGCTCCATCTCTCGGACCTCCGCGGCCCCATCCGTGTTGCCGCTGACCGGGAGGACGTAGACGTAGATCGTAGCGAACCGCGGGTCGCCGCGCCCGCCGTTGCGGTGCATCTCCACCACCTTGCCAGTCTCGGGGATGAGGAAGTGCTCCGGCTTGTCAGTCATCACCCACTCGGGACCCTCGGGCTTGCTGACCCTGAAGCCAAGACGCCTGTCTTCAACCTCTGCGGGGCCTGTCGCGCGCTCCGTAACCATCGAGGCGGGGACATTGGCGGGGGTCGTGTTTGGGGCCAGGACGCCGCCGCCCATGTTACGCTGGCCTCCCACGCTGGGAATCTTGGGGCCGGGCGCGACCCGTCCGCTCCTGGCCGCGCCCCGGCGTCCGGAGCCCGAGGCCCCTGGGCGGCGCCAGGGCACCCAGAAATACAGCCCGATGGCAATCGCAACAGCTACCAGACCTACGGCAACCCAACCACGCATGGCAGCGTTCTCCACGCCTGGGCACGCGCCGCGCCGACTACGCAGGCGGCACGAGCTCGATAACAGGGCCCCGGCTACGTCCTACGACATGACCTGGAGCGGCCTCGGGCGCCGCTCCAGGCTGAGTTCCATATCTGGCTGGGCCGGTCGCGCATCAGAGCTTCCTGATTGAGGCCCCCGTGGCAGAGATCACAATCCACCACTTGCCCATGCCCTGTGTGTTGCTGTTGTAAAGGTATGCAGTCATGTATCCCCCCGGCGACCTCTCGATCAGGTACGTACTTCCATTATACACTCGATAGACATTGCCGTCCAGCGTGATTGTGTTCTGGTTTCCGTTCCCCTTGGGTCGCACACGGATAACATCGCACGGCCCAAGGTACGTGATCTTGCGGTCCCGAAGGAGGTCGTCGCGGGTGATCTTGCTTCCTCCGGGCAGGGTCATTTCGAACTCGAAGTCCATCTTGTTGTTAGGGTTAAGGTTGAGCTGCCCTGCGATCACGGGGTCCGGCTGCACCTGGTCCCCAGGGACCCCCGGCTGGTTCTCGTCGCAGGAGAGCTCGGCGACTGTGGCGGTGGCGAGAATGACCAGGTCGTTGAAGTCAATGCCCTTGCCGGTCCTAAGCGGATTGAAGTCGAAGCAATAGAGGGCCTGGTTGTCCGCGATCTTGATCAGGCCAGTAGCCGGGTCTACGCAGGGAGCCAGCAGGCCGCGCACCCCGACCTGATAGGGATAGCCGGGCTTGTTGCAGATCGGCTCGTCGCCGTTCCTCAGCGTCACGACCTGCCCAGTGTTGTCGGTGGACGTGTAGCTCAAAGGATACCCATACTTGGTCCACAGCCACCGGGTGTAGGGATCATAGATCTCGCCGCGGATGACGACCTTGGTGCCGGCCGGGATGCTCTCGAGCTTGAGCGACTCGCCCCCCACTATGGGCTGGTTGCCGAAGAGCGCGAACCAGTTCCCAGTGTCCAGCCTTGCCGCCGTGACAATGTCCACAAGGGTGCCATCGGCGTATCCGAACTGGCTGCCGAGTGCATTGATGTAGACATCGGAGCAGAGCCTCACCACCGTGCCGCCGTCGCCCTCGTCAACATCAAAGCCCGGCTCACTACCCCCGCCACCAGTGTCGCCGTCATCGCCGGGCGGTGGAGGTAGAGGCGCGTTGTGGCCCTCCGTGAGCACGGTGAACGCGTCGGTAAGGCTGTCGGGGTTATAGTCCAGGTCCCGGCGGCTCTCCACCTGGGCGCATGTCTCAAGGATGACTGCCGTGTGCCCGTCGTCGGACACGAAGGCAGTGACGTAGTTGCCGGGGGTGTCAACGGTCGTGGTGTCTGGCTGCGCATAGAGGGTGGTCAATGTGGCGCCCGGCTTGCTCTCCTCCTTGAGGGGGTTGGTGAAAACCCCGATGTTCTGCACGAAGGGGGAGAGCTCCTGAACCAGGTCGCTGCCCTGGGGGGGGTAAGCGCCGTACTTGCGGAAGTACAGCTCCATCGCCGCGCTCACCTGCTTCAGGTTATTCTCAGCAGTGGCCACGCGCGCGGCCTGTCGGGCGCCCCTGTAGACGGTCACGCCGAGCGAGAAAAGCACGGCGATCACCGCCATCACCGCGAGCATCTCGACTATTGAGAAGCCTCGCCCACCACGCCTGACGCTCGAGCCCGTCATCGCTTGCCTCCTTGGGAATTGGGCCACTCCCCGCCACCCGTATCTCGCTTTGCCAGTCAGCAAACCGCATGCCGAACCTTCCCACCACAGGTCCGCCAAGCTTGAGCGCTTCGTAAGTTCCGAAATGGCAACACGATAGGGTCGGCAACTCGCCGTGTCGCTCGCCGTCGTCTCCGGCCCTTTGCGACCCCCCATCAACACCTGGCGTGGAGCAAACCCGCAATGCGGGGCCGCCAGCGAAGGTGCTAGTATGCCACTTTCCCGCCGACCTCATGCCGCCGCTTGGTCGGCCTGGCGCGACCCCCGTTTCGCTCTTCGACCTATCCTCAGCCCCAACGGGGCGCAACACTGCTGGCCGCCAAAACTGGGGCTCCCTCGGCCCTTGCCGACGCCGACACCGGACAGGGGATCAGTGTGCGTGCAGAGGTTTGATCCTCTGTGCCAGTTTTTGGCACGCTCCCTACGCTCTTGCCCCGCAGACACTTATGAACTGGGAGCGTCCCCAGAGAACAGGGGATCACCGGCCTCGGGCTCGCAAGTTGATCCTCTGTCAAGGGGCTGTCGCATGGCGCGGGACGGCGTGCTGGGCACGGGCGTCAGCCTCTCGGAGTGGGGCGACTTGTCGCCGCTCTTCACAGTGAAGCACCGAAACTGAGGTCGCGTCAGTTGATCAGCGGGTTGACTTGAGGGAATGTTTGGTGTAAAGTACACAATTAGGTCGCGGGGGAAGGCGATGTCAGAACCGACAGGCGGGCTGGGTGTGCGCCCGACGCAACCTGGGAGAGCGCTGTTGCTGGCGTGGCTGCTGCCAGGGGCGGGCCATTGGCTCATCGGCCAGCGCCCCAGGGCCGTCCTTTACGCCGCTACAGTGCTCGGGGTCTTTCTGGCCGGGCTGTGGATGGGCGGGCTTGCCACGGTGTCGGTGTACGGCCACAAGTGGGCCTTCCTGCTCCAGGTCTTCGTCGGGCCGGTCGCCCTGGGGGCTGCTTGTGCGCAGCATCTGGCGCAGCAGGCCGTTGGTGCCGGGACGGCGGCCCCGTGGCTGCGGGCCTGGGTGTCGCCGCCGCCCTCGCCGCTGGTGGACCTGGGGATGACGTTCACGCTTGTGGCCGCGGCGTTCAACGTGCTTGTGCTGGCGGACGCCTTTTATCTGGCGGATCGTCCAACGGAGCCGGAGACGGGTGCGGCATGAGCGAGACGGCGTTGCGCTACGTGGCGGGGCTGGTGCTGTGCGCGGTGATCGCGGTGGCGTACAGCGCGACGCGCAAGCAGGGCCTGCGCGCCATAGTGCGGGACAGCGCGTGGATTCTCGCGTGCATGCTCGGCGTCGTCGGGGCCGTGGCCGCCGTGGTGGTGGCCTTGTGCGCCTTGAAGTAGCGCGGCGGGCGAGCGGCCCGCAGCGTTGAGGAGCGCCCTCGGCAATGGCCATGAGGGTGGCGGTGCTCGGTGCCTCGGGGTTCGGGCGCTACCACGCGAAGTGGTACGCTGCGCTCGGCTGCGACGTGGTGGCCTTCCTCGGCTCGTCTCCGAAGACGGTTGAGGCGACGACGCGGGCGCTGCGCGAGGACTTCGGGTTCGCCGGGCGCGGCTACACCTCGCTGGATGCGCTCCTGGCCAGCGAGCAGCCCGAGGCCCTCAGCGTGTGCACCCCGTCGCCGCTCCACGGCGAGCACGCGGCGGCTGCCATCGAGGCCGGCGCTGCGGTGCTGTGCGAGAAGCCCTTCGTGTGGCGCCCGGGGGCGCCGGCGGCGGCCCTCGTGGGCGAGGCCACGCGCCTGGTGAAGGCGGCCGAGCGCCGCAAGGTGGTCCTGGCCGTCAACACGCAGTACGCTGCCGCCGCCGAGGAGTACCGGGCGCTGGCCCCCGAGACCCTCCAGGCCCCCGCGAGCTTCGTCGGCGAGATGACCTCGAAGCTCAAGCCCGACGGCCCCCGCGGGCGCGACATCTGCATAGACCTCTTGCCCCATCCCCTCAGCGTGCTGTTGGCCCTCCTGCCGGAGGCCGAGCTGCGGGCCGGCAGCGTCCGCGCGGCCATCGGGCACGAGGCGAGCACAGTGCAGCTCGAGGTGAGCTTCGGCGGTCGCCCTTGCGCGGTGACGCTGCGGGTGGCGAAGCTGGCGGCCCCGCCCTTCCCACGACGCTTCGGCCTCAACGGCCAGGTCGCCGACGTGGGCACCAGGCCCGACGAAAGCGGCGCCTACCGCGGCTACGTCCGCCTGGGCGAGCGCGAGCGGGTGTGCGACGACTTTATGAAGACCTCTATCGAGCGCTTCTGCCGCGCGGTGCGCGGCGAGGGGCCGCCTCTCGTGGGCGCACGGGCCGCAGTGCGCAACCTGGAGCTCATGCTCGCCATACTCGATGAGGCGGAGCGCGCCTCACGCCATTAGGGTCCGAGGGAGGCCATCGCGCCGGGCCCTCGCCCGGCCGCCGGAAGCAAAGGATGAAGACCGAAAGCCTCTGCCAGGAGGCCCGCTGCGAAGCCCTCAAACACCGCTACCTCGAGAGCGAGAAGGCCGGGCGCGACCTCGGCCCCGAGGCCGTGACCGACTGGCGCCTCCGCCACTGGATCATCTGGCTGCGCTACCGCTGGCTCGAACACCTCTTGGGCACCCGATGCTGGGAGGAGTTTGACCCGGCGCGTTTCGGCGGCCTGCCGGCGCTCTTCGGGTCACACATGGCCCTCGTGGGCGAGATCGCCGACCTCGTGCGCCAGGGCGCGGAGAACGCCGACATCGTCGGTTGGGCCGGACGCGAGCACCGCGACATGGACCTCGTGGTCCGCATCCTCCTCGAGATGGGCATTGACCGTATCCGCTGCTCCAGCCGGTGCGTCCTCCTGGCCTGGCTGAGCCCCACGTAGCCGTCGCCAGGCTGCCGCCAGGCCGCCGCAAGGCCGCCGCCAGGCCGCCGGCGCGCCGCCGCGCGCCGAGGGGGGGACCGCTGTGTCGGTCTTCGTTGATCGCTTCCTGGGCTATCTGGAGAGCGAGCGCGGCTGCTCGCCCCACACCCTGCGCGCCTACGCCACCGACCTGGTGGCCTTCGAGCAGTTCGTCGCGCCCAACGAGGACGACCTCGACCCCGCCGCCGTCACTACGGTGATGCTGCGCAGCTACCTGGCCTCGCTGCGCGCCAGCGGGGTCGCGCGCGCCACCCTCGCCCGCAAGGTCGCCGCCATCCGCTCCTTCTTCCGGTACCTCCTGCGCGAAGGCGTCGTAAACCACAACCCCGCCAGCGACCTGCGCCTGCCGCGCCGCGAGCGCCGCCTGCCCACCTTTCTCGACGAGGACCAGGTCGTCAGGCTGCTTGAGATGCCCGACCTCAGCACCGTGCGCGGCCGGCGGGACCGCGCCATCCTCGAGGTCCTCTACAGCACCGGCATGCGCATCGGCGAGCTGGCTGCCGCCAACATCGAGGACCTCGACCTCCTCGGCGAGGTCGTCAAGGCGCGCGGCAAGGGCAAGAAGGAGCGCCTCGCACCCCTCGGCAGGCCCGCCATCGCCGCCCTCGAAGACTACCTCGCGGTCCGCACCCGCGTCGCCCGCGGCCGCCGCGCCAACCCAAGGGCGCTCTTCATCAACCAGGCCGGCGGGCGCCTCACCGACTGCGGCATCCGCCGCCTCTTCGACAAGTACGCGCGCGCCGCCGGCCTCGGCGCGAGCGTCACCCCCCACACCCTCCGACACAGCTTCGCCACCCACATGCTCAACCGCGGCGCCGACCTGCGCGCCGTCCAAGAACTCCTCGGCCACGCCAGCCTCGCCTCCACCCAGGTCTACACCCACGTCTCCACCGAGAGGCTCAAAGCCGTCTACGCTAAAGCCCATCCCCGCGCCTGAGCGCGAAGGCGGAAGACCGGGGAGGGAACCCCTCTTGCAAGAGGGGTTCCCTCCCCCGCCCCCTCCTTCCCGAGAACTCTCACCCTGGGGCGGCGATGGGCCTGCCCGCTGCGCGCAGGAGCCCCGTGCCCATTGTATCGGCGCACCGCCCTCCGCAGGGTTGGACTGAAAGCCCGTGCGCGCGGCGGGCAGGCCCATCGCCGCCCCAATGCAGAAGTTCTTGAGGAGGGGTGTGGGGAGGAACCTTCTTTCAAGAAGTTCCTCCCCACGCTTGCTTCACGCCTCGAGCGCCGCGCGTGCGGCGGCGACGAAGGCTTGGACCTTCGCGGGGTCCTTGCGGCCGGCGGAGCTCTCGACGCCGCTGGAGACATCCACGCCGTATGGCCGCACGCGGCGGATGGCCTCGGCCACGTTATCGGGGCTGAGCCCGCCGGCCAGGATGATGCGGCCGAGAGCCGTCGCGCGAGAAGCCAAGTCCCAATCCAGGCGCACACCGCTCCCGCCCCGCTTGCCGGCCACCTTAGCGTCGAGGAGATAGGCCGAGGCGGGGTAGCCCCTCAGCGCCTCCAGGTCGGCCTGCGAACCTACGCGGAACGCCTTGATCACGCACAGGTCGCCCAGCGCCCGCGCGAGCTCGGGCGATTCGTCCCCGTGGAGCTGCACCGTGCGGACGCCGAGCGCCCGACACGTGGCAATGATGCCTGCCAGCGGCTCATCCACGAAGAGCGCCACAGGCGTCACCCCGGGCGGCAGCGCGGCGACGATGGCCTGCGCCTGCGCCACGCTCACGCGCCGCGGGCTCTCGGCGAAGACCAGGCCAATGGCATCGGCACCGGCGTCCGCCGCGGCTGCCGCGTCCTCCGCCCGCGTGATCCCGCAAATCTTCACCCACACTGTGCCGGCTCCTTCGACCCTGCGGCGGTTCCGCGCCTCGGTCCTCACAAGCCACGCTTTGCTCATCATACCCCCGGCCCGTCGCCCCCGCAAGCGGTCCGCCCCCAAGCGATTCGCCCCCAAGCGGTTCGCCACTTGACCCGCTGAGCCGGTCGCTCTACCATGGGTTAACTCGACGAAAGGGGAAGCGACATGTTGACCGGGAAGCGCGTGATGGTGGTGGGCGGGACGGGGAAGATCGGGAAGCACCTGGCGCCGAAGCTGGCGGCGCTCGGCAACGAGGTGCATGCCATCGCGCGCTTCGGCAAGCCGGGGCAGCGCGAGCGCCTCGAGGCCCTCGGCATCCGGTGCTTCGCCACGGACGTTACCTGCCCCGTCGCCTTCCACGGCATCCCGAACGACTACGACGTGGTGTTCTACGAGGCCGCCATCAAGTTCGGTTCCGAGGACGACCTGGAGGCGACGACGGAGCTGAACGTCCGCGCCGTCGGCCGTGCGATGGAGCACTTCGCCCCCACGCGCGCCTTCCTCTTCGCCTCGTCGGGCAACGTCTACGCCGATAGCGCCACGGGCGCCGACGAGCGCACCCTGCCACGCCCCCCCAGCTTCTACGCCATGACCCGCCTCGGTGGGGAGTGGATGGTGGACTACTTCAGCCGCCGCAACTCCACCCCAGCCGTCCTCCAGCGCATCTTCTACGGCTACCACGAGGAGTTCGGCATCCCCACCGACATCGCCCGCGCCATCCGCGACGGCATCCCCATTGACCTCACCACGGAGTTCGTCAACGTCATCTGGCTCGACGACCTGATGGACGCGATGATCGCGAGCTGGCGGGTGGCCAGCGTGCCGCCGAAAGTGCTGAACCTCACCAGCCCCGAGCGCTACGCGGTGCGGGCCATCGCCGAACGGCTGGGCGAGCTGATGGGCATCGAGCCGAGGTTCAAGGGCACGCCCAAAGGCACCTCGCTCCTCGGCGACGCCGCCGAGATGGTCCGCCTCCTCGGCCCGCCCAAGACCTCGCTCGACGAGGGCCTGCGCCGCGTGGCCCGCAGCGTCCTAGCCCGCGAGCACCCCCTTGATCACCCCACCCAGTGGGAGCGCCGCGACGGGTTCCGGTAGGGCGTGCACGGCTGCACGCGGGGCATTATTGCCTTCTGCATAAGTAATGCAAGGACTTGGCATGCCGAGCGAAGTCGCGGGAGCTCTATTTGTGGCGCGTGGACAGCAAAGATTCCTCGACTTCGCTTCGCTCCGCTCGGAATGACAATGGTGCGGCGGCGTTGCATTAGTCATGCAGAGGCCAATAGCCGTGCTGTAACCTGCCGGCGCCTGTGACGCCACCATTATGTTTGCAGCCAGATGTCGCCCGGAACGCCGTTGCACGCATTGTCGCACAGCTCGGTCTCGTGGCTTGACAGCTCGGCGGCTTTGGGGTATCGTGACAGAGAAGCTGGGGCATCGGAAGGCCCCAGTCAGGACTCGGGGAACTGAGCGTGGTTACGTTTCTGCGCCGCGTCAGGACGGCCTTGTGGCCGCGAGAGCATCCGAGGCTGGCCGAGCCCGACGCCCTTCGCCTGCGACCGATGACGTACAGCGACCTGAGCGGCGTCGTGGCCATCGAGGGCGCGGCCTTCGGCGACCCCTGGCAACTGAGCAGCTACGCCCGGGCGCTCGGGGACAGCGGCCACAGCTTCTTCGTCGCCGAGCTGGGCGGGCGGCTCGTCGGCTATGCGGGCCTCTGGGTGGAGGGCGACAGGGCGCACATCGCCAAGCTGGCCGTGCACGAGGACCATCGCCGCCGCGGCATCGGCACCGCGCTCATGGTACACCTGCTCGACCACGCGCGCCGCCTCGGCCTCTGCGAGGCCTTCCTGGAGGTGCGCCGCGGCAACCTCGCCGCCCAGCAGCTCTATCGCTCCTTCGGGTTCCGCCTCGAGCGCGTCCAGCCCAACGCCTATCCCAACGACGGCGAGGATGCCTTCGTCTTCGTCCTCCGCGGCCTGCTGGACATCAGGCCGGTGGCCCGCCCCTGAGGGCGAACAGGAGGGTTGATGGAACGGACTCTGGTGCTGATCAAGCCTGACGCTGTGCAGCGGCGGCTGGTGGGGAGCATCCTGGCGCGCTTCGAGGCCAAGGGGCTCCAGCTCGTCGCCCTGAAGATGCTCAAGGTCAGCGAGGAGCTGGCCCGCCGCCACTACGCAGCGCACGAGGGTAAGCCCTTCTACGAGCCCCTCATCCGCTTCGTGACCGGCGGCCCCACGGTCGCCCTCGTCCTGGAGGGCAAGCGGGCCGTCGAGGTGGTGCGCCGCCTGATGGGGCCGACCTTTGGCCCCGACGCGCCGCCGGGCAGCATCCGCGGCGACTTCGCCCTGAGCAACCGCTTCAACCTCGTCCACGGCTCCGATTCGCCCGAGAGCGCTGAGGCCGAGATCGCGCTCTTCTTCGGCCCAGAGGAGCTCGTGGAGTGGTGGCCGGACGACCTGGAGCAGGTCTACGACTTCAGCGAAGGGGGCGAGCCGGTATGAGCTTCCCAATCGTCCGCCCGCGGCGCCTGCGCCAGTCCGAGGCCCTGCGCCGACTCGTCCGCGAAACCCATCTGCACCCCGAGCAACTCGTCCTGCCACTCTTCGTGCGCCCGGGCGAGGGCATCCGTCAGCCCATCGCCTCCATGCCAGGCCACTGCCAGCTCTCGGTGGACGAATTGGTCAAAGAGTGCCGCGAAGCCGCCGACCTCGGCATCTCCGCCGTCCTGCTCTTCGGCATCCCGTCGGGCAAGGACGCCATCGGCTCCGAGGCATACGCCCTCGACGGCATCATCCAGCGAGCCGTCCGCGCCGTCAAGGCCGCGCTGCCGAGCCTGCTGGTCATCACCGACGTGTGCCTGTGCGAGTACACCAGCCACGGCCATTGCGGCGTGGTCAAGGACGGGCAGGTGGACAACGACGCGACGCTGGAGCTGCTGGCCAAGATGGCCCTCTCGCACGCGCGGGTGGGCGCCGACATCGTGGCCCCCAGCGACATGATGGACGGGCGCGTCGGCGCCATCCGCCGGGCGCTCGACCGCGACGGCTTCACCCACACCCCCATCATGGCCTACTCCGCCAAGTACGCCTCGGCCTTCTACGGCCCCTTCCGCGACGCCGCCGAGAGCCCGCCGCAGTTCGGCGACCGCCGCGGCTACCAGATGGACCCCGCCAACGGAGACGAGGCGCTCCGCGAGGTGGCGCTCGACCTCGAGGAGGGCGCCGACATCGTCATGGTCAAGCCCGCCCTCCCCTACCTCGACATCATCTGGCGCGTCAAGCAGCGCTTCGCCGTCCCACTCGCAGCCTACCACGTCAGCGGCGAGTTCGCCATGCTCAAGGCCGCGGCCGCCAACCGCTGGCTCGACGAGCGCCAGGCCGCCCTGGAGGCCCTCACCGCCATCCGCCGCGCCGGGGCCGACATCCTCATCACCTACTTCGCCAAAGACGCCGCCCGCTGGCTCAAGAAAGCATGAAGACGGAGACGCGGGAGCACCTTCTTGGCAAGAAGGTGGCCCCGCTCCCCCTCCAAGAACTCTTGAGATGATCCGCATCAAGCCGCACCACTTCATTGACATCATCACGGACATCGGGCGCGGACAGAGGGCCTGGGCGCCCCACCCCTACGGCCACGCCGTCCACACCGTCGCCGCGCGCATCCTGGCCGAGCCCGACGTCCTGCTGGAGATGGAGCTGGGGGCCGACGATATCTGCGCCCCGTGCCGCCACAACGTCGCCGGCCTCTGCGACGATGTGATTGACACCTCGTTCCGCCCCGCCGCGCCCGCCTCCAAGCGCGATTACAACCTCCTCATAGACCAGCGCTGGTGCGCGCGCCTCGGCCTCGCGCAGGGCGACCGCCTCACCGCCCGCCAGTTCTGCCAACGCCTTCGCGACAGGATGGGCAACCTGGCCCCCATCTACCGCGAGAACCCGTCCGACCGCGTCGCCGCCAGAGAACGCGATCTGCGGGCAGGGCTTGCGCAATTCGCTTGACAACCCGCGCGGCAGTCGCTATTATTGCGCACCATGCGGCGGGTCGGGCCGGGATCCCTAGCGGGAGGCTGTGTGAGGGCTACCTGATGCGCGCTCTGACGAGTCTTGTCCTGGCTGCTGCGGCGTGCCTCCTTCTCGCCCCTCCGGCGTGGAGCCTGGTGATCAACCCAAGCGCCGACACCTACGCCCAGAGCGACAACTCCGGCCCCTATGGCAGCAGCACCATGCTCGTCGTCAAGTACAACGTCCCTTCATCGCCGGGCTACGACCGCAAGGCCTGGATCCGCTACGAGCTGTCGGGCATGACGGGTGGCTCGTTCAGCGGAGCGCGCCTCGACCTGCCCTTCATCACCGGGCTGGGAGTTGGCACCGGCGCGCCAAACCCCTCGATCTTCCACGTCTATGGCCTCACCGACGAGTCGCTCGACGTGTGGGACGAGGCTACGGTGCGCTGGAGCAGCCCCCTGGCCCCCGCCAACCTGACCAGCTCGCCTAATCTCGTGGACATGACCAGGGCCGTGGACCTCGGCACCTTCAGCGTCCCAGGCGAAGTCGCGGGCGTCACCTTCTCGCTCTCCGGCCCAGCCATCGAGAGCTTCCTGGCCACCGACACCAACAAGTGGGCCACCTTCATCGTCTGCCGCGACACGCCCGGCACCACCACCCTCAACTATGCCCACGCCATCGCCTCGCGCGAGTATGCCAGCGGCCCGCCCGCACGCCTCGTGCTGCCCAACGCGCAGGCCCTTGAGGCCCGGCCCAACTTCGCCTACGAGCCCTTCACCTACCCTCTCGGCGACCTCAACGGGCGCAACGGCGGCACAGGCTGGGCGACCGCCTGGACCGCTACCACGGCTAACGAGAGCGTCATCGCACCCTCGCCCCCGCTCGGCTACACCATCCCAGGCGGCGCCGTCCTCGACGGCGGCAACCGCGCGCTCCGGATCGCCGGCAACTCCGACTCCCTGGCCACACGCTCCCTCCTCGACCCCCAGAGCGGCCACGTCTACGTCAGCTTCCTCCTCCGCTGGGCAGCGGGCACCGTCAACCAGAACGACTTTGTCAGCCTATGGTTCAACGACATGAACGGCCCGCAACTCGGCGTGAAGGGGAACCGCGACACGGCCAACCCCGCCGCTGAGGACTTCTTCATCCGCATGGGCGGCTCGGGCGCCACTCATGCCTACTTTGGCAACATCGCCAACAACACCGACACCTTCTTCCTCGTAGCCCACATCTACAAGAACGCCTCAGCAACCTATAACGCTATGGAACTATGGGTGAATCCCCTCTTCAGTGACTACTCGATCCCCGACGCCATCGTCGCGGGCTCGCTCACCATGACCCAGCTCACCAGCATCGGCCTCCGCGGCGCCAACCTCGATGCCGATGACCTCATCCTGATTGACGAGGTGAGGATCGGCACGACCTGGCTCGACGTCGTGATGCTGCCGGAGCCCGGCACGATGCTCCTCCTCGCAGCCGGCCTGCTCGCAATGGGCAGGAGGGCCGCCCGGCGGCGCCGGCTCACCACTTCTTGAAGACGAAGAACACCGCAGCGGCAATAAGCCCGAAGCCGACCAGGTAGTTCCACCGTAGCGGCTCGCGCAGGTAGAGCACCGAGAAGACGCAGAAGACGACGAGGGTGATGACCTCCTGAATGGTCTTGAGCTCGGCGGCGCTGAAGCCCTGCTGGTGCCCAATGCGGTTGGCGGGCACCTGAAGGCAGTACTCAACAAACGCAATGCCCCACGAGACGAGGATTACGAGCCAGAGCGCCTTGTCCTTGTGCCTCAGATGCCCATACCAGGCGATCGTCATGAAGATGTTTGACAGGGTCAGCAGAGCCACGGTGGTCATTGGGCGCTTCTCTCCTTAAGCTTGCGGGTAAGCAGGCGGTCGAGTGCGGCGGCGAAGCGGCCCTTGTCGCCCGTGCCGATGGGCGCGGGGCCGCCCTGAATGTAGCCGCCCGACCGCAGCTCCTGCATGAGGTTCCGCACCGCGAGGCGCTGGCCGACCGACTGCTCGTCGTAGACGGTGCCGCGCGGGTCAATGGCCACGGCGCCCTTCTCCACCACGCGGGCGGCCAGGGGGACGTCGGCGGTGACAACGATGTCGCCCGGCCCCACGCTTGCCGCGATGTGGTCGTCAGCCGCGTCGAAGGCGTGGGAAACGTGCACCGGCGTCACCAGCGGCCAGCGGGGCACGGCCATGGGCACGTTGGCGACGAGGAAGGTCGGGACTCTGAGGCGGTCCGACGCCCTGAAGACCACCTGCTTGATCGCGGTCGGGCAGCCGTCGGCATCCACCCAGATTCGCAGGGCCATGCGCGCAGCTACATCACGTGAGTTGAATCTTCCCGCCCGGTCCCGGCATGGCGGAAGGCACCACGATGCGCGAGGCGGCCTGGCGCTGGAGCTCGCGCACCTGCTCGATGACGTCCGCCACGGCCACGCGAATGGCGTCGGGGAACTTCTCCATCGCCTCCCGCAGCGTCGTGGCCTCGAGCGGGGCCTCGATCGGCACAGGCCCCGCGTTGGTCATAATCTGGGCCTGGCCGAAGAACAGCGACGGGCGGCTGGGGTCGGGCGAGCCATCGGCTTTGATGGGGATCAGCTCGCGGATCGTCGCCACGCGCAGATCTGTGTAGGTCTCTTCGCGGTAGAGGTTGTCGGGGTTCACGCGGATGTCGCCCGCGCCCTGCCGGTCGGGGCTCGCCATAGCTCGTGTCCTCTCTGAGCACCATGGGCCTTGTGGCGGTCAAGCCATAGACCATTAGCTTACCGCAATTCGGCGCAAATCGCAAAACCGTATTGCCCGCTGAGTGCGGTGGCAGAGGAGTCAGAGCACCCCCCTCCCTCCCAGGGAGGGGGAAGGGGGAGGATCGAGCGCCCGGGCCGCCCACAGCGCCCAACCCTCTCCCTACCCTCTCCCTGGAAGGGAGAGGGGTCAAGCCAACCCCCCTCCCTCTTAGGGAGGGGGGAGGGGGAGGGTCGAGCGCCCGCGCCACCCACAGCGCCCGACCCTCTCCCTGCCCTCTCCCTGCAAGGGAGAGGGGTCAGAACAACCCCCCTCCCTCTCAGGGAGGGGGAAGGGGGAGGGTCGAGCGCCCGGGCCACCCACCGCGCCCGACCCTCTCCCCGCCCTCTCCCTCCAAGGGAGAGGGGTCAGAACAACCCCCCCTCCCTCCCAGGGAGGGGGAAGGGAGAGGGGTCAGAACAACCCCCCTCCCTCTCAGGGAGGGGGAAGGGGGAGGGTCGAGCGCCCGGGCCACCCACAGCGCCCGACCCTCTCCCCGCCCTCTCCCTGCAAGGGAGAGGGGTCAGAACAACCCCCCTCCCTCCCAGGGAGGGGGAAGGGAGAGGGTCGAGCGCCCGGGCCACCCACAGCGCCCGACCCTCTCCCTGCCCTCTCCCTGCAAGGGAGAGGGGTCAGAACACCCCCCCCTCCCTCCCAGGGAGGGGGAAGGGAGAGGGGTCAGAACAACCCCCCTCCCTCTTAGGGAGGGGGAAGGGGGAGGGTCGAGCGCCCGGGCCGCCCACAGCGCCCAACCCTCTCCCTACCCTCTCCCTGGAAGGGAGAGGGGTCAAGCCAACCCCCCTCCCTCCCAGGGAGGGGGAAGGGAGAGGGTCGAGCGCCCGCTCCGCCCACCGCGCCCGACCCTCTCCCTGCCCTCTCCCTGGAAGGGAGAGGGGTCAAGCCAACCCCCCTCCCTCTCAGGGAGGGGGAAGGGGGAGGGGTCAGAACAACCCCCCTCCCTCTCAGGGAGGGGGGAGGGGGAGGGTCGAGCGCCCGGGCCACCCACAGCGCCCAACCCTCTCCCTGCCCTCTCCCTGCAAGGGAGAGGGGTCAGAACAACCCCCCTCCCTCTCA